>Ga0066187_1000269_pt1 | contig 19321 bp, 13 predicted proteins | sample WorMetexBAHAMAS1_FD_58706 | JGI IMG/M metagenome (GOLD analysis project Ga0066187, IMG submission 58706) | Marine gutless worms symbiont microbial communities from Max Planck institute for Marine Microbiology, Germany - Inanidrilus exumae... | ecosystem: Host-associated > Annelida > Digestive...
ATATATATATATACACACACACACACACACGTTCATCTGACTGTAATAAACTAGTGACTGAAATGCTGTACTGCTGTGGGAGGGGTTGTATGCTGTATGGTAAAATTTTGGATTTTAAAAAATCAGTCTGGCAAGTTGTTGGTGCATTGTCAGTTGCTATTTCAAGGTTAATATGGCTGTCTTGGTGTTTTGTATGCAACAGCCGTCATTTTGGTCTGTTTATGCAAGTGCTTATTTTTTGATTTATTTACTTACTTACAACAACAGCAACACCACTAATATCAACGTCGGTCAGCTAAAGTACCACAGGCTGTCCACCTGAAACCGACAAGATGCAGACTCTAAGAAGGCCTTCTGCTTTGGGACTGCAGCTAAGGCCGTCAGCCAGTATTCAAAAGATACATTGTATGAAAAGTTTTGACAATAGAAAAATATCAAAAGGTTGTTGATGGCATCCAGGGTCAGCCACCAGTTCAGTACATTTTGTTACGGTTGCATGTTTGCTTTTGTTATGTTAGATTGTTTTTCAGTAGTAAGCCACGAGATTGGCTGGGAAGAACGACTCTAAAATGACCTATTTTGTGTTGGGTGTGATGTCAAACCTTAACTCAATTAATCAACCGTCACTGTTGTATTATGTTGCTACTTTCATTTTTGTTCAACTGGACTAATTTTACACGAGTCACTCCAGATTAGACTGATCTTTTGTGATTTATGGATCAGGTTATTGATGGTCTGCATGTAATTTATGTGGCCCAGCCAACAGCATCGAAACACTTGTCTTCTGTTGATATGTTCTTCTGCCGTCATTTATGTAGTATTGGTCTTTGAGTACTGTATGTATTCAGAGGCATATAGCCACCAATTATTGTCTAGGGGTCCAAATTCAAGGGTTTTGGAGACAACATTTTCATCACAACTTGAGCACGAAACCACAGCAGTCTATGGATTTCGACAGCCACGTAATGTTTTCATCAGATTTTTTTTGTCTAAATCTCACGGTCACCATGCTCATTGCTGGGGGTCCTAACCCCCAGAATGCCGTGGCCAGTTGCGCCCCTGTGGGTATTGTGGGTATTGGAAGCTTCTGTTGGGATGAAAGGCTTCTTTCGCGAAGTTGCTGCTTCACGTTCATCTGTTGATCATTATCTGAACACTGAGCAAGTTTTGCTGTATTACAGCATCGATTGTTTCTTTTGTGTGGTAATTGTTATACAATAAGCGTGGGTGGAGGGGGCAGGTCTGGTACCATGGGTGGGAGGTCCCCCAGGTGCTTCTTTTTAGGTTTATCTAAGAGAGGCATTCCAAAGCCAGACCCACACAGAAAAGATATTACACAACAAGAGTTGTTAGGCACTGATATGTTATAGGAACTGATGAACAGCAGATATACAAATTACAAGATATCACATTGAACTGATAATAGGTCTTGTGGTGGTTGGTTAGTTTCTAACCTGTTGTAGGCGCTAGCGTAATAACTTGAGCCTCCCCTATCCTTTCCCATTTTGGGTCGTTGCTGAACAATAAGGCAACGAGGTCGGGATGTTTCTGTATCGTTGCCCATCCTTAACCCGGCGGAAAACCCCAATATAGCATATTTTTGTGCTGAAAGGGGATGTTAATCTCCCAACCAACCAGCCAACCGTATACAATAAGCTCAGTTTGTGTGAAATGAAATGCAGCCGTAATTGTGCATCACTAGTCGATTACTAAAAGTCGCCAGTCACTGATGTAACTTTGTGCAAGTTCATTCACTGCTTATAATAAAACTACTGTGATCACTATGGTGGTACCGGGGTATGTAAATAATTTTATAACAAGGCGTGTTTTAGTACGAAGTACTAGAGTAAATATTGTTATTTAAATGTAACCCGGTTGACGTATTGCTGGTATTTTGCATAGATATGTTCTCGTGTATTGTTGAGATTGTAATTTCATTTGTTGGGTCACACTGTGTTTGTAATCAATGTCACTGTAATCAGTACATTTTGATAATAATAAACAAAATGGAAAGTTTCTCTGAATAAATGATAATGAATGCCAACTAATTCATGGCACAAAAGTCTGAGGCACAGCCACAGTGTGTGACTTTTGGTGAAACCCTTACGACTGTAAGAACATGGAAATTTCTTTCCACAACTGGTTAGTGTATGATTGTGTATATAATACTGTTATTATTTAAGTTCCCGGACTTTGCAGTTTGGGGAACATGAGTTGAATATGATATATTGGAAGATATTATAGTCGTATAATACAACGTGTATGGTTCGTGCATGACGTCACACTGTAACATTATTGCTTTTAAGCAAACTATTTTGATGTGATGCATGTACAGCTAGAAATGCGTGGCAAAGCCTAGTGTGTAGTCCGCCCAGTGCAAATGCGCTTGCAAAACTCAGGGGTTACTGAACCAAAATGCACCAAATTTTTATCAGACGCAGAGGGGTCATCGGCGGTGTTAACACGTCCATTCGTTTTGCGATCCTCCCATCCATCCATTGTAGAATGCAAGCGCCCGAAATGGTGAGTATGTCAATTTGCGCCAAAAATCGGTTACCATAGCAATGTGACTTGAGCGATCGCCCACCCATATGTACCTATTGTGAGAACTTGGTGAAGATTGGTCCAGTACATTATGAGAATTGGTCTCCAAGGGACCGTTAAAAAGATAGAAACATCGGCACACCGGATATGCTAAAAAAATAAATTAAAATATAGAATCAAGTGGAAAATGCTTAGTGAGATTGTACTAGATAGATAGCTGTGTGGCAAACGACATTTAAAGTGGTCACTTCAACCGCAAGTGGGGGCTTTTATAGTTAGACTTAATGGCTGGCTTATGCTTTCATTGCAGCCTATCTTCACCAAGCATATGAAGAACAAACTTTTCCATTCTTCCGTCATTGTCCACTGCGCAGACTGCAGATGGTGTGATGTCTTATTTTGTAGAGATATAAACTGCACAGTTTTAGTGCTGTATTTGTTATGTCAAACCTGTCAGTTTCTTGTTGACCTTTACCAGTTGCTGGTTGCAGATTTCAGATGCAGTCAGTTATGTTTTAATAACTGAAAAATGACATTGTTTTTGTAGCTTAGTATAATTCACGTGAGTTCTGATATATAAGTAGTTTCGTTACATAGTTAAGTACTTATGTATAAGATACTAGATGATGTTACTTTCGCAGATATTCAGAGATTCATATGCACCTATGTTGTATTGGCCCCATATATTTGGTTTTGTTTGTTGATACTGCATGCAATGCTTTGTTTGTTAGTTATATATGTGCATCAAGTTTAGTGTATGTGCAATACAGTACAATATACACCGTGGGCCATAAAAACGTGTCACTTTATTTTTTATATAACTCGTGTATTTCTTGGTAAATAGTCAGCAATGGAAATTGTCTTATGAAGTGGAAGTTGAAATTTAAGATTATTATTATTTTTTTTATTATTATAAACGTTGATGTTTAGGATGGCGTTATTATGCACAAAACGTTGCAGGGCCACCTAACAAATAAACAGTCACCTGTTAACCGTGACGTGGCTCAGGTATTAGCATCATAAATGACAAAGTTAAAATTTCCAACACAAACCTTTTTTGAAAACGAGTATTCAAACTGTACAATATCAAGCAACCACTAAATCAATAAACAGGTCGAAAATGCAAACTGTATAAACAAAACCAGACTAGTAATGTAGACCGCAATAATACTGTAATGTATTTGTGCTGAAAGGGGACGCTCCCAACCAACCAATGAACTATGTTAATATCAAACAGTTGCAGAAAATTCAAACCACTGCATACAGACATTGCAACACATCTACGATACAAACCTCCCAAAAATAACATTAAGAAATCACACATAACAAGTTCAGTGCGCGTGCTATTGCCAGAAATCATTTGAAATCTTTTATGCACATTATTATATTTACATCTCTTATGTACCATTTTTTATATACTCTAGTTCTAATTTGTAAGTAACCATGCAATAAATCACAAGAGGCTAGATGCAATAATTATTCTCAGTGTATAGCAAACTCCATTATTTTTAGTCCCACCCATCAAATTTAGGGAGGACGTATAGCAAACATACTAATATTCACTGTTTATGCCAGACTTGCAATACATGGTCGTTTTTTGCTTTTATAACACATTCCCTGATGGCACCTTTTGTGGCATGAAATTTGACATTTTGTCACACTGTTAATTCTAGTATGCACATGTTAAAACGTTATCATGAAAAGCTTCAAGAATATCTGTCAATAAGCAGCAGAGAAAATGCTCTGACCAAAAACTGACTGACATGAACATTAAATTGAAACGAACGTTTGCGTTAACTGTGCAGTTAGTTGACAACCACAGGTAACCCTACTGTTTGCTGGCGACAGTGAATGGTTGATATAAACAGCAAAAAAACGTTCTCCAAGAATCATGAGTAGTGGTAGCAACTAACATTTACGATTTCTTATCATCACCAAATGCTCCATGTGCATTTTTAGCTTTAGATTTTTATTCATCCATCATTCATGCTATTATAACACATACAAAGCATGACTAATCTCTGAACAACGTTACTGCATGTCAAACCTATTAACAATGACAAGTCTCCACTGCCGCTGACAGACCCGTACGACAGTGCCTCGCGCCCACGTGCTGTACACAGATGTCAATGGTCAGTGTGATAAACTGTGACTGATAACGGTCACCACTTACCATCCACCTAAGTAACAGCACCTGAGATGATCAGCCGTTCCAGAGATATTTTTGGTGCCCATCAAAATTTAAATGGTTTATGTAACCTAACCACTCCCCTTTCAGGGATAGTTCGCCATCCGTGGGCTAGAACTTGCTACCTTCAACCTACTTGCCAAATTTGAAGTCTCTATCTCCACTCACTATGAAGATACGAAAGGTGATACAAAATGTCGAAAATGGGGTGGTTTGGGGTCGTTAGGGTCATTCAAGATCACCGGAAATAGCACCATTCGATAGAGTCAAAAATTGCCAATTGTAACCTAAGTTACCTAACCCACCTCTATTTGGCGACCCCGTTGTGGGTGACCCCACTGCAAGTTCGCCGAGATCTTTGGCATAACAAAACAAAGTCCTTGGGCTATTGTATAGCGCTGATTGCATGATCCTGCATTTAGCCGTTTTGGTACAGTGCCAGCTTGTGATGGACGGACACAATGATGACAGCATACACCGCGCTAGCATAGCGTCATGCAGTAAAAATACAAGCAACGCAAAGGTAGTGAGTTTTTGAAAATGTTAAAAGTCACTGAAATCATGTTCATTTCAATGAAATCATTAAGCGCAGTGTACAAACACAGAGAGCCACTACAAAGTCTAATGTGCTGCATTCGAAATTAGTAGTGCAAATACTTCAGTGTCACACATCTACGAGGGAAAAGTGACAACGTAATTCTACATGTAAAACATGCAATATATGGTATTAAAGATTTATCCTTTTCTCCAATGATGGTTAACAATATCTTGGGCATTTAGGTGTTATAGGAACCACTCAATTACAGCAACCAAAAAAGCACGCATGACTACCGTATGCTACATTATAAGGACACACATTACACCGGTCAGCAGTAATTAACCAACAATAAAAGCTGTACAGTGACTTTCATCTTGCAATGATCATACTCAGCAGAAAGTAGAAATACGGTGGACGGATACTGCCGTCCGATCACTCAAAAACGCACAATGGGAGACAAAAATTGCAGCAATAAATAGACAGCAGACATTCAAGCAAAGCAATAGATAGTAACTACCAACAATGCAAAATCTAACGCGTTATAAATATCGTCGACTGCACAGCACAGCTGCAAAGTGACAGAGTACAATTAAAAATTACTGTATACGAGGTAAAACAAAATGGTGTCAAAATTGTGCAACAAGAGGTAGATGGAATTAAACAAAAGCATCTGACCAGGAAGACATGTTATCATGGTGCAAAACAGGACGTGAAATGTTTCAATTTTTCGCCAAAGAGGATGCACAGGTCCAGCATTGGGGGAAAAACAAAATCACGAGGAAACCAGCTAACTGATGTTCCCCCGAAATGGCCGAAAGAAAACTGTGTGCATGTGTATCACAGGTGTCCAAATGTACTGTGTGTGATACACTTCTAAAATGTATATAGAGAATTTTACAATCCAAATTACTGAAATAATTTATTTTAAAGATCAGTCATAAATTCTCATAAATCATGCAGCAAATTCGTAGGCAGACACAGGTGGATGTGGCAAAATAAGCTAAAAACAATCATTTATCAAACAGATGAAGCAGGGTACATCATAAATATTATTCAATAATTACAATTGCATAGTATATAAAACACTGCACAAAAGGACGCAAAGCTGCCAATATATACTGCTACACGCAATGGATTGGATACAAACCATTTAAACCAAGCACAAATACATGTATATCTTTTACATATGAACAGATAACCATGCTCTCCAACCATGAAACCTTTTTTTAAAAAAACATAGACAGCAGTGACAACTCGTTTTGACAAATGAAGATCAAGTATAACTGCTGTAGAATGATAGATTAAATTAACAGTCCAATTTTTACACCAATCAAATAAGCATCAAAGTGAAAATAAAAATGGTAGGACTTGAAACCCAGATCAGTCATTTTCACAGAATAAAGAATGAAAGTAAGAAACGTTTCTCTAAGAGAAAAATGGACACTGTAAGCTTCAAACTAAAAACTGGCATAAAGAGGCAAGACTGCAGCAGTATGCATAAACGTGCAAAACTTCATCAAGCAATAAATATGACTGACCACAATGGTCAAAAGACTAGCTCTGTGCATAACAGTTACCAACATAAACACTGTTGACAAAGACAATTTCCCAACATTGCTTGCAGGAGGTGTGAAACAACATCCGACTGCCTGACAAAATGAACGATATCTAAACAAATATGACTACGTGAGTATCCAAAAGCAAAAACATTGGCAATCAAAACACTGTCCACACGGAAGTCCATTATTACAGTCATCAATGATCAGAAGGCAACGACACTGCACAACTAACTGGAAGAACCAGTTGATGAGAGCTCATAGAACAGGATGTACGCCTCTGAACTGACAATACTCGACTCTGATGCTGAACTAACTCTGCAATTGACAAGTATTGCACAACAGCTGGTCATCAAATGGTTGGTTAGAATTTAATGGTGCTGTCAACAATTAAGGTTCTATCGCACACTTACGTTCATAATTGAAGTCTAATAGGAAATCATTGAATGGCACCATTGCCAATGCCCTTGAATGACCTTAACATAGCATGAATTTACAAACATAGCATGTTGCGAGGTCCTTCTTCGATAGCTGAGCTCATTGTTTTGTTCAACAATCAATGGCCATGCGCATGCACACCAACTCATGTCGGCGTGCATGTGCATGTTATCGACTCATGTTATCTCAGCTGAGAACATACAATGGCGATGCATAACATACATGCACTGTCAAGAAACAAACAAAACCATTTAACAACAACTCACCGTTGGTCGTTGAAGTAATGCCACTGTCCAGTGTAAGGGTTCTTGGCAGCTGCAGTGTAATGACCACCAGATGGCGTGCCCGAGTGATTTGACACAGCGTACAGATCATATGCCACAGATCCAGCAGCTAAATAAACAAAAGCAGTTACCGACATTTCAGCAAACAAATAGTTATTTATACAATTACTTCAATAACTTTGAGAAAACGTGCACAATTAAAATAGCATCTGACAATGCTTCAAATGTCAGTTATGTATTCTGCAGAGAAGTGCACGAAAATTGCACAAAATTCAGGGAAAGAATTTTTGCAAAATTCATGGAAGGTTTAACAATGCTCATATGCGATGATGTGTGCAAATAAGTATTTTTTCCTGTAATTACTGCTAATCATAAATACAGTTTTTGCAGATGTACAGGGTTTAGGGACCATCGGCTACATTTTTTTCAAAATATATGTATTGCCAGAATTGGTCTGAGAGAAACCGAAGACTCATGACAGTTGATCCACTAATTAAATTATGGTACACTATGGCAAACAGAACTTCACGTTTAACTTCACCGCAGTCACTTCTAGAAAACAAGTCTAAAAATTACTGCTTTAATTCGATCACAAATTAAACAGTTCAGTTCAGCACAGAAACAAATACATAACAGCACAAATAACCGTCATTTACCCATCCAGTGACTTTATTACTGCATGGAGTATGCCCTTGGGCTTGTCTTTTCCCCAAAGGCGGCCACCGCCATACAGATTTCAAAAAGGTGGATTTCAACATTTCAAAGTTTACAAAAAGATCATTTGTAATTTTCACCATTCTGAAGAACTGAGCCTAATTTCTGAAAAAATATGATGGCAATGGTAAAAGTAGATTTGTATAGTGCATCGTCACAAAGTCTCTAATGCCTGTAATAAGATCATATTAATTTTATTTTAACTTTATCGCAAGTTTGTAGTAAGTTCAGTACTGCTGTTAGAGTTCAGGAGGTCAATGTGTCAACTCGCCAAATTTTGTGGTAATCGGCAAAACGAATGTTGAAATACGATTTTCGCTTTTCAAAATAGCGAGTGTCGGCAATCTTGATTTTTAAGTTCAAAATTTTAACGGATGTTAAGGGCTGAGAGGGTTAAAGTGCATCAACACGCCAAAGATTGTGGCAATTGGTCAAACCACTGCTGAGATATGGTGATTTAGAGTTTTCAAAAATGGAAGCAGTCCACCATTTTGGATTTGTTGTAAGTAAACTTGCTTGAACCACCCATCGAGAGTATTTGGTGGTGGTTATCATTATGCAAAATTTGGTTGTAATCGACGCACAATGCAGTGGTTTCAATAATGTGCAAGCTTTTATATTTTGTGAGTTTGGATGCTTATTCATGCCCCCTTTTGGGTTTTTTTGGGGACAGTTTGCAGTCCCCCCAAAAAAAACAAAACGGGGCATGAATAGGCATCCAAACTCACATAATATAAAAGCTTGGACTAAAACATGTTTTTGTTGGGATATGACTGTACTAAATGGGGAACACATCCTTGAGCAGAAAGACATCATACAATGTATTAATCGTCAGAATTGATCTACCGGTGCTCGTAACAAATTAAAAAAATAAAGAAAGAAACCTTACTATGGTGAGTTGGGTGTTTGCCCATACCACCCACATTGAAATCAAATTCTGCATGGGAGGTAGTCTGCAGGGGTAGTTCTAAGTTTCAAGTTTCACCAAAATCAGTGAAGAGTTTCGGATATACAAGGTGACAAAATTTGACCTCTCCCACTGCTGTGGCTACTGGCTAATAGAACAGCTGTGCTATGCTAAGGTGTGTTACAGCCTGGTGTCTGTCCCTCCATCCATGCCCAAAACATGCCAATATTGTATCTAAACAATTTAACGCATCATCATGCAATCAATGCTGCATGGCAGCATAGTTTTCTGATACCAAATATCTCATGCACGGTGTACCATAATGTTACAGAGACACGCATGCACAGTAAATTACACAAAGCCTGTAATCTCCACCTTTTTCTGCAGAAAACTTTCGAAAATCAAGATTTCGGGTAGCACATTTGACTTCCGTCGAAAGTTTTGACCTGAAGGCATAATCCTGGCTAAATCTTTTCAAATCTACAACTTGTGTGAAGGAATAATCCAACTGACAGCCTCGTACACTGCTAACACGGCAGTTATCCACAGACGGTGTTACGGAACCATTGTAAATTAACAAATAAGCATCTCACTGATGTTTCTAAGTCCCACAGACCGTTGATAAATGAAAACCGATGCACAGCAACACTGATCAGGCCAACTACTTGCCGACTATCACACTCTAAAGCAATCAGACTGCCACCACTACCACCATGTTAACAGCTGTTTTTCAAATGAACCTGAATTAATAAGTTCTCTCACAGTTTCTTACTGTAATTGCTTCGAAGAGAAGCTCTGAAGATAAAGGACCAGATGGACCTGTCCTTGTAGCTCAGTGGTTAACGCACTCGGCCGCCATGTGCAGTACAGCATGACATGCTCAGTGACCGGGGTTCGACACAGCCCGGGCATGTCCACCTACCAAAGAATTATTTCTGATAATTCCTATGCACATGATAAACAGGGAGGTAATACCGGCAGGTAAAAGGGCTCGACAGTGTCCTCTATAAACTGTGACTGTTGCTGATGCCTTGACTAGCAGCGTCAAAGTATCAGCCGCGCTGACGTGAGAGACAAAGCAGATAGATGTCACTAAGTCTCCTGACTAATGCTGAAGAAGTGTGAATCAGGTGGCCGGGCGCTAAACGGCAGACTGGAGGGGCTGTCGCTGAACAAGTGCCAGTTTGGGCTTGGTCAGACAGTAGGCCACGCCTAGAGGGGGCATGTTTAGAAATAGCTGGCAAGCTGCTTGAGCCTACTTTCCCTCCTTCACTCTACATAGTGCGCACACCATACACACCTATCAACCCCCTTCCTCTCCCTGAGCTGGTGCATTGGACCAATTAAGAAAGGTCTCAGTGCTGGGGTCCAGAGTAGGCTGGACCCCTGCCAGCAAAGAACAAATGAACGAACAAAGGGGCCAGATGTCCTTCTTGCCATTCAACTAACAGTATCAAAGCAATGAAGGCAACTACAAAGCCATCAGACGTAACAGATTACTACACTAAAATGTCAATCAAACCAGATACTGTCTCAGCTTAACAGTCTAATGCAAACACAGAGGTGCATACGTATTATTCACATCCCATTATGACTAACGCTTTGCTGCGAGAGGCACACCAACACCTATGACCATAGAGCTAATATAGAAAAAGATACGTATAATAAGTATTTGTGGGAACTTCTGTATTGAAAGACGTTTTGTACACTTCTGTCGCTTCCGACAACGGGCGCATGTCTGACAATACACATCACCAGTAGCATAAATTAATACCACTTCAATGATTTTAATTCTGCATTCATAAAATTTGTACATTTTTAGGTTCTTTAGATATGCATGTGTGTGTGTGTACTTTATTTGATTACTGTTTTTTATGCTACATTGAGCAAAATAAATAAATGATGATGATAAAATGTGTGAATAATGTGTGAATAATCAATATTCACATACCAATATTTGAATAAGTCAGCATACAATTCTGTTTAACAATAGTACAACATAAAATTTTTACTAGAACAGGGTGACCACTCGCCTGATCCCCCGAGTCTTCATGGCACTCCTACTCACACTGAAGTTACATCATGCATATATTGCTGTCAGTGTTATGTCAGTGTGTATTCTATAAAAATATTCATAATGGTTTAACGAGCAGCAAAATCCTTAAAACAGGCAATACAAGGCTCAATGCAACAGTCTACTAAACACTGGTGTAGCCCCAAACCGGGGAATTAGCAACGCAAGTTTTCCCTTACAAGATTTCTCCCTTGATATTTCCCTTTTTGTCAATACCCTGACATTTCCCTGACAGCTGTTAAACTGCCCAACATTTCCAGACATTACAGACAAATGGTCGCCCTTCTAGAAACTTATTTTCAATTACATATTCCCTTCATTGTATGTTTTAAATCGCTTCACTGCGTGAAAACCAACAAATCAATCTCACATTACATTTGTTCAACTCCATGTTACCTTACAGTTATTGTAGCTGTTCTCTGCTACTTCAACATCGTTTTTCGTTAAAATGCTGAATGCATGCAAACTGTATCAACCATCAGCAAAAACACTATGGGTCTTAAAAGATAAACACATGCAAATTTAGTCTGATTTCATTTTCGCAATGCATGAAAATGCACAGAGATCTCCACAGACTGTGTGGTGCTTATAGCAGTAGTAGAAAATGACATCTTATACAAAAAACAATATGAGACATGGAAACAGTGTTTTTAGTCGGCCATCTCATTTTAGTCATAGCTTTTTACACAGTCAATTAAAATTCGCAATCGTTTATATTTTATTTTTGTCGAGAATGCTAATTTTAATCAGTTTTAGTTTTAGTCGACGATAATGTGTCGTTCATATTTCAGTCTGTTGTCAGGTTTCAAGTATCACTATAATTCAAGAATGAAGCACTGTGTACAGCAGAGGCGGGAAATATTAACAACGACGGAAACACAAATAATGTGGATTAATGTGCACAAATGTCCTCAATATTTTCCAGACGGATGCTAGCGTTATGTGCCAAATTTTGCATCAGATAATTTTGTTTTTAATAATGTTTTTTTTATCTCATTCTCGTCTATTATCTTGATTTTAATTTTAGTCTTAATCTCATCTTTCGTTATAGTCGACAAAAAAAACACTACATGGTACTCACCGGCCTCTCATCACTGTCCAGTGTTTCCTCCTGTGTAAAAAGCTCCAGGCAGTCCTGTAGGGTCACAGATGACATGCTACGGCCCTACAGACGGTTCACACATCCAGCCAGCTATGACAATTCTATCCTTAAGTCAAATAACATTAAGCCAGATCAATAAGTGTTGTTTAGGCAAAAACTAAGGCTAAATAAAATGCCTTTCTACTACTAAACAATCTGACTGACAATACCAGTCCACATAGCACCCTTAACATGCATAACTGAATAGGTTTGGCTCAGTGATAATGTTATTGTGCACATCAACAAAATTACATGGTTAGTACTAAGACGGACGACCACCCATGCCAACTCAACCTCCTATCCTTAGCTGCATACGAAATGAGTACTAGTCAAAGCATGGTGATGCTCTGTGGCTGGGAGATGAAGGCAAACATGGCTCATTCCACTCGTGGATTAAACGTATGGTGGCGGGTGAAACTGTGATCCCTTGTTAACATGTGCCATATCTGAGTGCCTTAAAGATGATTATCACACACAATGCACTATGCAAACAAACAGGCTTTTTTACTTTACTAATGTCATACTTGCTGAGCCACAAACATTGGTTTAAAACCAGATTTTAGGGTCTGGGTTAAACTTTGATTGAAGCCCATATTTTAAATGCAAGTTTCACGTAAAAGACAAGGTCACCCAATGTGTCAGAAATTTACAAATGTTGCAAACTTATAGTGTCGTGCAGAAGTAAATCATCGGTTACTAAAGTGAGCAAAGCATCATGTGTCACCTTCGGTATGGGCAATGAGAGGTCAAGAAACGGGTCGAACGTGTTGGAGACATATCCACACGTCAGACATGTCAGCGCACTCTTCAGCTGACCAACAAACAAGTCTAAACACATGGCAGCAACAACAACCCATTCAACGGTCCTATATCTAGGACAATCCGGCTGAGCGATACCAGAAAAACATTCATTCTCACTCATTCCCTATCTTTGTGGGTCATACCCTATATCTTTAATTTATTTCCTCCATTTACATTTATTTTTTGAACTGCAGTCCATAGCATCCTCCACGTTCGGTTGTCGCGTCAGTCCTTTTCCACCTCTTGTTAACAATACAGCACGCATTTTGCACTATGAAGGTGCAGCTTATAGTACTAGAATAATGTGCTGAATACAGTGCGCACAATCAATGGGCTAACTTCGGCTGAAATGATAATTACGAAGGTATGCATTTTCACTGCAGGAATAAAGACTGTGATTTAAAGCACTGGCTTCTTACCTACAATCTTGCTGTTCTCATATGCAAGATATTTCTTCCATGAATCTCGCGCCTTCTCAGATGCACTGCAGCACATAAACAGCCAACTATTCGTTTTCACTTTGCACAATAACGTTAATTATTATTTCTGTTTTATTACAATAAATTATTAGAGTTCCATGCAGTCTGAAAAACTTCAAGAACACTCAACAGCAAAAAATTAAAACGAAAGTGTTTACTGAATAGCAGAATATAACTTAAGTCAGTACTATTACACGTAAGCTGCATTAACAGTCCACGTGATCTTGCCTGATTGTTTCAACTTCGCTGGAGCAGTCAATATGACGCTTCTTGTTCTTATCTCTAACACGGTTCAGGTCATCCTGCAGACCTTCCAGCAATGATATCAGGAACTCCTGCGCATCCTGCTGACTGCAGACACACACGAACATACACAACTCAAATGCCAGCACATTAGACAGCATGCCATGTCACCACAATGTCCATTGTCATTCTCGGACTACACTCACCATCTCAATATCAAAACTTTTCTCTCTCTCCATAATTATTACAATATCTTCACAAAATTTAATACATTCTATCACTTTACTGAACACTTCACTTTACTGGTCCGTGCACAGCACTTGGTGTGTGCGCGCGGACAATAGTTTTTTTTGACTAAATGACGTACAAAAGATATTTCGGCATCGTGGCTCAGCTTTACATTATCTAGGTCAAGTTCAAAGATAAAGGTCATAGGTCAAAGTTCATGACCACAGGATGAAAACGTAGGGAAAGTGGCCAGTGCGACTTTGAGTGACGTTCTAGCGTCCATTCTGCATTCAACTGCTGTACACTTGGCAGATTCCAGGCAAACACACAGCAGAGTGTTGTTAATTTATACAACAGTGGAAAACCAAAACCTCAACGCAAGCAACACCGCAACACTCACTTGTAACCACCAAAACGTCGAGCAAATCTTGAAACTTCACTTTTAAAGTCGGTCGGCGACACAAAGTCCTGACCTGACCACATGGACTGCATCAGACGAGCAAACGCTGCAACATTTACAACAAAAGGCTAAACAGCACTTAGTAGAGCATATACCTCTACCACATTTAAATCAGCACAGTATCCTAATTTTTTACTGGCGAGCAGCATGCGCATCCACAGATTTTTCCATGCTGCATCGTAACTGGTTTCCCCAAGATTACATTCACTTTTCACATCAACTGATTATGGGACTACCTGTGACCAGCAGGCATGCTAACCCTAAACCCCCAAAATTGAGCCACTTCTTCTGTGTTCCATAAAATACTTATTTTCCAAACTTCATAAAAATCCATCCACAAATTTTCAGTCATTGTGATAACAAACAAACTAGAAGAAACCGTAAGTGCTGTGTCACAGCAACACCAGAAGGATGCCCAGAATACATATTGATGTAAATACCACTGCGAATATGTGTCAAGTGTTACGTCAATTCCGCCCAACATCAGAAGTAAATAAATAAGTTGCAGGTCTTCTCCAAATTGCCAAATTATAGATTCTGCAGGGGCAGCACCATACCATACCTCGCATGAATTTTGACCGGCCCAGCTTAATCTAGAGCAACCTTAAAAAGGTAAGGTGGTAACACATAAAAACCAAAACCTTATGTATTAAAGCATAGGAAGAATACAGGTGTCTCTGCTTACATCATTAGGCAAACAACTTGTCCTGACTTACATAGGAAGAGGTCGCCTTTCATGCGACTGGTATCACGATTAATCTCCCTTTCATATTCTGATGATGAAAGACAAAATTCCAGCAGTAATCGAGAGTTAGACAGGCACTGAAGTACACTGTTCATGAAACACTACAAACATACCACTTCACTAGTACATAACCAGTGCATATATTAACAACAATTACAACACAGTCAGGAATACATAACTCAACGACATGTTTTATTAAAATGCAGTGCACTTCATGCATCATCCTGAACTCCCACTAAGTATAATTTTAACCAGATCAACAGACCATCATCGTCAGTAAGGTATGGAGAGAGTGTACAGTAAAACTTCGTTAGAACGGACCCAGTTATATCGGACACTCACTTAATACAGACTTTTATGGTCCCGGCTGAGTTTCTAATAATTTCAATGTATGATAATACGGTTAAAATGGACTCCAATAAGACGAACTTTCGTTTATTACAGACCAGTCTGTCGGTCCCTACGTTAGAGACAACGCTGGATGCAACAGAAAGATTGAGCTTATGACTACTGGCAGCATGCTTACGCAACCATGATGGCCGTCTTGCTGACAGAACGGCCATCGTCATGTTGTGATTATGTAATCACGCTGGACATCAGCAGTTTTTGCGACGCAGCCTTCGGCGAGATCAATTGATATTGTCGATAAAGATCCTGGCACCAGTTTACAATTGCCCAGTGAGAGTGATAGCATCAGCTTTCATGTTGTTGTGTCATCTCCTGCCCTGAGTAAACAGACGGTCAATGCCAGGGTGTGGGTAGGCAACTGTGTCAATCTTCAACTGTCTGGCGGCCGGTGAAGCTGAACAAACATTTCAAGGTTCTATACATGAACACTGGTCAACCGTTCATAACCTAGTTTGGATATAATTGACTTCAGATATATAACAGACCTTTTAGAGCGGGCCTCAGAAGTCGGATATAACGAAGTTTTACTGTAAATAACAATGCTGACTGCTAAGGAAGGCTGGGGAGAGGACGATAAATGTTCTTCTCTATGATGTTACCTACAAAATGTCTGTGTCCAACAATTATGCTTAACCATGTATAATTTCTATGCTATGACTCAATTATTTGTTTAGCAACTCTAATTATGTATGCAGTACATGCTTTTTATAATGTAGCTCATTACAACTAACTACAACTCATTAAGTTAATTACAATCCTACAAACAAAAACTAAGTGCATACGTACAGTGTTACCCAAATTCCTGAGACCAGTACGTCCTCTATCTGTATTGGCATTAAGACTGCCCTGTTCACAACATAAACAAAGAGTACTTTGAAAGCAAAATATACTTTAGACTAGAAGGTGATCAGAGAAAGAAAGAAATTAAGATCTTCTGTATAGAAGAAATTAATACACTTATATATAAAATAAATGAAAAGACCAAAAATGGCAAATGGCACACTCTCAAGTTTATGGCAAGGTTACAGAGAAATACCTTATTCTCGGAGGACCAAGACCCCTTCCATTATAACCCAGCCTAGGCAAGGGTAGCCACATTTCAAACAATAATTTAACCACAGAGCCAACCAAGACGGTACAGTTTGCCTAAAATCCAACAAATTTCTAAATTTCAACAAGTAATTCTAAGGTAATCTGAAGGTCACAGTAATCTATGTATTAAATTCCCATGCAACCCATGTATCAAGGTGAACTCCCTTCACACTCCAAATATCATAAATATCCATTCAAAACAATCTAAGAGATCCTGCTTACAGTCAAAAAGGAACAGAAAAGGAAAAGTCCAAGCATTTCATAACCTACTTGCTTCCCATAGGTAAAACGCTTGTTTAATAATTATAGTAAGAGTATTACATAAAGTTAAAATAAACAAAAAATACATTGTAAAACAGTGGAATTATAAATGTTCTGAAAATCTTAAATCTTATAACAACAACTACTCAACTAGTCTGTGAAAACTGCTCAGGTCAATATAACCAACCATTACAGACTGAATTTAAAACATATGATAAAAGACTAAGGCAAGAACGAGGCCTGCTGTTTTAGCAACGTGAGGCAGACAACACATGCATCTGGCACAGTTAGGCGGTTAGTACTTCAGATTCTTTACTCATTTAGTTGCAATACTAGGCCAACTGGTTAGGAAGGCAAAAGTAGGTATATATTCATTCCATTTCCAGTATGCACATTTAGAACAGGTAAAACTGTATGTGCTGTACATAAGTGTATCTGACATTATTATCATGAAAAAGCACCACAGCTAGTATTGCATAATGCACATTTTAAGTAAAAACTAGTCACCAGCTTCTAAATCAACTTCAACACAAGCAAGCAACCACTATTTATTATACACACCGTAGACGACAGCTGTCCAGCACCAATTCGATCAACAGACTGATAGCGTTTTGCCCGTGCCATCATACTCATTTCCTTGGAAACGCGGTCGACTGATGGCGATCTCCTGGCATGATGACTGTCCGACTTTGGCTCAGAATCATTGTCCTGCAAACTGTCCTCTGGATTGCCACCAAGTTGTTTAATCGCCGGGCGGTCGTTGCCATTAGATCCACGACAAGCATTAACAGATTCAGTTTCTCTGTTGGCATTATCAGTTCGCACAGTCTGGTTCACAGATTCTGATGACGAGCTGTTATCAGTTGTTCGAGATCTGATGACAGAGAACCGATCCGAATCACGTCTGGTGTACGATGCATAATTGATACGACTCGTCTCGTATGACTGTGTCGATGAAGCACGCAAGGGTAGGGTACGCGACGATGACACGCGGTCATATGACACTGTGTTATTACTACGACCAATAGCTGGCAAAGTGCGTGAGGTGCTGGTGTAGCCCGGAGAACGGCTGGGTGGAGAAATGAATGTACTCGTCTTGTACAGTGACGACGTTCCCGTAGTACGTGCACTATAATCTGTGCTGTATGTACTTCTGTATGGCCTGTAGGTCGACTGCGGAGTGTACGAGCTTCGAAATGTACTCCGATAAGACATGGTGCTGTTAACAGTCATTTCTGTAGCTGGTTATCATTTCTGACCTGCATTCTCATCACAGCATGCTATCTTGCTGGATACATCCGTGCGGTGTTGTCCACAAAGAGGACGGACCCAATCACCATACATCAATCGCTGAAAACAACCAGCCACAATCCAAGAAAAATTATCATTAAATTCCAAGAAATAAAACTAAGTATACTATGAGGACTGCTTAGTAATGCCACAAGCCAATAATACTGCAGTTAACAACATATTAACATTGCGATGCATTCTTCAGCTCAAGCTGCTCCGACTGACATTTTATTGTCCCATGAACTCTGAGTGCTCTAGCAAATGAAAAAAAATTTATTTTCATTCAGATTTTGTCATCATTTCTCCATACAATTATGACCACAAACCCAACAATGCATGGTACAGTCTTACTACCTTTTTAGCAATTAAAGAATTTTATCAGCAGGATTGCCCTCAATGCCACTCTCTCTGTTTGTCCGTCCATCACAAGCCACTAGCCAGCACTGTACCAAAACAGCTAAATGTATGATCAGGCAAACAACACTGCACAATATCCCGTGGACTCATTTTCTAGTGCCAAAGACCTTAATAAAATTCAAATAAGGTCACCCCGACGGGGCACCAAATGCAGTTGAATAGGTACAATCACCATTTTCAACAGGTCAGGAAGTTTTCAGCTTAGACTCCATACTGCCAAAAACTTGTGTTTGTCTGCCACCGTGATCCGCATCCATGACGGTGGGTTGACATAGTAACATGTGGTGTCATTCACAACATCAGATGGGGGCAGTTTCGTTTAAAACACTGATGGCTCACCTTTAAGGCCTGTTCTCACCGGTGCGACTGAACTGAACTGAACTGGCAGTTTGTACTTCACAACACTCAGCGTATTCAAAGTCGGTTCGACAGTGGGGGCATGTGGGGGGGGGGGCGTTTCGGCGCCCCCGAACGACGACGGCGCGACGTAGAGCCCTAAAAAGTTGTAGAACT
>Ga0066187_1000270_pt1 | contig 19272 bp, 17 predicted proteins | sample WorMetexBAHAMAS1_FD_58706 | JGI IMG/M metagenome (GOLD analysis project Ga0066187, IMG submission 58706) | Marine gutless worms symbiont microbial communities from Max Planck institute for Marine Microbiology, Germany - Inanidrilus exumae... | ecosystem: Host-associated > Annelida > Digestive...
CAAAGCAAATCCCCTCTGGGGATTATCAAGGCCCTGCCCTTCGGGTAGGGATTCTTTACTGATTCTCGATCGACATGGCGACCCGAAATCCAACCCGTGGACTCAAGCGATCTGCTGAACTGAGGCTGCGTATAGCCGATCGGCAGTACCAGTCCTCCGAACCCCAATCCCCACCTCTCAGGACCTTAGCCAACCCTTTGCCCGGCCCTCCCGGATTCTTTTTAGGCGATCTGCTATAGTAATTCCGGTCAAACCAGTCCGCACACCATTCATGAACATTCCCATGCATGTCGAATAAGCCCCAGTTGTTGGGGGCTAAAAGCCCAACGGAATGCGTCCTATTGTTACTGTTTTTTTTGTACCAAGCAAATTCAACCAATCGCGATCGTTCAGGGCCGAAGCAATAGGTGCTTTGGGAATCGGCTCGGGCAGCATACTCCCATTGTGCCTCAGTCGGCAGGCTGTATAGGGTCGTATTTTCCTTTCGGTTCAACTGGGTGATAAATTCACAGGCGCTCTTGAACGAAACTGTCTCCACCGGGTGATCCTTTCCGATGAATTGACTGGGATTGTTCCCCATGATTTCTTGCCACTGAGACTGGGTAACAGCAAATTTCCCCATAGCAAAAGATTTTTCAAAAGTTACGCTGTGCCTGGGCGTTTCGTTTTCGTCCGCCTGCTCTGAAACTGTATCACCACCCATGACAAAACCGCCTTTCGGCAGCGCGACAAATTCCATACCGATGCTGTTGAGGATCGTATCCTTGTTATTCATCATGATAATTTAGTTCTACAATATGTGGATTGAGGCCATGATCATATGAAACTTTGAAATATTATTGAAAGTAACTGAAATATTTATAATATTTACGTTATTTCGTCAAGTGCGCAATTATTCGTCCTTAATCTGAACGATTATTCTGGCACTTCACCATCGATTCGTATTGATGATTCGGGGCAGGCCCATAGAGATGCGCGAAGCGTTTTACGAATCGATAGCGAACATGTACAGAAAAGCCGGATACTGCTTTAGCAGAAGCTTTGGGAGGAACATTTTGAAAGCCGGAATCGATCGTGATATGATTCCAATGAATCGCTTGAGTGAAATGGATGTTCATTTCCTTAAACGCAGCGGGAATGATCTTGCCCGGGCCATGGAAAAATACAAAAATTGGCTGGATATAAAAATTGAGATTGTTGATCAAACTGAAGTAACGAATATTTGACCCAGACCAGCAGATCTATATGGAACACATTCTCATCATAGGCGGCGGCACTGGCGGTGCCTTGGCGCATGACCTGACCCTTCGTGGGTTTCGGGTGACATTGGTAGAAAGGGGCCAACTGCTGTCAGGTACCACGGGCCGCCACCATGGGCTGTTACACAGCGGTGCCCGCTATGCCCTTCACGATGTAGAAACGGCCCGTGAGTGTTATGAAGAAAACCAGATTATCAAGAAGATAGCGCCAGGGGCACTGGAACCCAATGGTGGATTGTTTGTTGCACTGACCGATTCGGATCTGGACCAATGGGATCCGTTTATCAACAGATGCGATTCTGCCGGCATTCCGACTGAAACCTTGACCGCAGCACAGGCGCTGGAACTGGAGCCGGGGCTTTTCCCGGATCTCAAGGGCGCGGTAAGGGTTCCCGATGCAACCATGGACGCATGGCGAATGCCGATGCAGTTTTTCGCCACCGCCCTTTCAAATGGTGCATGTATCAGAACCTTCTCCGAAGTTCAGAAGATCCTGTTGTCAGGGCGTTCGGTTGTTGGTGCGAAAGTTTTCGACCATCGCACGAACCGCACCGAAACCATTGGCGCAGACATTGTTGCAAACGCAGCCGGTCCGTGGGCGGGCCAGGTGGCGGCCATGGCGGGTTTGAAAATTCCGCTGCAACCCGCCCCCGGCATTATGGTATCCGTAGCGAAACGCTTAACCCAAATGGTTATCAATCGGCTTCAGCCGGCAGGCGAGGGGGATATCATCGTGCCACAGCGAAATATGAGCATCATCGGTACTACTGCCTGGCTGGCGGATGATCCGGATGATGTTCATATTCCGCCCGACCATGTGACACGCATGATCGAACTTGGCGGGAAATTGGTGCCCGGGGTGAAAACGTTTTCCCCTCATGCGGTCTGGCATGCCAGCCGCCCGCTTGTCAATACTGAAGATGAACCCAACCCCATGCGCATCAGTCGAAACTTCACGTGCATAGACCACAAGGCGCGTGACGGCGTTGAAGGACTGGTGACCCTGATCGGCGGGAAAGCGACCACAATGAGGGCCATGGCGGAAAAGGCCGCAGACGTGATCTGCCGGAAATTAGCCCGCAACCGGCCCTGCCACACCCATGACATGCCGTTGCTGCCGTATCGAGACTATTACCACCAACTGCGAACGGCCGGCTCTGAAGATGGCTGAAAAACAGCACAAAATTTTGGGCATTATCGCTTTCCTCTGATACTTGACATGTTGTACAACTGTTGTACAATTGTCAAATAATGTAATTGTAGGGAGATCCATGAACATCGTTATAGACACTTCCGCCCTAATCGCCGTGATTGTGGGCGAGCCGGAAAGGCACAAATTAATTGAAATTACTAAAGGTCATAATCTTATTGGCCCAGGATCGATTCCATGGGAAATCGGTAACGCATTCTCGACGATGTTTAAGCGAAACAGACTATCGGTCGAGGCGGTGCAAAAAGGTTTATTGATATTTAACAGTATCCCGCTGAGATACATTGAGCCGGATTACATAAAGGTATTACTCTTATCCAAAGAAACAGACATATTTGCCTATGATGCGTATTTTTTGGATTGCGCTATCAGGCATAAAGCACCTTTACTAACGCTGGATAAAAAGCTCAAAGCTGCTGCTGCTAATCTCAAGATCGATATACTGGAGGTTTAAAATGCAGGTGTATTCATATTCGGAAGCCAGACAAAAACTCGCAACGGTCCTTAAACAAGCAGAAAGCACCGGCAAAGTAATTATACGGAGAAAAGACGGCCGTACTTTTGCGTTAATGCCAGAAAAAAATATCACTTCCCCATTAGATGTTCCATCGATTAAAGCGACGGTAACCCAAAAAGAAATCGTTGATATTATCAGGGAGGGAAGAGAACGCTAAAACGTGCGGCTTCTCAAGCCGATCAAGTCCGAATCGTTGGGAGTCTACAATCATATCCCCGAGGCCCTGAGTCATATGAATCGAACAAAATCCAAACAGTTTCGGATCCTGCGGTATAAGCCCGGGGTTATGGATCCCCCCCGCTACCAGACGTTTGAAGTGGTAACGGGGCCTGGTTACGCAGAAACAGTACTGGACGGTCTTGAGCAGATCCGTCAAAACCAGGACCCCACCCTGATGTATCGTCATTCGTGCCACCATTCTTCTTGTGGAACCTGTGCCTGCCAGATCAATGGAATCCCGCAGCTCTCATGCATCACAAAGTTGAAGCAATTAGAGGGCGATCCGGTTATGATTGAACCGTTGGGCGGGTTCGATTGCCAAGCCGATTTGGTTGTGAATATGGAAGATTTTTTCGAGCACATCGATCCCAACTGGTCTTATTGTAAGACGGATCGCATGATGGAAGCTGAAAAAGCCCAAAAAAGGATCACATCTTGGTCCCGGCTGGAAGATTGTATTGAATGCGGATGTTGCGTATCCGCCTGTCCGGAGGCTCGTGAAAACTCTCCATTCATGGGACCGGCGGCACTGGCAGCCACACACCGTCAGTATGCCAAAAACAAGGAGGGGAGGCGCGGTTTGTTGGCAGTCGCCGGGGGAGATGCCGGGGTAAAGTGGTGTAAGCGGGTCTGGGCTTGCAGCAAAGTCTGTCCGACCCGCGTCAATCCGGGACGCCATATCAAGGATTTGAGGCGGCTTTTAAAGAATAATAACTCTTCTTTTTAAACCGAGGAACGTATGCAGAAAGAATCGAATCGGTGCGGATACCGGAAAACTGGCAAGCGCTTGCCCAAGCGTGTTGTTTTTCTATTGATCGGTATCATCGGTGCCTTTGAGATTGGCTTCATGGCGATTTACTACATGGGAACGATCCGGCATGAAGTCGAAAAGTATGAATATCATCTCAGTGCGATTGATGGGGGCGCTTCCACCCAGATGATTTCCATGGGCCAGTTGCTGGAAGGGGAGGCGCTTCAGCTTTCCAATGATCCCAGGATCCAGCAGCTTATGTACCAGGCTGTCCGGACCATTGAAACGGAAGACAGCGATACGCGCGACCAGAAAATCGATGCGATCCGAAGAAGACTCCAACGGCACCTTCTGTCGGGGTATCACTGGCTGGTCACAAAGACGGAGTTCCAACCACAGGGTGAATCCCGCCAACGGCCGATGAAGCCGGGTCGCATCAAACGCCTGCAAACATTTGGAAAGCACAACGTCACGTTTATCACCGCCCCTGAAAAGGTCACGTTCCTACGCGTCCACCAGCCGGACCGATTTGGCGACGTGCCAAATATGGTCCATCGGCTGATAGACAAGGCAGGCGCCGCTCAAGGACCTGTGAACGGCGTCGATTTCGCTCCAGATGATGCCGGCCTGCGCGGAATTGCGCCCATTTTTTACCAAACTGGAAACGGCGAAAAAGAGCTGGTTGGGTATGTGGATGTCAGCCAGACCCTTGTGAAACTGCTGGAGCAGTTAAAAGAGATTCTGGTGGAAAGGGAACTTCACATGGAATTTGCCGTCTTGCTGCGAAAGAGAACAGCCGGAGCCATTTCGGGATCTGAAAAATTCTGTGCCCGTGAATTCAATATTATGGCCAGTACATCGGAGGTCCCGGATTCATTCTGCAGCAATGGAAGATTTCGCAGAAAGCTGTCCACGCTCCCCGAAGAGTTCCATATCAAGACAGAAGACAAATTATACATTATCGGGGCGACATCGGATCCCATGGCCCCCCTTTCCGCTGTTAAAAATAGAAAAGAGCCATCTGATACGGTCTACCTTGCCTGGATGACCATCCCCAAGCAGACCATCTTTCAGCTTCTTTTTGACAAACTTCGGCCCGCGATCTTTTTCGGTGTCGGGTCCTCCCTTGCCCTCTTGGCAGCGATTTTTTTCCTGTGGCATATCGCCAGTAGAAAGCTCAAACAGCTCGTTGACGAAAAAACAGTGGAACTAGCAGATACAAACCAAGCCCTGATCGTCGCAAAGGAAAAGGCGGAGGCTGCCAACAAGGCCAAAAGTGAATTTTTGGCAAACATGAGCCATGAAATCCGAACCCCCATGAATGCCATTATCGGCATCGGCGATCTGATGATCGAAACGGATCTGAATGCAAAACAAAGAGAATATCTGGATGTGATCCGATCCTCCTCCCGGTCTCTGTTGGGCCTGCTCAACGATATCCTCGATTTTTCAAAAATTGAGGCGGGTCAACTGGATCTCGAAAATATCCCGTTTAAACTGCACCGACTGATAGAAACCGTAACGGACAATTTTCGGGGGAAAAGCGCTGAAAAAGAGATCGAGTTCGTAGTCAATGTCGACCTGGAAACCCCTTACGGCCTTATGGGGGATCCGCTGCGCCTCGGACAGGTCCTGATCAATCTCGTCAGTAATGCATTCAAGTTTACCGAAAAAGGGGAGATACAGCTCGCTGTGACCGCTAAAGGGGTTGACGCCAAAAGGGCTGTTTTGGCTTTTACGGTCAAGGATACTGGGATCGGCATTCCCGAAGAGAAGCAGGCTTCCCTTTTTGACGCGTTTACCCAGGAGGACAGTTCCATATCTCGTAGATACGGCGGAACCGGGTTAGGACTTTCCATCAGCCAGAAGATGGTGCGGATGATGGGCGGGGATGGATTGAAGGTCGAAAGCAAACCGGGAATGGGCAGCACATTCACCTTTGAATGCACATTCGAGATAGCGGATATCCAGGAAACCAGAAAATGGATGGTGCCGTCGGAATTAAAAGATATCCATATTCTGATCGTGGAGGACACGGACGGCAGCCGGTTGATGCTCGAGCAGAACATTAAGGATTTTGGTCTCACCTGTCACAGTGCATCTACAACCGAAGAAGCGATCCGGTTGTTGGGTGATCCGAACCGGTCCCAACGCTTTTCCCTGGTGCTTCTGGACTACAGGCTGCCCGATTCAGATGGATTTAAAGCCGCTGAAAAAATATGGGAAATCCGCCCACCGGATAAACTGCCGATCATCATGATGAGCGCCTATCATCAAAATGAATTGACGGCTCGGTCGAGGGCTGCAGGAATGAGTGCGTTTTTGTTAAAACCGGTCAAGCCCTCCGCGCTTTTTGACGCCATCATGGAATGCATGGGGTTTGAATTGCACCAGCGACCCGCAAAGGGGGCTGCCGAGTTCGTTGATTATTTCAGGGATGTTCGGATCCTTCTGGTGGAAGACAACGCGGCCAATCAGATGGTGGCGACCGAGATTCTGGGCCAGGCTGGTTTTATGGTAGAAATTGCCGGCAACGGACGTGAGGCCTGCGAGATGGTCGAACCAGGCGATTATGCCGCAGTTTTGATGGATCTTCAGATGCCGGAGATGGACGGTCTTGAAGCCACCAGGCGCATCCGCGCGTTTGAGTCCGAAGCTGAAAAATCCACAAACCAAAACCAGAAACCTGAAACCGGAAACCGGGGATCTGGCACCAAGCGGGTGCCGATCATCGCCATGACTGCCAATGCCATGCGCGGTGATCGGGAAAAATGCCTTTCAGCCGGCATGAACGATTACGTGAGCAAGCCCATCGATGCGGTCGAGCTGCTGAGTGTTCTAAAAAATTGGATTGCCGTCGACAAGCCGATGCCTGAAGCTGCCGTCGAACAGTGCGTGCACGCCGAACCCGTGCCAAAACAGTCCCTTCCTGGCATCGAAGTTTCAAAAGGGCTCAATCGTTTGGGGATCTCCCGGGACCAATACCATAAAATCCTGTCTGAGTTTATAAGAAGCCAGCCATCGGAGTTGGAGGCGCTCCGTCAGGCGGTTGAAGCCCGGCATGCAGATGGCATACAGCTAAAGGCTCACGCCATTTCCGGCATTGCCGGCAACATTGCGGCGGAATCGTTGAGGGCCACAGCCAAAGCACTGGAAAAAGCGGCCTCAAGGGGACAACTGGACGGGTTAGATGATCTTTTCAATGCGGTTGAACAAGAGTTCGAACGGGTACACCGGAGCATCTCAACACTTGCCATCCCTGCTGACAGCAGACCTGCGGCATCGGGCGGGCAGGATGCCGATACCCTCGATTGGGAGCTGTTGACGTCCTTGTTCAGCCGGCTCGGGACTTGTATCGATGATTTCGATCCGGTGGGTGTTGAAGCGGTCCTGAAAGATATTGAGGGCGCAGGCCTCCCGGCCGATATCAAACCGCAATACGGTCAACTCAAACAGAATCTGAATGAACTGCAATATCAAAAGGCGGGTCTGAACCTGACCGCCATCCGGGAAACGATCCACCAGTTGAAGGACCAGACGTCATGAATTCCAGCATCAATGATCTATCCAATTGTAAAATCCTGTTGGTCGACGATGTCAAAAACAATATCACCATTTTGATTGAAACACTGAGAGAGGACTACAAATTGGGCTTTGCCTTGAACGGGCCGGATGCCCTGGCGTTTGCCAAGGCCAAATCTCCGGATCTGATCCTGCTGGACATCATGATGCCGGGCATGGATGGTTATGAGGTATGCCGGCGTTTGAAGGCCGATGCGGCAACAAGTGGCATCCCGATCCTTTTTATTACGGCGCTTGACGAGATCGCGAATAAAACCGAAGCATTTGAAGCCGGAGCGGTGGATTATATCACCAAGCCCTTCGAGCTGATGGAAGTAAAGGCGAGGGTTAAGACCCATCTGACACTCAAGATGGCCCAGCAACTGATTAAATCCCAACGCGACCGTCTGCAGCAATCCCTGGATCTGGCCATGGAGGTTCAACAAAGCCTGCTGCCGGAATCCGAGCCCGACCTGCCGGGTATTGATATTGCCGGAAGGAGCGTTTACTGCGACGAGACCGGCGGCGATTATTACGATTTTCTGGATATGGGCAAAGGCCGGCTGGGAATCCTCGTCGGCGATGTCTCGGGTCATGGTATTCAGTCCGCTTTACTGATGACAACGGTTCGCGGCAGCCTGAGGCAGCGAATTCTTTCTCAGGGAAGCCTTTCCCGGATTGTGACCGACCTCAATCGACAATTTCACCAGGATGTTAAATATTCCGGCAATTTCATGACGCTGTTCATATCCGAACTCGAAATGAAAACCGGTACGCTTCGCTGGGTCAGGGCAGGGCACGATCCGGCTTTTCTGTACGATATCGAGACAGATACATTTGATGAACTCGGGGGGCCGGGATTGGCCCTGGGTATCTCCGAAGGATTCTCCTACCGGGATTTTTCAAGAAAAATAAAAGAAAACCAGATCCTGATTATTGGAACCGACGGTATCTGGGAATCGGAGACACCCGAAGGCGAGCGTTTTGGAAAGAAGCGCTTCAAAGAGATCATTCGAAGGCATGCCCACGATTCAGCTCAGCGGGTTACCGATGCGGTGATTGAAGCGGTTCAACGTTTCAGCCACCCGCTTAAAACCGAAGATGATATCACGCTGGTGACCGTTAAATTCGAGGATCATCTCCCAACAAGTTGATGTTAAATGAACCGATCAAAAATTTTCCACCCATTAGGCGTTTTGAATCGTAAGATTCAAGGTTAGTCTGCCTCTGGCATGGATCCCAGGGGGCGAGGGTTCAAGTGGCATAAAGCAAGGCATCAGCGGTCGGCGCTTAAGATGTACAAAGCGCTCAGCTCAGGTAAAACATAGAGGAATTCAAATGCAAAAAGTACTCATTGCTTTTTGGCTTTCGATCATGCTGCTGTTTTTTGTTGCGGCACCCGTGTCAGGTGCTGACATTCACAAGGCGGTAAAGCGGGGAAAACTCAACAAGGTTCGGGAACTTTTGAGGAAAAAACCGGAACTGATCCATGCCGAGATTAAGTTCGGCAACACCCCCCTTCACGTGGCGGCCTCCGCCGGGCGAAAGGATATCGCAAAACTCCTGATCGAAAAAGGCTCGGATGTTAACGTCGTCAACAACATCGGCGCAACCCCCCTTCACAGTGCTGTAAACAAAGGGCACCGGTATGTGGTAGAGCTGCTCCTCAATATGGGCGCGGACATTAATGCCAGAAAGGATGGGGGGATCGCCCCCCTGCACATCGCCGCCAATAATGGGCTCCATAAATTGGTAGCCCTGCTTATTTCCCAAGGGGCAGTAGTCAACATAGAAAACGAATACGGAGAAAAACCCCTTCACGCTGCAGCCAAGAAAGGACAAGAAAGGGCAGCGGCGGTGCTGATCGAAAAAGGCGCCGACGTCAATGCAAAAAATCAATACGGCGTCACACCGCTGCATTATGCCGCTTCCTTGGGGCGCAAGGGTATTGTGGAATTGCTGACGTCCAGAGGTGCAGATATAAATGCTGAATCAGACTACGGAGAAACTCCCCTGCAGTACGCCATCAAAGAAGAAAAAAAAGAAGTTGTTAAACTTCTGAAACACCATGGCGCAAAGTGATGTCGATTTCCCGATGGTTCGCTGCAAAACTGAATCATAGAAGTAATCCGAGAATGAACGGTCCACGTATAAAAATCTTCGTTTTTCTCCTGCTGCCGGTGCTGTTGTGCGAATGGATTCTGGCGTCGCGAGTGCATTCGGCCCAGAAGTGGGACGTGGCATTCTTCTGGACCGCCAAGCTTCATCACACCCTGGATTATCTTGAGGATATCGAAAGCGTCCTGGGGCGGGAGATCGGTAGCCGGCTGCGGATCGTCAAGGGGCCGTTTGGAGAATTCGGCATCGTTTACCCGGTATCGAAAGCCCGTCCATCCGCCCAGAGGCTGATCACGGCATACGCGCACGACCTCCGGGAAGCCGGTCTGCGGGAGGCTTCCGCGGTTCGGCATGAGGGTCTTTACGAGCTTTTCAACGTGGTTTACAACACTTCCAATGACCTCGAAATTCAAAAGCAGAATTACAAAAAGATCGCGAAATTGCTGGGGATGGAGGTTACGAAAAAGCTGGTCATCGAAAAGACCGACAAGGGTAAGTTTGCCATCGTCTACCAGGGCGTCGAGGAGGTTGACAACATCAGAAATCTTGCCAGGTCTCACCAGGAGCGGCTTGAAACTTACACCGAATCCCTCCCGGAGAAATTTACCGCTTCGCTTGCCAGCGCCGTCAACCGTCGTCCGGTTTACGGTGAGTCCAGTTATCTGAACGACCTTGTGCCTTCGGGAACCGCCGGTACCGGACCATCCATCGTCTTTTCTTCCCCCAAATCAAAGGAGCTGGAAAACCGGATCCTGCAGTACATTTCCACATTGAGGACTTCGGGCAAAATTGTCGATAACGAACGTACTTCCTGGTCGGTGTTTGACTTTTCCAGCGGGGAGAGGCTTGTCTCCATTAACGCGGATACTCCCCGCCAGACGGCCAGCATGGTTAAACCCCTGGTGGCCCTTGCATTCTTTCACCAGGCTGCAGAAAAGAAAGTTATGTACGATGCCGTCAGTAAAATGCACATGGAGCGGATGATTCATTGGAGCGACAATGTCTCCACCAACTGGGTGATGCAGCGATTGGGGGGACCGGAAAAAATCGACCGCCTGCTCAACGACCACTACCGCCCCATTTTGCAGACCATCCGGATCACCGATTATATTCCGTTGACATCCAGGGAAAAAGCGCGGGCCCGAAAGATGGGACTGAAAGGGGTCCCGTCCGGAAGTTCCTATTACCAGAATTTTGCGTCGGCACTGGATTACAGCCGATTCCTGTTCAGCCTCTGGCGGGACGAACTGCCCTATGCCGGGGAGTTGAGACGCATCATGGCCCTGCCCAATCGGGACCGGGTATATCACGGCGCCAAAAAGGTGCCCAAGGGGACGCTGGTGTACGACAAGACCGGCACCACCGCGAGATTGTGCGGTGATATGGCGATCTTGTCGGCAAAGGGCGAAGACGGCGTCCGATATGTATACACCCTCATCGGTATCATCGAAAAGGACCGCCGGGCATCGGATTATATCTCCTGGAAAAACGACCGGGGTGATGTCATCCGTGAGGTCTCCAACATCGTCTATTCCTATCAAAAGCAGCGGTATAATCTGCTTTGAATGGAATCGGTTAACCACGGCCTTTGACCGTGAAACTTGAAAAGGATCTGTTAAAAACAGATTTAAAAGGTCATATTGGTCCGGAGTTTGGGTTATTTGAATATCTGTCGTTTCAATTTGTTTCGAGATTCGGATTTCGATAATTCGATTTTTGTCAGATGCAGCTGCTTTTTTCTGAGGGCCTTTTTCATACCATAACCTATGGGCGTGGCAATTGATACCCATGGTTCCCCTCCTGCCGGGCTTTCTTCTTGACTTGGTGTGGGCCTTTTCTTATATTTAGGACATTCAGATTGAATCCTGAAGATCTCTATTCACCTCTCTTTTCATGAGCCTTTCTGGTTTCCCGACACGACCGATTCCAACCTGCGGGTTTTGACTTTTCTGAAATATACCGACTCTGGATCACCACCGATGTTCCAACCGACCCCAGTCCCCGTGAGGGGAAGACACGCCATCAACCGATAATGTGAATAAAAAGGAGGGATTATCATGAAAATTAACTTCACCATCCCCCCCGGCATCGATAAAAGGGTCAATACTTGGAACGAATTGACCCATCGATGGGCCGGAGAAGAAAAGTCCGCCGGTCCATGCGTCACGCTGTCAAGGGAGTTTGGCTGCCAGGCCTATCCCCTGGCCGAGGCATTATTTAACCGTCTCAACGAGCAGGATGCGGATAAGACGCCATGGACCCTTCTGGATCGGCTGCTCCTGGAGAAGATCGCTATAGAATCGGGTTATAATAAATCCGAACTGGAGTACATCACCCATGTCAATCCGACGTTTCAATCCATGGTGACCACTTTTTTGGGTAAGGCCCACGCAGAACCGGCGTCGGTGTTCAATTACATCCGGAAAATGATCCGATACTTCGCTAAAGCCGGCAACAGTATTATCGTGGGTCGGGGAGGGGTGTGCCTGACCCAGGATCTTTCCAACGCGCTTCATGTGAGGATGGTGGCGCCCCTTTCCTTTAAAGTCGAAGTGGTTCGGGAATATCTTAAGATCAGCGAAGAGGAAGCGATAACCCACATCAAGACCCGGCAGAAAGAACGGGATGAATTTACACGCCATTTCACGAAAATGGACCTTTCCGATCCCCATCTCTATCATCTGCTGATCAACAACGAAAAATATTCCGTTGAGGAGATGGTGGACATCATCATGGGGCGGATAGGAGGGGCGGGTTGAGAAGTTAAAGCGATCCCTCGCCCTGCAGCAGCTCTTTGAGTAGGGTCTGGCGCGAACTGGTGTCCTGGTTTTTAACGGCCATGGCCAATGCTTTTCTCGTCCCTACCAGGACGGCCAGCTTTCGGGCGCGGGTCAGGCCGGTGTAGATCAGGTTTCTGAAAAGCATTTTGAAATGCTGGGTCAGAACCGGGATGATGACGGTTTCGAACTCGCTGCCCTGGGATTTGTGGATGGTGATGGCGTATGCCAGATCCAGTTCGGGGATGGCGTCGCGGGTATATCGGACCACCCGCCCGTTGGGCGAAAAGGCGACGGACAGGGTTACCTCCCGGGTGTCGATTTCCCGTATGGTGCCGATGTCGCCGTTGAATACATTCAGGTCGTAGTTGTTCCGGCGGTGAATGACGCGGTCTCCCGCCCGGAAAATTCTTTCCCCTACCGTCAACTGGCCCTTTCCCGGCTTTGCCGGGTTGACCGATTCCTGGATCATCCGGTTGAGATTCACCGTACCCAGGCTTCCCCGGGTCATGGGAGAGAGGATCTGAATTTCGCGCTTTTTTCCGAAATACTTGGGGATCCACTCCCGTTGGAGTTTTCTGACCACCTCCGCCGCCGCGAGACCGTAATGGAGTGATGACCAGGGATGAACCTTTTTAAGAACCGATCGTAGCTCCGCGGCTCGGTCTTCTGCACGGATTACCTTTTCAAGATCCACATGCCTGAATTTCCGGGGAACGGTCAACTCCGTCTCGTAGGGAATCAGCGGCTCATGGGCCCTGAATTCATACAGACCGGGATCCGATTTGCCGGTACCGGATTTTCCAGAAGACCGGCCCGGATAGATCCTTTTGACTCGGGCGATGAAATTGAGTTGCTCCTTTGTGGCTTCATCCGAATCGATGAACAGGCAGTCCCTCTTTTCCTTCCATAAATCGGGTTTGTGAAAGGGCGAATCGATATAGGGCATCTCGCCCCTATTGATCTGGTGGGCATACCTGACGACAAGGGATTCTTTTGCCTGCCGGAACACCTTTTCCAGCTTGAAACATCGCACGGAGCCGGAGGCGATGATGTCTCTTAAAACATTTCCCGCACCCACGGATGGCAGCTGGTCCGCATCCCCGATGAAAAGGACCTGGCTCTCCCGGGGGATCGCCCGGAGCAGGGATGCCGTCAGGCCGATATCCAGCATGGAGCATTCGTCGATGATGACAAAATCCGCCTCCAACGGGTTGTTTTCATCTCTTTTAAAACGGCCCATCTGCCACTCGAGAAGGCGGTGGATCGTTTTGGCCTCGCTGCCGATGACATCCATCATCCGCTGTGCAGCCCGACCTGTAGGGGCCGCCAAGAGGATCTTCCGATGCATCGCCTCCAGCAGCTTGGCGATGATCCGGGTGGTGGTGGTTTTTCCGCATCCCGGGCCGCCGGTGAGAATGGAGAAGGGCTCCCGAATAATCCCCTTGACAGCTGCCGTCTGGTCGTCGCTCAAGACAAATTGCTTTGCGCTGCAGTATCGCGTCAGCCAGCGTCCCACACGCCCGGGATGCACCCGGGGCGGATTCCGGCTGCCGATGATATTTCGGGCGACGTTGAGTTCGTCGTAATAAAGTGATTTGGCGTAATAGCACGATTCCCTGGCGGCATCCGGGTCGGACAGTTCCCTTACCATGATGAGCCCTTCCTGCTTCATCTGCCCGAGATGGTCGGGAATGTGTCGGCCTATCGGGATCTCCAGCAGTTCATCAACCTGTGCGGTGATTTGTGACGCCGTAAGGTAGCAATGGCCGAACTCACGGCCGGCGGCGAGTACATGCTGGATACCGGCCCGGATCCTTTCCGGGCTGCTTTTCCCCAGGCCGATGCTGAGTGCCACCCGGTCCGCTGAAAAAAAGCCGATCCCGAAAAAATCCCGGGCCAGGCGGTAGGGGTCCTGTGTAACCTTCCGGATCGCGTCTTCCCCGTATTCTTTGAATATCCGCACGGCAAAAAGGGTGCTGATGCCATGGGATTGAAGGAACATCATCACTTTCCGGATCGCCCGGTGCCGGATCCAGGCGTCTCTGATCATGGAGAGCTTCTTTCGGGCAATGCCCCTGATTTCCGTCAGGCGTTCGATCTCGTTTTCGAACACATCCAGCGTGTCTTTGCCGAAATAGTTAACGATTTTCCTGGCGGTCTTGGGACCAACGCCTTTTATGAGCCCGGAACCCAGATATTTTTCCAGGGCCGCAGTGGTTGCAGGTTTTCGTTCCACCGCACGTCTCGCCTGAAACTGTCGGCCGAATTTGGGATGTACGGTCCATGAACCATGGAATTCCATGGTCGCACCGGCGAACACTTTTGTCTGGTGAACCGTTATCGTCTCCTGCTCATGGGGATTATCGAAGGGTAAAACGCGCAGAACGGACCACCCGGTGTCCGGATTATGGTAGGTCACACGATCCACGATACCGCGGATCGATTCCTGGATGGTAGCCGCTGTTTGGATTTTGTTCTGTTTCATGACCGCATCGCAAATGGGATGGGAGAAAAGTGGAAGCCTGCGCCCCTCATCCCTTTGTCGAGTGAATCAATTCCCCTGTGTGATTGCGCCAAGGATGGATCTATCAAATATCCCACTTCACCCTATACCCGTCAATAGACGATATCCGCCTTCTCGAGTTCCGGCGTCTCAGTCTGGTTCGGTGGGTTTATAGGAGGGGTGGTGCGGGACAGCGGTTGGATGGAATTTGATGGCAGTGCCTGTGAAATACAGCGGTTTTAGGGCAGCTGAAATCATTACCCCGCAGTTGCCGCAATGAATCCGGAAACCCCGACCGGGTCATCCGGTTCATGCGCTTTTGGGTAAACATACGATGTTATCGATAATGATTCAGATCAAATTCATCGGATCGATAGGGTTCCCAAAGGCCGACATCTTCATAATACAATCCCATTTTATATCCGATCATCTTTACCATTCTCTTTAGCATCATTTTTCTGGCGCGGCCTTTATCAAGTGTCTTCTTTACCAGCAGCGGCAGGTATTCACCGACTTTAGGGGGACATCCGGGGATTGGAATGGCTTTTTCTATCCCTTTATTCTGTTTGATGGCACAATCTCCGAACAAGAAAAGGGTGTCCGAGGATGGGTCCGCTGTCGCTCCTGAACCGATACAGGTTTCGACATTACCCACATCCAATCCGGGATTATCCTTTGCGAACATGATGTGAGTATACTCCATATTTCCATAACATCCCGAACATATAGTTGAATCTCCCTCTGCTGCATTAACGTGAATGCCTTTTAGACCGGCTCTGTCGAAACACTGATTGTAATGATATCCATAGGGCAAATCCATGGCAACATCATCGATCTTTTCTCCTATGATGACGATATCGTCAAAAGCGGACACCTTGTCCGTCAACCTCGAAAATTCCATGATGTGGGGAATCTGTTTTGGATCCTTCCCCAGGATTCTGGCGCCGGTTATATCCGCAGCCAGAACGTCTGAACTGGCAATGATGAGATCCTTGCGATGGGCAGGCCCGCCAACCGGCCCGTTTTCCAAAGCGTAGGTGCCGTCGATAACCGTCAAATGGGTTTTGAGATGAACATTCAACAAGGCGATCAGCTTTTCCAGATTTCCCCGTTTATGAAATCTTTTCTTGGAGGAGAATTTCAAACACCCTTTAAGGTTCTTCATCCCCAGGGACACGGTTGCCTGACCATGGGTCTTCAGCACGGGGACATTGATCAAGAAATCGGTTTCCAAAGCCCTCCTGGCAATTCTGAAGGGGTGCCCGTCCAGCGAGATCTTCTCATAGCCCTCCTCTTCGAAATCGATCATTCGAATTTGATGAGTTTTGCCCACACGGTGGATGCCTGAAAATTTATATCCACTGGCGGTATTGGACCCCATCTCCTCCAAAATGACGGACCCCTCGCCGATTGCGATATGCTCGCATCCATGTTCACGGAGTTGTTGCACCAACTCTTCGATCACTCTGGAAGTGGTGACGATGCCGAACGGTGGAAAGTTTTTCTGGTTGGCCCCCAACACGAGATTGGGTTTGATCAACACCCTGTCGCTGCTTTTCAGTGATTGGAAACCATTGCAGAGTTCGATTGCCCTGCCGACTGAATTGATGGTTTTTTCTTTTCGAACGATCGATACAATCATACAACCCCCTTCGGATCACTGTGATGCAGGACCCGGTTGCAAAACGAAGATACCGAGTCCCGTATCACATCCCAATAAACGGATTCAAGTAAGTTTGGGTTCATCAAACCGTCACCAACTCTTCACAAATCGAGTCGCCGGAAGGCAGATCCTTTGTCATTGAAAATGTCGCACTCGGCGAGATCTCACTTAGCATACGCGTTGAAAATGCCTGGTGGCCGCTTGTGCAAAAACGCCATTCCTTCGGCATGTTTAAAGCTTCGGCAGCATCGTGCCAGGGGCATTTTTGGACCTCGACCCGTTTCTGAGATTCTGTTTTTTCCTCGACGGTCTCCATTCCGTGGACCGCCGAAGCGATGCTACCGGATGTGAAAAGGGCATCTTGGATGGGTGCATCAGCGAAGAAGGCTTTGATCTGTTTCCCTGCCTCCATACCTAGGGCACCCCAGGTCCTGTCACTGGCGGCCTTTACCTTTTCCAGGTCGATCCCTTCCTCCAACAAATTTTTTGAAAATAGAGTAAAAGCATTGACGAGCACGTTCAACCTTTGATTGGCGACTTCTTCAATGGGGATTACCTGTTCCATTTCATACCTCCTGTGTTTTATGATTGACTTCACCCCGTTTTCCAAACAGCCTCCAGCGATTTGTAAGCCGCCGGAGGCAAAAGAGGGGCAATTTCAGGCACTCCGGTTTTGAAAAGGCGTTCATAGTGATTCTTCACCTCAAGGAAGGTAAACGTTTCTTCATAACTGCCAAGTTCGGCAACCCCAATCGAAACAGATATAACGTGACAAACGGGCGTGTGCGATGAAACGCCGGGTTAGATCTTTAGCATCCGGAAAGGTCCGGTTGCAGAGAATTCAATAGTATTGTGATAGCGGATGAGAGATCGCTGTCAGCAAGGGGGTGCGTATTTTAATGGAGTAGAGATCGCTTGAGTTCGATGAATCCGCAAAAACCAATCAAGGGGCAATATCGGTGGCCGGTTCTTTCGTCGATAGATATGCGCGCAATTTTTTACGGTCTGAGAATAACCTCTGCATACCATAGACAATGGGATTGTCAATGCTGAATTTAAAAGGAAAAATACGGATGAAAAATCCGTTTGGTTTCAAAAATAAATCATAAATAACGATGGGTTAAATATTGACATCGTATCGGTATTCAGAATAAACGGGTTTGATGAAAACTTGTTGAGAAGTGAAAATCAAGACCCCCCTGCGCGTTGACAACCCGGAATATCGGAATCATTTTATCCTTTTACATTTAACCCAAATACAACCGTGTTATGATGAGGTGAAGATATGAAAAAATATTCGTTTCTGCTTGTCCTGGTTTTCTTCCTTTCTCTGACGGCCTGCTCCGGAAAGGCCAACTATCACAAAACATCATTGCCGGATCCCGGTACTTTCAAGGCGCATTTTGGCGATATGGATTCCAATGGGGACGACAGGGTGGACTGGGGAGAATTCAAAGCATACTTTCCACATGCCCAGCCCGAAGTGTATGAAGCGATCGATCTCAATCGGGACAACTTTTTGGATCACGATGAATGGCATGCATTCAAAGAGGCCCACGGACTCATGGACCATGATTGACCGGCTGCATCGTGACGTTTTTTGGCGCACGCATGACACAGATTAGGAAATGAAAATGAAAGAAGGGTTTACACTCCTCCCCAATCTTGAAAACCACAAATGCTTTGGGTGCAGTCCCTCCAACCCCTCCGGGCTTCAGATGAAGTTTTACAATAAAGGAGAGGCTGTATATTCCTGGGTGACCGTACCTGAGCATCTGTGCGGCTGGCACAACCTGGCTCACGGCGGTGCCATATCCGCCATGTTGGACGAGATCATGGGAAGGACCGCCGTGTACATCCTCAACAAATTGATCATGACCAAAAGTATGAACGTTGAGTTTCTCAAACCGGTTTTGGTCGGTCAGGAAATGCGGGTGGAAGGCCGGGTGTTTGAAGTGACAAATGACCGGGAAGCGTTGATGGAAGGTCTCGTATTCAACGAAAAGGAGGTTCTCTGTGCCAGAGCCAGCGGGAAATTTGCCCTTTTCACCCCGGAGATTCTTAAGCGGATGGGGATTATGGACCCGAACCTCATCGATGGTCTAAAGCGCCTGTTTTCCAGATAGTGTCCGTCCTGAAATGGTCTATTTTCCCGTCGGGCCGCGGCGGACAGTTGGCGGCGCCTTCCTCAGATTCCCGGCTGCGACGTACAGCAGTATGCCTCGCCGCAAACCTTTGTCAATCCTTGCTCAGCAAAATTCCGCCATGGCGGGACTGAATCGACCACTCATGGTGCTCAATCTCAATTTGTGAACAGATACCCGTTAAGGTTCTGCCTGCCATTTATTCCGGTTCGTGACGTGAATCTCCCAACACCGGTTTTTTCGATTTATTGTAAGCATTGTGATGCTTTTTCACCATCGGCAGGATGAACAGAAGACAGGCGATCAAAAAGATCACACTCCCGATCAATGTCAGGACATCCCCGTTTTTCACACTGGAGGCGATGAAGAAGAGGGCGCACAGCACAAACAGGCACCATCCCACCATATGATATCTGAACTCGGGACCCCGGGGATCTTCCGGGCATGTTTTCATATTTTCCCTTTGCGCTTTTTATAGATAAGGTGTAATGATATTGCCCCAAAAAAGTGGACACCGAGTTAAGCCGCAAGAAGAAAATCATCATAC
>Ga0066187_1000271_pt1 | contig 19237 bp, 10 predicted proteins | sample WorMetexBAHAMAS1_FD_58706 | JGI IMG/M metagenome (GOLD analysis project Ga0066187, IMG submission 58706) | Marine gutless worms symbiont microbial communities from Max Planck institute for Marine Microbiology, Germany - Inanidrilus exumae... | ecosystem: Host-associated > Annelida > Digestive...
GCCGCCACCGGCGATACGGAAGCCGCCAATTCGGCAGCCCAGGCAGCCCAGGCAGCAGAAGCAGCAGCGGAACAATCGGCAGCCACGGTAGAGCAAGCAGAGGCGGCAGCCACGCAGGCGGCTGAAGCCACGACAGAGGCCGCGGCCCAGGCAGCGGCATCAGCCGCCCAGGCAGCGGCATCATCGGCCGAGGCCTCTGCATCAGCAGCAGACGCCAATGCACAAACGGCAACAGCGGCCGCCACTGGCGATACGGAAGCCACCAATTCTGCAGCTCAGGCAGCAGCCGAGGCAACCCAGGCGGCGGAAACAGCCGCAACTGCAGCGACCCAGGCATCGGACGCCTCCACTCAGGCGGCGGCCGCCACAACCGAAGATGAAGCTTCGGCAGCGGCATCGGCCGCCCAGGCCGCTGCATCCGCTGCAGAAGCCAATGCGTCTGTAGCCGATGCTCAAGCTGATACAGCTGCGGCAGCCTCAACGGGTGACCAGGAGGCGACCAACGCCGCTGCCCAAACCGCGGCCAATGCTGCAACGGAAGCGGAAACTGCCACTGACGCAGCAAATGACGCAGCTAACGCCGCGGCGACGGGTGACGCAGCAGCAGCTGAAGCCGCTGCCAACACAGCGAACGATGCCCAAACAAATACCCAGTCCGCCGCAACTACCGTGGTTGATAGTACAACCGTAACCACGACAACAACGACCACGACAACAACGACCACGACAACAACGACCACGACAACAACCACAACGACCACGACAACAACCACAACGACAACAACCACAACGACCACGACAACAACAACAACAACGACAACAACCACAACGACCACGACAACAACAACAACAACAACAACGACAACAACAACAACAACAACCACAACGACGACCACAACGACGACGACAACCACAACAACGACAACGACAACAACTACTACTACGACAACGACAACCACTACAACGACCACAGAGTATATATCACATGTGGATGATGCGGAACGAATTATCGCACAAATGGAAGAGGAGGCATCAGCTATAGAGTTGCGTTGATTCCGTAAGACAGTTTGTGGCGGTATTGGTGGAATATGACATAAAAGCAAGACTGTCGGATCGAACGAAGTACTAATTATTCTCAAACCATTCGAAAGATTTACGAGCACTACCCCGCTCATCCCGATCGTGCCAAATCTGGATGAGCGGTCGTATAAATGTTATCACCCTTTTATAAACTGTATACGAATGAGGGATTATCCATGAATCTGTACTCCAAATCTCCGTTAAACATTGTCGTCACGTTGATTGTTGCCACGGTGTTTTGTTTCCCCATTGCAGCAGCGGCACAGGGCAATATTAAACTGGGCCGTCTCGAAGTCGTTCCATCGGCTAAATACAAGATCGAGTATGACGACAACATCTTTTCCAATATCGAGGGTGCCGATAAAACAGATGATATACTGCACACATTCACGATTGCGGTTGGGTTGAAGTACATGAAGGAAGCCGATGCTCCGGGTCCTGTAATGAATTTTGGAGCGGAAGTCGTACCTGTGGTTTACTCGGATAATGACGAGAATAATTATACCAAACAGAAGTATTCCCTCGAGGTGGGATACCTGTTGCCCTCCTCTTTATATTTCGGCGTGACTGAGACATATAAAGATAATGAGGACCCCTACGGCAGTGAACGTGATACCATTGCCGACGACGAGGGAATACGAACCACCGGTTGGGACAATGAGGTGGCTGTTGACATCAAGTACGGGAATAAATTTGAAGATCGCCTGTTCGGTGGGCTTGCCTATAAAAATCAGGTGTCACGATTCGACCGATTTGAGGATGCTTACAAGGAAGAAGATGTCAATAGCCTCGAACTGTCATCGAACTGGCTGTTAACACCCAAGACTGCCTTTAAATTCGTTCTGGGCTGGGAGGGTACGGAATTCCCCGAGCAAGACAGCGGGGATAATGACCGTGGATATACGAGCTCGAATTCTTACAACGATGAGAAATACTACGGGCTAATCGGCGTTTCGTTCAATCCCTCCGGAAAACTGGAAGGCGATATTCTTTTTGGCTATGGTTCGTTAGAATATGACAATGATATACACATCAGCGGATTAGAATACGAAGATGTGGATACATGGGTTGCCCGAACTGGGTTGACTTGGAAAGCGACCGAAAGAACCAAACTGCGTGTGAAGTTGGAACGCGGTGTTAAAAGTACGGATGATCCCGCACGGAACTATTATGACGATACCAACTTCGGCGTCGGCCTGGACCAGGGGATTATTGAACGTTTGACCCTCAAGCTGGATCTTTCCTATAATTACCTGGACTACAACCAATTGGGGCCGACCACCCCTGAAAAGACGGAAGATACCATCACCGCCGGTATCGGTCTGGACTACAAAATTAAAGATTGGTTGTCAGCATCCCTTAATTTCGAGGGGAAACGCAACAACAAGGAGGAAGGAACAACAGAAGAGGACACTGAGAACAACAAGATCTCTTTTGAGATCAGCGCCACCTACTAGATATACAACGACGATTCTTTAAAATTCAGGTGATACGCTACCTCAGATCAATTCTGGTCCTTTTCACGCTGTCACCTGTCTAATACCATGACATCATAAATAATGTCTTGGTTCTTGTTGTAACGAGTAGCTAAAGTGTTCATCACTTTTTTTCAAATATCAGCTTATTGATGTTGTAATACAAAGGACCTGTGTGAACGGGTCCTTTTTTATAGGGGCGGTACTATAATGCCCCAAGAGATTGGAACATGAATTCTTACCCTGACAACCCATTGGTGATGATGCGACATCTTTTTTCCGTTCGATTTTTTCTGTTGGTTTGGCTGGTTGTCGTTGCCTTAAGCGGTTTCGCAACGGCGGGGACTATTTCTATCCAGACCAAAACCAGTGTCAGTGTTACGGATGATAGCGTATCCATTCAGGTGGAAGTCACCAATCAGGGGGATTCACAGGCACATGATGTCCAAGTAACCGTTGTTATTTTAAAAGAGGAGCTCAAAAGCCGGATTGTCAAACAGCTGGGTGTCAAAGGAACCGAAAGCTTTCGTTTCTCCCAGCAAATTCCGAAAAACCTGAATGGCAGGTATCCGCTCGGTATCATTGTAGATTTTCATGATGCCAAGCAATATCCTTTTTCAGCCATATCCGGGATGACCTATCATATCCGTGAAGATGTCAATTCCCAGTTGATATTCCAAGCTCAGGATCCGGTGATTCCCTATGCAGATGATACTGGCGAATTTAATATTAACATTAGAAATGTTGCTGATGTCGAACGAAAAATCCGAGTGAAACTGTTAATTCCAAAGGAGCTTTCGGTCTCGGATAATCCCATGGAGATCGTCATACCGGCGAGAGGTCAGAAAGACTTGTTTTTTGAGATTCGGAATTTTTCGGCACAGGCCGGTGCCAGTTATCCGTTGTTCTGCTATCTTGAATATGAGGCGGAGAAAAAACATTACACCACCGTCGGGAACGCCACTGCATTGATTGCAGCTGAAAAAAACTGGTTCCGTGATACGCGGCTTCTTTGGCTTGTGATCGCGGTGCTGCTTGCAGGGATGGTGGTTTTTTATCAAATCAGAAAAAAATAGCCATAAAGGCCATTGGTGAACCGTTTTCTGTTTAGATCATATACGAATCCACTCCGGATTCTAACTTCAACAAATAACTTTAGAGCCAACTTCAAAACGTTTCAGTTTGTTCAAAGTCAAGGGGTGCGAAAATTTTATCCGCAGGAATACATGGCGTATTTCGAGGATTACAATTTGAGCCAGACGCAGAGATGGGTCAAAATGGGGCGTTTTGAAATTGCCTCTTCATACCAGCATATAGTTGTTCATACCCATTGAAGAGTAAACCCGCCTTCAACAGAGAAGCGGTTAAACCGTATCTCATTCACCTGCTTGTGTTCGGATTGACCACAGGTTTTTTGGTCAGTCATTTCAAGCCGGCTTACCTTTTTTCTCAAACAACCACCGCCGGTGGGGATTTGAGTTCCCAATACCTGACGGCGTATCATTTGATCCACGTTCTGCTGCCCAATTTAAAGATAATCGGCTGGATGCCGGGGAATTATGCCGGTTTTCCGCTTTTTCAATTTTATTTTCCGCTGCCTTTTGTGTTGATGGCCCTTATCAATGTATGGGTCACCCTTGAAGTGGCGTTCAAGCTGGTCTCGATCCTGGGTGTTTTCCTGCTTCCATTCTGTGGGTATGCATGTCTGCGTGTGATGAGATTTCCCCTGCACACGCAATTGTTGGGAGCCGTTTTTTCGCTCCTTTTTCTATTCATGGAAGCCAACTCCATGTGGGGGGGCAACATACCCAGCACGTTGGCCGGGGAGTTTGGTTATGGCATCGGTTTTTCCCTGATGTTTCTCTATTTCGGTACCTTTTACAGTGGAATCACCCGTGGTAAATGGATTCGTCTGAATGCGGTACTCCTGGCAGCCGTGGGTTTATGCCACGGTTATACGATATTATTTGGTGTCGTCGGAACGCTGAGTCTGCTGTTTACAACGGATCGGTTTGGCGCAAAGGCCTGGTATTATTTAAAGGTCAACGCCCTTTCCTTTTTCCTGCTCGGGTTCTGGATTGTACAGCTGTTGTGGTTCACCCCTTATACCACCAGCAATAATTTTATCTGGACGATAAACAGCATTGGTGAAGTCATTCCGCCAATTTTGACTCCGGCCGCAGCCGCGGCGGTTCTTGGATCGATTTTGACGATTTGCAAGCAACTAAAAAAAAGGAGGCAGGGAAAGGGAAACGTCGTTACAGAAAGCTGTTACCAGAAGTATGGCTCGACTCAGCCTGGCATGGATACTTCCCGGGCCGAACTGTTTTTATGGGTTGTCGCTTTTCTCGCGGTTGTCTTTTTTTTTATCGCCCACCGGATTGGTGTCGTTGATATTCGGTTTCTTCCCTTTTTTCAATATTCCCTGGTCTTACTGGGTGCTGTCGGAACGGGAAAATGCCTGGAGATGCTAAAGGCCCGTGGCGCGGCTGTCCTGCTTTTGGCAATTATCATCCCTTTAGGGATCAACTCAAATATTCAATATATTCCCGATTGGATCCGTTGGAACTATTCCGGATTCGAGGGCAAGAAGGTCTGGCCTCAATTCAAACAGGTAAATAAATACCTCAGCGGAGATGTCGGAGATCCCAGGGTGGTATATGAGCATCATGCACGAACCGAATCGGCGGGATCGCTTCGCGCTTTTGAAATGCTGCCCTATTTTTCAGGACGGTCGACCCTGGAAGGATTGTACATGCAATCATCTCCCACCGCCCCATTTGTGTTCTACATCCAATCCGAATTGTCCAAAACGCCTTCTCGTCCGTTTCCCCAATACAGCTATTCCCGCATGCGCATTGAACGCGCGTTGGAACATTTGAAGTTGTTCAATGTGAGTCACATCATTGCGGTCGGAGACAAGTTGAAATCCGCTCTGACGGCTCATCCCGAGACTGACAAAGAAAAAGAATTTCCTCCCTTTAGCATCTATCGGTACAAAGGCAACGTGGACCGTTATGTAACCCTTACAAAGAAGGATCCTGTGTTGCTGGTGGGCGGCGATTGGAAGCAGCAATCGTTTCGATGGTTTCGCATCGGGGATTTAAATTCGCCCGTCGTATTTAAAAAACATGTCGATCCCGGCGATGAGAAGCGGTTTGACTCCATTTATCGAGACCTGCTTCCGGAGCGCTTTTTCGATAAGCCCTTCATACGACCACAGCCGAAAACAATTGACGAAAATGATAGGATTCATGAAACACTGAATCCGGAAACCATCCGCTTTCAAACCCCTCATATTGGAAAGCCTCACTTGATCCGGGTGTCTTATCACCCCAACTGGAAAGTGGAAGGGGCTGACCGGGTGTATCTGGTCTCACCTTCTTTCATGTTGGTGTATCCGCAGCGGTCCAATGTCAGGCTCTATTTTTCAGCGACATTTCCAAATCATCTGGGACGCATCCTGACCATTGCCGGTTTGGTGATTCTTTTCTTCACATCACCGATGGTCATGCGGCTTATGAGCAGCCGATGTCCGGCATTGTCGGCACGTATTTCCTTTCTGACAAATTTTGTCCTGCTTTGGGGGAGCAACATTTGGACCCGGGTGACCGGAATCCTACCGGTGAAGTGGCATCGGCGAATTCTATTGGCCTTACTGGCCTTGATGTGCCTAAGCACCGCCGCACTGGTCACCATGGTTCACAACAGGGATGCGGTGATCATGTATAAAAAAGGAATAGAGCAGGTCAAACAGGGGCAGACGGGTATGGCCAGGCAGACGCTCCAAACGGCGTTGCACCTTTTTCCAGGATCCTCGGTAGCTGATGAGACCGCTTTTTACCATGGACTGACCTATTACAAAGAGGAAAACTGGACAGCGGCATTACGGGTTTTCAATAAAGTATTGTCAGATTTTCCAGATGCCCGAATCTATTCTGAAATATTGTTCCACACCGGTAAATGCTATGTAAAACTAAATCGCTCTGAGGAGGCGGCAGCGGTATTCAATAAGGTGATTGCCGATTTTCCTGACGAGGTGTGGGCTGAGTATTCGAAGGAGTGGCTCCAAAAAATTAAATAAGCAACCATGATGAAATATTATCGTTGGCAACCATTTCGATGGTGAGTTTTCTTGATGATTGGGATTATTCGATACCCAGTACGGCGTATGATCATATGGATAATGGTACGCATTGTGGCATCCTAATAGATGTCATGAACTGGGTGGATTAAACTTGCAATTCATTGTTCTTGGCGGTAACATACATACTTTACTTAAATCTATCACATGTTTGTGTTTATTTCCCGAAACGATCACCTATCAAACAATCGAGCGAATAGATGAAGAAAATTGAAACGTTAAAGATTTTCGCTATGGTCGTCTGTCTCATTTGGTTGAGTGGATGTGTAACTGGCGGTGAGGTTGTTCAGATCAAGCAGGTTTCCAATGCGGAAGTGGTCCTTGAAGATCTCGATGAAGAAGAACGTGCCCAACTCGCCGAATTCAGAAAATCGCAAGAAAACAAAGCGACGGGTGATATCGAGTTGAAGAACGTGGTAAAGAAAACCCCCAACTATTCGATAGAAGAATACCTCGACCTGCCTTCCAGTGAAAGAGCGGTAGATAATCAGGATTACAGGGTCGGCGGGTATGACGTTATTGATGTCATTGTATATGAAGAAGAGGATCTCTCCCGGGAAAAGGTTCGCATCAGTGCGGACGGTTATATCTCCTTTCCCCTGATCGGTCGATTGAATGTGGATGGAATGACGACGTCGGAAATTGAGATCACCATCGCACGGAAACTTGCAGAAGGTCAATTTCTATTAGATGCCCACGTTTCCGTTATTGTGACAGAATATCTCAGCAAGCAGTTTATGGTGCTGGGTTCCGTTAAAGTCCCAGGTTCCTATGCTTTGAGAGAACAGGAAAGACTTCTGGATGCGATTTCCAAGGCCGGAGGAATCGATTTTGAACAGGGTGGAAAACAAGGGATGATCATCCGAACCGAAAATCCTGGAGCTAAAAATGAACGCAAAATCGTCATCCAGATCGATTTGCCTGCACTCCTTAAGGGAGGCGACCAATTCGCCAACCTTCCCCTGCTCAATAAGGACTTGATCTATATTCCCAAGGCAGATTATTTTTATATCATCGGTCAAGTACAGGAACCTGGATCCTATCCTTACCTGGAGAAGGAGATCTCTTTGGTGGAAGCCATCGGAAAATCTGGTGGTTTCACACCCATTGCCGCACGGAATCGCACTCGGATCATTCGCGTTGAAAACGGAGTTGAAAAGATTATCGAAGTCAAGGTAGATGAAATCACTGAGGCCGGTAAAAAAGGCCAGGATATCCTCATCCAGCCGGGGGATGTGATTGTGGTGCCGGAGAGTTTTTTCTAATTTGGTCCGTTGTGCGTTGTAGGTTGTCAGTTGTTATAAGAAGGTAGACTGAGACGATTCGAGCTTTGATTCAAGTAATTGAAAATAAAAAGCGTCTCGAATAGCGGTATGGGACAGACTGGATTTGAAAAACTGCGAGTCTACCATTTGGCGGAGGAAATCTCTGATCTTTCATGGGATACCGTCAATAAATGGGGATGGCTTGCCAAGCAAACGATTGGTAGACAGCTGATAAATTCAGCCGACAGTATCGGAGCAAATATTGCAGAATGAACCGGACGAGGAAGCTATGCAGACAATAAACGGTTTGCCAAAATTGCACGGGGATCGCTATTCGAAGTCAAACATTGGTTGAGAAGAGCCTACCAAAGAGGCCTTTTGACAGATGATGAAGTTAATTCCTTCAAGTTTCATTTAGATGAATTGACGCCAAAACTGAGTGCTTACATTAACTCAATCGGCAAATCATCCAAAAGCGACAAACAACGGACAAAGGACAACTGACATTATTCATGGAAGAATACAACGAAGAAACCATTGACCTGCGCGATTATCTGCGGGTGCTTTCCAAAAGACGCTGGACCGTCTTTTCCCTTTTTATGCTGGTGGTGCTGACCGTATCGGTCCACACCTTTACTACTACGCCCATCTATCAGGCGACAGCCCGTATCGTCATCGAAAAAGAGAACCCCAACCTGGTTTCAATCCAGGAGGTGATGGCAGTGGATGCCACGGGTTCCGACTATTATCAGACCCAGTACAAGATCATCGAAAGCCGCGCCGTGGCCCGGGATGTGATCCGGCGTCTGGATCTGGCCAATAGCCCGGAATTTTTCCCGCCCCCCAAAGACGACATCGTGTCCAACACCAAGGCCTGGTTTGAGGACAGCATGTCATGGTGGAAAGAATGGGTGACAACCCTGTTGAAAACAGGGCCCGAAAAAAGGAATGAGCAGGGGGAAGAGAGCGACTCTAAACTGGTTTCCAATTTCATCAACCGGGTGAGTATCGAGCCGATCCGCAACAGCCGACTGGTGGATGTTCGTGTAGAAGCCATGGATCCCGCATTGGCGGCCAAAATGGCCAATGAACTGGTCCGCACCTATATCGACCAGAATCTGGAGACCAAGTTGACCGCCGCAAAGGATGCGGTCCTCTGGCTCAGCGAACGCATCGATGATGAGCGCAAGAAGGTGGAAACTGCTGAAAACGCCCTTTTGCGGTATAAGGAAAAGCATGGCATCATCACCGATTTTTCCAGCGACGCTGAGCAGATCACCGCCCAGAAGCTGGCCCAGTTGAACCAGCAGGTGGTGGAGGCCGAAGCCCAGCGGGTGGAGGCTGAAACCCGCTATCGTCAGGCGCTCTCCGTTGAAAAATCCCCGGACATGTTAGATTCCATTCCCGAGGTGCTGGCCAACGACCTGGTCCGTGAAATCAAAAAGATGGAGGTCAACCTCTACACCCGGATGTCCGAGTTGTCTAAAAAATACGGGCGCCAGCACCCCAAGATGCTGGCCATCAATTCGGAGCTGAAGGACCTTAAAAAGCGGAAGGCGTCGGAAGTCAAACGGGTGATCAATTCCCTTCGGAACAATTACAAAATTGCGCTGGCCCGGGAGGATACCCTCAAAAAGGCGCTGGCAGATCAGAAACAGGACAGTCTTACGATGAATCAAAAGGCGGTCCAATACGGTGTGCTGCGCCGTCAGGCGGAGAGCGCCCGCAATATGTACGAACTGCTGGTCAAGCGATTCAAGGAAACATCCCTCACCGAAGAGATGAAAACCGGCAACATCCGTGTGGTGGATCGTGCGGAGGTGCCGGAGCGTCCCATCAAACCCAAGAAAAAGCTCAATGTGCTGCTGGCCATGGTGGTCGGTTTGACCCTGGGCATCGGTCTGGCCTTTTTTCTGGAGTATATGGACAACACCATCAAAATGCCGGAAGAGGTGAAGAACTACCTGGGGGTTCCCTACCTGGGCATGGTGCCGGCCATCGATACCAAGGCGAGCCAAAACGGCATCCCCGGTGACCTGGTGACCCTCCATTCGCCCAAATCGACCGCCAGTGAAGCGTTTCGCGGCATTCGTACCGGGGTTCTCTTTTCATCTGCCGACGAAGCGCCAAAGGTGCTGCTGGTGACCAGCGCCGGACCTGCCGAAGGTAAAACCCTTTGTGCTGCCAATCTGGCTGTAACCATGGCCAACGCCGGATCGAAGGTCGCTCTCATCGACTGCGATATGCGCCGCCCCCGCCTTCACAAAGTCTTCGATGTGGACCGGGAAAACGGCATCTCCAGCATTATGGTGGGCGCTACCGACTTTAAGAATTGCGTGGTGGAATCTGGCGTGGAAAATCTGGATATCATTCCCTGCGGCCCCATACCGCCGAACCCATCAGAGATACTGGGATCCAAAAAAATGGTGGCCTTAACGGACGCGCTCAAGAAAAAATATACCCGTATCGTCATCGATTCACCGCCGCTTACTGCCGTAACCGATCCGGTGATTTTATCCCAGGTCGTAGATGGGATGATATTGGTGATCCGTGTGGGAGAAACACCTCGGCAGGTGATTCAAAACGGGGTCGCCCAGGTCCGTTCGGTCCAGGGCCAGATTCTCGGTGCGGTCCTCAACGGCGTCAGTGCCCGTCGTGACAGCTACTATTATTATCAGTACTATTACTACTACTACGGGGAAGACGGCAGAAAACGGAAGAAAGCCCAACGGAGAAAGCATTCTGAAAACAACACGTGATCGATATTCACTGCCATATTCTGCCGGGGGTCGATGACGGCGCAGCCGATACCGCAGAAAGCCTGGAAATGGCGCGCATGGCGGCCTCAGACGGCATACAGACCCTCGTGGCCAGTCCCCATTCCCTCAACGGTGTATACGAAAACAACGTAGAACAGATCAGAAATAATGTTGCGCAACTGCAAGGGGAGATCAATCGAGAGGGGCTGCCTTTGACCCTTTGCACCGGGTCGGATGCCCACATCTGTGCGGGGATGATGGCGCAGGTGAGAGACGGCCGTGCCGCCACCATCAACGATACCGGCGTCTATCTGCTCGTGGAGTTTCCCAGCCAATCCACCCCCCCTGGTTTCAGGGATGAGCTGTTTGAACTGAGATTAAACGGTATCACCCCCATTATCACCCATCCCGAACGTCATCCCGTGCTTCGAAATGACCCTGAATTGATTATGGAGCTCAGCAACGCCGGCTGCCTGCACCAGGTGACCGCCTTGAGCGTGACAGGGGGGTTTGGCAGGGATGCCATGGAGAGTGCACATTATCTGATCCGGTGCCGGCTGGCTCATTTTATTGCAACGGACGCCCATTCACCCGACAATCGTCCGCCGATCCTATCCCAGGCGGTTGAAGTCGCTGCGAAAATACTTGGCAACACAGCCGAAGCCGAGGCCATGGTTCTGGAAAGGCCTCAGGCAGTGCTGGAGGGGAAACCCATATCCTGCCCGGAACCCATACTGCCCCCTAAGAAAAAGTGGTGGCAGATCTTTTAACCACTTTTATTTTGCAGCTTTTCTATATATCTGATAGAATTGGTCAAATAGATTCCTGCAGTTAAATTTTCAGCCCTTCTTCCACCAGGAGTCCTGTCATGCCTACGAAAAAAAAGCAGGCCCGGTTGCTATCCATCGGCAAGCTATTCAAAAATAAACTGTTCTGGTTCAGTCTGGCCATCGCAGTGATATTCGCCGCTGTACCCTTTTTGAATGTCGGTTTTATTTACAATGCCATCCGTCAGAAAAGTGTGGACTACCGATTTTTGCTAAGGGGACCTGTTGAGCCCAGCGGCCAGGTGGCGGTGGCCTATGTGGATGAAAAAAGTATCAAGGCGTTGGGTCGGTGGCCGTGGTCCCGGTCGGTGATCGCGGCTTTGATTCAGCAGCTCAACGATTACGGGGTGAAGGCCATTGGGTTTGATGTTCTGTTTACCGATCCTGAAGTGACGCCCCAACTCGAGCTTCTGGGAGAATTGGCGGATGCTTACATGGCCATGGGGCTGCTCAACGAAAAACCGGAAAACCAGGCTTACTTCGAACAACTCAACCAGGCCCTGGATGTGGCCAACAACGATCAGCTGATGGCCGCTACCATGTTGGAAAGGGAAAACGTGGTGCTGGGGATGGCACTGCTTCCCTATGAAGAAAAGACTGAAGAATTTCCGCCCTACCTGGTGAACGCCGCCTACAGCCAGTTCGATAATCCGGCAGGGGTTAAAAGCTTTTTGCCTACGGTGATGCCGGGGCGCTCACTTCCTATTCCGGTCCTGGCGGAAGCTTCCCGTCAAATGGGTTTTGTAAACACTTTTGCAGACAGCGACGGTGCCATCCGGCGGCAAGCGATGGTTCTTTTGCACGATGAAGTGGCGTTTGCATCCCTTGGGCTCCGTCTGGCGCAGGTCTACCAGGATGTGGCGGCGGAGGATGTGGTACTGCATTTCAGCAAGAAGGTCCAAATGGGGAATTTAGAGGTCCCTATTTCTGAAGACGGATTTACATATATCAATTACTACGGACCCAACCTGACTATCCCCGCCTATTCGGTCATCGATATTCTCGAACAAACCGTCGAGCCGGAAAAACTCAAGGGCAAAGCGGTGATGGTGGGCGGGGCCGCCGTGGGCATGGCGGATATTTGGCCCAACCCTTTCAGCCCGGGTTTTCTGGGTGTGGAAAAGCAGGCCACCGTGGTGGAGAACGTTCTAGAGCAGGCATTTATAAAAGAACCGGACTGGGTGAATATCCTCGCGGCGGCCGAAGTGCTCTGCTTCGGCCTGCTGCTCGGGATCGTTTTCCCTCTGTCTACCACCCTATGGGCCATCCCCGTTACGCTTTTCTGTCTGCTGGCCCATGCCGTGTCGGTGCAGGTGGCCTTTGTCAATTACAAGCTCCTGCTCAATTTTGCTGTGCCGGCGATTTACCTCGTGGTTGCTTATCTTTCCCTATCCGCCATCAAGTATTTCACCGAGGAACGGGACAAGAAGTTCCTTAAAAATACATTTTCCAGTTATCTGTCTCCGGAGCTCATCGATGAGATGTACGACAACAAGATGCATCCCCAGCTGGGCGGCGAGGCCAAGATCATTACCGCTTTTTTTACCGACATCCAGGGATTTTCCACCTTTTCCGAAAAGCTGACAGCCCACCAATTAGTGGAACTGCTCAACGAGTATCTCACGGAGATGACCGACATCCTGATCGGTGAGAAAGGCACATTGGACAAATACGAGGGAGATGCCATCATTGCTTTTTTCGGCGCGCCCATGGAATTGCTGGATCAGGAGATCCGCGCTTGCCGGGTGGCGGTTCAGATGCAGGCACGGCTCGATGAGCTTCGAAAAAAATGGCAGGGTGAGAAGATAGGACCCGGCGAACCGAACCCCAACGCCAGAAAGGTTCCGGAGGACCAGTGGCATCGCGGAAACCGCTGGCCCACAGTGGTCCATGAGATGCGGATGCGCATCGGGATCAATACAGGAGAGATCGTGGTGGGGAACATGGGAAGTACCACGAGAATGAACTATACCATGATGGGAGATCCGGTGAACCTGTCGGCACGATTGGAGGCGGCCGCCAAACAGTACGGCGTCTACAACCTGGTCAGCGAGTATACCCTGGATGTGGAATATATGGATGAATCGGGAGAACCGAAAAGGGTGATGGATGCGGTGGAGACCCGTTATCTGGATCGGATTACCGTGGTCGGGAAGTCGGAACCGGTGCGCGTTTATGAGTTGATTGCCATGAAGGGCGAATGCTCGGACAAGGATAAGGAACTGATCCGGTTGTTTGAAGCGGGCATGCGGCACTATCAAAACATGGAGTGGGATAAAGCGATCGAGCAGTTCAGCCAATCCTACAGCCTCGAACGCTTTCCGTTTGAAAAAACCACCCCTTCAGAGGTGTTGATCTACCGATGCCGTCAGTACAAGGAGGATCCCCCTGTGAAAGCCGGCCAGGCTTGGGACGGGGTTTTCCGGCTGATCAAAAAATAGCTCTTTGCTATCGGGTGTTTTGTGCTGAAAAAAATCTTTTCATCGCTGATTCTGGGTTTCGGTGTGTTTGTCCTTATCTATCTGATCTCCACCACCACCCATCTTTTTGTCGGTCTGGAGAGGGGCATTCTCAACGGACTCTTCTACCTGCGGGAACCGGCGATCGGCAAGACTAACCCCTATGTTTCGGACCGCGTTCATCTGCTGGGATATGACGAAGACTCCATCGCTGTTATCGGTAAATGGCCCTGGAAACGATATGTCCATGCGGAATTTCTCGACAAGATCCAACGTTTTTCTCCTGAAATCGTTTTCTTCGATATCATTTTCGCCAGCCCCGAGTCGGTTCCAAAGTTCATTTCGGAAAAATTTCGCCTGGACCCCGCCACCATGGAGCGGATCAAAGGTGCCTTCACCGGGATGGATGAAGAGTTTGCAAAGGCCCTGGCCCGTTATGAAAACGTTTACATCGACCAGCAGCTGGTGGAGGAGCAGCGGGAATCCCTGCCCGAAGCGTTCAGAAAGCGGATCGCCCTCAACGAAAAAATCCTTGAGAAATACTCCCAGCCGGCCGGTGAGGTCATCAATCCCGTGACATTCAACTCCCTGGAACCGGTTTTGACCGAGTACGTCAAAAATGCCCATCCCGCCGTGATCAACATCCTGCCCGATGAAGATGGGGTTATCCGCCTGTTTCCCCTCTTTTTCACCTATCGGTTGAAGGACGGATCTTATCGAAATATTTTCACCGTGGCCCTTTTGCTGCTCCAGCAGTATTTCCATATCGAAAACGAGCAGATTACGCTGAGAGAGGACCGTGTCGTTTTCAACGGCGTCAAGGCACCCATGCTGGATCCGGATACCAAGCGTACGATCCGCCTGGCACGGGATGCGGCAGATATCATCGGTTCAGTCTCCAACTCCGATCCGCCCCCCGGATATGCATACAACACCAACCTATACCGATACCTTCTTTACCGGATGAAGTTCAGCAAAGAGAAAGCCCCTTTGTTTCCCATCCACCTGTTGGAAAGGATAGACGGCGGATTGGAAATTGTGGACGGCTGGGAAATTTATGATGCGGCGCGGGACGCCGGAGCGGTCACGCTGTATGTCGTTCCCTATCAGAAGCAAAACCTCGTGATTCGAACACCGGTCACTGGCTTTTACCGTGTCAATTATGCAGGAAGGGACGAATGGTTTTACGAGGATCCGAATGGACAGCTTACCTCCCATCATACGATCCCAACCGAGGGGTACCGGGTGGTGTATGAAACGGATGATCTAGTGGATATTCCCAAACTGGATGCAGATGGAAAGGTGGTTGGGGAAAAGAGTTTGAAGGCGCTCTCCCGCTGGTACCAAAAAAATTTTGGAGACCGGGAAAAAGAACAAGACCAAACGGACGTTCGTGGGCCAAAAACGGAAGAGATGTTCTCCGCCCTTCTTTCCGCCTACAACCTGGGGTTCAGCCGATACTACAACAAATTTGTCTTCACCGGCGGCAATGCCACCGGTCTTGGAGATGTTCAGCAGACACCTTATGCCGGCATGTTCGGTGTGAACGTGATTATCAACGCCTTCAACACCATCGCAACGGACAATCCGCTGATTATGTCTGAAGACGAACCCCTTTTGGATGCGATGCTCCTTGGCGGGCTTTGCCTGTTGGCCTGCCTCATCTACGGCCTTACCGGTATCCGCACCAGCGGTATCCTATTTGCCATCTCGCTTGTGGGCATCTCACTGATGGTGACGGGGGCCTTTTGGGGGGGCAACCTTTTTATCAGTACCAGCCCCCTGGTATTCGCCGATACCGCAATATTCATATCCATCCTGGGTTTCAAACTGCTCACCGAGGAGAAGGACAAGCGGTTTATCAAGGAAACCTTCGGCACCTATCTGGCACCCGAATTGATCCAGGAGATGCACCATACCCGAACCATGCCGACCCTGGGGGGGGAGGCCAAGGTGATCACCGCCTTTTTCACCGATATCCAGGGTTTCTCTACATTTTCGGAAAAACTGACCGCCCATCAACTGGTGGATCTGCTCAATGAATATCTCACCGCCATGACCGATATCCTCATCCGGAACAAAGGCACACTGGACAAGTACGAGGGGGATGCGATCATCGCGTTTTTCGGCGCTCCCATGGAGTTGCTGGATCATGAGGTCCGGGCATGCCGGGTGGCAGTCCAGATGCAGCAAAAGTTAGGGGAGCTTCGGGAAAAATGGCAAAATGAGAAGACGGCACCCGGCGATCCCAATCCCAATGATCGGAATGTTCCGACGGATCAATGGAACCCCGGAGACAAATGGCCGCGCGTGGTTCACGAGATGCGGATGCGGATCGGCATCAATACGGGAGAGATCGTAGTGGGCAACATGGGCAGCGCAACCCGTATGAACTACACCATGATGGGGGATCCGGTGAACCTGTCCGCCAGGCTGGAAGCCGCTGCCAAGCAATACGGGGTGTACAATCTGGTGAGCGAATATACCCTGGATGTGGAGTATATGGATGCGTCGGGCGAGGCCAGGCGGGTGATGGATATGGTGGAAGTTCGTTATCTGGACCGCATCACCGTGGTGGGGAAATCGGAACCGGTCCGGGTATACGAATTGTTCGCCATGAAAGGTGAGATTACGGATAAAGAAATGGAGTTGATCCGTGTCTTTGAAGAGGGGATGGCGCATTACCGGAAGATGCAATGGGACAAGGCCATCGACTGCTTCAGCCGTTCCTACAGCCTTGAGCGATTTCCCTTTGAAAAAACCACGCCTTCCGATGTGTTTATATACAGATGCCGGGAATTTAAGAAAAATCCCCCTGTGGAATCCGACCGGGAGTGGGACGGCGTGTTCCGCCTGACCCAAAAATAGCTTCCAGAAAAGATTTGCCTAACCACTCCGTTGCCTTTATATTGAGCCTGTTTTATGCCAAGGATTACTTTTCAGCAGCCAAATGGAGGCAGACATATGATTCAAATTGATTCCAGGCCCCGTATTGGGGCATCTCTTCTCTTTATCACGGTCATGGCCTTGATGTTGTCCGGATGTTCCATATTTCGATCCACCCCATCCGGCGGGATGACTCAACCGGCCACCAGTCCCAAGAAAAAAGGTCCATCCCCGATGTACTACGATTTTGGCGATGTACTGGTTCCCAGCGAGCTCAAGCTGGACCGGAAGGCCTCTTTTGTTTTTCAGACCCCCAGCCTCACGGCGGGGGTGCTGGCATTAAAGGGCCGGGCGGAGATGAGTTCGCTGATCCGGTTTTTCGAGGTGAACATGCAAAAAGACAACTGGCAGAAGGTGAGTTCATTCAAGGCGATCCGCACCATTATGCTGTACCGGAAGGAGAACCGGTGGTGTGTTATCAACGTCACCGAAAAAAGTTATTACACCCATGTCGAAATCTGGGTGGCACCAACGACTTCCGAATCATCCGAGTCGGGTTTGTTCAAGGAGGCCGGCAGTTAATGGAACTTAAGGAAAAGCACATCATTCTGGGGGTAAGCGGCGGCATCGCAGCCTATAAAAGTGTCGAACTGCTTCGACTCTTGACCAAACAGGGCGCCCATGTCCGGGTGGTGATGACGGAAAATGCCGGTTGGTTTGTCGGCGCCACCACGTTCCAGGCGCTTTCGGGAAATCCTGTCTGTAGCGACCTGTTTGAAAAGAGCGGGGATGCCTCCATCCGACATATCGATTGGGCACAGGAGGCGGATGGCGTTGTGATCGCGCCGGCAACGGCAAACATTGTCGGAAAGCTCGCCAATGGACTGGCCGACGACGCCCTGAGCACACTCCTGCTCGCCGTCACCTGTCCCGTAATGGTCTGTCCTTCCATGAATACCCACATGTACGAAAATGCGGCGGTTCAGAGAAACCTGGAAACGTTGAGAAAAGACGGGATATTCGTGCTGGAACCCGATGCCGGTGAACTGGCATGCGGCACCACCGGACCCGGCCGTCTTCCCGATCCACCTGAGATACTGGACCGTCTGACCGGTTTTCTGACGACCAAAGACCTTGCCGGGAAACGGTTACTAGTCACAGCGGGTCCGACCCGAGAGCCCATGGATCCCGTCCGATTTATCAGCAATCCATCTTCTGGGAAGATGGGGTTTGCAGTTGCCCGGGCAGCCGAACACCGGGGGGCTGAGGTCACCCTAATATCAGGACCGACGCACCTGCCGAACCCCTTTTGTGTGGAAGTGATACGGGTGGAGACCGCCCAGGAGATGGCAGAGGCTGTATTTGCCCGGTTCGACGAGACCGATATCGTCGTCAAAACCGCGGCGGTATCGGATTACCGACCGGAAACCTACATTGAACGCAAAGTAAAAAAATCAGAGGATGAAAAGACCCTTCCGCTGATTAAAAACCAGGATATCTTAAGGGAGCTGGGCCGGCGAAAAGAGGGACAAATTCTCGTGGGGTTTGCCGCTGAAACAGAAGATCTTGAAAAAAATGCGGGCCAAAAGCTGTCTGAAAAAAATCTGGACATCATCGCCGGTAATATAGTGGGGACGCCGGATTCCGGGTTCGGTTCTGACCGGAACGCGGTGACTTTCTTTATGAAAGATGGGCGCAAGGATTCCTTTCCATCCATGGAAAAGGAGGCGGTGGCCCATGTTCTATTGGATCGGGTGGCCGCCCTGGCAAAGGGTGTTTCCTCAACATAAGCTGTACGTTTGGTCGCCATTCAATAATAATAGAGCAATTTCATTAATTGAAAGAAGGGGCCAAGGAGCCGAGGGTTCGAGGATCCAAGACACAAGGTTCGCATGCCTTTGGCTTTGTTAAGAGCATATGGATCAGTTATCCCCTGTATAGTTAGGATTTTTGGGTCATCTCCCAATTAGTTGAAAAATAAGAATAGATTCGTCGGGCATTTTCATTGAACCGATCGACTGTATAAGGGTTCAAGGATCCGAGGATCCAAGGGGTCAAGAGAAATGCTTAAGTCTTATAAAGACTTGAAAGTATGGGGAAAATCTTATGACCTTTGTTTGGAAATATATAGAATAACAGTCTCGTTTCCAAAGGAGGAAAGATACGGCCTAACTTCTCAGATAAGAAGATCCGCAGTTTCAATTCCTTCCAATATAGCTGAAGGATACGGAAGAAAGACAACACTGGACTACATTCGGATGCTTTATATATCCTATGGCTCTGTTTGCGAACTGGAAACACAGATTTTATTGGCAGGGGATTTGGGTTTAATTGAAAAAGGT
>Ga0066187_1000272_pt1 | contig 19192 bp, 13 predicted proteins | sample WorMetexBAHAMAS1_FD_58706 | JGI IMG/M metagenome (GOLD analysis project Ga0066187, IMG submission 58706) | Marine gutless worms symbiont microbial communities from Max Planck institute for Marine Microbiology, Germany - Inanidrilus exumae... | ecosystem: Host-associated > Annelida > Digestive...
CTTCCAGACCGGCCGGCACCGGCAGCGCCCCCCGCGGCCCGGACAAAAGCGCCTGTCCGTTTTTCCAGACCAGGTCGAAGCCGGCGCGCACCCGGAAATCCTCCTGCTCCAGTTCGACCGGCAAGTCGAAGCCGCCGCGCGGATAAAGAAAACTTCGCTGCCACGCCGCCATCTCCCCGGCGAAGGCGTCGCTGGCGCCGATGTCGGACGCCCGTTCGGCCAGCTCCGCCAGATAGGCGGCCAGCCTTTGACGCCCCTCGGCCGGCCGCGGACAATCGGCCCGGAACAGCGGATCGCTGGTCGCGGCGGGAAGCAGCGCATTCAGATAGTCCAAGCCGATCAAGGCCACGGCACCGAAGGTCACGTGCATGGAGTTTCCGGTCACCGCGATCGCGTCATGATAGTGGCCGCGCGGCAAGTAGATCACGTCGCCCGGACGCATGATCAGCTCGGCCTCCAGGCGGCCTTTCATTTCCTCGTGCTGGTCCGGGGTCATGTCGTGGAAGTGCGAATGGGCGATCGGGTTGTCCAGGCAGCCCTCATAGATATGCCACAGCTTCTCGCCCTCCAGCTGGATCGCATAGACGTCGTGGGTGTCGAAGTGGGAGTCGAAGGCCTGGTGCTCCTTCCAGGAGCAGTAGAGATTGGCCTGAACCTTGGCCGAGAGGGTTTGCTCCAGGACCGTGGCAAGCGCAGTAAGACCGGGGGTGAGACTGTCGATATCATTGGCCACCAGGGACGCGCCCTTGCGCAAATGGCCCATGACCCGCGGGCCGTCGGGCCGGTAGACGTCCTGTCCGTCGGGCGTCTTGGTCGAATAGCAATAATCCAGAATCGGCACGCCTTTCCGGTCCTGCACCAGACCCAGCGTGGCGGAACTCCAGACTCCGCTCTTGTTGAGCAGTTCGGTGAGCGAGTCCCAGTTCAGAACGTCGGGAAACTTGTCGGCATCGCCGGGGATGTGGACCCACTGCTGCCCGCAGTTCTCGGCAAAAAACGTTTCCGGAGTGATCGGGGCAAGAATGTCGGCGAAGGAGAAGCCCGCCGCTTCAGTCTGCATTGCCATCGCTTTCGGTCCCTTGCTGATTGCCACGGTCTTCGACCGGCAGGCGGACGGTACCGCGCTCGGCCCGCATGGTTTGCTGGTATTCGGCGAACCGGGTCACGAAGCCGGGATCGGCCGCCGTGTCCCGGATCTGCCGGCCGAGCGCCTGCAGGCGCTCCCGCAAGGCCGCCTCACCCTCGGCGGCGCGCGGGAAATCGCGCCGGAACACTGGGTCGTAGACCGCCTGCACGATCAGCGCGCGCAGGAACTCGCGGCCGGTGAAGGCCTGCACGCCGAAGGCCAGATGCAGCGACTCGCCGGCCGTCGGCTCCGCGTCGTGAAACACCCCCCGGGGCAGATACAAAAGGTCGCCCGGCGTGGTCGCGACGGTGGCCTGCTCCGCACCCGGGTCCAACCGGAGATTGGCGCCCGGGTCCGGCCGCGGGAAGGCAACGTCGGTGACCGGCGCCTCGATCCGGTTCTCGAACAAACGCCAGCGCTGCTCGCCCTCAAGCTGGAGCACGTAGAGGTCGTGGACTTCATAATGGGTCGACCGCATGGGGTTGCCGCGCGACGCAAACGCGACGCCGCACCCCACCTTCGCACCCAGTTCGGCCTCCAGCGCATCGGCAATCGCCGCGATCCCGGGCGACGCCGTGTCCATCTGACCGGCCATGAGGGCCGCGCCCTGCCGCAGCAGGGCCATGACCGCCCCGGGCAGGGGACGCGGACGATCCGCCCCGCCGCTTTCGCCCTCGCTACCGCAGTATTCTGCCGCAGGCACCGGGCTGCCCCCGCGGTAAAGACGCAGCGATTCCGCGGTCCAGATGGCCGAATTGCTCAACATTGCGTCGAAGTGGTCCCGGGAGAGGAGTTCTGCGAACCTGGTGCGGTCGCCTTCCACGTGCGCCCATTGGCGGCCGTGGTGGGTCTCGAAAAACCGCTCGGCCGACAATGGTGCCAACAGGTCGGCAAAGGTCGGTGCTGCTGCCATCGTCACACTCTACGCCCTATGTCGTTCCGCCGTTCCTGGCCCGAACCGGACCCCCAGCCGGCGGCTTATTCCGACCGGCCCGGCACGGGCCGCAGTTTCTTGTAGGCCTCCATCACCAAAACCAACCCCAGAACCGGCGGCAGGATCAAGAGCCAGCTGTCCGCGCTGACCGGGATCACCCGCAGGAATTGCCCGAGTTCGGGTGTATAGGTCACAAACACATGCAGCGCCAGGGTCAGCACCACCGCCACCGCGACGAATGGATTGGCTGCCAGCGGCACCCTGAAGACGGAGAGATACTCCGACCGGCAGTTGAACACGTGCACGTTCTCGAACAGCACCATCATCAGGATCACCACGCTACGGGCACCGGTCTCCGACGCGCCCTGCCCCAGCACCCAGCCAAACACGAAGAAAGCGCAGATGCCCATGTAGAAGCCCGACAGGACCGTCTCTTCTACCATTCGGCGATCGAAGAGGCTCTGCTCCGGCGGCCGCGGAGGTTGGTTCAGAACGCGTGGATCGCCACGCTCGAAGGCAAGCGCAACATGCTGGACGCCGTTCGTGACCAGGTTGAGCCACAACAACTGGGCCGGAAACATCGGGATGGGCATACCGGCAAAAAGCGCCAGCATGAACAGCACGATTTCGGCCAGACCGGTCGAGATCAGCAACAGCGTGACGCGCCGGACGTTCTCGTAGGCGACACGTCCTTCTTCGACGCCGGCAACGATCGATTCGAAATTGTCATCCGACAGAATCAGGTCCGCCGCGCCGCGCGCCACATCCGTGCCGCCCTGTCCCATCGCAACGCCAATGTCCGCCGTGCGCAGAGCCGGTGCATCGTTGACGCCATCGCCGGTGACGGCCACGAACTCGCCGCCGCTACGCAGGATCTCGACGATCTCCAGCTTCTGGGTGGGTTCGACGCGCGCGAAGACGCGCGTCATCCGCACCATGCCCTCAAGCGCGTCCGGCCGGTCCGCCAGTTCGGTCATCTGCCGGCCCGTCATGACCTCGTTGTGGGTGGTCGCAATTCCCAGTTCACGGGCAATCGCCAGCGCGGTCTCGGGATGATCGCCGGTCACCATGCAAACCTCGATGCCCGCGGCCCGGCATCGCTGGACCGCGTCGGGCACTTCCGGTCTGACGGGGTCGATCAGACCGACCAGGCCAAGAAACGTCATGTCTTCGATCGCGGCGGCATCGATCTCACCGGAACCACCGACCCGGTCGGACTTGATCGGCCCCGCTGCAACCGCCAGCACACGATAGCCGGCCGAGGCCAGTGCCTCGGCCTGCCGCAACGACTCGACCGACGCCCCCTTGCACATCGGCAGGATCACCTCGGCCGCCCCCTTGACGTGGGCCGTGGTTGCCCCGTCACACCAGTGGAAGTATGCCGCAAAACGCCGATGGGGTTCGAAGGGGATGAAACCGATCTCCGGTGACGTCTCCAACAGCGCTTTCCGGTCAATCTCCAGCTTTCCGGCAAGCGCCAGAAACGCCACGTCGACGGTGTCGCCCAGGTGTACGGTACGACCGTCCGCTTCGGTCAGCGTGGCTTCGTTGCAAAGGACGCCGGCCATGGCCAACTGCCGCACCGCCGCTTCGACGGACGGTTCCAGCGCCAAGCCGTCCAAGGTAAGCTTGCCGCGCGGCTGATATCCTTCCCCGGATACATGCAACAGGCTCCCGTCAGGCAGCGCGATGCGGCTGATCATCAGTTCGTTGCAGGTCAGGGTTCCTGTCTTGTCACTGGCGATCACGGTACAGGCACCAAGACCTTCAACGGCCGGCAGCGCCCGCACAATGACGTTGCGCCCCGCCATGCGCCCCGAGGCGATCGACAAGGCCACGGTGATCGCCACCGGCAATCCTTCCGGCACGGCCGACACCGCCAAGGCGACGGCCAGGAAAAAGACCTGGGCCAGCGGTACGCCCTGCAGCAACTGCGTCGTTGCGATAATCAACAGCAGAAACAGCACGATCAGGCCGACCATGCGCGTGAAGCGCTCAAGCCGGACCACCAGCGGCGGCGGAGGCGGTTGTTCCTCCGCCAGGATCCGCGCAATCCGGCCAATCTCGGTGGCCTGTCCGGTCTCCACCACAACGCCGCGCGCGCGCCCGGACAGGACGGTCGAGCCCGCATAGGCCATGTTCAACCTGTCGGCCACGACGGCGTCCAGGGCAACCGCTTCGTTCGCCGACTTGTCGACCGGCGTCGATTCCCCGGTCAGCGCGGCCTCGTCAATGCGCAGTTCTCGCCCTCTCAACAACCGGATATCGGCGGGGACGGAATCGCCGCTTTCAAGTTCGACGATTTCGCCGGGCACCAGCTCCGCGCTGGGAATGCGCTGCCTGGCGCCGTCGCGAAGGACGACGGCCCGGCGCGGCACCATGGATTCCAGCGCCCGTGCGCTGGATTCCGCCCTCCACTCCTGGATCGTGCCGATCACCGAGTTGATCGCCAGGACGATCATGATCAGCAGCGCGTCGGCCACTTCGCGGATGGCGACCGACACCAGGGCGGCCGCCAACAGCAGATAGATCAGCGGGTTCCGGAACTGGCCCAGGAAAACGACGATCAGGCTGGTGCGCTTCCGCCGCGGCAGCACATTCGGGCCGATCCGGGCAAGCCGTGTGGCGGCTTCTTCCGATGAAAGCCCGACCTCGGTGCTGCGCGCGCGCGCCAGAACGGCGGCTTGATCCAAGGCGTGCCAAGCCGCGGCTGCAGGAGCCTGGGAGAGATCCGTCGCCTTTTTGTTTACGGCGATCCTGTCTACATGGTTTCCGGGCCGTCACCCCGTTTCAGGGACGCGGCGGACCGTTCCATAGACGTGGTCGGACGACATTGATTCCCGTCAAAGCGGAGGCCGCCAAGGCCGAGCCGCGCGGCGGACGTCAGGCAATCTTGTCCAGCTGTTTGGTGACCGCCATTTCGCCCTGACTGCGTTCCCAGTCGAACATGTAGTCGCGGGTCATCGGAACCGTGTCCACCTGCCGAGCCAATTGAAGCTGGAAGACGATGTGTCCGCCCCGCCGGAAGACGGCCTCCGATGCAGCGAAATAGAACTCCCACATGCGGCAGAAACGCTCGTCGTAGATCTCCGCCACCTCCGCCCGGCGCGCCCACAACCGGTGCAGCCAGTGCTTCAGCGTCTCGGCATAGTGCAGCCGCAGGATCTCAACATCCGTCGCATACAGTTCCGACCGTTCCACCGCCGGAAGAACCTCGCTCAACGCGGGCGAATACCCGCCCGGGAAGATGTACTTCCGGATCCACTGGTTGGTGACGCTCGGCCCGTCGGCACGGCCGATCGAATGTAAGAGCGCAACCCCGTCGTCTTCCAGGCACTCGCGGATCTTTGCGAAGAACCGGCGGTAGTGGTTCGTGCCCACATGCTCGAACATGCCGACCGAGACGATCCGGTCAAAGCGCTCCTCTACCTCGCGATAATCCTGCAGGCGGAATTCCACCCGGCCGCCCAGGCCGGCCTCGCGGGCCCGCTCCTGGGCCACCTTCAGCTGTTCCTGGGAAAGGGTGATCCCCGTGACGTGGACTTCCGCGTTCCGGGCCAGATACATCGCCAGCCCGCCCCAGCCGCAGCCCACGTCCAGCACGCGCATCCCCGGCTTCAGCAAGAGCTTCGCCGCAATATGCCGCAGCTTCTGTTCCTGCGCGGTTTCCAGGTGATCGTCGGGCGTGATGAAGTAGGCGCAGGAGTATTGCCGCCTGGAATCGAGGAACAGGTCGTAGAAATCGTCGGACAGGTCGTAATGGTGCGCAACATTTCGTTTCGAGCGGTAAACCGGATTGTGCTCAAACAGGCGCTTTCCCATTTTCTGGACCCAGTTCAGAGTCTCCAGGAACCAGTGTCCGCGTCCCCAACCCATGTTGAGGAACAGAAGATCCATCAGGTCTTCGATGGTTCCGTCTTCGACCGAGTAGTCGCCATCCATGTAGGATTCGCCAACCCCCAGGGGCGGGTTGCGCAGCACCCGCCGCGCAAAACGGGGATGGTCGACCCGGATCGTCACGTGCGGATCGCCGGAGCCGAATTTCTCGGAACGCCGATCTGGCCAGATCACCGTCAGCGACCCAACCTTGATGATCGATCCCAGAAACGCCCTTAACCCAACCTGGAACACCCGTCCTCCCCACGAGCTCTGTTTAGCCACCGCGGCGAAGGCCTCGATGGCCCTTCCTGTCCTGGGGATATGGTAGTGCCGGCCCGACCTGATGTTCAAGAGGGATTGAGCACAATATACACGCTAAAGATGCACGAGCATTGAAAAATACTTTGCCCTTGGTTGCAAACGTTAAAGGCGCAGGATCTTGCCGGGGTTCATGATACTCGCCGGGTCCAGGGCCTGCTTCAAAGTCCGCATGACGGCGACGCCCTCGCCGTGTTCCTCTACTAGGTATCGGATCTTGCCCTGCCCGATCCCGTGCTCGCCGGTGCAGGTTCCGCCCATCGAAATGGCGCGGTGGTTGAGGCGCTCGACGATGCCCATCGCCCGGCCTTTCTCCGCTTCGTCGTCGGCGTCAAACATCAGCAGAACGTGGAAGTTCCCGTCGCCCACATGCCCGACGATCGGCGCCACCAGGCCGCTGGATTCGACGTCTTCGCAGGTGTCCATGATGCACTCGGCCAGCCGCGAGATGGGTACGCAGGCATCGGTGGAAAGGCCCTGCTTGCCGGGGAAGCTGTGCACGACCGCGTAGTAGGCATCGTGGCGCGCCTTCCACAGCTTGTTGCGATCCTCCATACGCGCGGCCCATTGGAAGGCCGAGCCCCCGAATTCGTCCGAGATCGCCTTGACCTGGTCGGCCTGCTCGCGCGTGGACGCGTCGGTTCCGTGGAACTCGAAGAACAGGGTCGGCGCCGCTTCGAACCCTTCCAGCTTGGAATAGGCGATCGAGCAGCGCATCTGCGCACTGTCCAGGACCTCGATGCGCGCCACCGGGATGCCGGACTGAATGGTCAGGATGACCGTGTTCACCGCCGATTCCAGATCGGGATACTGGCACACCGCCGATGTGATGCTCTCGGGAATGCCGAACAGCTTGAGCTGGATCTCCGTGATGATGCCCAGCGTGCCCTCGGAGCCGACGAACAAGCGGGTCAGATCGTACCCGGCGGCAGACTTGCGGGCCCGTCCGCCGGTCTGGATGATCCGGCCATCGGCCAGAACCACCGTCAGCCCCAGCACGACCTCGCGCATGGTGCCGTATCGCACGGCGTTCGTTCCCGACGCCCGGGTGGCGGTCATGCCCCCCAGCGACGCGTCGGCACCGGGGTCGATCGGAAAGAAAAGGCCCGTATCGCGCAGATAGTCGTTGAGCTGGTTCCGGGTCACGCCGGCCTGGACGCGGCAGTCCAGGTCCTCGGTATTGACTTCCAGGACGTCCTGCATCCGGCTCAGATCGATGCAGACGCCGCCCTTGGCCGCATTCACGTGCCCTTCCAGGGAGGTGCCGGTACCGAACGCGATGATCGGGGTGTCGTGCGCGGCACAGATCTTGACCGCCTCGGCCACCTCGTCCGTGCTCAGCGCATAGACCACCGCATCGGGCAACTGCGGCGGGATCCAGCACTCACCCTTGGCATGGTGCTCGCGCACCGCGTGCGACGTGCTGCAGCGATCCGCGAACCGCTCCTTCAACAGCGCTATCGCCGGCTCGTACCGGAGTTCTTCGGCGGCATCCGCTGCCATTCTCTCGTCCTCTTTTACAACTCTGTGGCGTGATCGCCGGACAAGCAATGGATATGTCGCACCGGCAACTTCCGCAAAGGGGTCGGATGTGACCTTATCACTGCTGTTGCTGGACGCCCAGACAGGCGCAGGTCAATTCCGTTGGAAAGCCCTCGGCGACAAGTTGAAGAACCAGTGGCAGCACAAGGAACCCCAAGGCAGCCGACAGCGTCAGGTAGATCGCCGGACTGCTGGCACTGCCAAGAATTCGGACCAGGTATTGCCGCCGCCAGACACCGGCGGCCCACAACCCGATCGCACTTATCAGGGTGGCGAACTGTGCGATTGTTTTGACAGTGTCCTGCCGGTAGGCGCCGATCAATAACAGATAGGCGATCACAAAAACGGCCATAATGAGGTAATTCTGTATCAAGAGCGGCTCGCGCTTGAAGAGGATGCGCTTCTCCAGGAGAAAGGCGAACCGCTGGATAGGCCACAATGACATGAAGAAAACCGCCACGACCGTCAACGCTACCACGTCTGGGCAAGGGCACTCTTTCACCAAGACCAGGGCCAGGGTCACATAGGTCACCAGAAAGGCGAGCGCCTGGGCCGGGAATCCCAGGAAATGGGCCCAGTACGTCCACGATCGAGGCAGGTTCTTTGCAAGTATCTTGAGGTCCGAATCGAGATCGTCTCGGAAATGGCGGCTGGCTCTCAGTTCTGTCTTAGCCTCCGGCGCCAACAAAAAGTACGCAGTGAAATGACGCTTCACACGCTCGACCCGATCCTCTGTTTCTACTTTCTGATTCCCCTCGGTCGAAAGCTTGAATGCCCATTCTTTGTCGAACAAGTTCACATCCCAGGGCGCCGCCGTGGCGCCCTTGAACTCTCCAACGCTGATGGGGATGATTAGAATCACAGGTAAGCTGACAACAATCAGCAACAAGGCGCTCGACTGGCTTACGTCCAGTTCTGTCAATACCAGGGATAGTGGCTTATAGAGACAAAGCAGCGCTACTGACTGGAAGAGCAACGGAAAAACGAAGGAATGCGAATATAGCAGCGCATAACTCAATCCGACGTTGGTCGCCGATGCCCGTGTTGAACCAAGCCTCGCTGTATTGTCCCGATGGGCTGGAGAGAAACTCCACTGCTTATTCCCGAAGTCCCAACCGAGTGCCACAAGCGGCAACACCGACACCGCCCAAGTCCCAAACAGCAGCAGGGCGAGATGTTCGACTAAAAGACCAAGCACCAATTCCAGGAACCCGGACACCAATTCCGACTCTCCCACAGACCGACCGCCAATTTCACGTCACAGGGACGTCGCCGCCCGTGCCGCCTGATCATACAGACCGGAAAGTGCCCGCAACAGCTTGGCCGTATCGCCGATTTCCACGTTGTCGACCGAGCCGATGGCGCCCAGGGCCTCGACCAGGCAGGCCTCGCGGACCTTTCGATACTCCGCGCACAGCGACACGCCCGCGCCGGTGGCGGCATAGAAGGCCTCCTTGCCCCTTTTCGACGTCGTGACCAGACCCGACTTGACCAGCTTTTTCAGGGCATAGTTGACCGTGTGGGTGTCCTCGACATTCAGCACGAAGCAGATGTCGGACAGGCGTTTTTCGCGGCCGCGATGGTTCACGGTGTGCAGGACCAGCACGTCCAGAACGCCGAGATCCTTCACCCCGGCGGCGGCCATGCAGCGGACGATCCATCGGTTGAACGCATTGCCGGCGACGATCAGGCCGTATTCGAACTCCGACAGCTCGCCCGCCTGTTCGGAAACAAGGTGGGCCGATGAGACGATCTTGGTCTCCGCATTCGCCGGTTTCGCAGTCATGGCACCCTCCCCGCTGTCCGGCGCCGGCTCGCCCGGCGCGCGGTCAGGCCGTGGTTTCTCCGGCCGCCGGAGGCGAGCCGAAACCGCCTGCCGACGGCGTTTCCAGGACGAAAACATCGCCGGGCCGCACGGTCGTCTGGTCCGTCCCGGTCATGTCGTGGCGGCCCCCGTCGGCCCGTTCGACCCAGTTGCGCCCGCACTCGCCGGGCAGGCCGCCGTCGACGCCGTAGGGCGGCACGCGCCGGTGGTTCGACAGGATCGCGACCTGCATTTCCTCCAGGAATCGAAGCCGCCGGCGGGTTCCGTCCCCGCCGGGGTGTTGGCCCCTGCCGCCGGAACCGTGCCGAACCTCAAAACTCTCCAACAGCACCGGGAACCGCCATTCCAGCACCTCGGGATCGGTCAGGCGCGAATTGGTCATGTGGGTGTGGACGGCACTGGTCCCGTCGAAATCCGGGCCGGCGCCCGACCCGCCGCAGACGGTTTCGTAGTACTGGTAGTGGTCGTTGCCGAAGGTGACGTTGTTCATCGTCCCCTGGGACGCCGCCAGCACACCCAACGCGCCATACAGGGTATCGGTCACGCACTGGCTGGTTTCCACGTTGCCGGCAACCACGGCACCGGGATAGACGGGGCTCAACATCGATTGGTCGGGAATCACGATCCTGATCGGCTTCAGGCATCCTTCGTTCATCGGGATGTCGTCGTCGACCAGGGTCCGGAACACGTACAGCACGGCGGCCCGGCACACCGCGGACGGGGCGTTGAAGTTATTGTCCTGCTGAGAACTGGTGCCGGTGAAATCGGCCGTGGCGCTGCGCGCCTTCTTGTCGATGGAGATTCGGACCTTGATTTCCGCCCCGGAATCCATCGGATAACAGAATTCACCGTCGTTCAGCACATCCAGCACCCGTCGGACCTGCTCTTCGGCGTTGTCCTGGACGTGCTGCATGTAGGCCTGGACGGTCTCCAGGCTGAAATGGTCGACCATCCTGTTCAACTCTCGCACGCCCTTCTCATTCGCGGCGATCTGGGCTTTCAGGTCGGCGACGTTCTGGGTCGGGTTGCGGGCGGGGTAGGCACCGTCGACAAGATGGGCGACCAGCTCCTCCTCGCGGAAGCGGCCCTGATCGACCAGCTTGAAGTTGTCGAACAGGATCCCCTCTTCATCGATGGTTTTTGAGTCGGGCGGCATCGACCCCGGTGTCGTTCCGCCCACATCGGCATGGTGCCCACGGCTTCCGACATAGAACAGAAGGGTCTGGCCCGCCTGGTCGAAGACCGGCGTGATGACGGTGATGTCCGGCAGGTGCGTGCCGCCGTTGTAGGGCGCGTTGACCGCATAGACGTCGCCGGCCCGTATTGTTCCGGGGTTCTCGCGGATCACGGTCTGGACGCTCTCGCTCATCGACCCGAGGTGCACCGGCATGTGCGGCGCGTTGGCGATCAATTGCCCGGCCGCGTCGAAGACGGCGCAGGAGAAGTCCAGCCGTTCCTTGATGTTCACCGAATAGGCGGTGTTCTGCAGCGTGTAGCCCATCTGCTCGGCAATGGACATGAACAGGTTGTTGAAGACTTCCAGCATCACGGGATCACTGTCGGTGCCGACCGCCACCCGGTGCGGCAGCGCCACCACGCGGGTCAGGACCAAGTGTCCCTTCGCAGTCAGTCCCGCCTGCCAGCCGGGCTCGACAACCGTGGTCGCAACCGACTCCCGGATGATCGCCGGTCCGTCGACCGTGTCCCCGGGCAAAAGCGCATCGCGGTCGTAGATCGGCGTGTCCCGATGCGCGCCCGCCATGTAGGCCTGCACGACCGCCAGGGCCTCGGGGTCGCCGCCGGCCCGGCGCGCAGCGTTTTCCGGTTCGGTCGCCTCGAAGGTCGTCCCGATCGCCTCGACTTCCGCGGTTTCGACGATCAAAGCCTTTTCCGGCATGACAAATCCGAACCGCCGCCGGTAGGTCTCGCTGAACGCCTCGGCCATGGCCTGCAGGTCGCCATAGGGAACAGGCATTGCGGTGTCGGTCCCTTCGTAGCGCAGGTGCACCCGGTGCACGGTGCGGATCTGATCGGCGCCGATGCCCTGGTCCCGAAGTTCCTCGCTGGCATGACCCGACAATTCGTTCATCAGAGCGGCCAGTTCGTCGGATGCCGGCTGCGTCAGTTCCAGTTCCACCGACCGTTCGCGCAGGGCCCGCACGTCGGCGAGCCCCATCCCGTAGGCGGAAAGAACGCCTGCGAAGGGATGGATCAGGACGGTCTTCATGCCAAGCGCGTCCGCCACCAGGCAGGCATGCTGGCCGCCCGCGCCCCCGAAGGTGGCCAGGGTGTATTCGGTAACGTCGTAGCCGCGCTGGACCGAGATCTTCTTGATCGCGTTCGCCATGTTTTCCACGGCGATCTTCAGGAACCCGTCCGCCACCTCGACCGCCGCGCGCCGGTCGCCCGTCGCCGCGGTGATCTCCTCGGCGAGGGCGGCGAAGCGGTCGTGCACCGCCGCGGCATCCAGCATCTCGTCCTGACCGGGGCCGAAAACGGCCGGGAAATGGGACGGCTGCAGCTTGCCAAGCATGACGTTGCAGTCGGTGACGCACAACGGGCCGCCGCGGCGGTAGCTGGCCGGGCCCGGATTGGCGCCCGCGCTTTCCGGACCGACCCGATACCGGGCTCCGTCGAACGAGCAGATCGACCCGCCGCCGGCCGCGACGGTATGGATCTGCATCATCGGCGCGCGCATGCGCACGCCGGCGACCAGCGTTTCCATCGTCCGTTCGTAGGCACCGTCGAAGTGCGCAACGTCGGTCGACGTGCCGCCCATGTCGAAGGTGATGATCTTGGAAAAGCCGGCCTGCTCTGCCGTCTTGACGGCGCCGACGATGCCACCGGCCGGCCCCGACAGGATGGCGTCCTTGCCCTGAAACAGGTGCGCGTCGGTCAAACCGCCGTTCGACTGCATGAATTGCAGCTTGACGTCGCCCAGCTCCGACGCGACCGCGTTTACGTAGCGCCGAAGGATGGGCGAGAGATAGGCATCCACGACAGTCGTATCGCCGCGCCCGACAAGCTTCATCAGCGCGCTTGTCTCGTGGCTGGTGGAGACCTGGGTGAAACCGATGTCACGTGCCAGTTCGGCGGCCCGGCGTTCGTGATCGTGATAGCGATACCCGTGCATCAGGACGATGGCCACCGATCGCACGCCGCTGTCGTAGACCGCCTTCAGTTCGCGCGCCAGCGCCGCTTCGTCCAGCGGCACCAGCACTTGGCCCCGGGCCATGACGCGTTCGTCTGCCTCGACCACCTGCTCGTAGAGCAGTTCGGGAAGGACGATGTGCCGGTCGAACAGTCGCGGCCGCGCCTGGTAGGCAATGCGCAGGGCGTCGCGGAACCCACGGGTGATCACCAGCGCGGTGCGTTCCCCCTTGCGCTCCAGCAGCGCGTTCGTGGCCACCGTGGTTCCCATCTTGACGGCTTCGATCTCGTCGGTGGGAATCGACTGCCCCTGCGCCAGGCCCAGGACATCGCGGATGCCCTGGACCGCGGCATCGCGGTAATGCTCGGGGTTGTCGGACAACAGCTTGTGGGTCAACAGCGCCCCGTCCGGGCTGCGCCCCACCACGTCGGTGAACGTGCCACCGCGGTCGATCCAGAACTGCCATCGGTGTGGCTGCGCCGTCCGATCGGCCACGCTTGTCTCAACCATGAAATGCACCCCTGCGGAAATCAGGGGCGCATTACGAACATTTTATCGACAAAATGTCAACGTATTCACGGTTGTCTTTGCGGCCCGATCTTCGAACTGCCCGGCTTGACCACGATCACGATGCACGAGGCGGCATCCACCACGGCACGCGAGACACTACCCACGACGGCGCTCGCGATCCCGCCGTGGCCATGGCTGCCGAGAACGACCACCGTGCAGTTGTTGCGCTCGGCTGCATGGGCGATCTTCTCCGCCGGACTGCCCAACTCGTTCAGCAGACGGATGTCCTTGACGCCCAGTTCCTTCAGCCTTTCCTCCGCCCGCGCCAGAACGCGCTCGCCGAAGCTCAGTTCGCTGTCGGTGACGGAATCGTGGGCATGACAAGGTTTTTCCTCGCGCGAGGTCTCGGGCAGGATCATCTCGCGCAGGTCGGGCGACACGTGGATCACATGGGTGATCGCATCGTAGGTCGCCGCAAGATCGCCGGCGACTTCCACCGCCTCGTCGGACGTCTCGGATCCGTCGATGGCGAGAAGAAGATGGTGCTTTTCGTACATTTCTCTACTCCTGGTCCCTTCGTCGCACCAGATCCCGGACTGTCGAGCCTAGTCCCGGGAGGCATCCGAGCGCCTTGATAGAGGTCAAACTCCGCGTGATGCAACCCATTCCTTAGCCCCGCCGTTCGCCAAGCGCCCTACACGCAGTCAGGCCCGCTCCACATCGGTGGCCTGGACGGGTCCACTGTCGCTGCACCGGCCCTGGAGGCAATAGACCCCCACCTCGCCGGAGAGCCCGCGCAACGGCCGCGGGCCGATCGAGACAAACCCCGCTTCGCCACCGGCACGGACCGTCTCTTCGCTGGCCAGGACCACCCAGGCGCTGTCGGGCGTGTGCAGTGTCGCGGCCAGTTCCTCCAGCCGTGCGGCCGTGTTCACGGCGTCGCCGACGATCGTGTAGTTGATCCGGCTTTTGGACCCGATGTTGCCGACGACGACGGGCCCGGTATGGATCGCCGCGCGCATGGCGACCGGCGCCAGCCCGTCGGCGACCCGCCTCTCATTTTCGCGGTCCAGGGCCGCGACCATCGCCTTCGCGGCCCGCAACGCCCGCGCCGCATGGTCCGGTTCTTCCTCCGGCGCGCCCCAGAACGCCATCACGGCGTCGCCGATGAACTTGTCGACCGTCCCGCCCTCGGCCTCGATGCACTCGCCCATCAAGGAGAAGTGCTCGTTCAACAACGACGCGATCTGCTTGGCGTCCATCCGCTGGGCCATCTCAGAAAAACCGCGAATGTCGGTGAACATGATGGTGACGGCGCGTTCCCGCGACGCCAGCGCATCCGCGCCTCCGCCGCGGATCAACCGCAGGACAAGGGACTTCGGCACATAGATTTCGAACCAGCGCAATCCTTGGATCATGCTGTTGAAGGCGCGTGCCGCGAGGGCCAGTTCCTTGAACCGGCTGTCCGGGATGTGCGGCGTGTTCTCGAAATCCAGGTTCTGCAGCGACTGTGCCGCCGCCGCCACGATCCCGATTCGCCGCGCCAGCACACGCCCGATCATCAACGACCCGAAGACGGCAAGCACCAGCACGACCAGCCCCAGCACCGCGCTTCCGATCAAACGCAGGATCTCTTCGCCCACCTCGCGGGCGGGAAAGTGGATGACGGTCATCCACGCCGACGGTCCATAGCCCAGGATCACGGAGATCTGGAAGTACTCGCCCCGATTACCGATTCGGACCACTTCGCCGATGATCCCTATTTCGCTGAAGCCGTTGCCTTCCTCGATCGCCGCATCCAGTTCGCCGTCGGCCCACATTTGCGCGATTACAGGATCGTTGATCTCGTCGATGCGCGGCAGCGGCGGCTTGCGCCTGAAATCGGTGAATTCGAACTCTCCCCTGCTCAGGTTCTTGTGGGCGATGACATATTCGCGGTCGGACAGGATGACGGCTTCGATTTCGTCGCCTTCCGACAGGGTGCTCAGGAACCGGGAGAGGTCGGCCAACGAGATCGCAATGATCAGCGCGCCGCGGAGTTTGCCGTCGATGGTGATGGGCGCACGATAGGTCAGCAGCGTCGCCCCCAGCTCCTGCGACCACACCGGTTCGCCCCAATAGGGCTTGCGGTCCCGCTGTAGCGTGCGCATGGCATCGGTCAGGCTTTTGGTGATTCCCTTGCTGTCCGTCAGAACCCGGATCTCCCCGCCGACCCGCCCGACGCGCAGCGCCGTCGCGTCCGACCAGGCAAACCCAATCCCCGTGACCTGAGGCGTCGCTGCCAGCGCGCCGCGCAGGGTGTCGATGATTTGCTGCCGGTTTGCCGGGTCCACGACACCCTGATCGAACAGCCGGACCAGATAGCGCGACTGCCGCTGCGCCGGGTCCAGCTGGTGATGGAGGTTGGACTCCACCGCTTCCTGGATCAGTTCCGCCTTGTCCGTCAGCAGTGCGACGGTGTTCCGGCCCCCGCTGTAGATTCCCACGTACAGCACCGTCGCGACGGCAACCAGGGTCAGCGCGCCGAAGCCCACGACCAGCAAGGTCGCGATCGGAATCCGAAACCGGCCGTCCAGCGGCGTTTCGGTATCGTTAACCCTGTTGTCCTCGGGCTCCGTCATTTCACTCCAATCCTGCCATCACGACCTCGTGATCACGCGGCCCTCCCGGCGCCCACCGGGCGCCGTCGCATTGTCGCCATGGGCCTACCGCACTATTGTTGAAGCATGTGGCGCTGGCTACGACATAGTCTGACGGTCCTGGTGCTCCTGTTGACGGGGCCCGCCATCATGCTGCTTGGAGGCGAAGTCTTGGGCAAGGACTGGTGGGAAGCAAGCCGTGACTCCGCAAAGCTGGCACCGGACCCTGCCGACACGCCTGAAGCGGTGGTCCAGGTCTACGCGGCACGCGCCTGGGGCTGGCGCGGCGCATTCGGGGTCCATACCTGGGTGGCCGTCAAACCGACCGACGCACACGCCTACACCGTCTACCACGTGCTGGGGTGGCGCGCCTATCGTGGCGGCCGGTCCGTCGTCATTCAGCAGGACGTTCCCGACCGCAGTTGGTTCGGCAACCAGCCCGACCTTCTAGCCGATTTGCGCGGGCCCGGTGTGGACGAGGTGATCGCGAGGATCGACAAGGCGGCGCGCGACTACCCCTTTGCAGACCGGTACACGGTCTATCCCGGCCCCAACAGCAACACCTTCACAGCCTGGATCGCCCGTAAAGCCCCCGAACTGCGCCTCGACCTGCCGCCAACGGCAATCGGCAAGGACTATCTCGGCGACACTCTCGCCGCGTCGACCCCCAGCGGCACCGGCTACCAGATTTCCTTCTGGGGTTTGTTCGGCATTACCGCGGCGACCGAGGAAGGGTTCGAGATCAACATCGCCGGCCTGACCTTTGGGATCGATCCCAAGGACCTGGGATTGAAGCTTCCGGGCATCGGCCCGACCCCCGACCCCACCCGAAACCCGCAGTCTATCGACTATTACTGATCGCGCGGCGGCTGCAGCCGCCGCTTGCCACGAGGCATTATTTCTATAATAATAGAATCATAGAAATTGCGAGCATGTCCGACACAGGAGCGACTGGCATGAAGAGGCTTCACATCCATATCGGCGTCACCGACCTGGACCGTTCCCTGGCGTTCTACACGGCGCTGTTCGGCCAGGACCCCACCGTCACGAAGCCCGACTACGCAAAATGGCTGTTGGACGACCCGCGCGTCAATTTCGCGATTTCCACACAAGCCGCCAGCAAAGGCATCGACCATCTCGGCATTCAGGTGGACGGCGCCGACGCGCTTAAGGACATCTCGGGCCGTCTGGGCGCGGCTGGCGAAGCACTGCGCGACGAGCCCGGCGCGGCCTGCTGCTATGCCCGGTCGGACAAGGCCTGGGCCGCGGACCCCGAAGAGACGTCCTGGGAGCTGTTTCACACCACCGGTGCGATCGAGACCTATCACGGCGAAGAGGATACCTGCTGTGACGCCCCCGCGAAGACCGCCACGCCTGCCTGCTGCGGAACCTAACCGCTCGGGCGGCGGCCCCGTGCGCGGAGCCTGGGCGCTGGCAAAGCGGTGGCAAATCGGATAGACGGAACCGGCAGGACCACCAACCACACGCACTCGCGACCGCCGGCAGCCATGAGCATTTGGGGCAAGATCTTCGGCGGGGCCGCCGGCTTCGCCCTGGGTGGCCCGCTGGGCGCCCTCGCCGGTGCCGTCAGCGGGCACGTCATCGACCGCCTGCGCCGGACGCGGGCAGATCGGAACGATGCAACGAAGTCCGTCGCCTTTATGATCGGCGTCATCGCGCTTGGCGCGAAGATGGCCAAGGCCGACGGGCAAGTGACCCAGGACGAGATCGCCGCCTTCAGGCAGGTGTTCCAGGTGCCGCCGGAAGAGGAAAAGAACGTCACCCGGGTGTTCGACCGGGCGCGCAAGGACACCCGCGGCTTCGAGCTTTACGCCCGGCAGATTTCCGGCATGTTCCACGACAACCCGGCCGTTCTGGAAGAGCTGTTGTGGTGCCTCTCCTACATCGCCAAGGCCGACGGTCACATTCATCCGGCCGAGCTGAGATTCCTGCGCCAGGTATCGGACATATTCGGGCTGGACCGCGCGGCGTTCGAACGGGTGACGGCGTTGCAGATGGCGGGCGACCATGCCGACCCCTACCAGGTTCTCGGGATCTCGTCCGGCGCAGACGATGCCACCCTCAGGGCGACCCATCGGAAACTGGTGCTGGAAAACCACCCCGACCGCCTGATCGCACAGGGCATGCCGGAGGAAACGATCGCGGTCGCAAACGCCAAGCTGGCCGCGATCAACGCCGCCTATGATCGCATCCGCGCCGCGCGCGGCCTGCCTTGACCAACAGAACACCCTCTGCGAACGGGCCGGCCCGATGAGGCCTTTCGACATTGTGCTTGCGGTCCTGGTCGCGACGGTCTGGGGCGGCAATTTCGTCGTCGCCAAGCAGGGCCTGCAGGAGATCCCGCCCCTGTTGTTCATGGCCGTGCGTTTCGTGCTGGTCGCGCTCTGCCTGCTGCCGTTCGCCCGCTGGCCCCGGGACAAGCTCCTGCCGCTGGCGCTCTACGGGCTTGTCATGGGCGGGATCCATTTCTCGCTGATGTTTACGGCGCTGGTCACCATCGACGCCGCGACGGCCAGCATTCTCAGCCAGCTCTGCGTGCCGTTCGCCACTTTGCTGGCAGCGTTCGTGTTCAAGGACAGGCCGGGCTGGCGGCGGCTGTCCGGCATGGCAATCGCCTTTGCCGGGGTTGCGGTCATCGTCGGCGAGCCCCGTTTCGAAGGCGGGCTGGCGCCTGTCCTGATGGTGATCGCCGCCGCCTTCGCCTGGGGCCTCGGTGCGGTCCAGGCCAAGGCGATCGGCGACATCGACCCCTACACGCTGAACGCCTACATGGCCCTGTTTGCGGTGCCGCCGCTGGTCATCCTGTCGCTGTTCCTGGAATCGGGACAGATCCAGACGCTGATTTCGGCCAGCGCCGTGGGCTGGTCCGCAATCCTCTACCAGTCCTTCGCCGTGGTGATCTTCGGATACGGCATCTGGTACCGGCTGTTGCGCCGCAATCCGATCAGTCTCACCATGCCGTTCATGCTGTTGGTTCCCTTGATCGGCGTCATCTCGGCGGTTCTGTTTCTGGACGAAGAGATGAGCGCGAATCTGGCCGTGGGCGGCGCGCTGACGGTGCTGGGTGTTGCGATCATCATCGTCCGCCGGCCCGACGCCGCCGAACAGGCGGTGCGGAAAGCATGACCGAAACCGCCCTCTCCCCCAACCGCGACGCCCGCCCGCCCGGCACGCCGATCGACATGCTGGTTCTCCACTATACCGGCATGCCCACCGCCGAGGCGGCACTGGCGCGGCTGTGCGATCC
>Ga0066187_1000273_pt1 | contig 19108 bp, 16 predicted proteins | sample WorMetexBAHAMAS1_FD_58706 | JGI IMG/M metagenome (GOLD analysis project Ga0066187, IMG submission 58706) | Marine gutless worms symbiont microbial communities from Max Planck institute for Marine Microbiology, Germany - Inanidrilus exumae... | ecosystem: Host-associated > Annelida > Digestive...
CGCGCTGGCGGTGCCGACGGTCGGGCCTGCGTCTTCAAACATCCACAGACCGCCTGCACGCGCCTCGACGGAAAGGCCTGCCGCAATGGCGCCGGCCAAGCACCAGACGAGTACCGTTGCCGACCCCGTGCGACCTGGCACCTCGTTCCTTCGCATCCGCCACACCTGCTTTGGTTCGAGCTTGAGCGTCCAGTTCAGCCAACTCGGCTCACAAAGTTCCTCAACTACACATCGAAACCGCTGACCCGCTGCAACGCAAGCGGTTCGATATGTGTCCAGGAAGAGCAGCCATTGCCAGCCGCCACCGCGAGGCGGCACCATGCCTTTCCATGCAATACGCCATCAACCTCACCGCGTCGTCTGAGACGGATGCCTCGCTTCGCGCGCTTTGGGCGGAGTTCGAGCGGTTCGCGCCGGATACCGCGATGTCGGCCCTGGGGCATCCGCCGCATGTGACGCTGGCCGTCTACGACACGATCACCGAGCCCGAGGTGCACGCGGTGATGGCGTCCGTGTTCGACGGCGTGCTGGCCCTGCGGCTCCGGTTCGCCGCACTCAGCTGCTTCGAGCATCCCGCCTTTGTGGTCTGGGCCGCGCCCGGTCCGTCGAAAGACCTGTCCCGATTGCATGCGGCGGTTCACGCGGCGATCGACCCGGCGCGCTGCCACGAGCACTACCGTCCCGGGCACTGGGTGCCGCATGCCACGCTGGCCATCGCGATCCCGGAGGAACACCGGGCCGGGGCGCGCACGTTGGTCGCGCAGGCCATCGACCCGTTCGAGGTGGTTTTCGATGCCGCCGATTGCAGCGCTTTCTATCCCGTCAGGACGATCGTCCGGCGTCCGCTACGCCCCGCCCCCTGAGGCTCCCGCGCGACGGGTTCCGGACGGTGTTCGTGGCAATTGAAGTCCCGCCCTGAATTGTGTTGAATCGATTTCCGGACGGGGTTTTGCGCATAGAAATGGCTAGCGGAAAACCGGTCCGAAAAACGGTTAACGGCGGCCCCTGCCAAGCCGGGGCAAGGCCGAAAAACGGACGGTAACGGGGGTTTCGGTCCGGGAGGCCGAGAATGCAAGGCAGGATCCTTCTGGTGGACGACGAGCCGGCGGTGCGGGAAATGATCGCCATGGCTCTGAGCAAGGCCGGATTCGCCCCCGTTTCCGCCGGCGATACCGACGAGGCCGAGGCGGAACTGGCGCGCGAGACGCCCGACCTGATCCTGCTGGATTGGCAGCTTCCAGGACGATCGGGCGTGGAGTTCGCGCGCGACCTGCGCAGCGACCGCAACACCCGGGACATCCCGATCATCATGCTGACGGCGCGCGGCGGCGAGGACGACAAGGTCAAGGCCCTGAACCTGGGTGCGGACGACCACATCACCAAGCCTTTCGCGCCGCGCGAACTGGTGGCCCGGATCGAGGCGGTGCTGAGACGCAGCCGGCCGGACATGACGCACACGATCATGAAGGTGGGCGCGCTGGCGCTGAACCCCGGCGCCTACAGGGCTTACGCCGGCGACACGCCGGTGGACCTGGCACCCACCGAGTTCCGGTTGCTGCGGGTCTTCATGTCCCACCCCGACCGCGTCTACAGCCGCGGCCAGTTGCTGGACTTGGTATGGCGGGACAACCTGGACGTCGGCGAGCGAACGGTCGACATGCATGTGAGTAATCTCCGCAAGGCGCTGGAACCCCATGGCATGGACCGGTGGATCCAGACCGTTCGCGGCATCGGCTACCGGCTGTCCGAGAGCCATTGACCATGCTGCGGGCCTGGCGCAACGAACTGATCTGTGTCGCACTCGGGGGCCTCGCCCTTTGGTTCCTGGGAACCCTGACGGGCCTTGGGGACACCATGCTGGGCGCGGGCGGCGTCGGGTATCTGGGCTGGCACATCTTGAATCTGGTGCGCCTGCAGCGCTGGATCGTCGCCGGGCACCGGTCCCGCCTGCCGGTTTCCGCGGGCATCTGGGAGGCGGTCTTCGACGGCCTGCAGCGCCACCAACTCGATGCACGCCAGCGGACCCGGACGTTGATGCGGACCCTGTCCGATACCCGTGCCGCGGCGGGCCAGCTTCCCGACGCCCTGGTCGCGCTGGACGCGGAGAACCGGATCCTATGGTTCAACAACGCCGCGCGGCGCCTGTTGGGACTTCGCACCCCCGAACACATCGGCGGGAACCTGGCCGACCTGGTGAACCATCCCCTGCTTGAAGACGGTCTCGCGGAATCGGACGTCAGCCGGTCGGTGGAGATCCCGTCGCCGGCCAACGGGGCCTGGATGCTGAGCGCGCACCTGACCGAAACCTTCGGGCAGGACGGCGGCAGAATGCTGGTGGCACGGGATATCACCGCGCACCACCAGATCGACCAGGTCCGCCGCGATTTCGTGACCAACGTGTCCCACGAACTGCGCACCCCGATCACTGTTTTCCGCGGGTTCCTGGAGCCTCTGCGTGCCATGGCACCGTCTACGGATTTCGTCCGCCCGCTGACCCTGATGGACGAACAGGCCCGGCGGATGGAACTGCTGGTCAACGACCTGTTGACCCTGTCGCGGCTGGAGATGGGCGGGCGGCCGCTTTCCCGCGAGCCCGTCCCGATCGCAGCGATGCTGGGGGAAATCGTCGACCAGGCGGATTCGCTGAGCGGCGAGCACCGGCACCGGCTGGTCCTGAACACCGACCCGGGCCTGTCGCTGCGGGGCGACCGGCAGGAGCTGTACAGCGCGTTTTCCAACCTGGTGTTCAATGCGGTGCGCCACACGCCGGACGGTACGGTGATCGATGTCTCCTGGGAGGCCGCGCCCGACGGGCCGTGCCTGACCGTGCGCGACTATGGCGGCGGTATCCCGGCCCAGCATCTGCCGCGCCTGACAGAACGCTTCTACCGGGTCGACCAGGCCCGTGCGCGGGGCACTGGCGGCACCGGCCTGGGCCTGGCGATCGCCAAACACGTGCTGGAACGCCACGGCGGCGACCTGAAGATCACCAGCCAGTTGGGCCGGGGCAGCACCTTCGCCTGCCAGTTCCCCGGGACCCTGGCGGTCAGGGACGACAGCTATCCGGGCTTCGAAAGGCAGGCCCGCCGCGCCTGATTGTCCGGGCCGGCCCGCGTGATCGCGTCCTGTCGCGAAAATTGCGAAAAAACAATTCATCATAACAAAACCATGACAATCGGACGGCATATTGCCGCCGATTCAGATCGGGGTGGGCCCTCTCCGGGGCGCGCTTGCCCGGGGGTGCGGCGAACCGGTCATAGTACATGGCACACGGGAGGTGACTGTGAAAACCAAACTCGTCGCATCGGCCGCAACCGCGGCAAGCATTCTTCTGGTCGCAGCGTCGGCAGACGCCCGAGACCTCATCCAGAACAAAGGTTCCGATACGCTGGTCAACGTCGCCCAGGCATGGGCGGAGGAATACCAGAACGTCGATTCCAGCGTTGCTATTGCCGTGACCGGCGGCGGTTCCGGCACGGGCATTGCCGCGATGATCAACGGCACCGTCGATATCGCCAATGCCAGCCGCTCCATGAAGCAGAAGGAAATCGACCTGGCCAAGTCGAAAGGCCAGAACCCGGTTGAGCATGTGGTCGGCTATGACGCGCTGGCGGTGTTTCTGCACAAGGACAACCCGGCGGACACGATGTCCATCACGCAGCTTGCCGAGATCTTCGGCGAGGAGGGCGAAACCGACAACTGGGAGCAGATCGGCCTTTCCATCGACGGCTGCAAGGGTAACGAGATCGTCGTCGTCAGCCGGCAGAACAACTCCGGCACCTACGCCTATTTCCGCTCGGCCGTGTTGGGCGGCAAGCGTGACTATCGGATGGGCACGCTGGACATGCACGGCTCCAAGGACGTCGTCGATCTTGTCGAAAAGACGCCCTGTGCCATCGGCTACAGCGGCCTGGCCTACGCGACCGACCACGTCAAGATGGCTTGCGTCGCCATGGAAGACGGCGGCAGTTGCGTCAGCCCGTCGGTGGAAACCGCCAGCGACGGCAGCTATCCCATCGCCCGCCCGCTGTTGATGTACACGAACGGCGAGCCCGAGGGGAAGATCAAGGAATACCTGGACTGGATCCTGAGCGACGCCGGCCAGTGCATCATCCTGAAGAAGGGATACGCACCGGTCCGCGCGGTTCAGTGCAACTAGCCTGAATTGACCTGAATCGGCCCGGCCGGCGCGGCGCGCCGGCCGGGACCCCTCGGGCAACTTCTCTGGGATTTCGAAGCGGATCGGAACGTCCGACCGGACCGGCAGCCGTGCCGCGCCCGCGGCCGACGACGGTGTCGTGACGGGCGATCAAAGCGGAGCAGTTTCAAATGGCACTTTATGAAGAACGCCTGGCCAAGGACATTGGGCGCATTCGAAGCAACGTGGCCACCCTCGGCGCGGCCGTTGAAAGGGCCTTGGCCGACGCGGTGCAGGCCAGCCTGACCGGCGACCGCAAGACCGCAAACGAAACGGTGCTTGGCGACCACGCGATCAACCGGCAGGCCAACGAGGTCAATCGCCAGTCCTATGCTTTCCTGGCGGTGCACCAGCCCGGTGCCGGCCATCTGCGCCAGATCGCCTCGATCCTGCGTATGGCGAGCGAACTGGAACGCATCGGCGACTATGCGGTGACCATCGCACGCGAGGCGCTGCAACTGCCGCACGCGCCGACGGGCCTGATCCTGGACGAGTTGAAGGCGATGGCGACCCAGGCCCAGGAAAGCCTGGAGCGGGCCATGGCGGCCTTCAATGACAAGAATGCGGACCTTGCCCGCGAAACCTGGACCACGGCGAGCCAGGGCAAGAGCCGCGGCGACATGATGTTCGACGACCTGATCGGCGAAAGCGAAAACCAGCGGGAACAGATCCGCTACCTGTTCGACATGCTGATCATCATCGGCCGCTTGAAGCGCGTCAGCGACCGGGCCCGGAACATCTGCGAAGAGACACTGTTCACGATCACCGGCGAAAGCAAGCCGAAGAAGACCTACCGGGTCATGTTCCTGGACGAGGCCAACAACTGTCAGAGCCAGATTGCCGAGGCGGTGGCGCGCCGGACCTATCCCGACAACGGCGAGTATTCCAGCGCCGGCAAGACGAACGGGGCCGACCTGGCGCCGGGCCTGTTGGATTTCATGCAGTCGAAGGGACTGGTGCATGGCGCCGTGACGCCCAACAAGCTGGACCCCAGCGTCGACAAGGCATCGACATACGACATCATCGTCAGCCTTCAGGGTCCGATCAGCGACTACCTGCCGGAACAGCCATTCCGCACCGTCTTCCTGGAATGGGACGTCGGCACGGCGCCGTCGGGCGGCGAAGCCACCGAAGAGCTGTATTCGGGCATGTATCGGGAGATCTCCGCCCGCGTGCGCGACCTGATGGAAACCGTGACCGGCGACGAGGCCGACTGACATGGCGGACGTGACAAAGCCCCCGGGGCAACAAATCGCCGCCGGCTACGAAGACATCGATCGGCGCGACACGGCCTGGTACGTGGACCGGGTCGTGCAGGTCCTGGTCTTCATCGGCGGGATCTCCGCGATCATCTTCATCATCGGGATCTTCGTGTTCGTCACCAAGGAAGGGCTCGGATTCATCATCGGTCCGTTCGAATTCACCGAATTCTTCGGATCGACGCGGTGGAAGCCGACTTCCGAATGGAAGACCACCTACGGCATCCTGGCGCTGGTCGCCGGCACCGCCAGCGTCACCGGGCTTGCGATGATCGTGGCGATCCCGTTCTCGCTGGGCGCGGCGATCTACATCGCGGAATTCGCGACCGGCAAGACTCGGGAGACGCTGAAGGTCTTGGTCGAACTATTGGCCGCCATCCCGTCGGTGGTCTGGGGCTTCATCGGCCTGACCATCATGAATCCGCTGATTATCCAGATCTTCGACGTGCCGGTCGGCCTCAACGTGCTGAACGCCGGCATCATCCTGGGACTGATGGCGGCCCCGATCATGACGTCGATCGCCGAAGACGCCTTGAAAGCGGTCCCCGACCGCTATCGCGAGGCGGCCGAAGCGATGGGAGCGACCCGCTGGCAGGTCACCCTGAAGGTCGTATTGCCGGCGGCCAAGAACGGTCTCTTGGGTGCGGTGTTGCTGGGTGTCGGACGCGGCTTCGGTGAGACCATGGCGGTGCTGATGGCCAGCGGCCATTCCATCAACCTGCCGGACAGCATCTTCGATTCGGTGCGGGCGCTGACCGCGACCATCGCCGCCGAACTGGGCGAGACCGCGGTGGGTTCCGACCACTACCAGGCGCTGTTCACCATCGGGATCTTCCTGTTCGTCATCACCTTCATCATCAATCTGACCGCCGACCTCATCGTCCGCGGAATCCGCAAGGGTTAAGGGGGAGGGTCGCCACCATGTTCGAAGCAAGCGATCTCAACGTCCAAAACAACCGCCGGCAAGGCCTGATCCGTATCCTGTTCATGATGATGACCGGGTTGTTGATCCTGCCCGTGCTGATCATCCTGACCACCCTGATCGTCAAGGGCGGTCCGGCCATCTCCTGGGAGTTCCTTTTCGACGACCCCAGGGACGGCATGACCGCGGGCGGCATCTTCCCGGCCCTGGTCGGCACCATCTGGCTGGTCGCCGTCGCGCTCTTGGTGTCGGTGCCGCTGGGCATCGCCGCGGCGGTTTATCTGAGCGAATTCGCGCCTGACAACTGGTTCACCCGGGTCATCAATCTGGCGATCATCAATCTGGCCGGTGTCCCGTCCATCGTGCACGCGCTGTTCGGCGTGGGGGCCTTCGTTCTGTTCTTCGGGTTCGGGACCAGCATTCTGGCCGCCAGCCTGACGCTGGCGATCATGACCCTGCCCATCGTGATCGTCGCGACCCGGGAGTCGCTGCAGGCGGTGCCCCTGGCCTTTCGCGAGGCCTGCTGGAACATGGGCGCGACCCGCTGGCAGACGATCCAGCGTGTGGTGCTGCCCAACGCCGTCAGCGGCATCCTGACCGGTGTCATTCTGGAGGTCTCCCGGACGTCCGGTGAGACCGCGCCGATCATGTTCACCGGCGCGGCTTTCTTCCTGCCGTTCCTGCCGACGAGCGTGTTCGACCAGACCATGGCGCTGTCGCTGCACCTGTTCGTGGTGTCCACACAAGTGCCCGATGTTCCCGAACATCTTCCCTATGGCGTTGCCCTGGTGCTGATCGCGATGGTGCTGACGATGAACGCCGCGTCGATCGGTTTTCGCGTTTACCTGCGGGGGAAAAAGAAATGGTAGAGGCAGTCACCGAGGCGGGCGCGGCGACAAGCGGCACCGTGCAGTCCATTACCCAGGTGCAGACGGCGCAGCCGAAGATCGAGGTCAACAACCTGTCGATCGCCTATGGCGGCGTCCCGGCCCTGGTCGGGGTCAACCTGGACATCCGCGAGAACGAGATTTTCGGGATCATCGGCCCCGCCAACAGCGGCAAGACGTCGTTCCTGAAGGCGATCAACCGGATGGACGTTTTCACCCCGTCGATGCAGGTGACGGGCGAGATCGTGATGAACGGGCGCAATGTGCGTGACTGGCGCAACCTCTATGCGCTACGCCGCCGGATCGGCGTCGTGTTCCCGCTGCCGGTCGGGTTGCCGATGACGGTCTACGACAATGTGGCGCTGGCGCCGCGCCTGGCCGGCGTCAGCAAAAAGGCCGACCTGGACGAGATCGTCGAACGCTGTCTCACCCGGGCCGCGCTGTGGGACGAGGTCAAGGACCGGCTGAACTCGCTGGGCAGCCTGCTGTCGGGCGGCCAGCAGCAGCGCCTGACGATCGCGCGGGCCCTGTCCCAGGAACCGGACCTGTTGATGCTGGACGAGTTCTCCATCGCCGTTGATCCGGTGACCACGATGCGGATCGAGGACGTGCTGAAAGAACTGAAGCGCGAGATGACCATCATCCTGGTGACGAACCTGACCCAACAGGCACGGCGTCTGGCCGATCGCACAGCATTCTTCCTGATGGGAAGCTGCGTGGAAGTGGGTGACACCGAGGCGCTGTTCACCGGCGAAGTCCAGGACAGCCGCACATCCGACTACATCGCCGGCCGGTTCGGCTAGGGCGGGGAGACAAAGCCGATGCAAGAAGGGCAGATCAGTCCACAGCTTGCCGAAACTCCCGAGGCCGATGAACCGGACCCGGCGAACGCGCTGGCCATCCAGACCCGGGATTTGAACCTGTGGTACGGAACCTTTCAGGCTCTGTTCAACGTCAACCTGAACATCAAGAAAGGCATCATCACGTCGCTGATCGGGCCTTCCGGCTGCGGCAAGACGACGTTCCTGCGCAGCATCAACCGGATCAATGAGCGCCTGGGCTACGTGACCACGGAAGGGTCGATCGAGGTCTATGGGCACGACATCTACGCCCCGGGCGTGGAGCTTGCACAGGTGCGCAAACAGGTCGGCATGGTCTTCCAGCGTCCCAATCCGCTACCGATCTCGATCCGCAACAACGTCCTGTTCGGCCTCGGCCTGCATGGGGAAGGCCGTTCGAGGATGCACAGAAGCGAAAAGGACGAGATCGTCGAGCTGGCGCTGGGCCAGGTTCTGTTGTGGGACGCGGTCAAGGACAAGCTGGACCGCAAGGCGACGGAGCTGTCCCTGGAGGAGCAGCAGAAGCTGTGCATTGCGCGTCTGCTGCCGATTAAACCCACGGTCCTGTTGATGGACGAGCCCTGTTCGGCGCTGGATCCCAAGGGCACGGAAGCGGTCGAAGAGCTGATCTGGGGGCTGAGCGGCGACTACACCATCGTGATCGTCACCCACAACATGGCCCAGGCGCGCCGCGCCAGCAACGAGTGCATCTTCATGCTGCTGGGCAAGGTCGTGGAACACGCCGACACGGCGGGCATGTTCGTGACGCCGGCGAAAAAGGAAACGGCCGACTATATCGAAGGCCGCTACGGCTGAGCCGGGCTGCCCGACACGCCGCGCCCGGCGGATCCGGCATGGTTGCGAGAGGCGCGTACCGCGCGTTGGTTAAGGCCGTGGTTAGGTTAGTATTCCTGACTCCCGGTCTTTCGGTTTGCATACGACCGTATCCTGAACGGCGGCCGTTCGGGCTGCTGGAGGGGGGATCGGCGGTCCGGATTCACCGCAAAATCCGCAGATTGCCTGGGGTCCGCGTCGGACCGGTCGAAGACGTCTGAAAACTCGATCAAATTCTATCTAAATTATTGAAAAACAAAAACATTTGGCGACGGATTTACGCCCTGTTAAGCTCGATCCATGACTTACGCAGTGAAACATGGGGCGACCGCTTTGGGCGCCGGACCGCGTGGCTGGTTGCGTTCGGCCATGACGCCGAAGACCGGCACGTTCGACCGCGAATGGTGGGTAAACCGCGTTCGCGAGGAAACCGGGAAGTCACTGAGCGAGCAGACCCTGGAGATCCGCAGACTGTCGGCCGGACCGGGCCGGATCCAGTCGGAGGAGTATTACGAGTACGGTCTGTATGACGACCGCCAGTTCGACAACACCGCGCGCGCGGCATTCGTCGGCAAGGCGGCGTGGACGATCATGGCGCGGCGTTTCAACGAATCCAATGCGCGGGACCCCGGCTACGACCGGGTCAAGGCGATGGGTTACCTGTCGCGCAAGGGCGCGCCGGTGCCATTGATCTATGCGATTTACCAGAACGACCCGCCGGCGGCGCCGCAGACCAAGACCATCTCCGATGCAGAAGCGTTGGGCCAGTTCCTGCGCGAAGAGATCACCTACCCCTTCGTCGGCACGCCGGTGCGGCTGGGCACGAACGGGACGCCCGTGACGGTGTTCGGCTATGACCGGTTGCTGGACTGCATGATCCTGGACGACGACCGACGGGTTCCGGTGATTCACTTCATCAACGCGGTCCGCCGCCACGGCGACACGGGCTATGTCTTCGAGGAAGCCCATCATCCCTATCCGCAACTGATGCCGCTGTGCGGCACCCATGTGACGTCGGTGCGGATGATGGTGTTTCGCGACGGCGACAAGCACCGGATCGTGCGCCCTGTGTGGATCATCCCCTGCACCCACCGGCCGCATAACATGATCGGCAGGTCCGGCCTGCTGGTGGCCAAGATCGCACCGGACACCGGTTGCGCATCCGGTGCGATCTGGCAGCGCGGCGCGATCGGCGAGCCCGTTTCGCATCACCCGGACTCGGGCGCCATTCTGGAGGGGGCCGAGATCCCGATCTGGAAGCGGGTCGCCTCGATGGTGCGTCAGCACGCCGCCTCGTTTCCCCGCCTGGGGCTCCAGCGCTGGGACGTCGCCCTGACCGAGCGCGGGCCGGTCGTCACCTGGGTCAGCGGCCAACCGGATATCCAGACGATCCAGAAGGTCTGGCGCAAGGGGCTGCTGGAAGGCCCGCTCGGCCAGGCCCTGTGCGAGGGGGCCTGACGCCTCGGCGGACAGCCCGGTTCAGTCCTCTTCCCGCTTCAAGGCGTGTCCGTTGATGCAGTAGCGCAGCCCGCTTGGTTGTGGGCCGTCGGGGAAGACGTGGCCCAGATGGCCGTCGCAGGCGGCGCACAGCACTTCGGTGCGGCGCATGAAGAAGCTTCGATCCTCTTCTTCCGTGACGGCGTCCTCTTGGACGGGCGCGTAGAAGCTGGGCCAGCCGGTCCCGGAATCGAACTTCGTCTCCGAAGCGAACAGCGGCGTGCCGCAACCGGCGCAGGTGTAGACGCCTGTCTCCTTGCTGTCCCAATAGGGGCCGGTAAAGGCGCGCTCCGTCCCCTTTTTTCTCAGAATCTTGTACTGATCCGGCGAGAGGATCTCGCGCCACTCCGCGTCGGTTTTGTTCACTTTTTCAGGCATTCCTGCCTCCATTCCTCAATTCGGCTGTAGTTCTTGCAGCCCTGCAATGCCAGGACCCGCTCCATAAGATCGTGCATCGGTCCGTCGGCGATGCCCAGTTGGTCCAGCGCCGCAACCGTGTTCGTCAGATACTCGGCGCAGGCGCCAAGCCGGCCGCGCGCTTCCGCAATCTGCCGGGCGGTCTGTTCCATCGTCAGACCCCCCGCATACCGCTCGGTCTGTCGGTTGATCACGAAAGCGATTGCCGGCACCCGTCCCCGGTCGGTTCGCAGCCTGACCCAGGTCGGGATGTAGCTGCCGGCGACCATCTCGCGTTGCCAGACCACGTCCAGCTCCTCTTCGACCATGTCGCCCGCGATCCGAAAGGCAATGCCGGCGCAGGATCCGCCCCGGTCCAACCCCAGCATCAGGCCGGGGCAGTCCGGCGTGCCGCGACCCACCGGCGTGGACAGGCAGAACCGTCGGTGATAGCCGTAGCACAAGGCCGGCTGCTGCTCGGCGAAGTGGAACGCCGGGTTCCACATCAACGAGCCGTAGCCGAACACCCACACATCGCTGCCGGGTCGCACGTCCTTCAGGGTATCCTGGCGCGACTTGAGCCGCTCTTCCGGCGTCAGGGCCTTCAGGAGGCCCAATCGTTCGGCCTCGCGGACGATTTCCTGGACCAGTCCGCTTTTGATGTTGTCCCTGTTCAGTGTCATGGGCGCCGGTCGAGCCTCCGTTTCATCCGAGGCACAATATGGTTCAGGTCGGCGCCTTTTGCAGTCCCTAAACTGGTTCCGGCGCGCGGATTGCGGAACCTAGTGCGGCAGGTCGGCCAGCAGGACCTCGCTGTCGTCCAGCGCCTCGATCACGAGGTGCGGCTCGTTCCGCAGCACAGCGCCATCGCGCGCCGCGAGTTCGGTCCCGGCGACACTCAGCCGGCCCCGGGCGGGGACAAGATAGCCTTGCCGGTCGCTGCCCAGGCCATGCTCGATCGTCTGGCCGGCGGCCAGCGTTCCCGCATAGAGCGTCGCGTCCTGATCGATTGGCAGCGCTCCGGAGATTTCCGGCTGACCCGATGCCAGGGCCGTCAGCCCTGCGGCGGCGGTTTCCTTGGGGAAGGCGCGGGTTTCCCACCGCGGGTCCCGTCCGCGCCGGTTCGGCTGGATCCAGATCTGGAAGATCTCGGTCAGCTCGTCCTCCAGGTTGTATTCGGCATGGACGATACCGCGCCCCGCCGACATCACCTGGACGTCGCCGGCCACCGTGCGGCCCTCGTTGCCCAGATGGTCGCGATGGGTTATTGCCCCGGTCCGCACGTAGGTGATGATCTCCATGTCCCGGTGGGGATGGGGATCGAACCCCGACGAAGGTTTGATCTGGTCGTCGTTCCAGACCCTGAGCGGGCCGACGCCCATGCGTTGCGGATCGAAGTAGCTGCCGAAGCTGAAATGGTGGCGCGCGTTCAGCCAGTCCAGCTGGAAGCGGCCCAGGCTCTCGAACGGGCGGCGCTGAACGGTCATGCGGCGGCCTTCCCGACGGCTTCGCGGCCATGCGGCGCCCGGTAGTCCAGCTCGGGGCCGACCGGTACGATGCGGGTCGGGTTGATGGACTCGTGACTGCCGTAATAGTGCCTGGTGATGTGGTCCATGTTCACGGTTTCGGCCACCCCGGGCACCTGATAGAGCTCGCGCGTGTAGGCCCACAGGTTCGGATAGTCGACCAGCCGCCGGCGATTGCACTTGAAGTGCCCGTGATAGACCGGATCGAAACGGATCAGCGTGGTGAAAAGGCGCCAGTCCGCCTCGGTGACCCGGTCGCCCGCGAGATAGCGCCGTTTCGACAGGCGTTCTTCCAGGCTGTCGAGGGTTTCGAACAAGGCCGTGACCGCCTCTTCGTAGGCCTCCTGTTTCGTCGCGAAGCCGGATTTGTAAACGCCGTTGTTGACGGTGTCGTAAATCGGTTCGTTGATCGCGTCGATCTCGTCGCGCAGGGCTGCGGGATAGTAGTCACCGGGCGCCGCCCCGACCGCGTCGAAGGCAGAATTGAACATCCGGATGATTTCCGACGATTCGTTGCTGACGATCGTGTTGCGGTGCTTGTCCCACAGGACCGGCACCGTGACACGGCCCGTATAGTGGGGGTCCGCGGAGGTGTAGACTTGGGCGAGCCGGTCCGCGCCGTTGACGGTGTCAGGAATGACGCCGTCGTCCGGCTCGAAGGTCCAGCCCTCATGGCCCATGATCGCGTTCACGACCGACAGCCCGATCATGTCATCCAGCCCCTTGAGGCTGCGGAAGATCAGGGTGCGGTGCGCCCAAGGACAGGCGTCGGAGACATAGAGATGATAACGCCCGGCTTCGGCGGCGAACCCGCCTTCGCCGCTGGGCCCCGGGGTGCCGTCCGGCGTCACCCAGTTCCTGAACTGGGCGCTGGACCGGACGAACCGGCCGGCCGACTTCTTCGTGTCGTACCACTTGTCCTGCCACTTGCCGTCGACCAGCATGCCCATCTCGCCCACTCCTTCGCTGACGTGCCGGGCTGCGTCCCGGCCTTTCCACGCCTTGAGATAGTTTCCCCGAAGGAGAAGACAATCAGTTTTGGATGAACAAGATTATCTCCATTGCGTCAACAATGGAGCGGTTCCGAGGGTTAGCGGGCTTCCCGTCGCCAGGCCAGCGCGGCCAGCCCCAGCACCAAAAGCAGCACCACCAGCCCCGGCAAAAGCGGGATGTCGCGGACGCCGGTGACGATAAAGTCGCCGTTCTCCCTGAGCCCCATCCAGCCGCGCCCGCCGGCGCGCCGCCCCGGTGCGACCTGTCGCACGCTGGGCTCGCCATCGGCCAGCCAATGCAGGGTGCCGCCGGTTGCGTCGGCGACCACACGCATTTCCGTCTCGCTGGCGGTCACGTCGCGCATCTCCTTCGGGTTGAGCGCGCCGGCCGCCGCCATGGCGACGCGGTCGCCGTCGCTGACCCGGTAGAGCCCTGCCTGGGTCAACGGCAGCTCGGCCGTGTACCGGCCGCTTCCCATGTCGGTGAGTTCCAGTTGCCGGATCTCGCCGTCCGGGGCGGTCACCTCCACCACCGGGGACATGGGGTCGACGCTGCGCAGGGTCACCTGCAGCGTGTCGCCGTGCGCCTCCGCGCGCAGGTCGCTCTCTTCCAGCTCGGGTTCCTTCATCAGCCAGTGCGCCATGCGCCGCAGCAGTTCCGCCTGCGGGCCGCCGCCCTCATAACCGCGCGCCCACAGCCAGATATGGTCGCTCATAAGCTGGGCCACCCGGCCTTCGCCGTAACGGTGCAGGATCAGGAGCGGCCGTCCGTCTGCGCCGCTCATCAGTTGGCGGCCCTGATCGGGCACGACGTCGATCAGGCGGAACCAGCGGCCCCAGCGGGGATCCGTGTCGCCGGTCAGGCCGGCGCTGCCCGGCAGATCCGCGGTGACCGGGTGGCGCAGGCCGTCGCCCGTGATCCGCGGCTGATAGCCGAACTCCAGAACCTCTCCGGTGGGCTCGCCCGGCAGCACCTGGCCCAGGGGCGTGCGGTAGAGGCTGAAGGGCGTGGCAAAGGACGGCCCCGCGGCCTCGAGCAGGGCGCCGCCGTTTTCCACATACTCGACGATGTTGCGCAGGTAGGCGCTGGGCAGCACCCCGCGCCGCCGGTAGCGGTCGAACACGATCAGATCGAATTCGGCCAGCTTGACCTCGAACAGCTCGCGCGTGGGAAAGGCGATCAGCGAGAGCTCGTGGATAGGCGTGCCGTCCTGTTTTTCCGGCGGGCGCAGGATCGTGAAATGCACCAGGTCGACCGACGCGTCCGACTTGAGCAGGTTTCGCCAGGTGCGTTCGCCGGGATGCGGCTCACCGGAAACCAAAAGGACCCGCAGACGGTCGCGCACGCCGTTGATCGAGACGACGGCGTTGTTGTTGGCCAGGGTCAGTTCGCGCGGTCCGGCCTCGACCGACAGTTCCACCACCGTGGGCCCGCGATGGTTCAAGGGGATGTCGATCCGGTGGTCGCGGCCGACCGGCACGGCCAGCGTCGTGCCGGGTCCGCCGTCCAGCTTGAGCTCGACGCGGGCCGTCGCGCCCTCCAGGCCTTCGTCCTCGATCCGGATGGTCAGCGGTACTTCCTTGCCGACCAGGCCGAAACTCGGCGCCTCGACGACCACCAGGCGACGGTCATGTTCGTCGCGCTCACCGGTCAGCAGCACGTGGATGGGCCCGGGAAGCCCGGCATCTTCCATCGCCCGCGGGATGTCGTGCACACGCCCGTCGGTCACCATGATGGTGGCCGCATGGCGTTGCGTCGGCACGTCCGCCAGGGCCCGGCCCAACGGCCCGAAAAGGGAGGTGCCCGTGGCCGCGTCGGCGACGCTGTCGTGCCGGACGCGGACCGTCCGCACCTCCAGAGTCCGCGCGAAGGCGTCCAGCCGCTTGGCGAGGCGCTCCAGGATTGCCTCGGTCTGGGCGGGTCTGTCTGCCAGCATCTGGCTCGGACTTTCGTCGACCACGATCAGCGCCACGTCCTTCAAGGGCTCGCGTTGCTCGGCAACCAGGGACGGGTTTGCCAGGGTGAGCAGCAATGCCGCCGCCAACAGCGCGCGCAGCCAAGTCCCCGCCGCGCGAGAGACGAGGCCCAGCGCCAGCACAACGACCGCGGCAAGCCCCAGCGACAGGAGCGCCCAGAGCGGCACGAAAGGGGCGAATCCGATGGACAGGCTGGACATGCTTACTGGCCGAGCCTCTCCAGGATCGCGGGCACGTGCACCTGGTCGGCCTTGTAGTTCCCGGTCAGTGTGTACATCACCAGGTTGACCCCGAACCGGTACGCCATTTCGCGTTGCCGCTCGCCGCCGGGCACCGCCGGGTACAGCGGCTGGCCGTTCTCGTTTGCCGTCCAAGCGGCCGCCCAGTCGTTCCCGCCGACGATGATGCGGCTGACCCCGTCATTCGCACGGGCGCCGGGCCGTTCCACCCAAACCGGCGCGCCGCTCCACCGTCCGGGGAAATCCTGCATCAGGTAGAAGGCCTTGGTCAGCACGTGGTCGGGCGGAATCGCGATCAGCGGCGGGATGTCCAGGCCGCGCGCCAGCCGGCGCAGCATTTCACCGGCCCGCGTGACGCCGGCGCCGCTGAGGTGGGCATCGCGGGTGTCGAAGAAGATCGTGCCGCCCCTGGCCATGTAGGTGTTGAGCCGGGCGATCGTGTCGGCACTCAGCGGCTCCTGGGTCGCCGTGATGGGCAAGTAGAGCAGCGGGAAGAAGGAAAGCTCGTCGCGGTCCAAATTAACCGCCATCGGGTCGCCCGCCTCCACGGCGGTTCGCCGGTCAAGGATGCGGGTCAGCGTCGCCAGTCCGGTTTCGCTGATCCGATCCACCTGCGTATCGCCGGTCCGGACATAGGCAAGCCTGGTTTGCGACGTCGCATCCAGCGCGAACTGTTCGGCCCGGCCCTGGGCGTGGGCGGGGTCGGTCACCGAGAGGCCTCCGGCCAGGACCAGCAGGGCCGCCGAACCGGCCGCGGCGCTGCGGCGCCAGCGCAGCGGCAGGAGCCCGCGCATGGCTAGCGTGATCAGCGCGTCGCACAACAGCAGGATCAGTGCCGCAACCAGCAGGCCGGGTTTGAGATCCACTTCGCCGCTGGTCCCGTAGGCGCCGCGGCCGATCCCCGCCGGGAGATCGCGCAAGGGTTCGAACCGGTCGATGGCTGAGCCCAGGTTCAGCGCATGCCGCGTGGTTTCGGTGCCGTAGTAACCGGGCGGGTGTTGGGGGCCAATCACGGTTTCCTCGTCCTGGTCCAACGAAAGGGGCAGTACGGCCGCTGACGGCGCGACCAAGCGGCCCGATCCGTCCAGCGTCTCGAACGGCGGCAGCGCGCGCGCGGATTCCTGAACTTGCGCCACGCCCCGGCTGAGTTCGACGGTACGCCCCATCATTTGGACGAACAAGCCCGACAAGGCAAGGTTCGACCAGTCGGCATTGGCCGTGGTGTGGATCAGGATCAGCCACCCGTCCCCGCGCCGGTCGGCGGTGACCAACGGCGTTCCGTCTTCCAACCGGGCCCACGTCTTTTGGCTCAGTTCCGGCGACGGTTCCGCCAGAACCTGCTTGGTCACCGACACGTCCTCGGGAACAAACAACCCTTCGAAAGGGCTGGTCTCGGGGAACGGCGCGAGCCGCGCCGGCTTGGTCCACAGCAGGGCGCCGCCAAGGGCACGCCCGCCCTTGCGCAACCCGACCGGCGTCAAATTGTCCACGTCGCTGGCGGCCAGCCGGGGTCCGGCGAACCTGACCAGCGTACCGCCGCCGTCAACCCAGGACGACAGCGCCTGCATGTCCTCGGGCGACACGGGCACGTGATCCGGAAGCAGAATGACCGCCTGGACGTCCTGAAGCAGGCTCGTCACATCGCCGGAGGTGATTTGGCCAACGGGCGCAAGGGCACGCTCCAGGTAGTAGGCTTCGGATAACAGGGCGAGACCCGAATCTGCGCTGCTTTCCGACACCAGTCCCACAGACCGCCGTCGCCAGCGTTCGTCGATCAGTCCCACCGCACCGGCGCTGTTTTCGCCTTCCACGGCGATCGCCGCGACCTCGTTGCGCAGCTCCAAGGGTAGGTCGAAGATTGTCTCCACCTCCGCGCTGTCCGCTTCGAAACGGGCAACCTGGCGGCCGAGGGGGCGTCCGTCCGTTGCGCGCGCCACGACCACCAATTCCGCCGGGCCGGCTGCGTCGGGCCGGCGCACGCTGGCGCCCAGGCCCGTGCCGGCCGGAGCGGTCGGCGTCAGCAAGAGCGGCGCGGCATCCGTCGGGTCGGCAAGCAACACGACGTCGCCGAGCTGTTGCAGCGTCTGGGCGAGATCCCGGGCAGCGGCGCTGTCGATGCCGTCGCTGGCCCAGTAGACCGCCGCATTCTGTCCGGCGTCCAGTTCCGCGATCCTGTCGGCGGCCGCCGCCCGGTCGACCGGCCAGGGCTTCGGCTGCAGCCGCTCCAGTTCGCCACGCGCTTCGGCGGGGCGCAGCAGGGTCAGCGGGGAGGGTGCCTTGCCGTCCGCCGGAGGCGCGGTCGTGGCGATGACGATCGGGCGGGACTGGCGATCCGCCTGGTCCACAAGCTGCAACAGCGTATCGCGGCGGGCGGCCCAGTGTTTGGCCGATGACCAACCGTCATCGACCACCAAGACCAGCGGACCGGTACCGGTCAACGCCGTCCCCGGATTGAACAGCGGGTGCGCCAGCGCAAGCATGATCAGCGCGGCCGCCACCAGGCGCAGAAGGACCAGCCACCATGGCGCCGCCGCCGGCGTCTTTTCCTCGACCTGCAGGCCCATCAGCAGGCGGATCGCCGGAAACAGGATGTGCTTGGGGGCCGGCGGCGTGATCCGCAGAAGCCACCACAGGACGGGCAGGCTCAACAGCGACAGCAACAGCCAGGGACTGGCGAAGGCGAGGGGGCCGACAGACAGCATGCGCGGCCCTACCCTTCAGCCCTTGTCAGGCTGGCATAGGTTGACAACAGCGCCTTCTGCGGCGGCTGGTCGGTATGGTGCACGACCAGGCTCCAGCCGACCGACCGCGCAATGTCTTTCAGTCCCTCGTGATGGTTCGCAAACCGCGCACCGTACTGGGCCCGGAGTGCGTCGACCCGGCTGATCAAGGTGCGGCCTTCGTCCTCCATGCCCTCGAACATGACCCGGCCGTGAAACGGCAAGGCTTCCTCCGCGGGATCCAGGACCTGAAGCAAAATGCCGGAGATGCCCCGGCTGGCGTAACCAAGCACCCGGGCCTGGATTTCTTCCAGCGGTGCCATGAAGTCGCTGATAAAGACCAGCTGGGCAAACCGCGGCAGATGTTCCGCCGGCGGGAGGCTGGTCATCTTGGTCTGCTCCCGGTCGCCGGAGAGCAGGACCTGGGTGATCCGGTTCAGGGCCAGACGCCCCGTGGCCGGCCGCATGCCGTGCCCGAACAGCGCAACGCGCTCGCCGCTGCGAACCAGCAGAGCGGCGGTTGCCAGGGCCATGAGATCGGCACGCGCGCGCTTGGTCGGCACGTTCCGTCCGTGCCTGAACTCCATGGACGCGGACGTATCACACCAGGTCCACACGCTCTGCGCGGCTTCCCACTCGGTTTCGCGCACGAAAAGCTGGTCCGACTTGGCCGAGCGGCGCCAGTCGATCTGGGATGCCGAATCGCCCGTGTGATAACGCCGGAACCGCCAGAACGTCTCGCCCTGGCCCACCTTGCGCCGCCCGTGCACGCCCTGGTGCACGGTCGACGCGACCCGCTCGGCTTCCACCTGCAGCGGCGGC
>Ga0066187_1000274_pt1 | contig 19092 bp, 17 predicted proteins | sample WorMetexBAHAMAS1_FD_58706 | JGI IMG/M metagenome (GOLD analysis project Ga0066187, IMG submission 58706) | Marine gutless worms symbiont microbial communities from Max Planck institute for Marine Microbiology, Germany - Inanidrilus exumae... | ecosystem: Host-associated > Annelida > Digestive...
AGAGAATCACGACAGCCAAGAATTCACCAGCCGTTTCGCAGAAGTCTCCCAAGGGGAGAACGTGGCCCGAAGCGCCGGATGAGGCGGTTACGGTGTTGGGATCACCTAAACGCATTCCCCTCCAGTCCCGTTCCGCCGTAGAGCCACTGCAGGCTGTCGTAATAGTCGTCAGCCGACATTCCGCCCAGGATCGCATTGCGCAGGTGGGCGTGGGCGCCCGTGGGGTGGTAGACGTGCTCGCCCATCAGGCGGGACTGCAGCTGCACCCGCGACGTGCGGTCGACCCGTCTGGCATTGTAGGACCGGAACGCACGTTCCAGGTCGTTGGGCGCCGCCTCCACCTCGTGCGCCAGGCAGACCGCATCCTCCATGGCCATGCAGGCGCCCTGGGCCATGTATTGCAGCATCGGGTGTGCCGCATCGCCCAACAGCGCCACCCGGCCGTCGACCCAGTCGAGGATCGGCGCGCGGTCGCACAGAACCCACAGCTTCCAGTCGGACCCGTGGTCGATGATCTGAAGCGCCCGTTCATGGATATGCCCGAAACCCTCGCGCACCTCGTTGGCGGGGACAGGCCGTCCCGCGACCGGTTCGGGCGCGTCATTGTGGCAGGTCACCACCAGGTTGAAGACCTTCCAGCCTGAAAGCGGATAGTGCACCAGGTGGCACTTGGGCCCGGCCCACAGGGTCGCGGCGTTCCAGCGCAGGTCGTCCGGCATCCGGTCGGTGGGGATCACCGACCGGTAGGTGGTGTGGCCCGAAACCTGGGGCGGCCCGTCGCCCGCCACCTGCGCCCGGACCTTCGACCACAGCCCGTCCGCGCCGATCAGGGCGCTGCCCGACACGGGTTCTCCGCCCTCAAGCAGTGCCGTCACGGACGACGCGTCCTGCCGGTAGCCGGTCACGGCAGAGCGTGTGCGCAGGTCGACCAGCGGGCTGTTGCGGCAGGCCTGCAGCAGCACGCCGTGCAGGTCGCCCCGGTGCACCACCGCATAGGGGTTGCCGAAGCGCTGGCGGAAGGCCTCGTCCAGCGGGATGCTGGCGATCTCCTCGGCGGTGAGGGCGTCCATCAGGCGCAACCGGTCGATATAGACGGCCATGGCCCGCGCGGCATCGCCAACGCCCAGATAGTCGAAGGCATGGAAGGCGTTGGGGCCGAGCTGGATTCCCGCACCGATCTCGCCCAGTTCGGCCGCCTTTTCCAGGACGATGCTCCGCCGACCCTTGCGGGCAAGGCCGAGGGCGGCGGACAGGCCGCCGATCCCCCCGCCGGCGATCAGGATTGTCGTGTTCTCGGACACCGTCTTGCTCTCTTCTCCGTGCGATCGACGTGGGACGGTAGTCTAGCTCGGGCCGCAGGTGCTGTCCGCAGCCTGGACAACCGCATGCAGGAAGGACCGCGCCGCGGAACGGTCGACCCACAATTGGAAGCGCGGCGTCTCGTCTGCGAGCGCGATCAGGATCCCCAGGTGATCCATGCATGTCCGCGCCGCCGCGCCGACGGGAAAGGCGGCGGGATGCAGGTCGAGCGGGCAGAGTTTTTCCAGCACCGCGCGGGCCTCCGGCCCTGTGACCTCAAGGCATGTCCAGGCATCCGACTGGTCCACGAGTGAGGCCGTCCCGCCCAGCGTTTCGCCGAGCCGGGCCGCCAGGGCCGCCCCGTCGCCGTCCGCCTCCGCCAGCCATTGCTCCGGCCCGGTCCAAAAGACCGACAGGCCGCCTGCCTGCGTCCATCGTCCGGGTTCCGGAAGGGCGAGGTCCCACGCCGTCACGGCGGCGGACCGCACCGCGTCTGCCTGTCCAAGCCGCGCCGTGATCGTAACCCGCGCCCGGTCTGGCGCCTCGTCGATGGAAAAGCCGCGCCGGCGCCGACTGAACGGCTGGGGCCCGTCCAGTGCGCTGCATGCATGAAGGCGGGGTTCAGGCACGGGCGCGGTCTCCCTCGGGGTCGACGAAAGGCAGCGGACAGATCTCCACCTCGATGTCCTGCTCCCGCAGCAGATCGACCGCGCGCACCCGTTCGCCAAGCCGTTCCGCACCGCGCCGGAGAAAGCCGAGCCCGATGGAATGGCCAAGGGTCGGGGAATGGGCGACCGATGTCATGTAGCCTTCGTCGTTCTCGGTGCGCGCGGGCAGGCCGAGGCCGATGAAGTGGGCGCCCGCGGTCAGGGAGCGGCCGCGGTCGAGCGGCTTGAAGCCGACCAGGGCCAGGCCGTCCCCGTCGTTGAGGCCCGGGCGTTCGGAGGCGATGCGGCCGATGCAGTCCTTCTTCTTCGACACCATCCGCCCAAGGCCCAGGTCGCGGGCCGTGGTCTGGCCGTTGAGTTCGTTGCCCGCAGGATGGCCTTTTTCGATCCGCAGCACGCCCAGGGCCTCGGTGCCGTAAGGCGTGACCCCCAGGTCCGGGGCCGCCGCCATCAGGAAACGGATCATGGCGTCGCCGAACCGCGCCGGCACCGCGATCTCGTAGGCAAGCTCGCCGGAGAAGGAGATCCGGAACAGGCGCGCCGGCGTTCCGCCGCAGACCGTTACCAAACGACAGGCCATGAACGGCACGGCCTCGTTGGAAAGGTCGAACGGGGGATCGACGATGGCTTGCAACAGGCGCCGGCTGTGCGGCCCGGCGACGGCGAATTGCGCCCATTGCTCGGTGACCGGGACAAGCTGAACGTCCGTCTCGGGCCACAGGCACTGGCGGCAGAATTCCAGGTGCTGCAGCACAGCGGCGGCGTTGGCGGTGGTCGTCGTGATCAGGAAATGTCGTTCGCCCAGCCGCGCCGCGGTCCCGTCGTCCATCACGATCCCGTCTTCGCGCAGCATCAGGCCGTAGCGGACCTTGCCCACGGCGAGCGAGCGGAACGCGTTGGCGTAGACCCGATCGAGAAACTCCGCCGCGTCGGCGCCCTGGATGTCGATCTTGCCCAGCGTTGACACGTCGCATACGCCCACGCCGTTGCGCACGGCCGTGACCTCGCGGTCCACGCTCTGCCGCCAATGGGTCTCGCCGGCCACGGGATACCACTGGGCGCGCAGCCAGGGACCGGCTTCGACGAAGAGCGCGCCCCGTTCGGCGGCCCAGTCGTGCGACGGGGTCCGGCGGACGGGGCGGAACTCCCTGCCCCTGCCGCGGCCCGCCAGCGCGCCGAGGGCAACGGGCGTATAGGGCGGACGGAAGGTGGTCGTCCCGGTTTCCGGCACAGTCCGGCCGGTCAGCGCGCCCAGCACCGCCAGGGCCGTGACGTTGCCGGTCTTGCCCTGGTCGGTGGCCATGCCCAGCGTGGTGTAGCGTTTCAGGTGTTCGGTCGCGCCGAAGCCTTCCCGAACGGCCAGCGCCACGTCCTTGGTCGTCACGTCGTTCTGGAAATCGAGCCAGGCGCGTCCCTTCCGGCCCTGCACCTGCCAGAAGGGCGTAATGCGGACCGGTCCGTCCTCGGCCCGGGGCAGGGGCGATGTGACCGTGTCATGGCCCAGCGCCGCGGCGGCGGCTTCGCCTGCGGCAAAGCCCTGGGCCAGCGCCGCCGCGGTCGTGAAGGCGCCGGCCGCCGCGCCGACAGCCGTCATGTGTGCGGGCGTTTCCGGGCCGGGAACAAAGGCCGCGATGTCGTCGCGCCAGACCGGCCGTTCGCCGGTGTGGCAGGCAAGGCCCACCGCCGGGTTCCAGCCGCCCGAAACGGCGAGCGCGTCGGCGGCAATGCGGTGTGTTTGTCCGGAACCGTCCGTCACGGTGATCGCGCGCAGGCCGAGCCGTCCGCGCGTTCCGGTCACCTGGCCGCCCGAAATGATGCGCACCCCCTCCAGACCGCCAAGCGCGGCGGGGCAGGCGGCCTCGCGCCGGGTGTCGATCACCGCGGCGACGTCCGCCCCTGCCTTGACCAGGTCCGCCGCCGTCCGCCATCCGTCGTCGTTGTTGGTGAAGACCGCGGTCCGGCGTCCGACCAGCGCCGCCTGCCGGTTGAGGAAGCTGCGCAGGGCACCGGCCAGCATGATCCCGGGCCTGTCGTTGTCGGCAAAAGCGATCGGCCGCTCGATGGCGCCTGTGGCCAGGACCGTTCGTTTCGCGAAGATGCGCCACAGACGCTGCCGCGGCAGGTGGGCCGGCGGTTCCGGCAGATGATCCGCAACGCGCTCCACGGCGCCGTAAATCCCCTGGTCGAACCGGCCGTAGACCGTGGCCCGCGGCATCAGGCGCACCTCCGGCAGGGATGCCAGTTCGGCCGCCGCCTTGTCCGCCCATTCGGCGCACGGCGCGCCGTCGATCTCGTGGGTTTCGCACAACAGGCGGCCGCCCGGCCGGAAGTCCTCGTCGGCCAGGATCACCCGTGCGCCCGCCCGTCCGGCCGCCAACGCGGCCGCCAGACCGGCCGGTCCGGCCCCGATCACAAGCACGTCGCAATGGGCGAAGGCCTTTTCGTAGCCGTCGGGGTCCTCCTCCGCCGACAGCCGGCCCAGCCCCGCGGCGCGCCGGATCAGCGGCTCGTAGACCTTTTCCCAGAAGGACGCCGGCCACATGAAGGTCTTGTAGTAAAACCCCGCGCCCAGGACGGGCGCCGCCAGATCGGCGAGCGCCCTGAGATCGAACCGCAAATCGGGAAACCGGTTCTGGCTTTCGGCGACCAGGCCGTCGAACAGCTCCGCCACCGTCGCGCGCGTATTGGGTTCGCGTCGGGGCCCGGTGCGCAGTTCGACCAGGGCATTGGGCTCCTCGCTGCCGGCCGACAAAGGCCCCCGCGGCCGGTGGACCTTGAAGGACCGGCCCATCAGCCGGACGCCGCCCGCCAGAAGGGCCGAGGCCAGCGTGTCGCCCGGATGGCCCTGGTACGACCGTCCGTCGAAGGAGAAGGTCAGCACCGTCTCGCGATCGACGAGGCCGCCGGCGGGCAGGCGGTTCAGCTGGGGCGCGGTCATGCCGGTCCGTTCCCGCCGCTTCTTTCCCGTCGGACCACCTCGGCGGCCAGGTCCACCTCCAGGATCTCGTGGGTCCGGGTGTCGCGCGTCACGATCAGCCAGGAACGGTCGCCGTGGGCGTGGTACCACAGCTCGCGGTGGCGGCCGGCCGGATTGTCGCGGAGATAGAGGTATTCGAAGAACCGCCGTGCTGCGTCGGGCGTGTCCGGGCCGGGGCGCGACATCAAAGAGGCGTCGCCCAGATAGACGAACTCGCTCGCATCACGCGGACCCAGCAGGGGGTGGTTGATGATCATGCGGGCCGGCCCCGGCTAGTGAAGGTTCGGCTGGGCGCCGCGGCCCTTTTCGTCGATCATCAGGCCGCGCTCGAACCGGTCCAGGCGATAGGCGGCTGCGACCGGGTGGGGTTCGTCGCGGGCGATGAGGTGGGCGAAGCACCAGCCCGAAGCCGGCGTCGCCTTGAACCCGCCGTAACACCATCCGCCGTTGAGATAGAGCCCGTCCACCGGCGTCCGGTCGATGATCGGCGAGCCGTCCATGGACATGTCCATGACGCCGCCCCACAGCCGCAGCAGGCGCGCGCGTCCCAGGCACGGCATCAGCGCCATGCCCGACTCGCAGACGTCCTCCACGGCCGGCAGGTTGCCGCGCTGGGCATAGGAGTTGTAGCCGTCGATATCGCCGCCGAAGACGAGGCCGCCCTTGTCCGACTGGGAAATGTAGAAATGGCCGGCCCCGAAGGTGACGACGCCTGACAGCATCGGTTTCAGTCCTTCGCTGGCGAAGGCCTGCAGGACATGGCTTTCGATCGGCAGCTTGAGGCCCGCCATCGCCATGACCTGGGATGACGACCCCGCCACGGCGACCGCCACCTTGCCAGCGCCGATCGGCCCCCGGCTGGTCTCGACACCGGTGACCCGCCCGTTTTCCATGCGGAAGCCGGTCACGGCGCAGTTCTGGATCAGGTCGACGCCGGCCCGGTCGGCGCCGCGGGCATAACCCCAGGCGACGGCGTCGTGGCGCACGGTGCCGCCGCGGGGCTGCAAGAGGCCGCCTCTGATCGGAAACCGCGCATTGTCGAAGTCCAGGATAGGATAGAGGCGCCGCACGGCGTCCCGGTCCAGCAGGTCGGCGTCGGCGCCGGACAGGCGCATGGCGTTGCCCCGGCGCACGAAGGCGTCGCGCTGCGCGTCGGAATGAAACAGGTTCAGGACGCCGCGCTGGGAAACCATGGCGTTGTAGTTGAGCTCCTGCTCCAACCCTTCCCAAAGGTTTAGCGAGAACTCGTAGAACGGCTGGTTGCCGGGCAACAGGTAGTTGGACCGGATGATGGTCGTATTGCGGCCGATATTGCCCGAACCGATCAGTCCTTTTTCCAGCACCGCGACGCGGCGAATGCCGAAGACGGTCGCCAGGTAATAGGCGGTGGCCAAACCGCCGCCGCCCCCGCCGACGACCACCACGTCATAGTCCGGCTGCGGCGCGGGGTCGCGCCACACCGGCTTCCACAGCCGGTTCCCGGTCACGGCGTTGAGCAACAGCGAAAAGCCGGAATAGCGCATCGAGTCCCCTGGTGCGGGCGGGCAGCCGCAACGACAAGCCTGTGGGAATCCAACCTAGCGGGTGATACCAAACCTGGAAACAGGCTCGCGCGGCCCGTGATGTCGCGGCGTGCCGCAAGACGGAGCGTGCGACGGGATGATCAAGGAGAGCGCCGGACATGCATGACGGAGGGCCGCAGGTCAGGCGGAGCGCGGCGAGCACCGTGGCGGATCTGTTTCGGGCCCGCGTGCGGGTGCACCCGGACCGCCCGGCGGTAGAGGATGGGACCCGATCCTTCAGCTATCGCGAGCTGGATGACCGCGCGCGCCGCCTGGCGGGTCTGCTTGCCGCGCGCGGAGTGGGGCAGGGCGACCGGATCGCCATCCTGTCTGAGAACCGTCTCGAATATCTGGAACTGTTCATCGCCGCGGCCCGCCTTGGTGCGATCGCCGCGTGCCAGAACTGGCGCCTGTCGACAAAGGAACTCGCCCACTGTTTGGGGCTTGTGACGCCGTCGGCGATCCTGGTGTCGCCGCGCCACGCCGGCAAGCTGGAAGAAGTGGGGTCGACGGCCGATGATCCCATCGTCTTCGGCGAAGCCTATGAGCGTGCCCTGGCTCAGGCTCCGGCGACGCACGAAATGGGAACGGTTGAACCCGAGGACGCGCTGCTGATCCTCTACACCAGCGGCACGACTGGCCTGCCGAAGGGCGCCGTGATCAGCCATCGCGCGGAGATTGCCCGCAATCTGGTGATCCGTGCCGAGTTCGGCGTCGCGGCCGACGACACCTTCGTGGCGTGGTCGCCGCTCTATCACATGGGGGCCGCGGAGTGTTCCCTCAGCGCGCTGATGTCGGGCGGCAAGGTCATCGTGGTCGACGGTTTCGACCAGGCCCGCCTGGCCGAGGTCGTTGCGGCTGAGAAGCTCGGCTGGCTGTTGCTGATGCCGGGGATGGTTGGTTCTTTCGCGGACGAATTGACGCAAAGAACCATCGTCGCCCGGGGTGTCAAGGTGTGCGGCGTCATGGCAGACCTTGTTCCTCCGGCGGATATCGCGCGCATCACGGAGCTTTTGGATGCTCCCTACGCCAACACCTTCGGTGCGACGGAAACCGGGTGCCCGCCCTGTTCGTCGAACCTGATCCCCGTCGGGTTGGCGCCCGCGCGCCTCTCCAAAGCGCAGAGTTCGTTCTGCGAAGTGCGTCTTGTCGATGCGAACGACCAGGAAGTCCCGGACGGGTTGCCGGGCGAGCTGTGCATGCGCGGGCCGACGCTGTTCAGCGGATACTGGCGGGCGCCGGAGGTCAATGAGGCGGATTTTCGAGGCGGCTGGTTTCACATGGGCGACGTGTTCGTGCGCAACCCCGACGGAACCCTGGATTTCGTGGACCGGGTCAAATACCTGATCAAGTCGGGCGGGGAGAATATCTATCCGGCCGAGATCGAGCGGGTCATGCTTCAGGACCAGCGCGTTGCCGACGTCGCGGTCGTCCGACACCCGGACGCGAAGTGGGGCGAAGTGCCGGTTGCCTTCGTCGCCAGGCATGACGAAACACTAGATGTGTCAGACCTGCAGGCACTGTGCCGAAGCGAACTTGCAGGCTACAAGCAGCCCAAGGGCATCCATTTCATTCCATTCGAGGACTTCCCGCGCAGCGCGTCCGGGAAGATCCAACGCCATGAACTCGAGAAACGGCTGTCCGAGCGGTCCGCTTGAGGCCGGGCTTCAGAGGCGATTCAAGTTCAGGAGGAAACCAACGCGATGAACAATCCATCGGAGTCACCCAAGACCAGCATCGCGACCCACACGGCGGAGGACGTGATCATCCGCGGCAAGAGCCTGTGCCGCGACCTGATCGGTCACCTCACCTTTACCGAGATGATCTTCTTCCAATCTCTGGGCAGGCGCCCGAGCGATGCAGAGGCGGCGGTCGTGGACGCCTGCATGGTGACCCTGATGGAGCACGGCCTGACGCCCAGTGCGATCACGACGCGGTTGACCTATTCAAGCGCGCCGGAGGCGATGCAGGGCGCGGTGGCGGCCGGTCTCTTGGGCGTCGGCGGCCTGTTCGCGGGCACCATGGAGGGCTGTGCGGCGTTGCTCGAACGGCTGATCGGGGCGCAAAACTTGGATGAAGAGGCCCGCCGCCTCGTCGAAGAGCACCGGGCCGAACGCAAGGCCGTTCCGGGATTTGGGCATCCGCACCTCAAGCCCGACGATCCGCGGGCTCTGCGGCTGTTGGATCTTGTCGCCGCCCAGGGTCTGGCAGGCCGCCATGTGCAGGCGCTGAAGGCGTTGTCCGGCGCGGTCGACGTTGTCCATGGCAAGCACATTACGATCAACGCGACGGGTGCCATCGCCGCGGCGCTGGGCGAATGCGGCGTACCGGCGGAGATCATGCGGGGGTTTGCGCTGATTACCCGTTGTGCGGGGCTGGTTGGCCACCTGCACGAAGAGCAGAATAGGCCAGCGATGCGCGCCATCTGGGAGGCCGCCGAGGCCGCGGTCCCGTACGAAGAGACGGCTCCATAGCTCGGACGTGACGCACAACCGGCGTCCGTGCGAACGGCATCTGTCGCGTCGGCAAAGCTGGTTCACAATCCTATGGGAATCGGATTTCGCGGGTGCTACCAAACCTGACTCGGGGATTGGTTGTGGAAGGAAGGGGCATGGCCCAGATGCATGACGCCGTGGTCATCGGCGCCGGCGTGATCGGCGCATCGATCGCGCTGGGCTTGGCGCGCAAGGGGCTTTCGGTGCTGTGCGTGGACCGGCTGCCGGCCGCCGGCTACGGCTCCACGTCAGGGTCCTGCGCGATCATCCGCCCTTACTATTCGACGGTCGACGGTTCGGCACTGGGCTGGGAAAGCCATTTCTACTGGCGCGACTGGGCCGAATTCCTGGGCGTCGAGGACGAACGCGGGCTGGCGAAATACATCAACTGCGGCAGCCTGCGCTTGAAGTCCCCGGCCAACGGCTTCATGGAATCAACCATCCGTCTGATGGACGAGATCGGCTGTCCCTACGAGGAATGGGACGCCGCGGAAGTGCGGGAACGGATGCCGGGCGTGGTGCTGGACAGTTTCGGCGAGACCAAACCGGTCGACGATCCGACCTTCGCTGAGCCGGCGGGCCCGCCTCTGCCGGGCGGTGTCTATTTCCCGGATTCGGGCTATGTGTCCGACCCCCAGCTTGCCACTCACAATCTTCAGCGTGCGGCCGAGGCAGCCGGCGCCGAATTCCGGTTCAACAGCATGGTGACGGAGATCCGCCGTTCGGCGGGGCGGGTGCAGGGGGTGACGCTTGACGGCGAGACCCGCATCGACGCGCCCGTGGTGGTGAATGTGGCCGGGCCCCATTCCTTCAAGCTGAACCGGATGGCCGGCGTCGAGGAGGGCATGAACGTCAAGACCAACGCCCTGCGCCACGAGGTCTGCCACGTCCCGGCCCCGGCCGGTGTGGACTTCGAAGCCGACGGCACCGTGTTCTCCGACGGCGAGACGGGTGTCTATGTCCGGCCGGAGCTGGGCAACCACATCCTGATCGGCAGCGAGGACCCGTCCTGTGACGACCGGCAGTGGGTCGACCCCGACGATTTCGACCGAAATTTCACGGAACAGTGGCGGGTGCAGGTGATGCGTTTTGCCCAGCGCATGCCGGATCTGGGTATTCCGTCGCAGACAAAGGGCGTGGTGGAGCTGTACGACGTTTCCGACGACTGGATCCCGATCTACGACCGGTCGGACCTGCCGGGCTTCTACATGGCGGTGGGCACCAGCGGCAATCAGTTCAAGAACGCGCCGATCGTCGGCGAGATGATGGCCGAGCTGATCACGGCCTGTGAGGCGGGACATGACCATGACGCGGACCCCGTCGGGTTTCACCTGCGCTATGTCGACCGGGACGTCAGCCTGGGGTTCTATTCCCGCCGGCGGTCGGTCAACCCGGACAGCAGCTTCTCGGTGCTGGGGTGACAGGGCCGCGGATGACGTTGCCCAGGCCCTGAGGTAAGGACATTCCATGCCGCCCTTCGATCCGAAACGCTTCCAAGGAATGTCTATGGAGGATGTCCTCCAGATCGCGGACCGGTCGGTGGCGCGCGGGAACGAAGCCCTTTTGGAGGCGCGGTCGATCTACAAACTGTGCCTGGAACAGAAGATCGGGATCTACCACAAGGGCGTGCTGGCGCAGAAGCTGTGGGAGACGGAGAGGAAGCTGGGACAGCATGCGCTGTACATGTCCGAGGCCGGTCAGGACCATTTCGTGCACCGGCATTTCTTCGAAGGGAGCCGGAACGGCACGTTCGTCGAGATCGGCGGCTACGACGGATGGATGGGCAGCAACTGCTACTTCTTCGAGAAAGTGCTGGGCTGGTCGGGCGTGATCGTCGAGCCGTCGCGTCAATTCGCGGAACGGATTGCGGATGTCCGCACCGCGGAGGTTGTCCAGGGGGCGATTGCCGACCAGGACGGCACGGCGGGGTTTCTCGAAATCACGGCGGGAAGGACGCAGATGGGCGGACTGGCCAGCCACTTCAACCGCCGGGCTGCCGAAATCGTCCGGCAGGACGCGCGGCATGCCGAACGCCGCGTGAGCGTTCCGGCCTGGCGCCTGGACACGCTGTTGAGCGCGCGCAACATCAAGCGGGTCGACTATTGCTCGATCGATGTCGAGGGCGCCGAACGCGCGGTTCTGTCCGCGGTCGATTTCGACGCGTTCGATATTTCCGTCCTGTCCGTCGAAAACAACAGCCACGACGCAGCGGGTTCTTACGGCGATATCCTGGAACCGGCCGGGTATCGCCTCGTCGCTGTCCTGGGGGCCGACGAGATCTGGGCCAGGACGGCCTTGGCCGATTCCGCAGGCTTCTAGTGCGATTGCGGTCCGGCCGCCGAATGCACTAGGGTGTCGGCACTCCTTCCGCCAGTGTCGGCAGTCTGAATGACCTCCCTGCGCGTCCTTCTCAAGATCCTTCAGGATCCCAAGACTATCATCGCGGGCGTCGTCCTGGGTTTTGTGGCCGGGTTCTATCTGAAGGACTTCTCGCACGGCCTGAAACCGATCGCGGATATCTACGTGGCGCTGTTGTCCATGTGCCTGCTGCCGATTCTGGTGAGTGCGCTGATCTGGGGCATCGGCCAGATGCTGCGCGATCCGCGCACGCGGGTCCTGTTCGGGCGCATGGGTGTGATCTACGCATTGGGGCTGTTGATCCCCATGGTCGTCACGATCGCGGTCGCTATGGTTCTGCAGCCGGGTGCGTCGCTGGGAGAGGAGGCGGCGGCAGCCCTGGGCGGCAAGATGTCGGATGCCGCGTCGTCCGAGGGCGAAAAAGGCCTCCTGGGCTTCGTCGAATCGCTGGTGCCGCATAATGTTTTCCAGGCGCTGAGCACCGGCCAGTTCATCTCGATCGTCTTCTTCTGTGCACTGGTCGGGCTGGCGCTCGGCGTCGTGCGTTCGCCCGGTGCCGACGAGGCGCTACGGATTCTGAATGCGTTTTACGAGACTTTTTCGACGGTCTTTCACTGGGTCCTGATTCCGCTGCCCTTGGGGCTGTTCTGCATCGTCGCCTATCACATGTCGGAGGCCGATACGGAACTGCTGCTGGCGCTGGCCACGTTTGTGGGCGGTTTCTGGATTGCAGGGCTTGCGGTGCTTCTGGTCCATCTGGGTGTCCTGGCCTTTGTCTGCCGGATTGCACCCTGGCAACCGCTGGTGTCGCTGAAGACACCGTTGATCCTGGCCTTCGCGACGGACAATCCCTTTGTTGCCCTGAAGTCCGCGATCGATTCCCTGCAGGAACGCTTCGGCGTGCCGCGCGAGGTGGCCGATACGATCGTGCCCTTCGGCGTGCTTGCCAACCAGCACGGCCAGATCGTGTTGTTTGCTTTTACGGCGATGTTCCTGGGCCAGCTTTACGGGGTGGATTTCAACATTCCCATGCTGATCGCGCTGGCGCTGGGCGTCACGATCTCGGGCGCCGCGGCGGTCGGCGGCGGGGCGGTGCTGGCGCCGATCCTTGCGCCGGTTGTTCTCGGTGCCGGAATCCCCGATGCCTTGGCGATCGTGATTTTCGCGACGACCCAGCCGGCGGTCGCCAATCTGGGATCGACGCTCACCGTGCAGGCGACGTGCAGCCTGGCGGTGTTGACAGCCCGCGGGCGTGAGCCCGCCGACAGCCTGGGGCAGCCGCAGGCGGCTGCCGAGGCCGACTGAAACAACAACGGGGAGCGTACCCATGCGTTGTGCAGTCTCGCTACTCCTGGCGGTCCTTCTTCTGGCACCGTTCCGTCCGTCGGTGGGCGCCGACACGTTGCTGCCCTCGATCAAACGGATCGTCGACAGCGGGACGCTGGTGATCGCTGTGGTCGAGGGGGCCAGGCCGCCGATGATCAAACGCGGCGAGGACGGCGAGCTTTCGGGCTTCGATGTGGACCTGGGCACCGACATTGCCCAATCGCTGGGCGTCGAGCCCAAGTTCGTTGCCGCCGGGCCGCTTGGCCGGGACATCGTCGAGACGGTTGCGGCCGGCCGCGCGTATATCGGCCTGTCCTACCTGAGCGAAAGCGTCGAGGCGGCGAAGCATGTCTACTTCACCCAGCCTTACATGATCGAAGCCCACACGGTGTTCATCAACCGGGTGAAGGGCGCGGACTTCGCCGACGACTGTCCGCGCCTGTCGGACCTCCGGAAGCTTGCCGCCTCCGAAGGCATGCTCGGCGTCTCGGCCTACGGGCCGTATCGGGCGCTGTTGCAGCGATCCGGGAGCGCATTTGCAGCGCAAGAGTTCGACGACATGGACGCGCTGGCCGCAAGCGTGGAGGCAGGCGACCTTGCCGTCAGCCTACAGGGCGAACTGGCTGCCAAGTTCTTCCTGTTGCGCAATCCGGCGGCATCCATCCGTCTTGCGTTCTGTACCGTCGCGGGCAGCCGGCACCGGGTGGCGGCGGCCGTTCGACCCGACGCCCCGGACCTCCTGCGCTGGCTGGACCTTTATATCACACAGCGCGGCGTCATCATCGACCTGGACAGCCTGCTCTACCGGGCGGATCGCAGCACCTATTGAGACGAGACCGGATGAACAATCGTCCCCTGTTCGCGATTCTTGCGTCGGCCGTTCTGCTGGCGATATCGACCGTGCCCGCAAGGGCGCAAGGCGACGACGTGCCGCCGTTCCTGCCGGATATCGCGCAAATCGTCGAGCGGGGCTATCTGGTCGTCGCCCAGGTCAACGAAGACGTACCGCTGATGTTCGTCAAACGCGACGACGGCGAACTCGTGGGCTTCGACATCGACCTGGCACGGGCGATGGCCGCGACGTTGCGCGTCGAACTCAGGCTGTTGCGAACGGCGGACAGCTACGACGACGTGATCCGCCAGGTGGTGGCAGGCGAAGCGGACCTTGGAATCTCCTTCCTCAGCCGCACCGCGCGGCGCGCCAGGCACGTGCTTTATTCCCGCCCTTATATACAGCAGGCCATGACCCTGCTGATCAACCGGGTCAAGGGGCTGCGGTTCCGGAACGACTGCCCGTCGGTGGAAGAACTGAGCCAGAAGGCGGAGTTTGCCGGCCTCCTTGGCGTGGAAGACGACTCTTCCTACGAGGCGCGCCTGCGAAGCCTCAATCCCGACGCGAAGCTCAGGGAGTTCGGGACCGCCGACGAGGCATTCGCCGCCGTTCTGTCCGGCGATATCGCCATTTCGTTGCAGGGCGAACTGTCGGCCCGGCGGTTCCTCTCGGAAAACCCGGCCGCGCGGATCAGGCTCCAATACTGCCGCATTGGCCGGAACAGGGACCAGATCGCCGTTGCCGTGCAGCCCGGCCGTTACGACCTGCTGAACTGGGTGAATGTCTTTCTCGACGAGCGCGGTGTCAGGTTCGACGTTTCCGACCTCATCGAACACGACGGTCCCTGGAGCTTCTGACCGTCTGCGGACGTTCGCCGTCCGGGCACCCTACACCACCGAATTGCAGCCGGGTCTTGCAGCCGCAGGCCTGTGCGGTCATGCTTTTGTCCATTGTCACTTGATCCTTGTTAGCGACGTGGACCAAGCGGACCGAATACGACGGAAGACATCAGATGACACGTTTCGTGTGCGGGCACACCTCGCCAACCAAGCCTGGCCGAGAAACCGGGCCAACCAAAGGGAGTGAAACGACCATGACCTTCCGCAAGTCAACCATTGCGGCGGCCGCCGTGGCAGTCCTGGCGCTCGGCTTCGCGCCGGCGCAGGCACAGGCACAGGAAGTCGAACTGCATGGCGCCGTTCAGTTCAACGACGACCATGCCTTCAACAAGGCGCTGTTGAAGTTCGAGGAACTCACCGCGGCCTGCTACGACAAGCCGATCAAGTTCGTCTTGCATCGCAATTCGGAACTGGGGTTGGAGAAGGACTACTTCAACTTCATGAGCAAGGGCGTGTCCGTTGACTACGCCATCGTCGCGCCGTCGCACATGTCGACCTATTCCAAGAAGGCGCCCTTGATGGACATGCCGTTCCTGTTCCGCGATCTGGATCACTGGAACAAGGTGCTGGACCAGAACGGGCTCGCCCCGATTGCGCAGGACGTGGAGGAACGCGCGGACGTGGTGTTGATCGGCTATGCCGGCGGCGGCACGCGTAACCTGATCGTCAACAAGCCCGTCACGAACATGGAGGAACTGAAGGGTCTGCCGATGCGTGTGATGGGCGCGCCGATTCAAACGCGGATCTTCGAAGCGGTGAATGCTGCGCCGTCGGTCATCGCCTATGCCGAAGTCTACAACGCGATCCAGACGGGCGTGATCGATGCCGCTGAGAACGAAGCTGCCGGGATCGAGCAGATGAAGTTCTACGAGGTCGGTCCGCCTATTTCGCTGACCCAGCATGCGATCACGGTGCGTCCGATCGCATTCTCGGGCAAGACCTACCGCCGTCTGCCGGCGGACCTGCAGGCCTGCATCATGGAAGCCGGCAAGGCCGCCGGTGCGCACGGCCGGCAGATCGAATCGTCCCAGGACGCGGACAAGCTCGCCAAGATGGAAATGGACGGAAAGCTCGAGACGCATGTCTTCACCGAACGCGATAAGCTCCTTGAACTGGCCCAGCCGGTGAAAGAAGCCTACGCCGCGGAACTCGGTGCAACCGACGTGCTGCAGGCGATCACCGCCATCAAGTAACCTCCTGCATTCATGATCCTGCGGCGGGTGGCTGGTTCTCCGGCGACCCGCCGACTCTCTCGAACTCCACCGCGTGTCCTGGTGAGCCCGACATGAGCAAGGTGCTGGACCTTATCGATCGCGTTCTGCGGGTCGCCATGACCGCGCTCTTCGCGCTGTTGATCATTCCGGTCAGCATGCAGATCCTGGCACGCTACACCGCACTCATCCCACGCTATATCTGGACCGAGGAGGTGGCGCGTTTCTGCTTCATCTGGATCATCATGCTGGGCGCCATGGTGGCGGTCCGGGACGAGACCCATTTCGAAGTCGATATCCTGCCCCATCCGAAGACGAAGGCCGGCGAGGCCTGGGCGAGGCTCCCCGTCCATATCGCGGTCGCGGCGCTGGCGCTGAGCTTCATCTATTACGGCAAGGAATTCGCCGATCAGGGGCTGATGCAAAGCTCCGAAATCGCTGACCTGCCAATGATCACAATCTTCATCGCCTGGCCTTTGGCCGGGTTCGTCTGGGCACTGTTCCTCGCGGAACTGATCATCCGCGACATTCGCGCCATCAGGGCGCCCGAGCCGGACTAGGGAAAGACGGGGGAATTCTGATGTCGCCTGGGGAAGTTGCCGCCCTGCTGTTCGGGGTTTTCGCGTTCCTGATCCTGTTGCGCGTCCCGGTCGCTTTCGCGCTGGGCCTGGCCTGCGTGCCGGTGTTCTTCATCTCCGACCGCCTGTCGCCCAGCATTCTGTTCGACCAGATGCTCGTGTCCTACAACTCGTTCATTCTTCTGGCGGTGCCGTTCTTTCTTCTTGCGGCGAACCTGATGAATACCGCCGGTGTCACCCAGCGCCTGATCGACCTTTCACGGGCGATGGTGGGTCATCTGCCCGGCGGTCTCGGTCATGTGAACGTGACGGTCTCGATGCTGTTCGCCGGCATCTCCGGGTCTTCGACGGCGGACGCGGCCGGCATCGGATCGCTGCTGATCCCGCAGATGAAAAAGCAGGGCTACGACACAAGCTTCTCCGTCGCGATCACCGGATGTTCCTCGGCCATGGGCGTCATTATTCCGCCCAGCATCCTGATGGTGGTCTGGGGCGGGCTGATGTCGGTGTCGATCGGCGGGCTGTTCCTGGCCGGCGTCGTCCCGGGCGTCCTCATCGCCGGCTCGTTGATGAGCCTCGTCTATATCTACGCCGTTCGTCGAGGCTATCCCATCTATACGCGGTCGGACCTGTCAGAGCTGGCGCGCGCGTTCTTGGCGTCCTTTTGGGCGCTGCTCACGCCCCTCATCATCGTTGGCGGCATCGTCGGCGGTTTCTTCACACCCACCGAAGCGTCGGCGGTGGCCGTTCTTTACACGCTGGTCATCGGCCTGTTTGTCTACCGGTCGCTGACGCCGCGGGAACTCCCGAAGGTCCTTTACGAGTCAGCGCGGTTTGCGGCGATCACTTTGTTCTGCGTCGGTACGGCGTCGGCCTTCGGGTGGATCTTCGCCTTTTTCCAGATCCCGCGGGCCCTGGTCGAGGTGATGGCCGCCTGGGGAACCGGCCCGATCTCGACGGGAATGATCTGCGCGGCCGCGTTCCTGATCGTCGGCATGTTCATCGATGCCATTCCCGCCATCGTCATTCTGGGTACCGTGCTGTTTCCGGTGGCCCAGGCTGCGGGAATTCATCCCATCCATTTCGGCATCATCGGCGTGGTGTCGCTGGCCTTCGGACTGGTCACGCCGCCCTACGGTCTCTGCCTGCTGATCGCCAGTTCGATCGGCGGCATCAAGCTGGTTCAGGCGCTGCGCGACGTGTTGGTCATCCTGGTGCCGATGCTGGCGGTGCTGCTGTTCATCGTTCTGTTTCCGGATGTGATCCTGGCCCTTCCGCGCTGGATCATGCCGAAGTTTCTCTAAGAAACAGACCGCAGGTCTAGGCAACCACACCCAACTGCATGACCTGACCTTCCGCGATCATGCCTTCGCCGATGCGCTGTCTAAATGACCGGATCGCCGCGCCGGCCATGTGGTCCTCCCACTGGGCGCGCGTCTCCCACTCCTCCACGAAGACGAAGATGTCCGGATCCTGGGTATCCCGGAACAGGTTATAGCGAAGACAGCCGGGTTCCCGGCGCGTCTCGTCGACCAGGGTCTTCATTTCCCTCTCCAACGCATCCGCCCGCCCGGGACTGGCTTTGATGCGCGCGACGATGTTCAAGACGTCCGTCATTACCCTCTCCTGAAGTGGCTTTCGTGCTGCCCGCGGGCCGTCAGTAAACGCCGTTCGCCCGCTGAACCTCCCGGATGTAGGAGATGATTGCGGTCGCTCCTGCACGGCCGACCTGGGGCTGTGGCGGCATGTTTCCAAACGACCAGTGGTGCTGCCGGACGCCGCGCTGCACGGCCAGCAGGAATGCCGCGTCGGCATGATGGTTCGGCTCGTAAATCTTGTGGATCAAAGGCGGACCTTGAGGTGTCCCGCCCGCCTCGGGGCCGTGGCATTGAGCGCAGTTTGATTCGAAGACCTCTCGGCCTTGTCGGGCCTGGTCGGACAGCACGGGCATGGTGACGCTGACCACGTGATCGGGTGACCCGAACTGGCTCGCCCAAACCCACCACCCGAAGATGAGGATCACGAGGCCGCCAAGGGTGATCCATTGCAGTTCGGGCGAGATCCTCGTCTTCTTTCTACCGGCCATTCAAGCTGCTTCTCGGCGCATTCACACAGGACAGGGTCTTCTCCGAGGGGGAAACCCGCTAAAAACAGCAGTGAAGCTAACGCATCAGTCACGTTCCTGTCGCCCTGAACATCTTTTCGAACGAATCACTAGGAGCTTGACCTTCCAGTCACTGGAATCTGTAGGAGAGGGCCACTGGTTATCGGAAGCCCGGCACCCGCAGAACTTAGGATATCGCCCCATGAATTCGATCTACCGGATAGTCCTTGTTGCCTCAGCTCTCGCTCTTGGTGCGTCGTTCGCCTTTGCGCATGGCGGCGCGACTGGCATCGTCAAGGAGCGCATGGAACTGATGGAGAACATCGGCACGGCCATGAAGACGCTGAACGCAATCTTCAAGGGGGAGCGCGATTACGATCCTGAGGCCGTCAGGGCGGCAGCCGCCGCTATTCGAGACCATGCGGGCGAGAACATGACCAAGCTGTTCCCGGAAAACAGTCTCGATAAGCCGACCGAGACGTTGCCCGCAGTGTGGCAGCAATGGGACGAGTTTGAAGCGCTCGCAGGCGCGTTGGCCGCCTACAGTGACGCCCTGTTCAAGGCTGCGGACAATGCCCGCGGGCCGGGTGCCGGTATGATGGGCCAGGGTCAGGGCCAGGGTATGATGGGTCAGGGCCAGGGTATGATGGGCCAGGGTATGATGGGCCAGGGCCAGGGTATGATGGGCGCCGGCGGTCCAGACGCCGAGGCGCTTGCCGCGATGCCGCCGGATGCTGCCTTCATGCATACCGCCCAGACCTGCAACGCCTGTCATACGAAGTT
>Ga0066187_1000275_pt1 | contig 19049 bp, 16 predicted proteins | sample WorMetexBAHAMAS1_FD_58706 | JGI IMG/M metagenome (GOLD analysis project Ga0066187, IMG submission 58706) | Marine gutless worms symbiont microbial communities from Max Planck institute for Marine Microbiology, Germany - Inanidrilus exumae... | ecosystem: Host-associated > Annelida > Digestive...
CGGCGAGGGCGGCAATCAGAATCAGCGTACCGAGACGGGAGTTCATGCCTGCCACCTGTATGACGGGTGAGCGTCTTCTAACGTCAATCAGGGGTGCGGACCCTGGCCCGCACCCCTGTTTCTGCATGCACCGTACGGATGGCTCAGCTCGCCATGCCGGAACGCCGCCAGATCCACAGGGCGTTATTCTCGTGTGCGCCCGTATCCTCGCCGATCAGCACGTCGCCGTTGTCCAGGACCAGGACGTTGTCCGGGTTGGCAACCTGGCCCAGCGGGCAGGCATTGGGCTGGTTGTTCTTGTCATAGGCACCGCCGGCCACGACCGGAACCATCTTCGAGACATTGTAGTTGGCATCCAGCTTCATCTCGTAGACGACGCCGCATTTGTTCTCGGCCAGCTGGATGTCGCCCTTGTCGTCGGACATGGTCTTGCTGATTTCGGACATGGCCATATACATGTAAGGGATGCGGCCGCTGGCGGCGCCGTTCAGGTTGATGTTCACCCCTTCCATCTTGCGGAACTCGCCCGTGGCGCCCTTGGCGACGGCGGCCTTGCGGCTCTCCAGGAACGCGGCCCTGTTGTCCATCCCTTCGCCTGCCGCCCAGGCACGCACCGCGTCGTCGCTGATGTAGTTGGACTTGCCTTCCACATAGTCTGCCGGCGTGATGCCGTCATACTGGCGGACCCAGCGATGGATCTCCTCGTTGGTGCCGTGCGCCAGCTCGATCCAGCTGATCATCAGTTCGGTCTTTGCGGCGTCCGAACCGGGCGCACCCATCTGCGTGATCTTGGCCGCATACAGCGTGCCCGACGAAAGGTCGCCTGCCACATCGGCAATGAACTTGTAGAACACCACGCCCGTCCCGTCGTCCGACAGGTAGGCCGTCTTGCGGTCCGGCATCACCACGGTGTTTTCATGACTGTAGCGGCCCATGGCGAATTGCTTCACCGGCGTCGGTGTGCCGGCCGGGTCGGCGATCTCGACGATGTAGCCGTAGTCGTAGGGATTGGGATAGTCGCCGAGATAGGATGCCAGGTCCTCGACGCCGCCGATATACTTGTAGCTCTTGTTGTTCCAGTCCGCCGTGTCGTCGAAATAGAGCTCCTCGGAGGTGAGCGGCGTGTTCCACGGCGACAGCGTGCCGAAGCAGTTGACCCAGGTGCCCTTGACCGCGGAGAAGTCGATCATCATCGCGTCGTCGGGATGCGGGGTCCAGGTGCCGTCGCCGGCGCGGGTCAGCTTCACCCGCGACATGCCGCCGGGGCGGTCCTCCCAGTTGGTGAACAGGTAACCTTCGTTGCCGTTCGTCGGCACGTAGGCGTTGAAGTCGGGGTCGTTGGAGATCTTGATCTCGCCGCCTGCGCCCGAGATCGATCCCATCTTGCCGCCGAACGAGCCCTCCTGGAACAGGATCTGATAGGTGCCCAGCGTCGAGCGCACCATCTGCTTGTCCACATCGGTGGTCGGAACCGGGCTTTCGCCGGCGGAAAAATCGGCATTGGAAATCACGCCGACGGTGGCCTTGGCGAACTGGCCGGGGATGTCGTCTGACGGATGTTGAACGTTGAAGAACAGGTCGTCGCCGACAAGAAACATGCCGGTAATCTCGCCGCCGACGGGGACGGTGGCGACGCGTGTCAGGTCCTCTCCGGCCATGGCCGTGGACGTCAGCAGGCCGGCGGCCAGGACTGCGGTGGTGATCCGGTGCATGGGGTGGTCTCCTCGGTGTTCAGCCTCGTCGCGCTTTATCATCAGGGGCCCGGCTCGTCCTTGACCTCGGTAAAGTTCGGAGGCTGCGGCACCGTGGGCGACCGTCAGCCCGGCCGGGATGGCCGCGTTCACAATGTCGTTTTTTCGTCTTCCCATAGGGTGTATCACCGGTGCGATTCCATGGAGTTGTGCGTGCAGGCAGAACCAAGGACGCGGCCCGCCCGGCATGGGCCGTCTGGAAAAGGGGTACGGCAATGAGCGCAGAGAGCGAGGCGGCGGGTGCCGTCGACTTTGGGACGGCATGGTCCGGGTTCGCGCCCGGCATCTGGCAGAACGGCATCGACGTCCGCGACTTCATTCAGGCCAACTACACGCCCTACGAGGGCGACGACGCCTTCCTGGTCGCCGCGACCGAGCGGACCCGGGTCATGTGGGACAAGGTCCTGGACCTCTACCGCGAGGAGGTGAAGAAGGGCGTCCTGGACGTGGCCAATGACGTTGGCTCTTCGCCGATTGCTCACGGGCCCGGCTATATCGACAGGGAGAATGAGCTGATCGTCGGGCTGCAGACCGACGCGCCGTTGAAGCGTGCGGTCTTCCCGTTCGGCGGCATCCGCATGGTGGATTCGAGCCTCGAGGCTTACGGGTACAAATCCGATCCACGCCTGGCGTCCATCTTCGAGACCTATCGAAAGGACCACAACCAGGGCGTTTTCGACGCTTACACCACCGAGATCCGCAACGCCCGGCGCAGCCATATCGTCACCGGCCTGCCCGATGCCTATGGCCGCGGCCGCATCATCGGCGACTATCGCCGGGTGGCGCTCTACGGCGTCGACCGGCTGATTGCCGATAAGGAGGCCCAGCGTCAGTCGCTGGAAGTGGACAAGATCACCGAAGAGGTGATCCGCCTGCGCGAGGAAATCTCCGACCAGATCAAGGCCTTGGATGAATTGAAGCAGATGGCGGTGGCCTACGGCTTTGACATCGCCCGTCCGGCGGAAACCGCCGCCGAGGCGGTTCAGTGGGTCTATTTCGGCTATCTCGGCGCGATCAAGGATCAGAACGGGGCCGCGATGTCGCTGGGCCGCGTGTCCACCTTCCTGGACATCTATTTCGAGCGCGACCTTGCGGCCGGCGCCTTGGACGAAACGCGGGCGCAGGAGCTGATCGACGATTTCGTCATCAAGCTGCGCATCGTGCGGTTCCTGCGGACGCCCGACTACAACCAGCTCTTCACCGGCGATCCGGTCTGGGTCACCGAGTGTATCGGCGGCATGGGCGAGGACGGACGGACCCTGGTCACGCGCTCCAGTTTCCGCTTCCTGCAGACCCTGCACAATCTGGGGCCCGCGCCCGAGCCGAACCTGACCGTGCTGTGGTCGCCGCAACTGCCGGAGCCGTTCAAGGCGTTCTGCGCCGAGACGTCGATCCGGTCGAGCTCTATCCAGTACGAAAGCGACGAGCTGATGCGGCCCTATTGGGGCGACGACTACGGTATCGCCTGCTGCGTTTCCGCCATGCGGATCGGCAAGCAGATGCAGTTCTTCGGGGCCCGCGTGAATCTGGCCAAGGCCCTGCTCTACGCAATCAACGGCGGGCGCGATGAGATTAGCGGCGCCCAGGTAGGCCCTGCTATCGCACCGGTCGAGGGAGACGTGCTGGACTACGACGAGGTACTTGAGAAATTCGAGGTCATGCTGGAGTGGCTGGCGAAGACCTACGTCAACACGCTCAACATCATCCACTACATGCACGACAAGTATAATTACGAACGTCTCGAGATGGCTTTGCACGACCGCGACGTCTTCCGCACGATGGCCTGCGGCATCGCCGGCCTATCGGTCGTGGCCGACAGCCTTTCGGCCATCAAACATGCGAAGGTGCGGCCGGTGCGCGACGAACGCGGCATCGCGGTGGACTTCGAAACCGAGGGCGATTTCCCCAAGTTCGGCAACAACGATGACCGGGTGGACGACATCGCGGTCTGGCTGGTTCGGGCGATGATGCGCAAGATCCGCAAGAACCCCACCTACCGGAACGCAGTTCACACCCAGTCGGTCCTGACCATCACGTCAAACGTCGTCTATGGAAAGAACACCGGCAGCACCCCCGACGGACGCAAGGCCGGCGAACCCTTCGCACCCGGCGCAAATCCCATGCACGGACGCGACACCCATGGGGCGGTCGCGGCCGGCGCTTCCGTGGCGAAGCTGCCTTACGAGGACTCCCAGGACGGCATTTCCTACACCTTCTCGATCATCCCGGGTGCGTTGGGCCGCACGGAGGAGGATCAGGTCGGAAACCTGATCACCCTGTTGGACGCCTATAACGAACACAGCGGCCACCACATCAATGTGAACGTGCTCGACCGCGACACCTTGATCGATGCCATGGAGAACCCCGAGAACTACCCGCAGCTGACGGTCCGGGTGTCCGGCTATGCGGTGAATTTCATCAAGCTGACCCGGGAACAGCAGGAAGAGGTGATCCACCGGACCTTCCATACCATGGTCGCCGCCCGCGAAGGGGCGGAACGCCGCCACGGCGTGGAGACCGGCAGCGCCGAAGCGGTCGCCGTGGAAGCGGCGGAATAGGGGGCGCAGGACGGTGCCGTTCGAGCGGCCGCCGCGTGTCGGGGTCGACCAGCCGTTGGCCGGCAGCCGGTTCGACCTGCATGTGGAAGAACCGCAGGCGGAGGTCGAGGCCGACCCGGACGGTCTCGCCGGCTATGTCCATTCCTGCGAGACCTGCGGTACCCTGGACGGGCCCGGCATGCGCTATGTCCTGTTCCTGACGGGTTGCCAGCTGCGCTGCCAGTACTGCCACAACCCGGATACCTGGCACCTGAAACACGGGCGCAGGACGACGGTCCAGGAGGTGATGGCCGAGATCGGCAAGTACGCGGATTTCCTGAACCGCTACAAAGGCGGCGTCACCGTCAGCGGCGGCGAGCCTCTGGTCCAGACGGCGTTCCTGGCCCGGATCATGCGGCGCTGCAAGGAACTTGGTCTGCACACCGCGCTGGATACCAACGGGTATCTGGGTCACCGGGTGCGGGGCTCGCTGCTGGAGGACATCGATCTCTTCCTCTTGGACCTGAAGTCCTGGGATCGCGACACCTATGTCACCGTGACCGGCGTCGAACCCGGCCCGACATTCGACTTCGCCAGGCGGCTGTCGGAGGTGGGCAAGCCCATGTGGATCCGGTTCGTCCTGGTCCCGGGCCTGACCGACGCCCCGGAGAATGTGGAAGGGCTTGCCGGTTTCGTCGCCACGCTCAACGGCGTGGAACGTGTCGAGATCCTGCCGTTCCACAAGATGGGCGAGTACAAGTGGCAGGAACTGGGCCTGGACTACAAGCTGGCCGACACCGAACCGCCCGACCCCACCCTCTTGAACCGTGTCCGCCAGCAGTTCGCCGCGCACGGGCTGACGGTGGTTTAGGGGATTCGATTGAACAGCCGAGCGACGGCAGCCATGCCCTTCGAGACGCGCCCTATGGGCGCCCCTCAGGGTGAGGGGTGAATGGCGGCTGCCAACAGCTAGACCCTCATGCTGAGGAGCGGCGCATCAGCGCCGCGTCTCGAAGCATATAGCTGTGATTTGCACGGTTGGGCCTACTCCGGCGCCATGCCCTTCCTGGCCAGTTCGTCGATCGCTTTCTGGCTTTTGCTCAGGTGCTCCAGCCCCATGCCGCGCAAAACGTGCGGGGCCTTGGTGAACTGGATGTTCTCGTAGCCGACGATCTCGATCCGGTTGCCCCAGGGGTCCAGGAAATCCAGGAACGGCCCGGGCAGGATCTCCACGCCCATCTCGTCCAGCGTGCGTTTGACCGCCTCCTTGTCGTCGACCACGAGCCCCAGGTGCCGCGCGTCGTCCGGTGCCTGCCGGCGTCCCTTGGCGAAGTTGATGAACTGATCGCCTAGATAGATGAAGGCGGCGGTTTCGCTTTTCGAGGTCACCTGGAACTCCACGAGGCGACCGTAGAAATCCAAGGCCTCGTCGATATCGCCCACCTCCAGCGCCACATGATTGAACCCCACGGCGCGGGCTTTCTTGTCCTCCGGCATCGCTGTCTCCTTTTTTCGGCGTTCGTTCTCTGGTGATATCGGCCCGCGGGACCGAAAGTGCAATAATGGGGCATGGCAGGTGGGATGACCCGGATGGACGTGGGCAACGGCCGCTTCGCGGACGGCGCGGCCTACATCGAGGGCAAGTTCGTCCCCATCGCCGAGGCGCGGATCCCGATCCTGGACTGGGGGTTTCTGCGTTCGGACGCGACCTACGACGTGGTGCACGTTTGGGAGGGCCGGTTCTTTCGTCTGGACGATCACACCGACCGGTTCCAGCGTGGCGTCCGGCGGCTTCAGATGCACTGTCCTTACGAAGACGACGCTCTTCGCGCCGTTCTCAACAGGTGCGTGGCGTTGGCCGGGCTCCAGCGCGCCTATGTGGAAATGATCTGCACCCGCGGAACGCCGCGGCCGGGATCGCGCGACCCACGCCAATGCACCAACGCGTTCTACGCCTTTGCCATTCCCTTCATCTCGATCGCGGATCCCGACCAGCTGGAACGGGGCCTGCACCTGGTGGTCAGCACGGTGCAGCGCATCCCGCCCGAGGCGGTCGATCCGACAATCAAGAATTATCACTGGCTGGACCTGACGGCAGGTCTCCTGGAGGCGTACCAGCGGGGCGGAGAGACCGGCGCACTGGTCGATCCGGACGGCAACCTGGTGGAGGGTGCCGGCTTCAACATCTTCGCCGTGTTCGGTCGCACGGTCGTGACGCCGAAGCGGGGCGCGCTGGAGGGCATCACCAGGCGCACCATCATCGAACTTGCGCGCAACTGCGGTCTGCAGGTCGATCTATGTCCCTTGCCGGCGGTTCAGGCAAGGGCCGCCAATGAGCTCTTCATCACCAGCACCGCGGGTGGGATCATGCCGGTCACTCGCATCGACGGCCGTCTCGTCGGTACTGGCGCGCCGGGGCCCGTCTTCAAGGAACTGCACGACGCCTATTGGGCGGCACACGCCGACCCACGCTACGCAACGCCGGTCGATTACGCCTGAGCCGCCCTAGAAGATCTCTTTGCGGTAGAACATCGCCTCGCAGGTGCAGCGGTCCGTGCGTTCGGAACATTTGAACTCGTTCCGGTCGCAGCGTTCCTTCCAGAACGAGTCCAGCTTCACCCACAGGTCGAAGCCCAGCTTCTTCATCCACCCGTCCACGTTCGCGACCTTGGGGCCTCGCTTGAAGGTGACGATCAGCTTGTCGGCGCCGAGGCCGATGAGGGTGTCGTGCGCCGCCCGCATCAGTTTGGTGCCGATACCCTTGCCCTGGTGATCCGGGTCCGTGATCACGGTCTGGATCACGCCCAGGACGCCCTTGTCGTCCGCGTCCTGCAGTTCCGCGGGAATATCTGTCAGCCGGTTGTCCACATAGTCGCCCAGCTCGCCCGCGGACAGCAGTCGTGCGCGCACGAAACCGACGACCTGGTCCTTGTTCTCCACCGCCAGCAACAGAACCCCGCCGGTCTTGCGTTTGATCAGCGACGGGTTCTCGAAGAAGCCGTCGCCCAAAACGCTGTCGGCGAGCCGGATGACGGCCTGTTGACGGTCCGGTGCATATTCTTCGATATGCATTCAAATCCCCTTCCCAGGGCGCGACCTTCGCCCATTCTATGTGACGTCGCGGATTCCTCCAACTGTGGCTTGTGCGAGCTTGGCAACCGGCGGCACGTTGCTTCCGGCCGGCACCGACGTCGGCTAACATCTGCGCCCAGGCGCAGGGCGAACGGGAGCACGCATGGCTGAGGCGGTGAGGATCATCCAGGTCGGACTGGGCCCGTGGGGCCGGAACTGGGCAAAGAACGTGGTGCCCGAGGTACCACGCGTGGAGGCGGTCGCCTGGGTCGACCCGTCACCGGACGCACGCGCCCAGGCGGTTGCCGACCTGGCGATCCCGCCCGAGCGCTGTTTCGCCACGCTGGGGCAGGCGGCGGCTGCGGTCGAGGCGGACGGCGTCCTGGGGACCGTCGCCCTCGCCGCGCATGTGGAGGTTGCCGAGGCCTGCCTCGCCCTGGGCAAGCATCTTCTGATCGAAAAGCCGTTCACGCCGACGGCCGCGGAGGGAGCGCGGCTTGCCGCGGCGGCGGAAGAGGCGGGTCTCGTCTTGAATGTCAGCCAGAACTACCGTTTCTATCCGGCTGTGACCGAGGCCCGGGCCCTGGTGGCGCGCGGGGAACTGGGGCCGCTTTTGGCGGCCGACATCGAATTCCATCAATACGCGTCTGATACCGGCTACCGGTATTACGCACTGCCGGATCCGTTGCTGGGCGATATGTTCATCCATCTCTTCGACCTGATCCGCCTGGTGCTGGGGCAGGAACCGGTTGAGGTCGCCTGCTGGACCTGGAATCCCCCGGGCAGTCCTTTCACCCACGATCCGTCGGGCGTGGTTCTGATCCGGCTTGCCGATGGCGCGGTCGTGACCTTGCGCGGCTCGTGGCTCAGCCGCGAGCCGCGGACCGCCTGGGCGGGCAACTGGCGGATCCAGTGCGACGGCGGCGTTGTCGGGTTCACCTCCCGCTCCAGCGGCGACAGGTCTTTGGATGCCGAACGTGTCAGCCTGCGCCGGTTGGGCGAGGAAGAGCGCGCCGTGGCGCTGGGGCCCATGCCGCTCTACGGGCGTTTCGGAACGCTCGACGCCTTTGCCCGCATGGTGCAGGGCGGGGCGCCGTCGCCGCAGGTGTCGACCGCTGCGGACAATGTGAAAAGCCTCGCGCTGATGGAGGCGGCAATCCGGTCCGCCGCGACGGGGGGCAAGGGCGTCCAGCTGTCCGACGGAGCCGTGTAACGCGATTACGGTGCTCCCGTGCAACGCCCATCGTCGACAACCTGCCGCGTGCGGCCAGATGCATCGAGACGCCGCGCCTTTAGGCGGGGCTCCTTGAGCCATGAGGGAGTTCTTTAACGCGACGACGCAACGCCTCACCCTCACCCTCACCCTGAGGAGCGCCCGAAGGGCGCGTCTCGAAGGGTATGGCTGCAACCGCGGGCTGCTAGTCTGTAGCCGCGTGGATCGACTTGGAGAAGTGCTTGGGCCGGCCGGTTTCCGGGACCAGGATCTCCTCCGGCGAGTATTGGCAGACGTAGGCCCGGCGCCGCCGGTCGGTCCGGTTCTCGCCAGAGCGATGCAGCGTCGTGCTGGAAAAGGCGACGATGGTGCCGGCGGGGCAGGTGGCCGGCACGCCCGAGTCAGGTCCGTCGTAACCGACTTTCTCTTTGCCATCGGCATCCCAGCGGTGCGGGACCAGGTCCGAGTCCCGGTCCAGGTTTCGCGGCAGAATATAGACGCAACCATTCTCTTCGGTGGTGTCGTCCAGCGCGATCCAGACCGTGAGATAGGGTTTGTGCGCGAATCCCACATAGGCGCCGTCCTGGTGCCAGGCAAAGCTGGCACCGGCGTCGGCGCCCTTGACCACGAACTGCTCGTTGAAGAGATAGGCCGTCGGCCCGATCAGCGCGGTGACCAGTGCCCGAAGTTTGTCGCCGAACAGCAGATCCTGGAGGGCAGGAAAATCATCGTGGCGGTGGCGCAGGAACCGCCGGGCCTCGCCGCGTCCGATATCGTGGTACTTGCCGCCGCCGCTATCGTCCGGATCCTCCGCCAACAGCGTCTCGGCGACGGACCGCATGGCCGCCAGTTCCCCGGGCGCAAGCGCGTTTTTGATCAGGCAATAGCCCTGATTGCGGAAATCTATGGCGGCGGTTTTGAGGTCCATGGTCTCCAGGGTCCCGGCAGGATTCTTCCAACACCGCGCAAAGTTAGGCCCGCTGCCACCCCGAGTCTCTGCGAAAAACCCAAACTCATGACATTTTGTATGATGAAGAGTTCCGGCTGCGCATCGGGCAGCGCTGCTGTGCTGCGCCCCCGAAGGTTCGATTGCCGCCGTCACCCGCTGGGTCGGCCCCCGCCGTGCCCGTCTCAGTCATTTGTTCCTTGCCGCCACCGGGCAAAGCCTCGCCGCATTCCGCCCGATCATGGGCTTATGACGCCGGCTTCGGAAGCTGTGCCCAGTTATGCCGTGCGTTCCGGGCGGCCCGGGATACCAATCCCAGGTCCTACGACGGCTGAGTCCCTGAAACGCGCGTCACCGAGTCGGCTCCGAAGAATACGCAGAAAAAGGAGCGCGACGCTATCGCACGGCAACGACAGGTCTGCCGTTTTTCGTGCAGAAATATGAGCAGAAACGAACAGTAGGGATAACGACTACACAAGAGGGGGGTCTGAGATGAACATTGTCTCGAAGTTCAGAACAACCGCAATAGCCCTCGTTGCGTCGGTCCTTCTCACATGCTTCGGAGCGGGTCTGGCAATTGCGCAGGAGCAGCACTCCCCGCCAAAGATCTCGTTGAAGGATATCGCTTGTATCTGTGAGGACATGTTAACGTGTTGCCAGGGGGCCGTGCCGTCTGAGTCGTCCCCAATAGGCGTGATGATCATGGCGTGCGTCATTCGCAAGTTCGAGACGTGCTCTGCGGCGATGTACGCCTGCAACACCGTCGGCTGTTGCGACTGCATACCCGACGCCTTGAAATACACCAAGCGCGCCTGCAAGAAATGTGACGCCATCGACTGCCCCACGAAATAGGTACGGCGATTTCCTAGTGCGAATGAGGCACGGTGTCTTAATATTGTACAGAAAATGTAGTACAACTTGACCGGGGTAGGGGTTATCGTCCGGCTCCAAGGAGGAGCCGGACGATGAAGACCTATGGGCAGTTCTGTCCCGTCGCCAAGGCGGCGGAAATCTTCTGCGAACGCTGGACCGCGCTGATCCTGCGCGATCTGGCCCTGGGGGCGACCCGGTTTTCGGAACTGCAGCGGGGCGTGCCGCTGATGTCGCCGACCCTGCTGTCCCGTCGGCTGAAGGAACTGGAGGCCGAAGGCATTGTCGAACGTCGGCCGGTCCCGTCCGGCCGCAGTAAGGGATATTTTCTCACCGCGGCCGGCGAGGAGTTCGTGCCGATCGTGTTGTCTCTTGGAACTTGGGGCCAGCGCTGGGCACGGCGCGAGTTGGCCGAGCACGAAGTCGACCTGGGCCTCCTGGTCTGGGCCTTGGAGCGGGGTGCGCATCCGAACGCCTTCGGCGACCGGCGGACGCTGATCCAGATGGAATTCACGGATCAGCCGAAATCCAAGCAAGTCTGGTGGTTCCTCAATGAAGGCGGCCGCACACAGCTTTGCGTGCATGATCCCGGTTTCGAAGTGGATCTCTACATCTGGTGCAGCCTGGCGGACATGGTGCGCCTCTGGCGGGGCGATCTCTCCTATATGGCCGCGCTGGAAAGCGGACGGCTGGAGGTGCAGGGGCCGCAGCGCCTGAAACGCAAACTGCGGGCGTGGCTGGGGATTAGCACGCTGGCCCATGTGAAACCGGCGAAGGCTGCCTGAGATGCGTTAGGATGCCGCGGGGCCCCTGAGGAGTTTCAAAAAGGGCAGGACATGAGCGCGGTTGACTACAAGTCCGTTGACGGTGTCGCGGTGTTGACCATGAACAATCCGCCGGTGAACGGCCTGGGCACGGCCGTGCGGGCCGGGCTTGCGGAAGGCCTCGACAGGGCGCTTGCCGACCTCGCCGTCGTTGCGCTCGTCCTGATCGGGTCGGGGCGGATGTTCAGCGCCGGCGCGGACATCCGCGAGTTCGGCCAACCGCCCGCCGAAGGCGTGCCGCCCCTGCCGGAACTGATCGACCGGATCGAGGCGTCAGGCAAGCCGGTGGTGGCCGCCATTCATGGCGTTGCTGCCGGCGGGGGGCTGGAACTGGCGCTCGGCTGCCATGGTCGCATCGCCGACCCCGGCGCCCGGCTCGGACTGCCGGAAGTGACCCTGGGCATCGTTCCCGGGGCCGGCGGCACCCAGCGCTTGCCGCGTTTGACCGGCGTGGCCGAGGCGCTTGATCTGATTGTCTCGGGCAAGCTGATCCCGGCAGCGAAGGCCAAGGAGCTGGGTATCCTTGACGATCTGGCCGAAGGGGACCTTGAGACCGCGGCGATCGATGCGGCCCGCGCGGCGGCCGCGGCCGGGGCGCCCCGGCGAACCTGCGACCGCGACGACAGGCTGGCGGCGGCAAGGAACCAGCCCGGCCTGTTCGGCGAGGTTCGGGCGAAGATCGCCCGCCGCGCCCGCGGCATGCGCGCCCCCTTTGCTGCCATCGACTGCGTCGAGGCCGCCCTCGATCGGACCTTTGCCGAAGGCCAGGAGACGGAACGCGCGACCTTCCGCGCCCTTGTCGACGCTGACGAGGCGCGCGCCATGCGCCATGCCTTCTTCGCGGAACGCGAGGTGCGCAAGATCCCCGATGTCCCGGCCGACACGCCGGTGCAACCGATCGCGCGCGCCGCGGTGATCGGCTGCGGCACCATGGGCGGCGGCATCGCCATGACCTTCGCCAATGCCGGCATCCCGGTGACCGTCGTGGAGACCAGCGACGCGGCCCTGGAAAAGGGGCTGGAGACGATCCGCCGCAACTATGCCGCAACGGTTGCGAAGGGACGCCTGACCCAGGACCAGATGGACGACCGCCTGGCCGCGATATCGGGCGTCACCGGCTACGACGGGGCGGCGGAGGCGGACATCGTGATCGAGGCGGTGTTCGAGGAGATGGACCTGAAGCAGGAGGTCTTCCGCAGGTTGGACGCGGTCTGCAAGCCGGGCGCGATCCTGGCCACTAACACGTCATACCTGAACATCGACCGCATCGCCGCGGTGACGGTCCGGCCCGAGGCGGTGGTCGGCACCCACTTCTTCAGCCCCGCCAACGTCATGCGCCTGATGGAAAACGTACGCGGCGCGGCGACGTCGGCAGAGACCATCGCCACCGTCATGGCGCTCTCGGCGCAACTCGGCAAGATCGGCGTCCTGGTCGGCGTTTGCGAAGGGTTCGTCGGCAACCGCATGCTGGCGCCCTATACGCGCGAGGCACGGTTCCTCCTGGAAGAGGGCGCGCTGCCACAGGACGTGGACAAGGCGCTGTACGAGTTCGGCTTCCCCATGGGGCCGTTCGCCATGGGTGACCTTGCCGGCAATGACATCAGCTGGCGCATGCGCAAGCGGCAGCGGGCCGAACGCCCCAGCAACCTGCGCTATTCGCACATCGCCGACCGGATCTGCGAACGCGGCCGCTTCGGCCAGAAGACAGGGACCGGCTGGTATCGCTACGAGCCAGGAAGCCGCACGCCCATCCCCGACCCGGAAGTGGAGGAGATCATCCTGGAGGCCTCCCGCGATGAGGGCATCGCCAGGCGCGAAATCGGCCCGGAAGAGATCGTCGAACGGTGCCTTTACCCGCTGATCAACGAAGGCGCGAAGATCCTGGAGGAAGGCATCGCAGTCCGGTCGAGCGACGTCGACGTGATCTGGATGAACGGCTACGGCTTTCCCCGCTGGCGCGGCGGGCCGATGTTCTATGCCGATAGGGTCGGCGTGGACCGGGTCTACGAGCGCATGGCAGCGTTCTTCGAGGAGCATGGCGAATTGATGCAACCGGCGCCGCTGTTGGAACGGCTGGCGAAGCAGGGGGGCAGGTTCGGCGACCTTTAACGGCGGCCGGACGCCGGATGGCAAAAGCGTCTCGTCCTTTAGGTGAGAGGGGTTCCGGTGTCGAAGCCTTCGCGCCTAAGATGCCGCGGACCGGGCCTTGAAGGGGGGGGGGGAGCATGTTCGAAATCACGCCAAGCGCGCGCCTGCGCCAGTCGCCCTTTTTCGAGGCGACCGTCGCCGCCGGCGTTGCCGGATTTTCCGTCTACAACCGCATGCTGCTGCCCACCCACTTTGGCGACCGCGAGGCGGAGTATCGGCGGCTGATCAACGGCGTCTGTCAGTGGGACGTCGCCGCCCAGCGCCAGGTCCAGGTCACCGGCCCCGATGCCGGGACCCTCGTGCAGGTCCTCTGCCCCCGCGACATGTCGAAATGCAGGGAGGGCAGGGGCCGTTACGTGGCGCTTTGCGACCACGACGGCACGATCCTCAACGACCCCGTCGTGCTCAAAATCGACGAGAACCGCTACTGGTTCTCCATCGCGGACTCCGACATGCTGTTCTGGTGCCGCGCCATCGCGGCGGAACGCGGCCTCGCTGTCACGATCGACGAACCCGACGTCTCGCCCATGGCGGTGCAGGGCCCCAAGGCCGAGGACGTGATCGCGTCGGTCTTCGGCGACTGGGCGCGTGATCTGAAGCTGTTCTGGTTCCGTGAAACGGAGGTCGACGGCATCCCCCTGATCCTCGCCCGCTCCGGCTGGTCGAAGCAGGGCGGGTATGAGCTTTACCTGATGGACGGCGCCAAGGGCACGGCGCTGTGGGACATCGTCCGCGAGGCCGGAAGACCCTGGGACATCGGTCCCGGCGCGCCGAACCACACCGAACGCATCGAAAGCGGGCTTTTGTCCTGGGGCGGCGATACCGACGACCGCACCAACCCGTTCGAGGTGCGGCTGGAGCGTTACGTGGACCTGGACGTGCCGGACGACGTGGTCGGCATCCAGGCACTGCGCCGCATCCACGCGGAGGGGCCGGCGCGGCACCAGTTGGGCGTCATCCTGGAAGGCGACGACCCGCTGCAGCCGGCAACGGGCTGGCACGATATCCTTGTCGACGGCCGCAATGTCGGCGACATGACCAACCGCACCTGGTCGCCGCGGCTGGAGAGGAATGTCGGGTTCGGGTTAGTATCGCGCCGCTGGTCGACCGGTGATGGCGTCGTGGTGGCGCTGGACGGCGCGCATGTTGCGGCCACCATCGCTGAACTCCCATTCTGCTAAACGCCAGGTGACGCTGCCTTCTCAGTCTGATCGTTGCGGTCTTTCGTCTCCGTCCGTCAGCAATAGTGCGATGACCTTCGCGATGCAGGCGGGGCGGTCCTGGCCTTCGGTTTCGATGGTGACGGTCCAGGCGACCTTGATGGTTCCGGGGTTGATCTTCGATACGCTCTCCAGGGTCACCGCGCCGCGCAGGCGGCTGCCGACCACGACCGGGCTGGTGAAGCGCACCCGTTCCAACCCGTAGTTCAGCGCCGCGGTCTTGGGCGCGTAGTCGAACACCTGGTGCAGGAAAGACGGGATCAGCGACAGCGTCAGATACCCGTGCGCCACCGTCGCGCCGTAGGGCGACTCCCGTGCGGCGCGTTCGGGGTCCACGTGGGTCCATTGATGATCGCCGGTCGCGTCGGCGAACTGGTCGATCCGCTCCTGGGTGACGGTGGTCCAGTCACTGGGCCCGACCTCCTGGCCGACGGCGCCGGAGAGCTCCTCGTATGACTGAAAGACTCGCATCGCTGAGAGTCGCGGCTCAGCCCTCGGTCGGGTCGTCGCCGACCTGGACGACCATCTTGCCGAAGTTCCGGCCGGCCAGAACGGAGATCAGCGCCTCCGGCGCCTTCTCCAGCCCCTGCACGCGGTCCTCCCGGTACTTGACGGTTCCGTCTTTCAGCCAGCGGCCCATCTCCGCCTCGAAGGCCGCGCGCCGGTGTGCGTGGTCGAAGATGATGAAGCCCTGGATTTTGAGCCGGTTGACCAGGATCGATCGCATCAGCGGCGGGATCCGGTCGGGCCCGATCGGCAGTTCGGTCAGGTTGTAGTTGGCGACCAGGCCACAGACCGGGATGCGCCCGCCCACGTTCATCAGCGGCAGGACCGCGTCGAACACCTTCCCGCCCGCATTCTCGTAATAGACGTCGATGCCGTCCGGGCAGGCCGCGGCAAGGTCGTCCGGCAAGCTGTCGCTGCGGTGGCTGAGGCCGGCATCGAATCCCAGTTCATCCTGCACAAAGGCACATTTGTCGGCTGCGCCGGCGATGCCGACCACACGGCAGCCCTTGAGTTTGGCGATCTGGCCGACCACCGACCCCACGGGGCCCGAAGCGGCGGCGACCACCACCGTCTCGCCCTCTTTCGGCTGGCCGATATCCAGAAGCCCCACATAGGCCGTCAGCCCCGGCATGCCCATCACGCCCAGGGCCGTGGAGATCGGTGCGACGGCCGGATCGACCTTGATGACACCCGTCCCGTCCGAAACCGCGTGGCTCTGCCAGCCGAGATAGCCGAAGACGATGTCGCCCGCGGCGAATTCCCGGTGGTTCGAGGCAACCACTTCCGACACCGTGCCGCCCGTCATCAACCCGTCCAGGGCGACCGGTTCGGCATAGGACTTCGCGTCGCTCATCCGGCCACGCATGTAGGGGTCGATCGACAGAAAGATCGTGCGCGCGAGAAACTCACCCGGACCTGGTTCGGGCACCGGCGTTTGCACCAGCCGGAAATTGTCGGATGTCGGTTCGCCCACGGGCTGCGATGCCAGGAGCACCTGGCGGTTGGTTGTCTCGGTCATGCTGTCCCCATTCTTGCCGTTGCGGGTTCCCGCCGAAGCCTATCGCAGTGCCATATCACGAAACTGGTCCTGAAACGACGGACCGCAACGGGCGCGGGCCTACAGGTCTTTCGCCGAGAAGACCCGCAGGCGGGCGTCCGGCCGGCTTGCCAGGTCCGGCAGCAGGGCGGTGCCCAGGCCCGCACCCTCGGGCGGGCGCACCTGGCCATCCTTCACCTCGGGCAGGGCGGTCACCAGCTCGGTGTACCAGCCGGTGTAGAACGCGCGGACGCTTTCCTGGACCAGCGCGTTCGGCGCGCTGACCGACAGATGGGTCGAGGCGGCATAGACCACCGGGCCCGTGCAGTCGTGCGGCGCGACGGGCAGGTGGTGTGCCTCGGCCATGCCGGCGATGGCTTTCGCCTCGGACAACCCGCCGACCCAGGCGATGTCCAGCATGACGATATCGACAGCGTCGGCGGCCATCAGCTCGCGAAACCCCTGGCGGGTCGCGATGGTCTCGCTGGCCGTGACCTTGGTGCGGGTCTGGCGTTTGAAGGCCGACAGCGACGCAACGCCGTTCGCCGGCACCGGGTCCTCGATCCAGTAGGGATCGAACGGTTCCAGGGCTCGGGCGATCTGGACCGCGGCCGGGACCGACCACAGGGAATGGCATTCCAGCATGATGTCCATCGCGTCGCCGCAGGCCGCGCGGATCTTCTCGAAAGGCTCCAGGCCCTTGCGCAGGTCTTCCGGCGCGATGTGGAGGCCGCCCGAGGCTTCGGCATAGGCATCGAACGGCCAGATCTTCATGGCGGTGATGCCGCTTTCCAGCAGGCTTTGCGCGAGTTCGTCCGGGCGGTTGAGAAAACCGTCCAGATCCTCGAAAGGCCCCTCCGATGCCGCGTCCAGCCCCCAGTTGCTGGTGCTCTGGCCGCGGGCGGACCGGACGTAGCGATAGCCGGCGCAGGTGTTGTAGGTGCGGACCCAGTCGCGGGTGCGCCCGCCAAGCAGTTGATAAAGGGGCTGGCCCGTCGCCTTGCCCCACAGGTCCCACAAGGCGATGTCGATGGCGGAATTGCCGCGCAGTTCCGCCCCGGCCGCCTGGTGTCCCACATAGGGCCTGAGCGCGGTGCGGATCTTCTCGATGGCCAGCGGGTCTTCGCCGATCAGGCGCGGCGCGGCCATGTCGTGGATGTAGGCTTCCACCGCAGTCGCCGCGTAGTACGTCTCGCCCAGGCCCACCAGCCCGTCTCCGGTGTGGACCATCACCCACAACAGGTTTGGGAACTCGTCGAGCCTCAGCGTCTCGATCTTGACGATTGCACCTGCCATCTGGCCTACGCTCCTCCCTGGCTTTCCGCCGGCGACGCGGTGCAGAATAGCAGAAACAATCGGTCCGTTTGGAACGGCCAGGGTGCCGTTCTAGACTGGGCCCGGGAGGACATGCCGATGCTGACCGCCGAGCAGATCGCCTTCTACCAGGCGAACGGTTACCTGGTGCTGGAAGGCCTGATCCCCGCCGACCGGATCGCCGCGGTGCGGGGCGAGGTGGAACGTCTGGTGGAGGGCGCGCGGGGGCGCACCGAAAGCGACGATCTCTACGACCTGGAGGACAGCCACCGGCCCGACCGGCCGCGGGTGCGGCGGATCAAGCATCCGAACACGGTAAGCCCGGTCTTCGACGCCCTGATGCGCGACGATTTGATCCTGGAGCCGGTGCGCGACCTGCTCGGCCCGGCACTCAGGCTGCACACCAGCAAGCTCAACCTCAAATCCGCGGAATACGGCGCGCCGGTCGAATGGCACCAGGACTGGGCTTTCTATCCGCACACCAACGACGACATCCTTGCCGTCGGCGTGATGCTGGACGACGTGGACACGACGAACGGCCCGCTGATGATTGTGCCGGGCTCGCACAAGGGTCCGGTCTTCGACCACCACAGCGGCGGCGTGTTCTGCGGCGCGATCGACCCTGCGACCGAGGGGCTCGGTCTTGAAGGCGCGGTGGCGCTGACCGGACCGGCCGGATCGATCTCGCTCCACCATGTGCGGGTCCTGCACGGGTCCGACCTGAACACCTCCGGGCGGGACCGGCGGCTTTTGCTTTACGAGATTACTGCCGCGGATGCCTGGCCCCTGCAGGGCGGCCTCAGCGAGTTCGGCAGTCTCGCGGAGTATGACGAACGGTTGCTCTGCGGGCAGTCGACGACCGTTCCCCGCCTGCGGGAGGTTCCCGTGCGGCTGCCGATCCCGTCGCCGGCAGAGTATGGCTCTATCTACAACGTCCAGAAAGGCACGCGCCGGCGCGCCTTCCGGGTGCTGGAAGGCCAGGAGACGTAGCCCGAACGGCCGGGGATGCACCGGCCCCGCGATCGTGTATAAACGGCCAAACTGCAAAGAAGAGGGGCCCAGACCCATGACCGAACCCCTGCGCGGCGTCATCGCGCCCAACCTGACACCGTTCGAGCCGTCCGGCGAGATTGCCCATGACCTTTACGTCGGGCATGTAAAGCGCTTCTTGGACCAGGGCTGTGTCGGCGTCGCCCCGTTCGGAACCACCGGCGAGGCGCTGTCGGTGGGCATTGGCGAACGCATCGTCATGTTGGAGACGCTGGTTTCCGAGGGCGTGGACCCCGGCCTGATGATCCCGGGAACGGGTGTGACCAACCTTGCCGACACCGTGCGGCTGACCCGGCGGGCCGTCGACCTGGGCTGTGCCGGGGCGATGGTGCTGCCGCCCTTCTATTTCAAGGACGTGCCCGACGACGGCCTGTTCGCCTATTTCGCGCGCCTGATCGATGCGGTCGGGCATGACGACCTCAGGATCTACCTCTATCACATCCCCAGGTGGCCGGCGTCGGCATTCCCGTCGAGGTCGTGCAGCGCCTGCGCGAGGCTTTCCCCGACCAGGTCGTCGGCATCAAGGACAGCTCCGGCGACTGGGAGAACACCCGGCGGCTC
>Ga0066187_1000276_pt1 | contig 19040 bp, 13 predicted proteins | sample WorMetexBAHAMAS1_FD_58706 | JGI IMG/M metagenome (GOLD analysis project Ga0066187, IMG submission 58706) | Marine gutless worms symbiont microbial communities from Max Planck institute for Marine Microbiology, Germany - Inanidrilus exumae... | ecosystem: Host-associated > Annelida > Digestive...
ATTTTGCATGATCCCGCCATTAATGATATGCAATGATGATAAAACGCTATTCAATGAATGTTTGAGTTTCCACGAAGCAAAAATATCTGCCTATTTTGCATAAGCATGAATCTTCAAAAAATTCAGAATACTAAAGGTATTTGAAACTATAAAAACCAAAATTCTTGATGAAAATATCGAACGCTTTAAATCAACAGGCCCGGTGGAAATAAGCCAGCTTGAGAGGAATGAATCATTATAAACTGTTTGGGATCGAAACCGCAAGATGTAGTGTCCCGATTCGATTCAAATTTGTTGGTTCCATCGAAAGATAGATTTCCAGGAATCTATATATCAGGTTTCAGGGCCACAAAGAGATTTCTTGCCAATATCTATTTAATTCAATTGGTTAGATATATTACACTTTTAGCAATCTATCCGTCTTTTATCGCCTTCCGTAATTTACCAGAGCACTTGAACGTGACAATCTTCCGTGGTGCCAGCATCATGGTTTCACCGGTAGCCGGATTCCTACCTTTTCGTTCTTTTTTTGATTGTACGCAGAATTTGCCAAAGCCCGAAACAAGTACGTCATCACCGGATTCAAGCGATTTTTTGATCATTTCAAGGATTGTTTCGACCAACTCGATGGCCATTTTTCTGGTGTATCCATTTTCTCGCTGGATTGTTTCGACGATGTCAGCTTTGGTAAGTGTTCCGGGCATGGCATATCCTTTTTAAAGTGAGATGGGTTAAAACATACGTTCAACCTATTGTTTTGTCAATGAAATGTTACTGGCGATCATTCAGAGGACCGGTATTGTTCAGACCGATTCTTTTTCAATAGTTTCCTTTGTTTTCTTTTTTCCAATCCTTCTTCATAAGCCCATCCCATTGCTCCTCCGAGATAAAAAGCATCCTTTTCAGAGAACTCATCAGCTTCAGGATTATCCTCATGTGAACCATCGTCCATATCGTCCGAATCGTCCATAACTTCATCTATGAAGTGGTCCTCCAATGAATCTTCACCCATGATACTCTCGTCTTCAAAATCATCAAAATCACACATGATGTCACCTCCGTACATTGTTAAATGGTACAACTCGCATTGACCACAAAGGATTTTGCAGGTCCAGCCTTCCAGAACTCGTTTCAGGATATCCCTGAGTTGTTCGGGCCTCCTGTGATGGGATTTTTGTTCTCGCGTCATTGATGTCTCCAAAAACAAGAACCCTCATGAACCGAATCCGGATCACGAGGGCTCTGGCAATTGTTTGATTCAGTTGATTACGACTTCACCATTCCAAGAATGGCACCACCGGCACGCTCCATCCGATAGGAATCCGTTCCGGACAGCCTTCGGTCTTGGGCTGCTCGTGTGAATGCTTGGATGATGTGGAACATGGTCGCACCCTGCTCCAGAAAGAACGCCTGTTGGACGATCTCGGCCTGCTCGGCGGGAATCTGGAACTGTCTTGCGAAGGTGCTGATAGTGCTCTCAGGATTATCCACCAGCGATTCAGCCGAAATCCTGAAGCGGTCATATCCGTGCCGGGATTGGCTGATTACACCCTCCATGATCATGGGGAACTCGTCCATCACCTTCCGGCTGATGTGCTTGTAGCGTGCGTCCACGGCAGTTTTAGCGACCATACCGTTTGTGCATACGAGCCTGTAGAAATAAGCCTCGATGGATAAAGCTAGAATCCCAACCTCGCTGTTGGCTATGCTGATGCCAGGCACGATCTTGTCTTCTTCGGTCAATCGGAAAGCCCGGTCGTATTCCGGCACTTTCACGGACATCATTTCAGCGTCCATGGTGAACTGGATCTCCGTTGAGGGACTGAATCCATACTCCAGCATCTTTGACAGGACGGAGAGATTGTCCGTGGGAACATATCGCTCCGTAAAGACTGCCCTAATGGCATCACCGGTATACCGGCAGAACAGGGCCTCTCGATTACGGGATTCCTGCTCGATCCAGTAATTCAGATTTTCGGCCTGTAATTCCTGGGGACAGCGGGACAGGTACGAGTACGGCACTCTTAGCCGATTTGCCAGAAGCCTCTGTGCGGACGGAAGCACACCGAACGATTGACCAGCTATTTCCATTCGTTCCAGCGAACTGAAACTCATGTCCGTAACCGGGACAATTTCATCATAATGGTTGGCAGATTGCTCATGTACGGTGCTGATGACGTTTTCCAATGTGGTTGAGGTTCTCATTTTACGAACTCCTTTCAATGTAAGAATGTTAAGAAGCAAAAAACCCTCGACAGCGGAGTGCTGTGAGGGCTACGGATGAACTACATCGTTTGTTAGATTGTTATTTCTCGACCACCTCCTTTCCTTTGAATGCTTCTGTAATGAATGATGACGGCTTGGCAGCCCGACCCAAATAAGACATCGAGTGGGACAGGTACAAGAGCCTCATGGCCCTGCTCATTGCTACAAAGGTAATCCTGCGTTCTTCCTCCAGATCACCGTTTGCATTTGGCATCACCCCATCAATCATGCCGATGACGAATACCGTGGGGTACTCCAGTCCTTTGCTCTTGTGCACTGTCGATAGGGTCACACCGTCTTCGTCACTACCGCTGTTTGTGCGGACCGATTCCGCATATTCCAAGAAATCACCGAGACTGTCATAATTACCAATGGCCATCTGGAGCTGGTCCAGGGTTTCAAGGTGCCCATCGAACGGATCGCCCACTTCGTCAGCCAGGTATTTATCCAGATCCAATTCATCACGGATGTGTTGGACCATGTCCACTGGCTCCACCCAAGATTGACCTTTATTGAAACAGTCGATCAGAGCGGTGAATTCATCGAGATTCCGCTGGAGATAGTGGGCTTGCACTGGGAAGACCTTCAGGGCTGGATAAAAATGCAGTTCATTTTCCTCGGCATATGATTCCAGGTCCTCCATCAACCTGTGACTCACATACCGGCCTGGGACATTGATCACTGTCTTCAGTGCATCATCCCCGTCAAACGAATCCGGCTCATGGATCAACACCAAGTATTGCAGCAGGATGTTCACCTCGTACCGGCGATAGAAGTTGGCCTCGGACTCGATACGGTAGGGAATGTTATGCCGGGAGAGGGCTTCTTCAATTGCCCTGGACTGGCTATTCGCCCTGTACAAGACAGCAATGTCCCGGTATGCGTGCCCTCGGTTTTCAACCAGATCTCTGATTTCTGTCACCACCTTTTCGGCTTCGTCCTCCTCGGACATGGCATGGAGAACGATGATGCGTTCACCGTCTTGGTTGATTGTGTTCAGCGTCTTTTCAATCTTCCGCTCATTGTGGCTGATTAGGTGCTGACATGCAGTAAGGATCTGCGGGGTGGATCGGTAATTGGTATCCAAGATAAACTGGACGCTATTCGGATGGCGGTCAGTAAATGTCAGAATGTTTTCCACAAACGCCCCTGTAAAGCCAAAGATACTCTGGCAATCATCACCGCAAACCCAAAATGACGAATGGTCATTCGTACCAGCCAGCAGGTTCAAGATGGCTGACTGGGCGGGGTTGGTATCCTGAAATTCATCAACGAGGATGTGCGGATAGGCCTCCCTGTAGCTGCTACATCTGTCCGTATGGCATTTGAGCAGCCTGTGTGCCTCCATCAACAAATCATTGAAATCCAGCAGCAACCCTTTTTGCTTCTTTTCCTCGTAGGCCTGGTAAATCTGGGCTATAGCCATCATCATTTCGTCATCATCATGGAATTCTCGGAAGTGCTTCCAGTCCAATAACTGGCTCTTGGCCAAGCCGATCTCACGAAGGGCAAAACCGGTAAAATACTCAGCCAGGCCGAGCTTCCTAATTACCTTGCGCATGAGATATACCTGCCGCCTGCCGTGAAGCATGGCGAAGGTTCGGCCTTCCTCTTTCAACAGCCGGTGGCAGAATGAATGAATCGTGGACAGGTGAACCTTGGATGCTTGATCCAAAAGGACTGGTTTTAATTTGGTCCTCATGGCTCCGGCGGCGTTGCGGGTGAATGTTAGGCCAAGTATCTTTTCTGGGGGAATACCGTTTCGAACCAAATTACCAATTCTTGCGGCCATAGTGAGCGTCTTCCCGCTGCCTGGAATGGCGATCACGCTGGCCGTCCCAAAGGTGAATTCGGCGGCCTGTCTCTGTTTCTCGTTCAATTCAATCATAGGCTGTCTCCTTTCATCGGTGTGTATGGATTTCTGTTTCGGCGTTTGAACGGAATTTCTTGTTCAGTCGCTTACCAAGACTCACAGGCTTTCCTGAACTGACAGTCGGAACACATCCAACTTTTAGAGGGAATGAACACCCGTGTATCGATACCGGCCAGAACGGCACTGGCAATCTTTGCAAACCGTTTTCTGTGGGCGGCGGTGCGGATGGTGTAGTGCTGCTCGAACTTGGGTGTTTTCAGCTTCCTCATCACATCGAACCGGCAATACACATCGGCGGTGGGGAACACATATTTGTTCGATGCCAGCAGGTATGCATATGAGGTTAACTGGAGATCCGCATCTACTGTCGCCTGAGCGTAGGGCTGTTTCGCTGTCTTGTTGTCCACTGCAATGATGTTGCCTTGGGCATCCTTCAGGAGGAGATCAATGATACCGGTAACGACCATATCCATGGACTCGCCGTTTTCATTGAACAGCCGGGCGGTCAAGGGCAACTCGATACCGAAGATCTCGAATCCTGTAGGATCGATATTCTCATAGAATGTCTTCAGCAAACCTTTGCCTATACGGATTGTAGACTTTTTATTGGGTGTTTCTTTCTTGTAGAGGATGGGGATATCCCGACTGCCCAGATCAGCGGTCAAATGATCCTCGAATAGATCCTGAATCTCCCACAATTGATCGGGAACACCGTTTTCTTTCAGGCTACGATAGTACCTCTCAATAGCGGAATGAATGGCGGAACCAAACGGCAGGGCTATGGATACATGTTCATGAGGTCGTTGCTCAACGTACTGAAACTGATATTTCAGAGAGCAAGCCAAATAAGTGAAAATCTGGCTATATGAAATGTGAAGCTCTGACTGGAACGCTTGAAATGCTTGTTTCTTGCTCATGGTATTTTCCTTTCGAGGGAAGGTCCGTTATAGCACCTCCCCTCTGGTTGAATTGGCTATTGATCGCGGAGCCAGTCTATAAGGCTGGACGCATCGGTACGAGTGATGTGATCGACCACGGAACCGTAAGCTTCCCTGCAGTGTTCATTCAGCTCGCGTTTGGTCATCTCGGCTTCCTTCATCAAATCGATGATGAATTTGTACTGCTTGCCGGTGATCCTGTTACCGCTGTTGGACTGACCACTGTCGGGACGATGGTTACTGCGACCGGCTCCGGCATTCCGGCGAGCACCCCCGTTTCCGCTACTGTTACCGGTGTGCCTTCTCGGCGGCGGGGAATCAGCTTTCTGCTGCGAATGATGCTGTTTCGCCTGATGTGCTTGACCATTGGTATCTGGCTGAATGTCCTTTATAGCTCCAGGACCCATGTCCTCCAGATCCTGGGTAAACAACTCGGACAAACCTGCCACGCGGAGTGTCGCGTCGATATGGCTTGATTTTTCTGCCATCTTCATACTTTTGTTGATGTCTCCATTGTCCTGTGCAAGTCGTCTGGCTCCAGTACCCTCGGCGGATACAAATCCGTTGCCAGTATGAAGCTCACATTTGAGGATGATCACCTTGATGTCTTCCCCGCGAAGGACAGCGTTTTCATACTCGCTGAGGTTCGGGAACCTGGGGATCAGCCCCAGCATTCCGCAGATTTTTTCGGCTCCCGGTTTCCACAGCGATGGCTTGCTCCAGTGCCTTGGGTCCATGCATTCATCGGCACGACCATCCCTGGCCAATCGGCATTTATTCTTTCCGGCAATGTGTATCTGTCCGAAGTCTATGCCACATTGAAGGTTGGACTGAATCCATTTCAAAAGGGCTTTCCGATTGCCCTCCCGACGCGCCAGGGCTTGCGAAAACCGTTCCACCGGCCAATCCATGGGTGTGGTCGGCATAGTGATGGAAAGCGCTGTTGTACCCTCCTGGCCTGTTTCTGGAGACAATATGACCTCCTTTGTATTCAACCTTTTGTCTTGATTCTCATTCAACATGATGACTCCTCCTTATGATTTGATAGGTCCATAAACACAAAAAGCCCGGCAAGCTAGTGGCTCACCGGGCTTCACGAATGATGGTGATATGAAATCACCGACAATTAGGTTTTATAGGGCAATCACCTCCTTTCAACGCAATAAGAGCCTTCGAAACGAATTGATGACTCTGAATGGTGTGATTATTAGGACAATATAGGGGGGTGGGGGCTATAATGTATGTTTCCGAATTTTTCCCCTCTAATCTCTATATGGGTGCCAGAGGTAATAAATTTGAAGGATTTATTCTATTCGACCAAGATTAGGGTAAACGGATGCAAGAAAGTCAGGCAAAAATATATGGTGGGCTATAGGGGTGGGACGACCATGATTGGATTGTGATCCATAGAAATTATCGCAAAAAGAAATAATAAGAAAACTTGTGTTGCATTAACCCATCCCTTTTTGTATTCTTCCACTAATCCCGCCAATACATTATTCCATAATATATTAGACCGTTAGGAGGTATGTCATGATCTCCAGGGTAGCCGAAGTCGATAATTTCGGGCTTTTCAATGGCTTTAAATGGGATGGTTCCTTAAATGATTTTAAGAAACACAACATCATTTATGGCTGGAATTATTCTGGGAAAACGACTCTATCCAGAGTTTTCACCAATTTTGAATTTAGCCAAAAACATGAAGATTATCAATCTTGCACCACGAAAATAGTATCCGATGACGGAACTATTTATGATTGTGATGCCTTCGGATTTCCTTATCCCATAAAGGTCTTCAATACTGATTTTATTAAAAAGAATCTAAAATGGGGGGATAGGATTGAGCCAATTCTGATGATCGGCGAGGAAAATATTCAATTGCAAAAAGATTTAGCTGAACTTCGAACAAAGCAAGAAGAGAAGCAAAAAGAGATAAAGGAAATATCTGAAAAAGCCGGGGGCATAGCCTCATTACTCAATGACCAAATCAGCAGTAAGGCAAGGGAGCTAAAAAATACTCTATCTGTGCCAGACTACACCAAAAGAAATCTTGATCCTGTGATCAAGCAGGTAAACGAGAATGTACAAATATTGGATGAAGAAACCTTGAAGGCCGATATTGAAATCTATCGATCTACAGATAAAAAGTCTGAGATCGAGTATGTAAATGCTCAGCTATCGAACATTGAGAAGGTCAAATCGAGAATCAAAGATCTCCTTCAAACAAAGGTTGTTTCAAAAACTATCGAAAGGCTAAAAAAGAATCCTACTCTTAGCTCCTGGGTAAGACTGGGTAAAGACATACATGAGGGAAAGACTACCTGTGAATTTTGTGGCAATGACCTTCCGAATGATCTCTTAGACAGCTTGAGCGAGCATTTTTCGGATGAATTTGAAAGGCATGTTGAAGGTATAAACGAATTGATTCGGAAGTTAAAAAATAAACAAATCAGTTGCTCAATCCCTGATGCGGCAAAGTTCTATCCAGATCTCACAGAGAACTTGACCCGCTTCAAAGGTGATATAAAAAAGGCTATATTTGATGAAAATGAAAATGTGGGTATGTTAATAGATGCCCTTAATAAAAAATTAAGTATGCCTTTTGGTGAGGTTGAATTTCCATCACTTGTGGACACCTCTTCAATCAATTCATCAATTGAATTGATAAATTCTATCATTAAAAATCACAATGAGAGAACATCAAACTTTGAACAAAGGCAACAGAAAGCTTTCAGAAGATTGCAGATACATTTCGCATCAGAATTTATTGTGCAATCAAAATATCATAAAAATAAAGAGTTGATTGAATCCTTAAAAAAGACCGAATCCGACAAACAAGATGAACTAAAAAGCATAATCAGAAAAAATAGGGAAATCGAATTACATTTATCCGAGACAGTAAAAGGTGCAGAGACGGTCAATGAATATGTACAATTGTTTTTTGGCAGGAATGATATTGAACTAAGAGTAACTCCAAGTGATACATTTCAGCTCTATCGTAATGACCAAGTTGCGGATAATTTAAGTGAGGGAGAGAAGACTGCTATATCGTTTGCTTATTTTATTACCAAACTCGAAGAGAAGGGATCAGATATTTCAAATACAATAGTATATCTGGATGATCCAATTTCAAGTCTTGATTCCAATCATTTATTCAGCACCTATTCATTTATTAAAAACAAGTTGAAGGATTCTCATCAACTTTTCATTTCCACCCATAATTTTGAATTTTTAAATCTATTAAAAGACTGGCTGTCCAATAAGAATTTGAAGAATAAAACCTCACATTATTTGATAGAAAGATGTAAACAAGATGGTCATTGCTTTGCCTGTTTATTAAACATGCCACGCGAAATAGTCGCATTTAAATCTGAATATCACTACCTATTCTCATTGCTCTATGGGTTTCACATCAATCCGACAGCAGACTATGATAAGCTTTATACCATACCCAACCTTGCCCGAAGATTTTTAGAATCTTACCTTGGCTTTAAAATTCCAAAACATGCGGGACTTGATCGCAAGCTGCCTTATTTCATAACTGATGAAATTAAGAAGGATAAGGTCCTAAAATTTATGCATCAATTTTCTCATAATAATGCCTTGCCAAGATCCCTGATGTTCCCAGATTTTGGAGAATGCAAGGAGTGTATATCAATAATCATGGAGCGAATGGAGGAATATGATTTTGAGCATTTCGGCTACCTCGTAGAGGAGATTCAGACCTGACGGCATGTCGGCTTTAGATTAGATCAGCCCTCCGGCCAATCTTCTGAAGTTTTATTCGGCGGCAGGCCCAGTTTTTTAAGAAAATCACTCTTGAATCGAATCAACGGATCATCCTTGTAACGGTCATATATCGGCCTCAAACGTTCTTTGGTTTGGCCCTCCTCGATCTTCGAAAGAGCGGCGTCTATGTCTGGGTCTGTATATTTCTTGATGTACCAGGAATGGTTCATTGTCCCGATCCAAATACGCCAATTTACGAAAGGCCGAAGTTCATGAATCAACCCAAACACATTGTCTAAATCCAACATCGGCTCCATACTGACTGATGTGCGGAATCCTCTGGAGTGGGCTAACGTCAAAGATTTTTTCCTATCTTCGAAGCTCGGCGCACCGGGTTCCCAAAAGGAAAGGATCTCATCATTTCTGGCCCCAACGGTAAACCGAAACGCGATCTGCCCCTTGTATCTTTCAAAATCATCGCACAGAATGCTGATTAATTCAGGGCGGGGCTTAGATACCAACAGGACATTGTTCCCTACCTTTACGAGTTTACAAAAGACTGTATAGCATGCCTCGAAGTTATCCCATGTAATGTCATGGGTACTGGGGAACATCACTGTTTGGTCGAACTTGGGATACTTCTTGTTTACGTCCTTTTTCCTGATCGTTCCAAGTTTCCATTCTTCATCGGTTAATCTTCCAAACCGTAAAACAGCCTCACCCCGAGCATAGCAGTAGAGGCAGCCATTAGAGCATCCGCTACAACAGTTCACAGTCTTGCTGGACCAGTCCTGGACCCGGTTGAGGTTTGATTTTTTTGGTAGCAGAAGGATTTCGCCGGTTGGGTCGATACGTTTGAAATTCTGCTCTACCGCCTTCTCTGAGGTGTTGGCATAGCAGTACAAGCAATTATGTTGGCAGGTGCTGTATTGGCCGATATCCTCACTGTCGATACATTGGCAGGTTTTTCGCTGGCCGGGGGCTGAAAGATTTTCCGGCTGGGCCAAATGGTTCATCAAAGCTATGTCATGACTGAACACCTTTTCTATTAAGGTATCGTCGATGCATTTGTTCCGCTCGATGCCATACAGGGAGAGATTCACATACTCGGCACATGCCGCCACCGTCAGATTTTGTTCCTTGCCTATACGGCCCAATTCCTTAGCAATGAAAGCAGCCTCGTCTGCCGAAAAGTCCCGGTATTGGATTCCGGCTCTGGCAAGTTTCCGATCGACCTTCTTGTGCATACCGGACTTGAAGAAGCTGAAAACCAGTTTTTCAGTATGGCCGGAGAGTCGCTCCGCAATACTTTCCACTCTTTCAATCAGAATTTCAGGTGTGATGGGGTCGGTCAGAATCAATGGATCGAAGCGCCATATTACACGCCCCTTTCCGGTTCGTCCGGCAAGATCACGGAACGTATCGATACGGTCTGAAACGCTTGGCAGATTAGGCTCCAGCCCTTCATTCTCGTAATCGTTCAGGGTGAATTGGAAATAGTAGCCGATGCCGCGTTGGTCCAATTCCTCCAGTCTATCCATCATTGGTGCCGGGTTCTTTGTCCAAAACACCATCATTCGGGTGTTCTCTAAAGACACGCGAACCAGCTTGCCGCCGTATGGCAATGTATAGTCCAGATATCCCTGAGCCAGGCGGTTGAATAGCCACTCGCTGTGGAAGGCGGGAATATCGGTCCGACGGCTAGCGGAAACGATCACTGGAGCAACCTTTTTGATTACCGGGTCAACAGCTTCACTCGGTGATGGCGGTGGTTTTGGTGATTCGGGGTCGGGCTCCGAGTCTGGCTCTTTCCCATGACCGCTCAAAATCCTGATAATATCCGCCTTACACCCTCTGATCAACGCTATCAATTCTTTCGGGACAGGTTTAAAGGGAGTGTTGATCCGGATGCTTTCACCATTCAGGCTCAATAGCATCGAATTGGGTGATTGCAATTCCTTCAATGAATGAAAACCCAAAATAACAGATGGCCCCCGCTTCAAGTCTGCCATAAAGGATTCAGAATCAATGGATTTGGACAGGGACACAACCATTGCTCTTCCTCCTCCTCGGAGGTTTCTTACCGAATAGATTTTACTATAACCGTTTTTCTTAATCTTTCCTGTGGCCACCGCTTTCTGAAGTTCGAAAAGGGCATTTCTTGGTTTGCCTCCAGCTTTCTTAACGACTTGCATAAGATTATCGAAAGAAAAGTGAAGGTTTTCCCAATCACAGACATCTACCAATATGCTTTTGATTTCAGGGACTGTTACCAGCTTGAACTCGATGGACATGCACCGGTTACGCAACGGTTCTATAATCTCCGTTGGGTTGGTGCTACAGAAAATAAAATATGTGAAATCAGGAGGTTCCTCAATCTCCTTTAGCAACATATTTTGAGACGCAGGAGATAATCTGTGACACTCGTCGAACACAAAAACCTTATACTTTGAGAACATTGGATAACAGTGAAACAGATTTTTTAGTTCCCTCATTTTATCGATTTGAGTGACATCGGCGTTGTTAATCTCTCGATAGTCGGTATTCCAACCATTCATGATGTCTTGGCATGGTTGACATCTCCCACATGGAATGCTCAATGGGTTTTCCTCACATAACAATCCCATACCGATAATTCGTGCACAGGTGGTCTTTCCGGTTCCGGAAGCACCATGAAAAAGGTAGGAATGGCTTACAGAGTCATTGCTGAAACTGCTCATGATGATCTGCTTGATTTCTTCCTGACCGAACAGCTCGTTGTAGCTGAATGGTCTGTAAGATCGAGCATAGTCCTGGTGTCCTCTTTTTATTAGCATGATGTATTTCTCCTTAATTTTAAGGCAATAACCGCCTCTTTTTCGGTAGTTTTTGAACATTTTTTTAAGGACATGGATGGAAGATTGTAAATGGCCTGTAACAATGGGCGGGTGGCCCTGGATGCTTGTTTTATAAGGGCTGAATGGGATTTGAATAATACTGTATTACGGTTGCGTAAGATTGTATTTACATAGGTCTGGGGCCCATTCAAACACACTGAACATTTATCCGAGCCAATTCCCTCATTAAAGCCATTTTTCTTTCCTATCGGAATAACGACGACCACCATCATACCTTTCCTTTGGCGATTGAATTAGCATGGTAGACAAGCCTGCGAACTGCAATCTCGTGGTACTCCTTCTCCAGTTCTATGCCTATAAACCGACGTTTGAGCATCTGAGCTGCAATTAGGGTACTGCCTGAACCGGCGAACGGGTCCAATACGATGTCATCTTCACGGGAACCCATCGTGACAAGGTAAGCCATAAGCTGGATGGGCTTTACGGTTGGGTGGATGTTGCGCCGTTTGAATGGCTTGCCCTTTTGGGAAACGTTTCGGCTATCCTGTTCTTCATCCCGACCTTTGGTTGGTGTTTCTGCTATGTCTTCGACACCTGCGTTCTTTTCACGACTGCTGGCCTTCGGAACGATCAGATACGGTAGGTTGTGCTGAACGAGCTCGGGGAGGTCTTTTAGGTTCAGGTCAACCCAAGCATCCAAGGAGAAAAATCGGGAATATGTTCCTGAATCTCCAATTTGTCCAATCCTATCGGAGTAAAAATTATTTAAACCGAAATAATCTGTCCTTCCACGTTGGCGAGGAAATGTGCCGTCTTTATGGTTTCTGCCATCATCAAGAACATTATCGCTAACCAGCTGATTAGCCGGAAAGCGACCCTTTTCATGAGCCTGACGTTCTATGTCCTGTTTCCACTGTTTCTCCGGCGACCACTGGACACCGACCTTCTGATGCCACTGCGGTTTTGAGTCATTGCCGCCACCACGGTCATGGCAATGATAATTTTTCACGCTTGTAGCTTTGTCGACGTATGGAATCCGGCAATCGTCCATCCAAGTGACACCTTTACCGTTGTGTAGGGCTTGGTCTGTGTAGGTCTTCCGGTCCAGCGGCTTCATCACCACAAGAATGACCTCCACCGCCGGTTTGGGCTGGAAACCAGCATAAGAACCTTCCAGTTGCTTGGCTTCCTTGGTTTCGGGAAAAGTATATTCGACATTGACCTTTTTATATCGGTGCCTGCCCTGTCCGTAATTATTTCCCCTCATATCTGGCATCACTTTTTCAAAGAGCACTTTCCTTTTTGCGCTTAATTTTCTGTCCACCGCCTTTCCAATGTTGTGGGCTTTCGGAAAGCCAGCGGCGTAGGTCCAATAAAGCGATGTAAAACCGGTTTTAAATCCGACCTCTTCAAGAGTAATGATCATCCGGCACAACACATCTTGCCTGGGTGCGGCCATGATAAAGGAAAAAGCACCTGGTGTGAGGATTCGCAAAGATTCTTCCCAAATTTCTGGATTCGGCAGCGCCTTGTCCCATTTCTTGCCCATGAAACCGTAGCCGTAAGGGGGATCGGTGGCCAACAGATCCACGGAATTGTCCGGGAGTTGTTTCAAAGCAGCCAGGCAATCCCCCTGTATGACGCTGTTGATGCTTTCCCGGAGATACTTTTCGGCCTCAAGTTTCCGGAGATATGCCAAGAGCAACGGTTTGTTTGCTTTGATGCGGTCTAGGAGGACCGGAGGAATCTGGCCCTCCTGTGCCTTGACCCGGAGCATATCGCCCTCAGGCTTAACACTGATGCCTGATTCAGCTAGGCTATGGAGAAGTCTCTCCACCATCGTTAAACTATGGCCTCCCCGCCCGCCATTATAAGAGCATCATTGGAAGACTCCGTGGCTTCAGTTCCCGACTCATCTACGACTATTTCGTGAATTTCAGCTGGACTATTGTCCTCCTTCACCGGATCGGTAGGTTCTTTGACATCCTTAAGATCAAAATCGGATTCAGTCTCCATGACTGTTTCCGGCCAGTCCCGTGGAACGAATGGCCGTTCTCTGTCCCAAGTGGACAATGGTTTGTCTTTGACTTTGGTAAGAATGACAAGTCGCTTGTCTGAACGGCGTTCTCTCGTGATGCCAATACCCTTTGTAGCCAAGAACCCTTCCAACCTCTCCAACCGGTTAGATAGGACGCTCGCTGCCTTGGGCCAGTCCTTGAGCTTTTGAATATTCTGAGGAGTTTTCTCTTTTAGGGCCTCAAGGAGTTTCGTTGGAGTGTCGCTATAATAATCTGACCCTTTCATCAGCCTTAATACCGCTTCTCCGATGGGATCAGACTCAAGGGCCAAGTCAACCATTTCAATGCGATTATTCTCATGGGCGGTTATGAAGGAACCATTCTCCCATGGGCAGGCATCCTCTGCAGCGGTGACCCAACGTGCGAAATCTGCCATTCGGGGTAATGACTCGAGCTTTACATGATGTATGTTTCGCAAAGCCATGGCCAAGGCATCATAGAAAGCCCCAAGAATACGAGGCCTTGCTCTTTCCCAACGCTCTCGAATTATATTTTCAGGTTTCCGATCTGACGGTGTGATTGTTGGGAGGGATAGGGAAATTGCCCGATCCAAAAAATCATTTTGATAGGCAAAATTCGAGATACCATTGCCCATAACCGGCCGTTTTGCCTTTAGCAAAATCTCTTGATTGTCACTAAAGAGTTTCCGGGTCCGAATAGCCGCGCCGGTGCTCAGTCTGCAAAAAGCATCGGACATGGCCCCATTGAGCTTGGAGACATTATCGAGGCTAAGCAACCAGGACCTCATAGCCGCAATCAGCAGATCTCTATCAGATCGTGGTAAAGTTGCCAATGTGGCTTCTGAGGGGTCAATCAGGTCACGCAGCAGCTTGAGCGTTGTGCTTTTTGATGAACCTTGGGCACCGAGAAGTATGAGAATTGGAAACGGGCCGTCAGGATTCATAGCCCCTAATACCCATGCAGAAATCAGCCAAAAATCTTCATCGTTGCGAACATTCACGAAATTGGCTAATTCGCCAATGGAGCCACCCTCGACTGGATGGGGTATGGGAAGCATGCCGGGATAGCGGATAAAAAAAGGTGGGCTGAGTCCTTGCTGCTCTAATCTCCGCCCAAACTGGTCAACCTTGATCAAATCACCCGATTCGTTACATAGATCAATAAAGATTTTATCTTGGCTACCTGCATATCTGACGTAGACGGGATACTCAGGCCCTTCAAGGAGTGCAGCCCAAGTCAGCTGTTCCTTGATGCTAACAATTTCGCTTTTCTTGGGGAAAATACCTGTGTTTATATAGAAACGCCGTGCGATGATCATATCGAACTGAGCACTGCCGATAGGCCAGACCTCCACTCGCTTTCCGGTCGCTACCGCCCCGTAGGCTTCCCCGTTCGGCGTGTGAAAGAATGTTGCCTCACCGAGCATTGCCTCAGTTGTTGATTGTGTGGAATATTTATTTCCACTGACTTTTACCAATTGTGTAGTTGGTTCTTTAGGGTTCATCAGAAATACCTCCTTATGAAGTTGGTTAAATATGCACCACACTAAACGGGCGAGAAAAATGCCCGCACAATAAACATGGAAAATGTAGTTTTTAATTTCATAATCGCTCTTTTTGAGTTGTGTATAATCTACACCACAATAAAACCGCAAAAATAAACTGTCAAGGTAAAATTTTAAGCCCAGAAATAGAGATAGCATTTTTTGTCGTCATCGTCGTCATTGGGAAATTTACAGTATAATTTAAAATGCTATTGATGCTCCTTCCTATTTATGTCTCATTTTTTTCTCTGAACATCTGTTAGGTATAGGTGAATGGGCCGTTTACATTCCCACTCCACTGTGCCTAAAATGTGCCCGTCAAGGTCAAAGTTTTTCAATTATTTCCAAACAAAACCAAAAACGATTGGAAAATTCGTATTGATTACAAGCTATTAAAAATGTAGGGAGTTTTGAATCAGTAGATTTTGGCTTAGGAATCCATTGCTCTATCCACTGAGCTACGGGGGCAGCATAAAAAGTGAGAAAGGATTACACCAATTCATGGCCGCTGACAAGCCCTTTTCCAGTCTTGTCTCGGTGCGATAGTGACTCTTAAACAGGGGATCGAACGTTCCGGATCGGCCTGATTCACTCCACGTTTAATTCCTGGCCGGGATAAATCCGGGAGCGGGGCGTCAGACGGTTGATGCGCAAAAGCTTTTCAAGGGGCATGTTGTGATTCTGGGCGATTCTGAAGGGGCTGTCTCCCCGTCGGACCAGATAGGTTTTATACCCTCCGCTGGGGGGCGGCTCCGTTTTACGTCCCGGTATTTTAAGCCGCTGGCCGATGTGCAGATGAGTGGAGTTCAGACCGTTGATCGCTTGAATTCTTTTGGTTGTGGTGCCGTATCGCCGGGCGATCAGCCAGAGGTTGTCGCCCCTTTTCACCACATGAACGGCTGTTTTGAGATCCACCTTCTTACGGGAGGCAACGGTCCTTTTGGGGGTTGCGCCGCGTTGGGGAATCTTCAGGCTTTTGCCGGCAACGATATAGTTGCTTTTTCTCAAGTTGTTGGCCCGCATGATGCTCGAGACGCTGGTCCGATGGCGCCGGGCGATGGTTGATAGGGTATCGCCGGGCCTGACTTTATAATACCCATACGATCTGGGGGCTTTTTTATATACCGGCACCTTGTCGATAGCAGCCGCCACCAGTGCCGCTTTGCGGGGGGGGACCCGGAGAGGGTAGTCGTCCCCTGGGATGATGTTGTGGCGGAGTTCCGGGTTCAACCCCTTCAAAGATTTTTCCGTGACCCCGATCGCTTTGGCAATATCCCGAAGGCGCGCCTTTTTAGCTACGGTCACCGTTTCAAAAGGTACCGGTGCCTCCGTCTGGATTTTGTCGAGGCCGTATTTGGCCGGATTTTTCAGAATGTGAAGGGTGGCGAGAAAACGGGGGACATACCGTGCGGTCTCCCGGGGCAGTCGATTGTAGAGATCCCAGAAGTTATCCAGATAGTTGACGTTCTGGGAACGGATCACCCGCAGCACGCGACCCTCTCCGCAATTGTATGCGGCCAGAACCGTGGTCCAGTCTCCGAATATCTGGTGGAGTTCCTTTAGATAAGCGATGGCGGCGCGAGTTGATTTGACCGGATCCAGGCGCTCATCCACGTAAGTCGTCCGTTTGAGGCCGAATTTATATCCGGTGGAGGAGATAAACTGCCAGAGCCCCAGCGCCCTTGCCCTGGAAAGGGCATTGGTTTTGAATCCGCTTTCGATTAGCGGCAGCCAGGACAGTTCCTCCGGGATGCCGGCGGCTTTTAATTCCTTCACTATAAAAGGTCGGTATCGGCCTGATCGCTTGTATGACCGGATAAAAAAATTAAGTTCCCTGTTTTTTGCCGTGAAGCTGTTGATTTCCGCCTGAACGTGCGGATTGATGTCCAACGGGATGGCATTGTGGTGGCCGTTTACCACGATGTTTCTTGACGCATAGATCTCCAGTATCCGTTTGGAGATCATGAACCTCAAGTCCTCTTTTTGCTGGATCAACTTGGGACGGTTGGTGGTATCGACGTTCAAAATCAGAGAATAGGCCTGGTCCAGCGCTTCAAGGGCATTTTCCAGTTCTCCCTTCTGCCAGAAATCCTGGGCCACCTGGCAAAAGTCAAGGGCTTCATCTAAAACCGGTTGTACTTTTTTACCCGGTCTTTCAGCCGGCATGGGTGTTTCGTTAATCGGTTCTGTTTTTTCATTTCCCGTTTTACCCCGGACTTGCTTGTCGGCAGTATTCGGTGAAATTTCCGTTACCGCTTTTTTCTGTGGTGTCAAATCACCTGCAACGGTGATGGAATAATCGGCATCCTGGGGGATCGTACGGGATGTGGGCTGCTCTGCAGATGGCGCAGGTTGCCCAGAGGGGGATCTATTGACAAAATTTTGTGTGCAACCAATTGATATCAAAGCCAAAAAAATGGGCAAAACGATGGTCTTCAATCTGATCAAAGCACGACCCCTGGTCAAGGTTCTTGGGAGCGACACGGTTTGGCAATACCAATGGCGGATCTTTTCGCGAATTTTCAAACCGTGAATTTGAATGTGGTTGAATGTCCTGATGTTAAATGATGGGTTCACCACATCCGCACACTATATTCGACATGCCCATTTTTCATGACGTCTTGAACTCAATCCGATTACACGGACAGCGCCTATTTTGTCAAGGTTTTATAATTGGCTCAAGGTTTTGTCAAAAACCCGTTGACAAGGGTAGATGGCCGGGGTAGTACGCGGTTCGTTAATTTATCCCGCTCTTTCTGGGGATGGCGTTTAACGAATTCAACCCATTTGAATGGTAAAAAATTCCGAAAAATCTTAAAAATCAAAATAAATCAATGATAATTGATTATATATTATAAATAATCCATTGGAAATAGCTCAGCCGAACAATAATATCTAATTTTTTGTGTTGTAATTTCGTTTGGAAAAGGGTATTTACCTTTGTTCTGTTGCACACTTCACCGGTTTTTAATGCCGTCTGGCGTCAATCACCGGTAAAACTAAGTGGGCCAGAGTAGCTCAGTTGGTAGAGCGCCTCACTTGTAATGAGGATGTCGCGGGTTCAACTCCTGTCTCTGGCTCCACTCTGGCGTAACTCATATTAAGGTGGGGTTCCCGAGTGGTCAAAGGGAACAGACTGTAAATCTGTCGGCGAAGCCTTCGGAGGTTCAAATCCTCCCCCCACCACCACCCTTGGCATCAAGGTTAATGTAGGAGATTTCTGTTAGGCATAACGGGATCAGAAACTACGTGGCTTTATCTCTAATCTGAAAAGGTTTAAGCTGGCCGGTTTTTCTTTCCCACCGTACCGTAAGGTATCGGGAGCATCGGCAACAAATCAGTCAAAAGCGGGAGTAGCTCAGTTGGTAGAGCTCCAGCCTTCCAAGCTGGAGGTCGCGAGTTCGAACCTCGTCTCCCGCTCCATTTTTCATTGTAGGCTGGTTTTCTGAAATCGTACCCGTTGGTTGTCGCCCACGTAGCTCAGTAGGTAGAGCGCTTCCTTGGTAAGGAAGAGGTTCACCGGTTCAATTCCGGTCGTGGGCTCCAGTTATTGCGATGTTCGCCGGCAGAAAAGAAGACAGTATCGGACGAACGACCGTACAATGTCCGAAGCAGGAAAACGGCGCTGTCTGTTACAGGCGGCCAATATATATAGGTAAGATAGAATTCCTTGTTGGGGGAAGATTTTCTGCGGTATAGCAGAGATCTCTTCAATATTTTATCGAATACAACGAAACATAACATTCCAAAACTATTGGGGAGGACGGGACGATGGCCAAGGAGAAATTTGAGCGGACCAAGCCGCACGTGAATGTA
>Ga0066187_1000277_pt1 | contig 19023 bp, 17 predicted proteins | sample WorMetexBAHAMAS1_FD_58706 | JGI IMG/M metagenome (GOLD analysis project Ga0066187, IMG submission 58706) | Marine gutless worms symbiont microbial communities from Max Planck institute for Marine Microbiology, Germany - Inanidrilus exumae... | ecosystem: Host-associated > Annelida > Digestive...
TTCGAACCAGTGGCCTCTCGCTCCCAAAGCGAGTGCTCTACCAGGCTGAGCTACGCCCCGGGCCACCGGCGTTTCTCTTAGGGGCTTCGCGGGCGGGCGGCAAGGGTTTTTGCCCGCCTGCTTGCCGGGCGCGCCTGGTCACGCCACCTATAGATCTCGGAGAGATCGAATGCCGCGCAAACGACCGAGGAGGAATGCGCCCATGTCCACCCGCACCCTGAGCGTCGATTCGCGCCTCTACGCCTATATCCTGGAGACATGGCTGCGCGAGCCCGCGCCGCTGCCGGCGCTGCGCGCGGAAACGGCCGGCATCCCCGGCGCCGGCATGCAGATCTCGCCCGAGCAGGGTCAGTTTCTGAGCCTTCTGGTGGAACTCACCGGCGCACGCCGGGCGATCGAGATCGGAACCTTCACCGGCTACAGCGCCCTGTCGATCGCGCGCGCCCTGCCCGCCGACGGAACCCTGATCTGCTGCGACGTCCGGGAGGACTGGACGGCGGTTGCGCGGCGCTATTGGGCAGAGGCCGGCCTCGCCGACCGGATCGACCTCAGGCTGGCCCCGGCGGCGGACACCCTGGATGCCCTGATCGCGGAAGGCCAGGCCGGAACCTTCGACTTCGCCTTCATCGACGCGGACAAGACGAACTACGGGCTCTATTACGAACGTGGCCTGGAGCTGCTGCGGCCGGGCGGCCTGATGGCGGTGGACAACGTGCTGTGGGCGGGTGCCGTGGCCAACGACCTGGACCGGTCGGACGACACGTGTGCCATCCGCGACCTGAACGAAACCATGGGGCGCGACGAGCGGGTTTCCGTCGCACTGGTCCCGATCGGCGATGGTTTGACACTGGCGCGCAAGCGCTGAGAGAGCCGTCGCGGGGCAGCCAGACCCTTCGAGACGCGCCCGTTGGGCGCTCCTCAGGGTGAGGCAGTTGTCGGCATTCGGCTCTTATTACTCCCCTCATGCTGAGGAGCGGCGCGTCTCGAAGCATGTGGCTGCGAGCGGGAAACCACTCCGCCTAAGGCTTGAACAGCGGGTGTTCCACCCGGTCGCCGGGCTTGATGCCCAGGCGCCGCACCGTCCCGCCGTTCAGTTCCAGGACCGCGCACCTTGCCGGACGAGGAGATCGTTTCCATCGAGCCGGGCACCGCGCGTTCGTGCAGGTTTTTGACCGTGCCGTCGGCGTCGATGAACAGCATATCCAGCGGGATGTAGGTGTTTTTCATCCACATGGAGACATTCTGCGGGAGGCGATAGTCGAACAGCATGCCGTGGTCCGCCGGCAGGGTGCGGCGGTACATCAGGCCTTGCGCGCGCTGTTTCCCGTTGGTCGCCAGCTCGACCGAAAAGCGGTGGCGGCCCGTGTCGGTCACGATGGTGAGTTCCGAACGCTCGAAGGTTTCAAGCGTCTGCGCCGGCCGGGGAGCAAGCGCCAGTGCCGCCACGGCGAAGGCTGCGAGGGCCAGGACAAGCAGGTTGGCCGGATGAAGGAGTTTGCCGGAAGTCATGGCCAGCCTTTTACGGGGCTGCCATGGCGGTTGCAACGGCTTGGCGCACGTCGTCCCGTATGGGGCCCTCGCGCGGACTGTCGGCCAGGGTCGTCATCCAATGGTCCGGCGGGTTGCGCCCCTCTCGCCGGTTCCACTCCAGCGCCCGCAGGATTTCTTCGGCCGCGGCGGGCAGGCGTGGCGGGATCGGCAGGTCGTTCAGTTCCGCCCAAACGCCGGCCCAGCAGCGGGCCACGGACCAGGGATTGTACCCGCCGCCGCCCAGCACCAGCAGGCGCGGGGCCAACGGCTTGAGCCGGCGCACCGCCAGGCGATGGGCGTTGTTGGAAAGCGACAGCTTGCTGAGCGGGTCTTCTTCCAAGGCGTCGGCGCCGCACTGGATGACGATGGCGTCGGGCGCGAATTCCTCGACCAGCGGCAGGATCGCCGCCTCCAGGACGTGGCCGAACTCGCTGTCGTTGAAGCCCGGCGGCACGGGCAGGTTGCGGGCGACGCCCCCTGCCCGGTCCTGCGCACTTCCGGTGCCGGGCCAGCGGCCCTGTTCGTGGACCGAGATCGTCAGCACCCGGGGATCGTCGGCAAAGGCGTCCTGAACGCCGTCGCCGTGGTGGGCGTCGATGTCGACGTACGCAATGCGGTCAAGTCCTGCGTCCAGCATGGCCAGGATGCCAAGGGCCGGGTCGTTGAAATAGCAGAACCCGCTGGCCCGGTCGGGTCGGCCGTGATGGGTGCCGCCGGCCGGGTTGTGCACGATGCCGCCGTCGGCCAGCAGGCGCGCAGCGGCCAGCGATGCGCCGCACGCGGTCGCCGGACGGCGGAAGATCTCGCCATAGATAGGGTTGCCGTTGACGCCGATGTTGAACCGCTCGCGGTCCGCGCGGCTCAGCGCCTGGTCCCGTTCCGCCCGCATCACCGCATCGACATATTCCGGCGTGTGGAAGCGGGTCAGTTCGTCGGGTGTGGCCCGCGGGCTGTCCAGATAGGACCCGTCGTCCAGCCATCCAAGCGCGCGGATCAGGTCCGTGGTGGTGGAGACCCGCGGGATCGCCAGCGGATGGCGCGACCCGTAGGTCGAGCGGCGATAGTTCTCCGAGCCGATGTAAAGCGGGTTCGCCATGATCTCCTCACCTAGACCGGACCCGCGGCCTTGCCAAGGGGGCGGAGAGACGTCATTTATGTGACATCCCCGGGGGGAGCCGCACGCTAAACGGCTGAGAGGTCCCTGGCCCGGTCGGGCCGACTGGACGACCCCTAGAACCTGATCCGGCTAGCACCGGCGTAGGGACGCGTGGAACATGACCTTTTCAGCCAGCCAAGCGACCAGTGTTCATGTCCGCCATGCCGGCGTGCAATACGGCGGCGCCTGGCTGTTCCGGGATTTCTCCATGACGCTGGCGGCCGGGCGCACGACCTGCCTTCTGGGTCCCAGTGGCGTCGGCAAATCGACGTTGTTGCGCCTTGTCGCCGGCCTGATCCCCCCGAACCGGGAGGCCGAGATCGCCGACGAGGCCGGCCGAGGCCTGGACGGCCGGATCGCCTGGATGGGCCAGCAGGACCTGCTGCTGCCCTGGGCAAGCGTTCTGGAAAACGTGGTGCTCGGCGCACGCCTGCGCGGCGAGCGCCCCGACCTGGAACGTGCCCGCAGGCTGCTGGCCCAGGTCGGGCTGGACGGCCGCGCCGGCGACCGTCCGGCGGCGCTTTCGGGCGGCATGCGCCAGCGCGCGGCGCTTGCCAGGACGTTGATGGAAGATCGGCCCGTCGTGCTGATGGACGAGCCTTTCTCCGCCGTCGACGCGATCACCCGCTTCAACCTGCAGAACCTGGCGGCGCGGCTGCTGGCGGGCCGGACGGTGCTGCTGGTGACCCACGACCCGCTGGAGGCACTGCGGCTGGGGCATGTGGTGCACGTCCTCGGCGGTTTTCCGGCCAGCATCGATGCCGGCATCGCGCCGCCGGGGGGACCGCCGCGGGACTCCCACGACAGCGCGATCCTGACCCTGCAGGCCGACCTGTTGGAACGGCTGGCTGCCGGAATGGAGGTCGCCTGATGCGGACACTGCGCGCCCTGGCGATCGCGTTTGGCCTGATCGCGCTGTGGCAGGCCGTGGTCTGGCTGACCGGTGCGCCGGCCTACATCCTGCCCGGCCCGGGACAGGTGCTGGCGGTGCTGTGGCAGAAACACGCCCTGGTGCTGTCGCACGCGGTCTACACGGCGGCCGAGATCGTGCTGGGCCTTCTCGGCGGCACGGCTCTGGGCGCGGTGAGCGCGCTGGTCATGACCGCCTTCCGGCCGGCGCGCCGCTGGTTGCTGCCGGTCCTGGTGGTCAGCCAGGCTATCCCCGTCTTCGCCCTGGCACCGATCCTGGTGCTGTGGGTGGGCTACGGCATGGCGTCGAAGGTGGTGATGGCCGTGCTGATTATCTATTTCCCGGTGACCGCGGCCTTCTATGACGGGCTCCGGCGCACCGATCCGGGCTGGCTGGACCTGGCCCGGACAATGGGCGCCGACGGGTTCCGGCAGCTGCGCCTGATCCGCCTGCCTGCCGCGCTGCCGGCCTTTGCCTCGGGCCTGCGCATCGCCACGGCGGTGGCGCCGATCGGCGCGGTGGTCGGCGAGTGGGTCGGCTCGTCTGCCGGGCTCGGCTATCTGATGCTGCACGCCAACGGCCGGGTGCAGATCGATCTCATGTTCGCCGCGCTGGTCGTGCTGGCGACCCTTGCCGTCGCGCTTTATGCCGTTGTCGATATCGCACTACGAAAGGCGTTGCCGTGGCAGCCGGAAACGCTGGACACCCTGCCTGCCTGAAACCGAAAGGACATCCTTCCCATGCGTATGATCCGGTTGCACATCGCCCGATTGGCCATTGTTTTTGCAACCCTTTTTGCGGCCACATCACAGGCCGGTGCGGCGGACCGGCTGACCGTGCTGTTGGACTGGTTCGTCAATCCCGATCACGGCCCGCTGATCGTCGCACAACAGCGCGGGATGTTCGCCGCGGCGGGCCTGGAGGTGGACCTGGTCGCGCCGGCCGACCCCAACGACCCGCCCAAGCTGGTGGCGGCCGGAAAGGCGGATGTGGCGATCTCCTACCAGCCGCAGCTACACATGCAGGCGGCCCAGGGCCTGCCCCTGGTGCGTGTCGCCACGCTGGTCGCGACGCCGCTGAATTCCCTGGTCGTTTTGGCAGACGGCCCGGTTCAATCGATCGCCGACCTGAAGGGCCGCAAGATCGGCTTTTCGGTGGGCGGGTTCGAGGACGCGCTGCTGGCGGCGATGCTTGAAAAGCACGGGCTGGGTCTCGACGATGTGGAGCTGATCAACGTGAACTGGGCCCTGTCGCCGTCGCTGTTCGCCGGCCAGACCGATGCGGTGATCGGCGCCTTTCGGAACTTCGAGCTCAACCAGATGGACATCGAAGGGCGTCCCGGCCGTGCCTTCTATCCCGAGGAGGAAGGGGTGCCCGCCTACGACGAGCTGATCGTCGTTGCCCACAAGGACCGGGTGGACGACCCGCGGATCGCCCGGCTGGTCGGCGTCCTGGAGGCGGCGACCCAATACATGATCAATCATCCGGACGCGGCCTGGGAGGAATTCAAGGCCTACAATCCTGATGAACTGGACGATGAACTCAACCGCCGGGCCTGGGCCGACACCCTGCCCCGCTTCGCGCTCAGGCCCGCCGCGTTGGACCGGGCGCGTTACGACCGCTTTGCGGCGTTCCTGCAGAAGCAGGGCCTGATCGGCGAGCCGCCGATGCTGGACAGCTACGCGGTGGAGCTGCGGTAACTCGTCGGCAAGGTCGGGGAGAATGGCTGCCAGATGCTTCGAGACGGCGTGCTTGCGCACGCCTCCTCAGCATGAGGGATTTGTGGGACTGGCGCTCTACCCCTCACCCTGAGGAGCGCCCGTTAGGGCGCGTCTCGAAGGGTATGGCTGAAGCCCGGGCTCCGGTTCAGTCCGCCGGCTGCGGGACGATCCGCAGATACGGCTTCACAGCCTTCCAGCCGCCGGGGAACTTCTGCTTGGCCTGCTCGTCGGAGACGGCCGGGACGATGATCACGTCGTCGCCCTGCTGCCAGTTGACCGGCGTGGCCACCTGGTGCTTGGCGGTGAGCTGGCAGGAATCCAGGACCCGCAGCACCTCGTCGAAGTTGCGGCCGGTGCTCATCGGATAGGTCAGCATCATCTTGATCTTCTTATCCGGGCCGATCAGGAAGACCGTGCGCACGGTGGCGTTGTCGGCGGCCGTGCGGCCATCGGAGCTATCGCCCTCCTCCGCCGGCAGCATGTCGTAGAGCTTGGCAATCGCAAGCTCGGGATCGCCGATCAACGGGTAGTTGACCGCGTGGCCCTGGGTTTCCTCGATGTCCTTGGACCATTCGGCGTGGTTGCCGACCGGGTCGACGCTGAGGCCCAGGATCTTGCAGTTGCGCTTGGCGAACGCGTCCTTGAGGCCGGCCATGTAGCCCAGTTCGGTGGTGCAGACCGGCGTGAAGTCCTTGGGATGTGAGAACAGGATCGCCCAGCCGTCGCCGATCCAGTCGTGAAAGACGATGGTGCCTTCCGTGGTTTCAGCCGTGAAGTCAGGTGCTTGGTCATTGATTCTAAGCGGCATTCTCAGCCTCCTTTCTTGCGGTAGGGGCAGGCCCGCCGTTTCAGGCGCGGTCCTTGCCCTTGAGATATGGAGTGAGCGGACGCCGGTAACGATAAAAAACCGGCCTTTCCCGCGTACGATCGATAATACAGCCGGACACCGCACCGGCCGACAACACCGGCAGCGCGGATCCTGGCGTATGGCTAATGGAGGGATGCCGGCAGAACTGTGACCGCAATCACACTCGGCGCCCGGCCCTAGGCCGAGCGCAGCACTGTCTCTTGGGGGCCTATTCCACGGATCACTGTGCGGGCGGCGGTACAAATCGGTTCTTCGATTTCCCTCAAGATGGCGACGCGGTCGAAGCGTTCCGGGTCGCGGTCTATGGCCTGGCGCAAGGCCTGTCCAAAGGCCATCCTGAGTTCGGTACCGATGTTGAACTTGCAGATCCTGGAATTACTCGCCAGGTCGCGGCGCGTCTCCGCCGGAACACCCGATCCGCCGTGGATCACCAGCGGGACGTCGGTCACAGCTTCGATCGCGCGCAGGGCTTCCATATCGATTTCGGCAGCCGCGGTCTGCTGCAGGTGGACGTTCCCGACCGAGATGGCCATGGCGTCGACCCCGGTCTCGCGGGCGAAGCGGGCCGCGTCACCGGGATCGGTCCGGGCGGAGGCTTCGCCCTCGGCATAGCCCACAAACCCGATCTCGCCCTCGCAGGAGACGCCCGCCTCGTGCGCCATTTCGGCGATCGCGGCAGTTGCTTCGACATTCTGGTCCAGGGGATCGCGCGAACCGTCATACATCACCGACGTGAAGCCGCAGGCGATGGCCTCGCGGCATTCCTCGGCCGTTCTGCCATGATCGAGATGCGCGACGACGGGGACCGACGCGCCCTCGCCAAGGGACCGGAACATGGCGCCCAGCACGCTGAGCGGGGTGTGCGCCCGACAGCTTGGACCGGCCTGCAGGATAACCGGAGCGCCTTCCGCCTCCGCCGCGGCGACATAGGCGCGTGCGTCCTCCCATCCCAGGACCACCAGCCCGGCGACGGCATAGCCTTCCTTCAATGCGGGCTGGAGAACCTGGGACAGCGTGGCCAGGCTCATTTGAACTTGGCCACCATGTCCATGATGCCGGGAATGGTCTTCAGCTGTTCCGCGTGCGCCGCCTGGAAGTTCTGCTTCAGGCTGCGCTGGCTGAGCCCGCCCAGGATCGTGAAGTAGTACATCTCGTAACCCGGCAGCACCGCACAGGGGTGATAGCCCTTGTCGATGCAGACGGTCGAGCCGTCGACGATGTGGTAGGCGTCGCCCGGCTTGTCATCCTCGCGCTGCAGCATCTGCAGACCCGACCCGTAGTTCGGCTTGAAGCGGAAATTGTAGGTTTCGTCGTGCCGCGACTCCTCGGGCAGATGATCGGTGTCGTGCTTGTGCGACGGGAAACCGGACCAGCCGCCCTGCCCCACCGTGTACAACTCCGAGACCAGAAGCCGGCCGACCTTTCCGTGCTGCTTCTGCCCCAGGATGTGTTTGATCTTGCGGTGGGTCTTGGTGTCGTCGGATCCGTACTGGACGGAGTCGATTTCGTTGGCGCGCACGGCGAACGGTTCCAGGACCTCGTCGTATTTCGCGCCGGCGACGAAGATTTCGGCGTTGTCCGACACGCACACCATCCGGGCCTCGGTACCGCTCGGGACATAGACACGCTCGGGCTCGCCGTCCCAGACATCGGCGACACGGTTGCCGATCTTCTCGAAGGTTTGGCCCTTGACCTCCACGTCCACCGTTCCGGTCGCCGGCACGATGCAGGTCTCGAAGCCCGGCACGCGGTATTCGAAGCTCTCGCCCTTCGTCAGCTTCACGATGTTGAAGTAGTTGAGCGGCACACAGTCGTTGTCGGGGGTGACGATGGGCTCATTGTGGTTGTCGTAGGGTGCGATATGCATGGCTTGGTCCTTTCAGGCTTCGGTCGGGCCCGGATGGGTTTTGAGAAAATCCTCGAGTTCGGCGGTCGTCGGCATGGCGGGCGCGCAGCCGACCCGTGCGACCACGATGGCCGCGCAGGCAGAGCCGCGCAGCACGCAGGTGCGCAGATCGTGGCCGGCGGCAAGCGCGGCGACGAAGCCGCCCATGAAGCTGTCGCCGGCGCCGGTGGGCTTGAGCGCGGTGACGGGGTAGATCCCGGTCCGGAACTCCTCGTCCGCCGTGATCGTGATCGCGCCCTTCTCGCCCAGCTTGTAGACGACGATCGTGGCGCTTGAACGGGCCAGCACCCGCGCCTTCTCCAGGCCCTTATCGAAACCCCCGGCCATGAAGCCGAACTCCTCGTCGTTGCCGACGATGACGTCGCACAGCGCACCGGCGCGCGAATAGGTCTCCGCGGCGATTTCAGCCGAGGGCCAGGAATAGGGCCGATAGTCCAGGTCGAAGATCAACGGAAGGCCGGCCTTCTTCGCAAGGTCGAAGGCATGGAACGCGGCGCTGCGTGACGGTTCGGCGGCGAGAACGGTGCCGGTTGTGATAAGCGCACCGTAGCGGGCATAGTCGACCGCCGAGACGTCGTCGACGGTCATTTCGAAATCCGCCGCGCCGTTGCGGTAAATCACCGACTGGTGGTCCTCGACCCTGGACTCGACGACCGCGAGGGAGTTGCGCGCCTCGCCGCCGACCGACTTCACGTGGGTCGCATCGACGCCGTAGTGCGCCAGTTGGTTCAGCGCGAAACGTCCGATCGCATCGTCGGAGACCGAGGTGACCAGGGCAGCCTTGCCGCCGTGTCGGGTGATGGCCACACCGATATTCGCGGAAGAGCCGCCCAGGCAGGCGAAGAACTGGGTCGCCTCTTCCGTCTTCGTCCCCGGCGGGTCGGGATAGAAATCCATCCCCGCCCGCCCGACGATCACGAAATCATTGCGGCTGATGCGCGACAGGTCAGTCATTGGATGCAGCCATTCCCCCTCAGACGCCGACCCGCTGGCGGGCCCGTGCCGACTCGATTTCCGCGTGCGCTTCGCGAACGGAGCCGTGGTCGCTGACTTCCGGGGTCCCCACCTCCCACCAGGTGTGGCCTTCGGTGGTCCACCCCTCATGGGCGTCCACCTGCATGGCGATCACATAGGTTCGGTCCGCCGCCTTGGCGCGCTTGAAGGCCTCGGCAAGTTCGGACGGGTCCGCCACGGTCTCGGCAAGTGCGCCCATTGCACGCGCGTGGGCCTCGAAATCGATGGCGAAGGGCTCGACCTCGATGTTGCAGTCCTTGATCAGATTGTTGAACGAGGCGTTCCCGGTGTTGTTCTGCAGCTTGTTGATCACCGCGAAGCCGCCATTGTCCAGCACGAGGACGATGAGTTTCCGTCCGGTCAGCACCGAGGAGTAGATGTCCGAGTTCATCAACAGGTAGGAACCGTCGCCGGTGAACACGATGGTGTCCTGATCGGGCTCCTTCTCGGCCTGGGCGATGCGGGCACCCCATCCGCCGGCGATCTCGTAGCCCATGCAGGAGAAACCGAACTCCACATCAACGGTCCCGGTCTTCAACGTGCGCCAGTTGGCGGTAACTTCCGCGGGAAGGCCGCCGGCGGCCGCGACAACCCGGTCGCCCGGGTCGCAAAGCGCGTTCGCGACACCGATCGCCTGGACATAGGAGTTCGGGCGGTTTCCGGTCTGGACATTCTGGGCCACGTAGGCGTCCCAGGCTTCCCGTTCGGCCCTGGCGCGTCCCGTCCAGTCCGCGGGGCAGCGGTAGGCACCGATAGCCTCGGACAGCAAGGCCAGCGAGAGCATCGCATCGCCCACCACGGGCGCCGCGCGATGCTTGCCCGCATCGTGGCGCGCCGCATTGATCGAGACGATCCGCGCCTTCTTGTCGAAGGCGGTCCAGGACCCGGTCGTGAAATCCTGCAGCCGTGTACCGACCGCCAGGATCACGTCCGCCTCGGCCGCGATCGCGTTGGCGGAATCCGATCCGGTCACGCCGACCGGCCCGATGTTCAGCGGATGGTCGGCAACCAGGTTCGCCCGGCCGGCGATGGTTTCGACCACCGGAATGTCATGCCGCTCGGCGAAGGCGGTGAGATCGGCGACCGCGCCCGAATACTGCACGCCACCGCCGGCGATGATCATCGGACGGTGCGCCTCCCGGATCAGCGCAGCGGCGTCGGCAATTTCGTCGGCGTCCGGCGAGACGCGCCTGATGCGATGGACCTTCTTCTCGAAGAATTCGACCGGATAGTCATAGGCCCAGCCCTGGACATCCTGGGGCAGGCCCAGGAAAGCGGGACCGCAATCGGCCGGATCCAACATGGTGGCGATCGCCGCGGGCAGTGACTGGATGATCTGGGCCGGATGGGTTATCCGGTCCCAATACCGGGTGACGGCCTTGAAGGCATCGTTGACGCCCAGGGCCGGGTTCCCGAAATGCTCCAGCTGCTGCAGCACCGGGTCAGGCAGCCGGGTGATGAAGGTGTCGCCGCACAGCATCAGCATGGGCAGCCGATTGGCATGCGCCAGGGCCGCGGATGTCACCAGGTTCGAGGTGCCGGGTCCTGCCGATGCAGTGCAGAACATGAAGCGGCGGCGCAGGTGGTATTTCGCGTAGGCCGCGGCGGCGAACCCCATGCTCTGTTCGTTCTGACCCCGGTAAAGCGGCAGGTCTTCGCGATGGTCGTTCAATGCCTCGCCCAGGCAGGTCACATTGCCATGACCGAAGATGGCGAACCCGCCGCCGCACAGGCGCACCTCTTCGCCGTCGATCTCGATGAACTGGTTTGCCAGGTGCCCTACGATGGCCTGCGCCAGCGTCAGCCGGACCGTTTCAGACTTCGCGTCCATCCGCCTCTCCCACGTCTTTTTTTGGTGCTCGGGTGGCAACAGGCCAGTTTTGTCATTGACCTTGTGTTGCCATTAAGGATACGAAATTTGCAACCGGTTGCAACTTAATTTTCCTGGAATTGACCTGTGCTGTATCGGTGCGGCACAGGCGGGAAGATAATCGGAGCCGGCAGGACCGGAAGGGTCAGCCGCGGCAAATGACAGGGTTGGAATCATGACGATCAGAATCGGCAATGCCCCATGCTCGTGGGGCGTGGAGTTCGCGGACGATCCGCGCAATCCGTCCTGGGAGACCGTGCTGACGGAGTGCGCCGAAGCCGGGTACAAGGGGATCGAGCTGGGCCCGGTGGGGTACATGCCTGAGGATCCCGACCTCCTGGGTGAGGCGCTGGCACGCCACGATCTCGAGCTTATCGGCGGCGTGGTCTACCGACCGTTCCACGACCCGAACGAATGGGATGACGTGCTGGACGGCACCCTGCGCACCTGCAAGGCGCTGCGGGCGCATGGCGCGCGGCAACTGGTGCTGATCGATTCGATTTCTGCCCGACGCGCGCCGACGGCCGGACGCCCCGACGAGGCGGTGCAGATGGATGCCGCCGAATGGGCCGGCCTGGTCGATCGCATCCGCACGGCCGCGAAAACCGGGGCGGAGGAGTACGGCCTGACGGTGGGCATGCATGCCCATGCTGCCGGTTTCGTCGATTTCGAACCCGAACTGGAGCGGATCCTGAACGAGATCGACGAGACGATCCTGAAGATCTGCCTGGACACCGGCCACCACACCTATGCGGGCTACGACCCGGTAAGCTTCGTGAAACGGCACGTTGGACGGATCTCCTACATGCATTTCAAGGATATCGATCCGAAGGTGAAGGCGGACGTGATCGCCAACCGAACGGATTTCTACGAGGCTTGCGGGCAAGGCATCTTCTGCAACCTCGGCGACGGCGAAGTGGACCTTCCGGCCGTGCGCGACGTGTTGCTGGAGGCGGGGTTCGAGGGTTGGTGCACGGTCGAGCAGGACTGCGACCCGGAAGGCGCGGTTTCGCCGGTCAGCGACGCGACCGCGAACCGGAACTACCTCACCTCGATCGGATTCAACTGAGGGGGGCCGACATGAACAAGCTGCGCTGGGGCATGATCGGCGGCGGCGAAGGCAGCCAGATCGGCCCCGCCCATCGCCTGGGTGCCGGGCTGGACGGTGCATTCGATTTTGTCGCCGGGGCATTGGACCACCGGCCCGATGTGGGGCGTGCTTACGCCCAGCGGCTGGGGATCGCCCCGGACCGCGCCTACGGCGACTGGCGCGAAATGCTGGAGTCTGAACGCGGGCGCACCGACAAGATCGATCTGGTCACCGTCGCGACCCCCAACGCGACCCACTTCGAGATCACGGCGGCGTTTCTCGAAGCGGGTTTCAACGTGCTTTGCGAGAAACCCATGACCATGACCGTCGAGGAAGGCGAGAGGATCGTGCGCCTGGCCCGGGAGACCGGCAACATCTGCGCGGTGAATTACGGCTATTCCGGCTACTCGCTGGTGCGCCACATGCGGGCGATGGTCGCGCGGGGTGACCTGGGCCGTGTCCGCCTGGTGGTGGCCGAGTTTGCCCACGGCCACCATGCGGATGCGGCCGATGCCGACAACCCGCGGGTCCGCTGGCGCTACGACCCGGCGCAGGCCGGCGTCTCCGCCCAGGTTGCCGATGCCGGGATTCACGCGCTTCATCTTGCCTGCTTTGTGACCGGCCAGGAGGTGACCCGGCTGTCCGCCGATTTCGCGTCCTGTATCGAAAGCCGGGCGCTGGAAGACGATGCGATGGTCAACTTCCGGATGGACGGTGGCGCGGTCGGGCGGTTGTGGACCTCGTCGGTTGCGATCGGCAAGCAGCACGGGCTGGCGATCCAGGTCTTCGGCGAGACAGGCGGCCTGCGCTGGGCCCAGGAACAGCCCAACCAGCTCTACTGGACGCCGCTTGGCGGCCGGACGGAGATCATCGAGCGCGGCGAGGCCGGGCTCTCTCCCGAGGCCGACAGGACCAGCCGCCTGACCATCGGCCATGCGGAAGGCATGGCGCTTGCGTTCGCCAACATCTACACCGACCTTGCCGAAGCGATCCGCGCCGGGAACGAAGGCCGTGCGCCCGATCCGGCAGCCGACCACTATCCTCGTGCCGAGGACGGGCTGCGGTCGATGGCCGCCGTCCATGCCGCGGTGGCGTCGGCAGGTGATGCAGGGGCCTGGGTCGACGCCCGCCCGCCCCTGTTCAGAGAGGCCTGAGCGTTCCCCGCTCGACGATACGGCAGCGGAACATGCCGATCTGACGGAGCGACAGGTCAATGGAGGTGCGGGGCGCGCCTGTCGAAATCCAGGGCGCAAGGCACGTTTTCTGAAACCGGTTGCAAGCTGTCAGCGGCGTCACCGAACGCGACCGGCGGAAGCGCAGGCGCGTTTGACAAACCGTCTGGGCCTTAGTCCGCCGCGTCCGGCTCCAGCGATGGCCGTGCCACGGGCCCGGGTGTTTGCTGGGCTTCCTGCTGGCGGGTCCACATCCTGGCATAGGTGCCGTCATGTTCAAGCAGCGCGGCGTGCTTGCCGCGTTCGACGATGCGGCCCTCGTCCAGGACGATGATCTCGTCCGCATCGACCACCGTCGACAGGCGATGGGCGATCACCAGGGTGGTGTGGCCGGCGGAAACCTCCTTCAGGCTTTGCTGGATCTCCCGTTCGGTGGCGGTGTCGAGCGCCGAGGTGGCCTCGTCGAACAACAGGATCTGCGGCCGTTTCAGGATGGTCCGCGCGATCGCAACCCGCTGCTTCTCGCCGCCGGAAAGCTTCAGGCCCCGCTCGCCCACCCTGGTGTGATAGCCGTCGGGCAGGCCCATGATGAAGTCATGGATCCGCGCATGGCGCGCCGCCTCCTCGATCTCCGCGGGACTGGCGCCGGGCTGGCCATAGGCGATGTTGTAGAAGATCGTGTCGTTGAACAGGACGGTGTCCTGGGGGACGATGCCGATCGCCCGGCGCACCGATTGCTGGGTCAGGGTCCGGACGTCCTGGCCGTCGATCGTGATCGTGCCGTCGGTCACGTCGTAGAACCGGAACAACAGCCGGCTGATCGTGGACTTCCCCGCGCCGGTCGGCCCGACGATCGCCACCGTCTCGCCGGGATGCGCGGTAAAGGATACGTCCTTCAGGATGGGGCGGCGGGGATCGTAGCCGAAAAAGACCTTATCGAAACAGACGGTGCCCTTCTGCAGCGCCAGATCGCCGGCGTCGGGCTTGTCGGCCACGTCGGTGCGGATGTCCAGGATCCGGAACATCTTGTCCATGTCCGTCAGCGACTGGCGGATCTGGCGGTAAACGAAGCCCAGGAAATTGAGCGGCAGGTAGAGCTGGACCAGGTAGGTGTTGACCAGCACGAAGTCGCCCACGGTCATGGTGCCCGCGACCACCCCCATACCGGCCATCGCCATCAGCGAGATGAGGCCCGCGGAAATGATCAAGCCCTGGCCGATGTTCACCGCCGACAGGCTCATGATCGACTTCACGGCGGCATCTTCGTAACCGCGCATGGCTGAATCGAAGCGCGACGCCTCGTGGGCCTCGTTGTTGAAATACTTGACCGTTTCGAAATCGAGCAGGCTGTCGATCGCCTTGGTGTTGGCCTCCTCGTCCTTCTGGTTCATGGCGCGCCGGTATTTCAGCCGCCATTCGGTCACCACCAGGGTGTAGGTGATGTAGGTGGCGATGGTGACGAAGGTGACCAGCGCGAACCAGATGTCGAACAGCCCCCACAGGATGCCGCAGACCAGAAAGATCTCCAGCAGCGTCGGCAGGATGTTGAACAGCATGAAGTTGAGCAGGAACTCGATCCCCTTCACGCCGCGTTCGATCACCCGGCTGAGGCCTCCGGTCTGACGGTCCAGATGGAACCTGAGCGACAGGCTGTGCAGGTGCTGGAAGGTGTGCAACGCGACGGTGCGGATCGCATGCTGACCGACCCGGGCGAACAGCGCGTCGCGCAGCTCGCCGAAAACCTGGGTCATCAATCGGGTCAGGCCATAGGCCAGGATCAGCCCGATCGGCAGGGCAAGGACCGCCCCGGTTTCAACGTTCAGCGCATCGACCGCGTCGCGGTAGAAGACCGGAACCGCCACATTGGCCAGCTTGGCCGCAACCAGGCAGGCGACTGCCAGCAGGACCCGCACGCGCAACTCCGCCCGCGTGCTGGGCCACAGATAGGGCAGCAGCGTCCGCAGCGTTCCCAGCTCATTGCGCTCGACGCCGGCACTCGCGAGATCGGCCTGATTCTGGCTCATGGCGCTTGCGATCCTAAACTCTCAGGTGCTTTCCGCATGTTAACGGGATTTGCCCCGGCCGGTGCGATATTCAAGTCTCAGTGCCCGAATCCCGCCCGATACCGCGGCAATCGGCATTGCAACGGCCGGGTCCGGGGATTAGCTTCTCAGCGTTCGCGAGGAGGTGCGAAGAAACATGGCGACCAAGAATGTCCTGGTTCATCTGGGGGACGATGGGGAGACGGATACCCGGCTCCACGCCGCCGTCAATGTGTGTAAGCATTTCCAGGCTCACTTGATGGCGTTTTATTACCACGAGGTGAAGATTCCCGTGGGCGCGGTCGGGCGCGGTGGCTACTTGGCCGAAAACCAGGAGAAGATCGACAAGCACGCGGACGAGTTGAAGCAGAAAGTCGCCCGGCTCTGCAAGGCGGCCAAGATCGACTGGGATTGGGCACGGTCCGACACCGAGCATTTCACCTCCGTCTTCCAATACACCTCCCTCTCGGATCTGATCATCATCAGCGAAATCACCGTGGACGACCTGGAAGACCGGATATTCTACAAGGACGTGGAAGAACTCATCATGCGCGCGGGCGCCCCGTTCCTCGTGCTGCCGCATAGGTTCGAGGCGAAGGGGTGGAGCCATCCGAAGAAGGTGATGATCGCCTGGAAGCCCTCCGGCGAGGCCATCCGTGCCGTGCGGGACTCCCTTGAGATCATCCAGGCGGCGTCCGAGGTGGTGGTGTTTACGGCCGACGTGGACCCGGAACGCCACGACAACCCTGCCGCCGGGATCTTGCGCTATCTGAAGAGCCATGGGATCGACGCGATCTCCGATCACCACATCCAGGACGCGCGGATCGGCGACCAGATCATGAACGTCGCCGAACAGCACGGCGTCGACATGATCATCATGGGCGCCTACGGCGCCATGGGGTTGAAGGAAAAGCTGTTCGGGGGCGCCACCCGTCACATCATGACGAAATGCCCGATCCCGGTGCTGCTATCCCACTAGGGCCGGGTTGATTCGAAGCGAAGCACCGAAGCGGTTGCATCCATACCCTTCGAGACGGTGGCGTTCCTCCGGGTGAGGATTGCGATGGCTGCTGGCCAGAATTACCCCTCACCCTGAGGAGCGGTGCGTAGCACCGCGTCTCGAAGGGTGTGGCTGCACGCGGTACGGCACTGGCTTGGTGACCGATTCCCCTACGGCACTGCTCTGACCGGACGCGATCAGAAGAAGACGAACGTCGTCAGCACGAACAGCGGCGTCAGGATTCCGAACGACCAGATCATGTAACCGAAGAAGCTGGGCATCTTGACGCCCCCTTCTTCGGCGATCGACCGGACCATGAAGTTGGGGGCGTTGCCGATATAGGTGTTGGCCCCCATGAAGACCGCACCGGCCGAGATCGCCAGCAAGGTTGCGGCCAACGGTCCCATCAGTTCCGCCGCATCGCCGCCCGCGGTGTTGAAGAACACCAGATAGGTGGGCGCATTGTCCAGGAAGCTGGACAACAGCCCGGTCGCCCAGAAATAGACCGAGTTGACCGGCGTCCCGTCGTCGGCGGTCACCAGATCGATGATCGGCGCCAGGGCGCCGTCGGTGCCGGCCTTGAGGATGGCGATCGCCGGAACGATGGTGATGAAGATCCCCACGAACAACTTGGCGACTTCGAGAATTGGGAACCAGGTAAACCCGTTGGCCCGCCTGCTTTCGATGTCGGTCAGCTTCCAGGACGCATAGGCGATCGCCAGCAGGAGAAAATCGCGCAGGACGTTCTGCAGTTCCACGGTGACGTGATAGACGTCCACGGAGATGCCGGGGCGCCACAGGCCACTCATCAGCACCGCGCCGATGACGCACAGCAGCAAGGCAAGATTGACCCGGCCCTCAAGCCGCAAGGCGCCGTCCTCGACGTGTTCCTCGGTATCGGACTCGATGTCGATCCCCTCGCGGGCAAACAGCTGAACGTCGATGATGTAATAAAGAACGAGGAGGATGCCCGAGACCATCAGCATCGGCAGGAACATGTTGGTGGTCGGCCAGAAGAACGAAACGCCCTTCAGGAATCCCAGGAACAGCGGCGGGTCGCCAAGCGGCGTCAGGGAACCGCCGATATTGGCGACCAGGAAGATGAAGAACACCATTGTGTGGACTTTGTAGCGGCGCCGGTCGTTGGCCCGCAGCAATGGCCGGATCAACAACATCGCCGCGCCGGTCGTGCCCATCCAGCTGGCGATGAAGGTGCCGATGAACAGGATCATGGTGTTGACCAGGGGCGTTCCCCTGAGACTCCCCCGCAGGCGCACGCCCCCGGCGACCGTGAACAGCGCCAGCAACAGGATGATGAAGGGGATGTATTCGAGCAGCAGGACGTGCAGCAGCTCGAAAAGTGCGAGCTGCCAGCCGAACAGAATGAGGAAGGGCACCATGAAGGACAGCGCCCAGAAGGCGGAGAACTTGCCGAAATGGTGATGCCACACCTTCGGCAGCGCCAGCGGCATGATGGCAATGGACAAAAGGATCCCGGCGAACGGGATCGTCCAGAAAAGATTGAGTTCCGCGCCGTCCAGGTGTGGCGCCCCGGCACCGGCCGCGGCCGCCCCCGCGGAATATGACATCGTCCCGACACCGCACAGCGCAGCCGCAACAACCCCCCGCCCGATCAGTTTGACCATGCCTCCCTCTTTTTCTTTCCGACCGGATCCACGCGGCACCGATCCCCAAACTTCCCCCTTGAGTATTATCTATCCGGGCGCCAGGGCAAGACCCGCGTGTTAGGCTCGTGCCGCGCACGCATCAAATGGAACGTCAGGATGGACCCAGAGGCACAGGTCAGCGACCACTACACCCACGGCACGCTCTTCGAGGCGATCGCCCGTGCCCTGGCCTCGGCCGGCATCGATATCGACGCCGCAACGGTGGACCAGCTTGCCGCGCTCGATCATTTCCACGGCCGGGGCCTCGCCGCGACCGAACAGCTGCTCGGCCGCCTCGACATCGCCCCGTCCAACCATGTCTTGGACGTGGGCTGCGGGATCGGCGGGCCTGCGCGCTACGTGGCGACCCGGTTCGGCTGCCGGGTCACCGGCATCGACCTGACCGAGGAGTTCTGCACTGTTGCCGGCCGGCTGAACGCGATTGTCGGGCTGGGGGACAGGATTACAATCGAAGTGGGTTCCGCCACGGCCCTGCCTTTCACGGATGCCGCGTTCGATGCGGTCTTTTCGCAGAATGTCTCGATGAACATCGCCGACAAGGACCGGTTCTATGGCGAGATCTTTCGGGTGCTGAAGCCGGGCGGCGTCGCCGCCCTTGCCGAATTCGCAAGGGGCGCCGGGGACGAACCCGACTACCCGGTGCCCTGGTCGTCGGACGGATCCAACAGCTTCCTGCAAACGCCGGATGCCGCAAGGGACGCGCTCACCCGTGCCGGTTTCGAGATCCGCGCCTGGAGCGATCACACCGAAACGGTCATCGCCGCCAACAAGGCCCAGCGCGAACATATCACCGAACACGGACCGCCAAGGCTGGGCCCGCACATCCTTATGGGAAACGGCGCACGCGAAAAGATGCGCAACAGCGCGCGCAACATCGAGCAGGGCCGCGTCCGGCCCATCGACATCGTCTGCCGCAAGCCGGGTGGCGACTGAGGGTTTGGCGCATGGTCGTCTGAGACTAAGTCACCCTAGAAACGAGACGCCGTGCCGCATGCCGCCACGCCCTTCGAGACGGCGGCTTCGCCGCCTCCTTGTATTAACGCGATCGGATAGAAT
>Ga0066187_1000278_pt1 | contig 19012 bp, 17 predicted proteins | sample WorMetexBAHAMAS1_FD_58706 | JGI IMG/M metagenome (GOLD analysis project Ga0066187, IMG submission 58706) | Marine gutless worms symbiont microbial communities from Max Planck institute for Marine Microbiology, Germany - Inanidrilus exumae... | ecosystem: Host-associated > Annelida > Digestive...
CTGATCTCTCGAGTTAGTGATGAATTTATTCTCGACGTGGAGTCTTTTGTCCAGAAACATTTTCCCAGAGGTAGAGAGGGGGTTAGTGGATCCCGCCGCTTTGTGCTCAAAGAGATCAAAGAGTGGCAGACATTGGCAAAGATTCTAACACTTAACAAACGAGCTTTTATGAAAACGAGAGTGTTGTTGAGTGAGTGTTGGAATAGAGTGAAATTCGATGAGGTAGAATGTGTACAAGGGGCAGAAGGTGGGTCTGAAGAGTGGGAGAAAAATTTTCAGATGCTATCAGAAGAGATAGAGATGCTTGGTGCAGCGTGCGCAAAGAGGGAATATTCACAGAGGAATAAAGTCGTAGATGTAACCAAAGCCATTCAAGATAAGATAAATCGTCTTTCATTGAGTCGAAATCATAGGGCAATGTTGTACAAAAAACTCAAAAAATCTCGCGCAGAAGCTCTCCATGCTATCAGAGATAAAGCAATTAAGAGCCACGAAGCAGAAATCAAAAGAGCGCAAGAATTTTCCGATGCAATCGTTCAGACTATTGCACAGGAGCAGAGCCTCTCTCTCGAGGAGCTCCAAAGTAGAGAGAAGGATTTTAAAGAGCATTTCGAGAAGCTCTCTTCACTCTCCCACGAAAAGATTCTCGTGTGTGAACGTTATTTTTCAGACCTTCATGGATTTATACTTGACAAGCGAGGGGCACAGGTTTCGGAGCGAGAAGAACTGGAACTTCTTCTCGCTGATAGAGAGGCTTTTGTTGAGGAGATCAGGGAGCAAATAGAGCTCTATCGAAGGGAGATGGGTGGAGGATCTAATCTTGACTTCGAGCAAGCGATGACATATCGAGAGCTTTTTGACAGTGCTAAGATGCATTTGAGCAGAGAGGTGGAGGCTGTACAACGACTTGAAGAAAGGCTGAGCATGGGAGGGGGAGGTGTGGGATGAGAGATAAGATAGTAGGTTTTTTGGGGGGGAGTTTTGATCCTATTCATCTTGGACATCTGAATTTAGCAATCACCATTTTCGAGCAAGTGGAATTAGATCTCATCCTATTTTGTCCCGCCCACATCTCACCCACAAAGCAGCATGCCCCCCCGATCGCTTCATCAGAACATCGCCTAAACATGGTTCGCATCAGCTTGGAGGGGATCCCCTTTTGTAGAGCGTATGAGGCCGAATTAGATCGCCCTCCACCCTCTTACACAATCGATACTATCAGAGGGATTGATGTAGAAAATATTAAACTTATTGTATATGAGGATGTTGCTTATACGTTAGATCAGTGGAAGGACGCTGAAGAGCTTTTGAGGTTGGCTCCCCCTCTCGTCGGTAGCTCTACTGGATTTGATAGAAAAAAACTTGATAGACTGCCGAGAAATATACGGTCGATATTGTGTGCGGGGGTATGTCGTATTCCTCTGATGGATATTAGCAGCACGATGATCCGCGATAGACTTCGGAGAGGAAGATATTGTAGGCATCTTCTCCTAGAGAAAGTAGTAGACTACATTCATCAAAATAGGTTATATTGTGATGCTTGACAGTTATGGTGTTATCTCGGATTAGATCTATAGTTAGGACGATTTGTGAGAAAAAGGGGGGTAATGTCGTTGTCTTCGACGTGCGAGGACTCTCTTCGATTACAGATTACATTCTTCTTGCTGAAGGAAATGTCGAGAGGCATGTGGTAGTCCTTGCGAAGGAAGTTGAAGGCTTCATGCGTGGATTGGGGCAAAAAGCGTTCTGTACTGAAGGCTTGCAAGATGGGGATTGGGTGGTGTTGGACTATTCTCAAATAGTGATCCACCTCCTCATCCCAGGAATGAGAAAAAAATATCAATTGGATAATTTGTGGCAAACTGGGAGGATCATGCGTTTTGATTAGAAGGTCCTTGTATCTAAGGTGAGAGATGAAAAAGAGACGGCGTGTTGTCATAACGGGGATGGGTGTCGTGTCCTGTTTTGGGATGGACGTGGATAAATTTTATCAAGATCTACTGTCCGGAAAGAGCGGCATTAGGCCAATAACAGCCTTCCCCTGTGAACATTATCCTGTGCGTTTTGCTGGATCTGTCCGAGATTTTGAGGTAGGTGATTACATGGACAAGAAGCAGGCAAAACGTGTCGATCCTTTTATTCGTTACATCATGGTTGCTGGGAAGAAGGCGATGGAGGATGCTAGGATTACCGCTGAGACAATGCATAAGCTCGACAAATCTCGTTGTGGTGTATTGGTGGGCTCAGGCATTGGAGGTATGACGACCTTTTTTGATAAGAGCCAGCTTCTCGTGCGCAAAGGGTTTCGCCACCTCTCTCCATTTTTTGTTCCCTACATCATCCCCAATATGGGTGGTGCGATGCTAGCGATAGATAATGGGTTCACTGGTCTTAATTACTCCATCTCAGCGGCATGTGCTACAGCCAATTACTGTATCATAGCTGCTGCGCGTCATATTGAAAGGGAGGATGCAGATCTTGTGATTTGCGGTGGTGCGGAGGCACCCATTAATGCTGTTGGAATAGGGGGTTTTTTTGGAATGAAGGCTCTTTCTGAGCGTCATGATGCCTGCGAGAAGGCCTCACGTCCGTGGGACAAATCTCGCGATGGGTTCGTGCTTGGTGAAGGGGCTGGTCTTCTCGTTTTAGAAGAACTCGGGCATGCTCAGAAGCGGGAAGCTCCTATTCTGGGGGAGTATCTTGGTGGAGCGACCTCCTGTGATGCATACCATCTTACGCGCCCTCGTGAGGAGGGTGTAGAGGTTGTCAAGTGTATTGAAGCTGCCCTTAGGGATGGTAATGTGGGTAAGGAGGAGGTTAACTATATTAACGCGCATGCAACTTCTACTGTTGTTGGAGACTTGTGTGAGTTGATGGGATATAGACAGGCCTTTGGAGGTCACTCTAAATATATCAAGATTAACGCGACCAAATCGATGATTGGCCACTGCTTGGGTGCTGCTGCTGGTATTGAGGCGATTGCTTCTGTCAAGGCGATGAACACTTCTATGCTGCATCCCACTATCAACGTGGAAGATCCTGAGGAGGAGTTGCAATATTTTGATCCTGTGCTAGGTGAGGCCCAATACCACGAAGTTAACGTAGCGCTCTCCTTCTCGTTGGGATTTGGTGGGCATAACTCCGCTGTTCTCTTTGCGCCATATGAGGAGTGAACTTGCATGTCCTTTGGCAAAGCCCTAGTTGGGAGGTGGTACTGTAGGAAATCTTCTTGTAAAAAATAGAAAATTAGTGGATTTGGAGGGGAAGAGTTGAGTGGGGGTGATCCAATGGGGAGTTTTGCGCATTTATTTTGATATGAAGCCCTGTTGGAAGTTGTGAAATAAAAATAAGTTGCACATAAAGTTTAAAGTTCTATGAAGCACGAAAGGTTAAAAAAACTAGAGACAGAGTTATATGATTTGGAACAATGGCTAAAATTGGGACTTGTCCCTAAAAAAGACATTGAAAAGCATAAAATAGAGATCGCTACTCTAAAAAAGAAGATAAATGAAGAAAAAGGGCGCCTTCAGGCTCTTAAGGATAGTGGTGACGCTGAGGGAAGTTTTTCCCAGAAGAGAAACTCTCAGTTAAGACAAGGTTATCCAGAGTCTGCGCATACAATGTCTGGAATTGAGATGGATGGAGGTAGTAGCGTGACAGACGTGGGCCTTGAAGTGGAATCGGAGACCTATTTTGATACTGAGGCGACTACAACTGTTTCCGATGATGAATCTTCAGGGGAGGCGACAACTATCGTAGAGGAGGCGGATGACCCCTTTAGCGATAAGAATCGTTGGCGCCGTGGTATTCTCGAAGATCCTGACAATGATTCTTGGTGACTTTTGCTTTTCTCGACAAGTCGAACGCATGGTAGAACTCAGAATACATGACTTAATGTCAACCTAGTAAATTGGTTACAGCTGACGTGAGCGCCTCGTGCTGAGTTTGGTATAAAAGTGTTCGAATAAAAGAGCGTTGGGCCCAGTGTTGGATCGCATTCTGAGTTCGAGAGCGAAGAGCTCTCGTAATCCTACCACGAAGTATGATGGAGAGTAGCGGGTGGCGAGTGCTTTGAGCCTTTCACCCTTTTTGCCGAGGGGTTTGGGGGCTTTTTCATCAGAGCTTAGCGATATACCCAGATTCAGTTGATAACGGATTTGTCCTACTAGAGCATGGAAGTTCTCTAGTGCATTTATTGAGTGGGAATTAAGATTTCCTCCCCACACCAATATTTCTGATAGCTGCCACCCCGTTTGTAGAAGGGGAGAGGCAGTGGACTGTATCATTTTTATGGAGATTCGTTCTCTCTTTCCCGAATACACAATGGCTTTTTCTAGTTCTTGGAGAAGCCACAAAAAATTTGTATGACCGAGATTCAAGAGATAGGCTAGAGCATCAGCCTCCACCACTTTTCCTTCGGAGAGCGCTCTCTCTGAGAGCCATCGTTGTAGGCGCGTGGTACGTTCCCAGGGTTTCTCTTTTGTGAGATTTAGGATGACGCTACTCTTTTTTGCTGTTCCGAGGGGCGGGGGAGATTTTTCTCCGCTTGTTGCAATGAGGATGAGACCGGGAGGAAGAGGTATGGCGTGATCTTGCACTGCTTCAATACCCTCACAAATTAACACCCGTTCTTTTTTGGTAAAAAATGTGGGCGATTCGATCTCTGAGAGGATGGTATCGGCATCTACGCGCACATAGTCTCTGTTGATAGCATGCGCCATCTTTTGTGCTAAAAATTTTCTTTCAGATAAATCGGGCATTAAGAGTAGGTAGAATGAAGAGAAAGGACCCGAACGAGAACGCTCGAAATAGTGCTCAAAGTCCTCTGATTTACAAAACTCCAATTCTTCTAGACTCCCTTTGATTCCCCTTTTCAAAAAAGTGGGGAGGTGGGGTGACGATGCCATTATACGATCGATCAGAATTTTTGTGTGTGGATTTTTTATTATAACAACATGCATTAAGTTTTGGTGAATTTATTCAAATAACATAATATTATTTTGCATTTATTTGTTTTTATGATACAATGTTGTGTACATAGTTTTGTGTTTTGTTTATGTCGTGTACAAGTGTATTATCACCAAGTTTCGTAAAGCAAAATAGTAAATCTTCATTTGAGGATTCTGCGAATGTGCATAAAGCTCGTTCAAGAAATGAAAATAGAGTCTATTCATTCTTTGCTTTTCCCAATATTCCTTCGGGATTAAACCTGCTCTATTTGATACCAGGTACGGTACGTTTAATTACTGTTCTTTGTCGTTCGCTCCGTGAGGGAGATAGGGAGGAATCTGCCGATGTATGTGTACGATTACTGGGGCTTCCCGCGAGTGTGTTCAGCTCCTTCGGAACCATTACCCAAGGCCTCCAATATTTGATACAGTGGCATATCATTGCACCCATAGCTGTGCTCCTTCCATTAGCTCCAGTAGTTTTTTGCTGTGGTATATTTCTATGTTTTGTCGAAATTGTTGTAGCAACTGTCAATTGGTTGCGTATACAACGCTTTTGTTATCAGTTTAATTTCAATCTTTTCACACAATTAAAAATATTGTTGGTAGATTTTGACTCTGACACAAGTTTTGACTTTGTGGAAGTTTCGAGGGCTGTGAAGAATATTTCAGAACTCTTGGATAGAGATTCAGAAAAATTTATGAAAATTTTTGGGAAAGGTGGTTATCAAAAGATAATGTTCGCTTTCGACGGAATAGATTGTAAAGCTGCCCTGAAGAAAAAAAAGGAAAAAATCGAGCAAGCCGCTATTTCTTTGATGCTTAATGATTTAATAGAGCTACGAGATAGATATGTGAGTTTAACAGAAGATGAAAAAGGTGTGATAAGCGAGAGAATCGACAAAAAATTTAACAGTCTTATTATACCCGATAACAAGTTAAAACAGAAGCTGCAGGAGGCCTTCCATGAAGCGCGCGTTGTTAAGAATAAGAGATTGATCAGGCGTGTGCGCGCTTGCATGCTCGAACTAATTAGAGACGAAATTGATTCGTTAATTGAAGCATTTGAAAAGGGAGACAATTCACCTTTGGCAGAGGGACTTGAGATATTTGAGAATATGAGAATTCAAACAGTGAAAGTCAAGATCATCCTGGCCATCGATATTATGATTCTTACACTAACGATCTGTGTCTTCGCCTTGGCGTTGGCTGGCTGCCCAGTTTTACCCGTCTCTGTGTTGGTGGGAATCTCACTGACTGCATGTGTAGCGCGCTTTGTAATCTATAGAACAATTTTAGACACACTTGGTTGGCGGTGGGATATTAGGCGTCTCCTTCCTGCATGTGTCAGTAAGTGCATTTTCCCTCAGACCTTTCACGCCGCAGTGTAGGGGGACACTAAATCAACCACCAACTCCCTATGGAGAGATATATCAGAGTAGTGAGCACGTCGGCAAACATCAATACAACTGGGCCAGCGGCGACACGTGGATCCCATTTTTTGATGTGTAAGATAAGTGGAATGGCCGAACCTATCATCGATGTGACGTAGACAGAAAGCATAATTCCAAACATGATGGTAAGGCCGGATGTAATGCCATCACCCCAAAGAAGTGAGACACAACCCACGATTGATCCGGAGGTTATTGCTATAAGAGCTACAGTCTGCCACTCCCTGATTAATGAATTCAGTGTATATTTCCATCTCCAAGACTTCCGTTTAATAAGTTGCATGCTTTGTGCCATAGACTGCATGGAAACTGATTCAGAAAGTGTTAATACTAAAGGGATAAACATGGCAAGAACCAACACATCAGCTAAGACTATCTCGTAGATACGCGAGATGACAGCACAAGCAAACCCTCCCAACATATTACAGAAAATCCAGGGCATGCGTGCGCAATATCCCTTCCATGAACTTAGTTTTTTTCCCTTTTCGACATACATCCCGATGATTTGAAATATATCTGTACGACGCAGAGAGCTCGCCACGTCGATCTTTTCTTCTAGGTAAACTCCCACATCGATGAGTCCCAAGAGGTGGTTTTTTTCATCTACGACGGGAAGTGCTAGTAGGTGATGGGTCTCTAGAAACTCCATCGCCTCTCGTAATGTTTGATCTCCTCTCAATGAGATTAAATGGGTGCTCATGATTTTAGTGATTAGGGTGTGTGATTCGTCGAGAAGAAGGCGGCGTGTGGGGACAACTCCTACGAGTTTATGCTCTTCATCTACCACATAGATGTATATAATCTCATCATCTATATGTTTATTTTTGAGGTAACGCAATGCTTCCCCGATCGTATGATCTACATGAATGGTAGTTCGCACTGGCACAATAAAATTTCTTAAAGGTTTATTTAAATCTTTCTCAGTCATAAAAGGCACAAATAAAATTACAGCTTACAGTTCTTCCCATAAAAGTCAATGGGCGAAAGTGTGAGAAACAGTTGTATTGGGATTGGTGATATTGTGCAAGAAAGGATCCACTTATTCATGCCCCCAGTTTTCATGGTGCATTACAATAGAGCTGATTCTCCTATTTTGGTTCTTTTCGTGACGTAGTAGCGTTATAAATGCTTGGGATTCTCTGGCTACCACTCCTGACAGGGCAAAGAGTGCGATAAGGTTAGGAAGGGTCATGAGTCCATTCATGCTATCTGCTAGAGGCCATACAATGTCGATGCTGAGGAGGGTGCCTAATAGGACGAATAGGCAGAAGATTAGGCGAAAGGGGTAGATCATCCTCTCCCCAAAGAGGTATTCGGTACACTTCTCTCCATAATATGCCCAGCCGATAATGGTAGAGTAGCCAAAGAGGATAAGCCCAAGGGCGACTACCACATTGCCGTAGGGAATAGTAGAACGAAAAGCCTCCATCACCAGTGGTGCTCCATTGAGGGGTGATGGAAGGACACCCGTTACTGAAATTACAAGGGCCGTAATTGTACAGACCACTAGTGTTGAGAGGAAGACTGTCGTCATTGAAATTAATGCCTGCCTTCCGGGAACGTCTGTTTTAGCTGCGGCAGCGGCGATCGGGCCACTCCCCAAACCTGCTTCGTTGGATGAAATGCCTCGCGCCACTCCAAATTGTAGGGCGGTTATCATGGACAGACCAAAAAATCCCGTCGTTGTCGCACGCACGTTGAAGGCTTCACTTACGATGAGGGAGAGGCTGGTGAATATTTTTGTTCCATGGATGATGAGAATAGTAACTCCTCCAATGATATAGCTCCCTGCCATGAGTGGGACGAGGAGGGTACAGACACGACCGATGTTATTGATGCCTCTGAGAAGGACTATGCCGGTTGTAATCGTGAGCACAACCCCTATCCATATCGGGGAGATGTGTGTAAAGTCGGACAGGGCATCGGCAATGGAGTGTGACTGTATGATGTTGCCGCCTACAAGAGAAGAGAATATGCCGAATAGGGAAAATGCCTTAGCCAACCATTTCCACCTCAATCCACGGTGGATATAATACATGGGGCCCCCACACATTTCTCCACGGTGATCTCGTATACGGAATCTGACTGCGAGAATAGCCTCGGCATATTTTGTCGCCATGCCGATTATGGCAACCACCCACATCCAAAAAATTGCCCCCAACCCGCCTCCGACGATGGCTGTTGCTACACCAGCAATGCTTCCGATTCCGATAGTTGCAGCTAACGCGGTCATCAATGCTTGAAACTGACTAATGTCGCCTTTAGATTCATTATCTTTCCGTGTAAAGGCAAGTTTCAGGGCGTATCCTAGATAACGAAACTGCACCCCTTTAATGCGGAAGGTAAGGAGTAATCCGACTCCTAACAAGAGGAAGACAAGCACATAGCTCCATAGGTAATGGCTGCATAGACTCAACACTTTGATCAATATCTCCGATCTAAGAATGGGTGCTTTCATGCTTCATTTTCTCCGTTTTTATAAGAGCATCTAAAAAATGGGTCTCTTTAGCGATGACATGGGTAAGAATGAAGAGGGCGATTAAGTTTGGAAAGGCCATCAACCCATTCATCATGTTGGCACAGCTCCAAATCAGACGGATTCCCAACATGGCACTCGGCAAAATGAAGAGTGTGAAGATAATACGATAATATTTTGTGATGCGATAGCCAAAGAGATATTCTGAGCATTTTTCTCCATAGTAGGCCCACCCTAAAATTGTGGAGTAGGCGAATGGAATCAGAGCAATGGTAACGAGGATCCCCCCGTAGGGAATAATAGCATCAAAAGCGCGCAATGTTAACACCGAACCGTCGAGTGCGTGCGTCCCTCCTAGGACTCCCGAGACGGCAATGACTAGTCCCGTGATAGTGCACACGACACCTGTGGTGATAAATACACTACACATAGAAATCAGTGCCTGACGCCCTGGGACATCTGTTTTTGCCGCCGCTGCGGCGATAGGGGAGCTCCCCAAACCAGCCTCACTTGAAAATATGCCCCTGGATACCCCCAGCTGGATAGCCATCATCACCGAAGCTCCGACACCACCCCCCACAGCTGCTTGCCCACTGAAAGCAGAGTGGAAGATCAAAGCCAAGGCTTGTGGTACCATTTTGATACGCAAGAAGATGATGATTAGCCCTACTACAATATAAAATATGGCCATTGCTGGTACTAAGAACTCAGTTACCCTTCCAATACTCTTAATTCCTCCGACCAAAGTTATGCCGATGAGGATCATCAATATTATCCCAGACCAGAGGGGGTCGATGTGAAAGATTGAAGATATGGCGAGGGCTACAGAGTTAGATTGTACGGCATTTCCTGTACCTAAAGCCGTGATGCTTCCAAGAAGGGCGAATAGGATGCCCAGCCACCTTTTCTTCATCCCTTTTTCGATGTAATACATAGGGCCGCCGCACATCTCTCCCTTTTCGTCGATCACGCGATATTTGATTGCTAGGATTGCTTCTCCATATTTTGTTGCCATTCCAATTAGGGCGGAGGCCCACATCCAAAAAATTGCCCCCAACCCACCTAACGTGATCGCCGTTGCGACTCCAGTGATACTCCCTATACCGATTGTGCCTGCTAGGGTTGTCGTAAGTGCTTGAAAATGGGTGATGTCCCCCTGAGCCTTATCATCATGGCGTGTAAAAGCGAGTTTATGTGCGTAGTAGAGATAGCGAAACTGGATACCCCGCGTTCTCATCGTAATGTATAGGCCGACCAGTAGAAGGGAAAGTAATAGGGGAGGCCCCCATACTAGGTTGTTAAGTAGATCAATCGCACGTTCAATTGAGGTCATACAGCACTAAATTTTCTATAAAAACGATAGTGTATACTATATGTGTTTTTCTTTTCTTTCCACTGTATTCATTTGGTGTGTAAGCGCAAAGTGATAATGTCGTAAGTCCTGCAACATTAAAATATCGTCTTTTAAGAATTTTTCTTGAGGCAAAAAAAATTTTGGAGATGATGATGACACTAGAATGAGGTAAAGAGGACTTCAATCATGGAAAAATGAGTGACAAAACTTTAAAACAGAGAGAAGATAGAGAGGCTTTTGGCATATCTATGAGGCATACTCAGAGGTTTATAGCATCAGAAAAATGGGCATAGACACTTAGTCCCTAAAGAAGATTTAGAAAAAATTCTGTTTACTCGAAATGAAAGGAGCATTTCTAAAACCGTCAGCGTTCAATATAATAGTCAGATCTAACAACTTCAAACAGAAACTCCAAATCGGTTGAGATATAAAAAAGTTATGGTCATAGAAGGATTTGGGAAACCTTTGACTACAGAGTTTCAAGGTAGAGAAATTCGTTACGTTGTGTGGGAAGAATATCAATGTTGAGGGCCAAAGATTTTAGATGACAAGCAGCTGGATGTCAGGCGATAAAAGAGATGTAATTGAGTTATATCATATTGGATATCAATTTGCATAATTATGAGTCTTTCATACGATAACGATAAATTTAGTGGGTGTCAGTGGTGCGGCTTTGGGGAGCTACGTGGTGACAGCAGCCGGGCTGTTGTGTCTGTTGCTTCTGTAGGAGTCTTCACAGTGGCTATATCTGTACTGCTAGGACCAGTGGATCTATCTCTCACTCTTTCCATGTGGGTATGGTTGGTGGCGAGATATTTCCAAAAGTCTTGCTTATTTGGCATACTTTTTTGACGGGATCTGTCGCAACGTGGTGTATGTGTGGTTTTCTCGATGAGGCAGGTTGGGAAAAAACGTCAAATTTATTTCTATTTACGGTGCCAGCATTAACGATGCTCGCTTTATCAATCTTATCTGAAGCTCTTTTTAGTTGTCTTATCCACTGTTGGGAGGCGATCGCATATGCAGTTGCGGCGGTCCTTACTGGAAGATTATGGGTGGTTCTCGTTTGTTTAAGGTGTCCATGAGTTCCAGGGAATCGTGACTAGTTTCTATATCTATTTGTTTCAATCAGCTTAAAATTAGACATTTATAAAACTAAAAAGTAGTTTCGTTTTCTTGCGCACAGTCCTTAAATTATATTTAATAACTGTATATTAATGAGGATCAAAGTGGCTAAGGTTTGTTATCGACTTAATAAAAAAACTGGTCTATTTAGGCAAACTTGATATGAAGATTGGGAAAATTATTCCCTCAAAACGACGGAACAGAATTGTAAAGTAGGCCCTATCAGCACCAAGCGTAACAGAGGCCGCTAGAGTTGCAGGCTCTTGTATACTCTATTCGGGAGCGGGTGTGGAGATTGATTGTGCCGAATCCGTTGCAGAAAATGAGTATAAACAATTTCTTAAATTGGCTGTGCGATTGTGCTCAGAGCGACACGGAGTGTTGTGGAGGGGTGATAATATGTTGTGTGCTAGATTGCTTCCGATGGCTCGTGCGCCCTTCATGCCCTTTTAGGCAAAAAGGATATAGATGGAATGTATCGTTGTTCCAAAAGAAGCGATCTTTTTGAAGCTTATCTTGGATATATCTTTCGCTCCATGGATTTTGGAGAAGAAGTTCTGTTGCAAGCGAGAATGTATGATATAATTGTGCGCATTTTCGCGAAGATGAATAACACCACAGAAGATGACGAGTCTTTTTTTGAAGCAACAACCAAGACTACCAGTAAGAATGATAGATCTAAGTTCGAGCAAACCTCTGAGATTGAGGTACAATCGGGTAGAGACCTTGGACTGTCTTTTGTTGCGGTTACGTTTCTACTGGGATAGCAAAAGTAGTAAACAAATTTCCAATAGAAACTTCAGAATGAAAAATGAAGTTGATGGAGTCAGATAACCAGCAAGACTTTTTTAAAACCTGTCTTATGTGCCACTTACGCCTCTATTGATAACAAAAGGGAGTACATGCTAGGATGGGCGCTCCTTTGATCGCATTAGAGACGGCAGTGTTGGTTCCCTTGATTACACCAGAAGCCATTCGAAGAAAGTTTTCCTTGTCTTCCAGACAGAGGAGAGAGGTTTTAGAGTATCGTAGCGTTGCGAAACGGCTCATGTTGGGCGAAGATAATCGCTTAGTCGTCTTTGCCGGTCCGTGCTCCATCCATGACCCACACATCGCTCTAGAATATGGAAGAAAACTAAAAAAACTTTCGGAGAAAATCTCAGACCAAATTTTCCTTCTTATGCGCGCTTTTCTAGAAAAGCCCCGTACACAGTTTGGGTGGACGGGCTTTCTCCGTGACCCCTCTCTAGATGGGAGTTATGAGATCGAGAGGGGTCTGATTGCCTCTCGGGAGCTTTTGCTTCAGCTTACCTCATTAGGAGTTCCCATAGTTACGGAATTTCTCGACCCTATTCTTTCCGTTTACATCCGGGATGTTGTGACATGGGGAATCATTGGAGCGAGAACCTCCTCCTCCCAGATTCACCGTCAACTTGCTTCACAGCTGTCTATGCCTGTCGGGTTTAAAAATGATGTTAGTGGGATACTCGATCACGCAATCTGTGGAGCGCTATCTGCTCGCCGTCCTCAACTCTTCTTGAGTATAGATAAGAAGGGTAGAGTCTGCCCACTTAAAACTTCGGGCAATCCCCTAACCCATATAATCTTAAGAGGGGGGCTTAATGGGCCAAATTATGATCGAGTTTCTGTCTCTAAAGCTATTCGGGGGCAATATCTTCATGGTCTTACCTCCCGCTTTCTGGTCGATTGTTCCCATGGAAACTCCCAAAGTGATCCTCAAAAACAGAGAGACGTTTTTGCCTCTGTCTTGGAACAAATTCAAGGAGGTAATCGACTTATTATGGGGATGATGATGGAAAGTCACATAGAAGGGGGAAATGCTATCTCCCTCACAGATCCCTGTCTGAATTGGGAGGAGACGGAGGAGATACTGCTCAAAAGTCACCGATCTTTGAAAAATACTAGCCTCCCAATTCTGACGCAGGGAAGTAATTGCGCCTCTACTTCTTCTTCTCGGGGGTGTTGCATTTCTTAACTGGCGCTGCAAGGGTATAGCCAACCTGTTGGAGCAAAGAATTTTCGTAAAGTGGCTCAAGCTCACCCATGATCTTCTCCCTCCCTTTGCTGAAACACTCAGATAGCACTCCCAAGGCACTTAAAACACGATTTAAACACTGGGTGTTGACCATCCTTTCTCGCACTGAGAGGGCGGCTGCATTTAACACCCAAAGTAGATGATGTTGTTCCCTCTCACTCCAATTCATATTTCCGCTTATCAATTTGATGAGTGCGATAAATCCTGCATGTGTCGTCGCTCCGATATCCACGCCATCCTTGCAGGTAAAGCTAAAAGAACCGGGCCTAATCATATCGAAAATTTTTAAGTAGAGAAACATATAAAAGATTTCGATAAAATCGAGTCGCTCTTTTCGATCAAGAACCTTTTTTTCAGAGAAAAAGTAGATATGAATCAAGGGAATGATTTTTTTGACGAAGGCATCAAGCCTTTTACCACTTATCTTGCGTGAGAAGTAGAAGCCGCACTCCTCTCTGCTGCTGATCTGATCTATCAAGAGTTTTATAAAGGTTTCTGCAGAATCTTCACCCAAGTAAATATCGGTCTGATAGTAAAAATCGGTTTTCTTTGGGAGCGTTACTATCACTATTTGTCCATTAAATTCAGCCTCAGTTTCGAGTTTTTCAAGAGCCTGACAACGTGCATGCCCACCCCAAGCAGTACGATCCTGTAAATTAAAGAGCAGATGGTTGCCTAACTCCTTTTTCATCTCGATATGGCGTAAAAAAGCTTTAAATTCATTGATGATTTTGGCCTTGTTAATGTGGGTATGTAGGGTGGGGCAAGGAAGTTTTAAACATTTAGAAGTTAGAGATCCGATTGATAGTTTGTATAATTGGTAGGGAAGGTTCCCCTGAATGATTGGATCGAAGCCTTCTCCCTCATCTCTCTTACTGAAAATGTCGAGGGTTTTAAAAAGTGGCCCATTAGGATATTTTTGTAACATCTTTGTAATCAGGTCGTATTGATCAAAAATATCATTAAAGAAGGGGAGCATCCCCTGCTTTTTGCGTCTTTGAGGCATTTCTCCATTAAGTGCGTGTGAAAGCAAGCTTTGATAGTATTCTTGAAACTCTGCCTGCCTACCCTCCCAAGTAAAAAAGGCGTAGGCACATGCATGAATTAAATATAAAAGGCAGCGTGAAAGCTTGTCTGTCTCTTCGATCGAATAGTTGATTAGACGCTTGTATTCTTCAGAGCTTAAAATTTGCCTCAGAAATTTATGGTAATCTTGTAGATAGCGCAGGCACATCTTTCCCATGGTATATTCGATGAGGTTGTGGGCATTACAGGCGAGCATCAAAGACATAGTCAGCTTAATGACGTTTTTGACAAGAGGGATATCCTTATAATGCATTGCCTCGACCATAAAATCTCCGAGTTCATGCTTCACATCCTTTCTGATATTCTCGGCTACCGCCTGGGCTCCTTTATCTAGCATGACACTGATAGGAAGTAGAGGATCTTCTCCCTCAGAGCTACTCATCATCTCGCCAAAATCTCTGACCAGTTTGATATGTCGTAAGAGGTTGCGATTGAAAAAGGGCTCTCCATCATCTTTTCGGATGTAGAAGAGTTCATACTCCTTATCCCTCTTGACCATTTCTAGGTCTTTTAGTCCCTGACGTTCAATATCGATATTCTTGTCTTCAACACTCCACATCTCTTTCCACTTCGCTTCTGAGACGAGCATCTTTTGAAAACGCTTAACCAGTTTGTTGTAATAGAAATGAAGATCGCTATATTCTTTAATCTCAGTAATTTGCCCCTCTTTATATGTGCATTTGAACAGGGAGGTATATTTGAGGTTATCTGCCGCCTCATCTGCGAGAACCATAATAGCTTTAATGCCCCGTTGCATTTCCACATCTTCCAACTGTCCCCCATCATCTTGACATACACGACGGAGATAGTTGTGAATTGTTTTAAAGGTGGTCTTTACCTTCGCCAATGTTTCCTCTTTCTCCACAGATTCCAGATGTGCCAATTTACAAAGATTTTTCTTCATGATCGGTATTTCACCCTCCTCATCGACCCCTACATTGAGTTCGGCCATGCAAGAGAGATTATCTACGGCATCCATGATGCTCATCTTTTCTTCTTCGGGTTTTTCCTTTGGCATCAAATTCCTACCTTGTTACCTGATTGTAGTCGATTATTTGCCATTCTATACCCAGGTTCACTAAAAAAAAATAGATTCTTACTCGATCTCAGTTATTTGCCTCTGTTATTAAAGGAAGATCTAAACTCTTCATACCAAATTACCGCTTTTACTGGTGATTTTCCTTCTGTCAAACCTTGACATAGGGTGAGATAGAGAGTAAGAGCCAAAAAGCGACTCCTTGCCAGAGCACTCCCTCATCGGGGTCAAATAGGCTGGTGTGGTGCATGGTTTTTTCCCCTTTTTGTGTGCCTAGAATCCAATAGGAGCCTATACGACTCTGAAGGTAGTAAGAAAAATCTTCGCCCGCAAATACGGGCGCAACTATTTTTGTTTTAAAATGTTGGTCGAGGAGTTTCTGAACGAATCGCACACTATCTGGGTGGTTAATCAATGGTGGGTATCCAGGATGGTAACAAAATTTGGAGAGAGTGCTCCACGGATAACTGCGCACAATGCATTCAACCTTGTTATGCACAAGAGCAATAAAATCTTTAAGGGGCTGTTCCGCAAGAAAACTACGGACAGCATACCACACCTTTCCATGACCTGGTAAGATATTAGTCGCACCTCCCGCCTGGGAGATTGAGGGAACAAGGAAGGTTCTTTGGTGTGGGCCCAAGCTGCGGAGCTCGCACCCTCGCAGGGCCAAATGAATTTCTGTCAAGATATCGATAGCATTAGATCCAAGTTCCGGAGACATTACATGCCCCCCCAAACATACTACTTCAATCTCTAACTTCCCACTCCTGGACATGAAATGGTTAGGGCAAGATACAAATGTTCCGCTAGCATCGACGGAAGAGATATGTAGACCATAACAGTGGGAGATGCCTTCGAGAACCCCCTCTTTCACGAGCACATGGCCTCCAGAGTGGGTGGTTCCCACCTCCTCAGCCCTTTGCCAGACTAGACGTAGATTGTATTCGGGATCTACTTCGCCACTGGTTAGAATCTGTAGTGCACCTAGAAGCATGGCAGCGTGGCAATCGTGGCCACATGCATGCATAAGGCCTTGGTGTTTAGAAATAAAAGATTTCCCCGCCTGCTCTTCAAGGGGAAGTGCATCCACGTCGGCACGGTAGAGAATACGCGCCCTATCTGGGCTAAATGTAAGATCTACCCACACTCCACCACGTTTTTCGTGGCACTCTATTTTGACCTTGGAAGAGGGGATAATATTCTGAATTTCCTTCTGGATCATAGCCATAGTCTTCTCCTCCTTCCACCCCAGCTCTGGAATCTCGTGGAGGGCATGACGCAGTTGCAAAACATAATCTTGACTGATTTGTGCTAGGTGGATGAGCTTCTGTGTGTGTACCATTTTAAACTCTCAAGTACAATTTTGACGCAGCCTCATTTTTCAGATAAAAGTGGGGCGACTGTGATGTTCTATCGCTAAGTAAACACTACTTAACCTGAGAGCGACTTTCGCAAATTCATGTTTTTAAGTCAATGAAGTACAACCAAATACAGACACTGTTATGGTTTTAATCGGTGTAGATTAGTTCGTTTAGGGAGGAAAATCTGCTGAGGCAAGCTCCCCCCAAAACCAATATTGCACCACCATCACGAAACAACCTGGAACTGGCATAGGCAACAACCCCAGCAGCAGTCAAGTTGATGACGGCAACGTTCGTTGTCCGTTTGCATTGGCTGACTTTGACACATCTATACCAAAGCTAGACTATACACGACAACCGCTGCTACCTTCGGCAAAAAAGGCCGGAGAACACTTTTAGCATCAGGCCATACCCTTAAGGCTGCTACATTCCTGTCCTGACCTAGTTCGGATCGCCCTGACCTAAGAGGTCCCCGGCAGGATGACAGTTTTATCATAACCATAAATTTTGAGCAATGTATCAACAGTGATTGCAGAAGTTTGCGAAAACAATATATTACAATCAAGAACTTAAAAATTTGCCAGACATTTACGTGAGGATGTTTAGGAAGGCATCTATGCGTTACAATCAACTTCTTTTCACTTTGCACCGCCTTAAGTACGATTTTAGAAAAAATTACTAGACGCCTTAACAAGAAAAAATTATACTTATAGATGATTGTTTTTTAAAGATTAAAAAGTAGAAGAAATGTCTACGGTATCGTCAATTTTAGTTTCTCCTTACCAAGGAGGAAACTCTGCTACCCCACCCCAAAGGTGTAGCAGATTTTCTAGCGGTGTAGCTTGTCCTTGTAGAAGGCTCTGGCGTTCTACCACGATAAAACACATGCTCTCTCATTTTTCTATAGCCGAGATTTTGGTTCTCAAGAGCGCTGTTTCTTCTAACTCCAGATGTCGCACGGCATTTGACTCCTGCTTGGGACTCGGAGGGAAGCGCTTACGAGGACGTCTATATGGCGAACTGGAGCGCGTGCTGGAAAAGGTGATGGAGTGGCGTCCCCTAGCTAGCTGGGTTGATGTTGGGGCCGATTTCCAATTGGAAAGGATAAATTTGGTGGCATTCATGGTTTTTCACGCTTTGGAGTGCACACCGGGTTGGTCGAATGAAGAGGATGATCAAGAGCCTGAGATGATTTCTGTTCTGAGATTGATAGAGGTGCAGTTTCTTCTGCACCCAGAGGGCATGTGCATGCTCTCTCCCGGCGATTCTTTCGTGCAGTTCATTGTGAGAGTTTGTGCTCCAGCGTCAGGCAGGTTCCGTTATCTTGTGGAAGACCGTCTTATAGCAATATTGAAATGTAGTAAAAGATGTTTAAGAGAGGTTCAACAACAATGGCTGTTAGTCAATTTATACCATTGTTTTCGGCACGAATTATACGACCCAAAAAGATGTATTAAAGTTTTTAAGGAAGTATTCGACCCTATAATTTTAGCAAATACTACCTGCTTTTTTGCATGGGGGCTCACACCTTTATCTAAGGAAGAGATGGAGAAATATTATAGGCTGAGTTGCGAACAGTTAGAGATATTTGCTGGAAGATTGCCATCCATTACCGAGGAAGGTCGACGTCATATAGTAGGGGAGTGCCGCGGTTTAACTCGATATCTGCTGCGTGGGTCACCAGCAGAGAAGCTCAATAAAGTAATGTATGTATACAGGGAGAGTCGAGAGCATGCGCTTCCCTGGCGTATTATGAATAAAATACATTTGGCTATAGGCCAACTTCCAAAATCGATCCTTGATGAAGCATTTTCTCAAGAAGAAATTTTAGAGCATGAACGTTTTGGATTATTGCGTGGTTATTTATTTGGCCACAACCCACTTCGGGACAATGACACGAAATGACTGCTCTATGTATTCGCTTTCTTTTTCATTTGCCGTTGGGTGTGCATGGGTTTCATCTCACTGGGAAGTTTATTGTTCGACAACCTACCTATTCCACATTACACCTCAATTTGCAGAAGAGCAAAAATTTTGAAAATAAAATTAGACAAACCGCTCAAAATTACAGAAAGAGCATATATAGATGTTGCATACGACAAGGAAAGCTATTAT
>Ga0066187_1000279_pt1 | contig 18965 bp, 13 predicted proteins | sample WorMetexBAHAMAS1_FD_58706 | JGI IMG/M metagenome (GOLD analysis project Ga0066187, IMG submission 58706) | Marine gutless worms symbiont microbial communities from Max Planck institute for Marine Microbiology, Germany - Inanidrilus exumae... | ecosystem: Host-associated > Annelida > Digestive...
TTTTGTTTAAAGGTGATTTTTGGAAAATACATCAACGACCTTCTGTTTCTCAACAGGCCCCTAAAGTGGGATATAATCTTGGAGTTGAAGATGAATGCGATGAGCCTGGGATGTCTAGGGGCGGAGCTGAAGGAGGGGGATTGTCACGTACGTAGAGGAAAACCTTTTCGAGTAGGTTTGTAAACTGTTTGGTTATAGGAACCTCAGAAGCTTGCCCTAAGTCTTCGAGCATTCTTTTGCGCAACTCATCGATCAGATCCCTGTGTAGGCCTTCTTTCAGATCTTGAGGCCACTCTTGAGGAGGATCTTGAGCTAAAGCTAAGTCTTTGAGCTGAGCTTTTCTACTTTGAAGCAGTTGTGGCAATAAATCTAAGATTATATCTTGGACTTTACATTCGTCCAGGACGTTGTTTCCCACCACGACATCCATACAGCAACCGAATGGAGTTGTTGGTGCGGTTCGCGGTCTATTACTATCACGGAAATATAGCTTTATATGATGCAGATTTTTAGGGCGGTCCATAAGCGGGGCTTGGCACAGATCTTGTACCCGACCGCGGAGCAAAACGTTAATCCGCTCTCTTCCTAGGTGGCAGAACAAGTGTTGGAGTAGGTCGCTTTTTTCTCTATCCAATCCCTGAAAAAGGGTTGTAGACCGGGGGGTTTCCCAGATTCTGCACAGTTCTGAGACAGGAATTTGCATCCAACTTTGGAGCTGATTTTGGAGCCACTTTTGCTTATCTAAACTCAATTCTGGAAACACATTTTGGATCCTACTTCGGAGCCTGGAAGCGAACCAGGGCTTAAATTGGCCTTGAATCTCTGGCTCGATCTTAGTTGTGAAGTAGTCTTGGATTAAGCTGCGTAACGGAGGGTAGCATCTGCCTTCGGGCTGGACGCGTGGGGCGTCATTTTTTGTTGATAGGAAAAAGTTTTTGAGAAGGTCTTTGATACCACATTCATGCCGCATTCTGGCCGTGTGTTGTGTCTCTCCTGCGTCTCTATGGAGTTTTTGCAATAAGCGGCTTATAAGCTCTTGGCGTAGATTTTCGCCAAGAGAGTCAAGCTGGTCTTTAGATTCGCTTGTAAGCAATAGTTGTAGCTCATCTTTCTTGTCTTGGAGCAAGCTTGGAAGAAAATCTAAGAGCAGATCTTGTAACAGATATTTCTCTATCTTATCTTTGTCTAGGACTAGATGGTCCCACTTTATCTGCGAGTTACGCAGCTCCTCGGGGAGATCTTGACTCATATCCTGACCCAAATCTTGTGACGAGTTTCGCAGAAGGGTCAGGAACCGCCTTCCGAGCCAATATATGAGCAACTCTTGCATGGCCTCTTTGTTGTTCGGTAATTCTAAGCCAAAACTTTGGTGCGATGAATACCAGTAAGCATGTAGCGATACCTCAAAGTGTTGAGAGGGCAAGTAGCCTGGGTGTATGTCTTTAAGACATTCCTGGAGCAGGCCTTTAAACAACTCTTGATAGGACGAGTCTTTGAATAGGAATGAAGTATGCTCTTGCATTCGCTCTTGAAGCTGTTTTTGAAGTTGGTCTTCGAGCTTGGTTTGGAGCTTGTATTTGAACTCGCTTTGAAACTTAGAGATGGCCTCGGCTTTGCGCTGGGCCTCGAATGCAGCTTGTTGCTGGGCTTCGAGTGCAGCTTGACGCTCCTCTTGGGATTGAGCGTAAACATCCCCATGAAAGATAATTCCCGCTAGCAAATAGATCCCACAAAAAAAGAAGAGAATGGACTTACAAAAACTAGCCCCCTGTTGGAGGAAACGTTCTATTGGCCTCATTATAAGGAGGCCCCCCACACAAGCATCTGCTAAATAGAGCGGGCAATTTAAAATGGAGAGAGCCATAAATTTTACCATATTTCCCACAGCACAGCACTTTTGGGACTTTGAATCAGAATCAAGTGCTCGGACAAGAGCCTCTTGCGTCCTTTGTGCATCTTCGGGAAGGCTCAAGTAGGTGCCAAATAAATTAATTCCCATATTAGACATAAAACAACCCCCAGTCCTTAATAAATATTGCTTAGATTAATATTATATCTTTTTAAGCAAAAAAAAAATTAAAATTTTTTCAAAAGTAGGGAAATTGTAATAGTGTTGCATACAAGGTTCGCATCAGACAACAAGGCGAGTAGAGAAAAACCTTTTCGAGTAAGTTTATAAACTTCTTGTGTAGAGAAAGCTCGGAAGCTTGCCCTAAGTCTTAGAGCATTCTTTGATCAGATCTTTGTATAGCCCTTTTCCCAAATCTTGAGGCTGCTCTTGAGGCGGATCTGAAGCTAAGCCTTGGAGCTGAACTTTTCTACCTTTAAGCTAGTTGTGGTAGTAAGTCTTAGATTATATCTTGGAGGTTACATTCGTCCAGGATGTTGTTTCCCAGCACGACACCTGAATAGTAATCGAACGGGATTTGTTGCATGTTTTGCGCTTTCGGGTATAGACCTATTATTTACGCAGATTTTTAGGGCGGCCTATAAGCGTTACTTGGCACAGATCTTGTATCTGACCAACAATCAAGCAGAAAGAGATATAGTGGGATGGTTCTGTGGAGAAAAACAAGCCAAGGCTCCCCAAAAGTGAAAGAGGAGATCAATTTGCAGAGAAAGCCCAAAGTGTAGGAATGACGCTGAAAAGACAAAGGGAAAACTGCTCTAGATTTTTTGCAGAGGTCATGAAAGAGTGGAAGCTGCAGATCAACGCAAATCACTTCAATCACGGACCACTAGGAAAATTGGTTAGGTGTTGACCTCTGAGGGTAGCGGTCAGCTGTCGCCCTTGTCATCCTTAAATGAGTGTGGCTATTGAAGAGTGGGGTGATCGAAAGTGTTGGGGAGAGAGAGGGGCTTGTCTGTCTGGGTATTGTCCTCAAAGTTGGGGTTTTCCAGATGATGTGTCAAAATAGGACTTCTCCTCCCATATGATCAAGTTTTATCTCACTCGAATGGAGGAGAATATCCATGCTAAATGTGAAAATTTATTTGCATTTTTTACTGAGGTTTTTGAGGCATGTCATGAGGAACACGTCCTATCTCCCTGTAGTTCTGTAATCTACAACCTGTTGGCGACTCCATGAAGGCATGCTATAAAGCAGTATGCTTTCCAATCCTGTTTGTACAACTTCTTCCCTATCCTTAAAATAACGCACAAACTTCTCGATTGATGACATATATAAGGCCAACTCATCAAGAGGTATTGGGTGTTGCCGATCAGCGTGGCGATATATATGGCTTCTAATATACAATTTGTATTCGAGGAAAAAACAATACCTATGCACTTCAGATAAACGGAAAAATTTTTTCAAAAGTATGTTGGTCTCTTCAGGAGATAAAAATTTCCCCAGGTCTGTATGTACATGTATCAGTCGGAGTGCGAAGGTGTTGTGTTTTTGTAGAGACAATAAACGAAAAAACCGAGCTCTACCACTTGAGGAGAGAGAGGTAAATAATTTACGCAATGTCTCGTTTGAGATTGAGTGGTTTGAGAAGAGATTAAAAAATTCCTCAATTGCCAACAAACTATGTGGATCAAAAGACATTTTGGTTTCCATATATCTCACCCATTCGTCTAGACATCCCACTCTATTTTTCTCAATGAACTGCGCTACAGAGTCAACATCACACAATCCCAATCCTATATAGGTTAAAATGTCTTCAGGTGTTTTCTTATGAGACTCTGAGCTTTCTCCACTTTCCAGCATCATGGTTCTATAAATATCTTCCTTCTTATCTGCAGAAAATGCATCGTACAGATCACCTAGTCGCTGGCATATTTCTCCAGGGAAATCACTCTCTTCAAGGGTTGCCAATTCACTTGTCATGCGTATCACCCACAGATTAGGAATTGCCTCTAGGGATTCAGAAGGATCTTCCTGGCCTCGCCTTTCTGCAAAGAAGCATGCTATTGTCGTTACATCTTGTTCACTTAATTTAGCATCACACTTGCGAATCAAGGCCTCTAACTTGGAAGCGATAGTATTGCGAAAATCATACATCTGTCCCCGTGGATAGTCACGTGTTACGAGTGTTGCCAGCTGTGCAGTCATCACATCTCCAAAATTAGCTCTAAGGCAGTCGTATTCACGTGCATTTAGCGCTCGAATAAAATTCTCTACCAGATCATTAATTGGTGGATGCTTTTTCATCAAAAATCTCAATAGATTATAAAGTAGTGCAAGTAATTCGGGTTTTGACTGGTCACCTTGAAGATTTGCCTTTATAAACTCAAATATTCTGTGGACTACAATGTCTATAAGCACGACATTGTCGAAATCAGTGGAATTGAGCATAAAGGACCCAACAGTATCTAACCACCAAATATTCCGAACGTCTAACGGATGATCTTGGATCCACGCCAAAGCAGCTTCAATGTAAAAACGTCTCTCTTGCATTGAAAGAGCAAGATCTTCATCTTTTATCAAGTAAAGAGGATTGTTGCGGATAGTTCCACAGTCCCTACACCCACATGTTGTTGAGGAAAGGTTTGACTTTATTCTGATCATGCCCCTTCTACAGAAAAACATGTCTTGGGCTAACAATTGTGTCACTTGTGCGATATTCTCTTCTTTTTGAAATATGTGAAGAAACTTGTGATGTATTCGGCCTAAAATTATGCCTACCTCCTGATAAGATGGCTCGGATGAAATCTGGAATCTTAGAATCTCTTTACATATTTGACTTAAATTCTGACAAATCTCCCTTTGAAAGTCTGGAGATGGAGCACAAAGGCATTTGCAGATTTTTGAAAACGTTTGCATTAAAGTTTTATCGATCTCTCTACAAAGTGGTTGGTCTAAATAGGGCTCCAAATATCGCCTCAATTGCGAAAGGAGAGGGGGCCCCTGAGACCTTTCCCTTACTATTAGTCTTTGGAGTTCTACGAGTTTTTGACTGAGGATGTCTAGATTTTTCCATCTTTGTTCATAAGACGAGAGTTGGGAGAGCGCAGGTGCACTTGGAATGGAGGAGCGTTCAAAATCTAAGAAAACACGAGGATATTTAGTAATCGTGTTAGCTACAACTACAATCGAAGAAAGCAGGGGGAAATTTTGAAAAAGTCTTTGATTTAACAGTATTCTACGCATCCTACGATCCACCATTCCAAGAGTGAAATAGCTTTTTCCAAGGATGTTATCACTAATTTTCCAAATAATCTCATCAGGGAGTTTGTCGAAATAACGTTTAGTACTAAGATGTTGAGGAGCTGTTTGTGCAAGGTGAAAATTTTCTCGCTCAGAAGTTGCAGCTCTGTTGATCGTATCCATGAACCTCTCCTATTAATGCATCTTGGGACGTTACTCTGCGCTTTTCTCTTTCTACATCACTGCATTTTTTGCTTGTTGAGTGAGGGAGATGATGCAGAGTCTTCTCTCTATCTTTTTTTAGAGGCAAGAGTTAGTTTTTGGGCCATCCATGAAGCCACGGATTTTTTGAGTCTTCCGCTATCTTGATCTATTGAAAATAGATCTAAGGCTTAAACTCTCTCATTTTTTAACATTGTTTGATCGTGTTGGAGATCATTTTACTACCTACTTAAGGCCCCTTCATTCCGCAATGTGCCTATTTATCGACCCTGTGTCTCTTCACTTTTTCTGAAGCCATTAAGGAGGTCAAATATTTTCTAAGGTGTTTCAATGTTTTTTGCTTTATCATGAATAGCTCGTCATATTTAAAAAGCACGTCGCACTCATCTTTTCTTGCAAGCCACTCTTTTGTTGGTGGCTCACGATACACGCCTTTCCTAGGGGTCTAATTCTATCAATGTAGATATTTTTTCAAAAGAAATTTTTTATATTACAACTCTGTCAAAAGCATAACCTTTGGGGTGTTAACTAAAATCCAATCCATTTTATTAGCTGATGTGGCTGATTTTAAGGTGGTTGAATTGAACAGAAATGGAAACTAGTCGCAATTTCTGGAAATCAAGGGATTCTTATTAGAGAAGGTAAGTGTTGTGGTTTTGTCCCCGAGGTTGACGGTCAACTGTTTATCCTCTTTCATCCACCCAGAGGCGGTGAAGGATAAGAGCTCTCGTGACTCCGTCATCCTTAAGTGTGAGACAAAGATGGTGCGATCAAAAGTGTTGGGGAGGGAGAGAGGTTCGTCCGTCGTGCGCCGACAGAGAAGCCCCCCCTTTTTTTGTTCGATATAAAATTCTATGTCGGCACAAGCGACACGCGACAGGCGTTGCGTTAGGTCAATTTCTTGCTTTAGTTGTGCAACGCCGCGGGTGAATCGGTAGTAGTCGAGCATGGGCTGAGCGTTGAAGAGAAAAGCTCCACCCAAAATGGTGAGAATCGCAATGGATAGCAGTATCTCTATTATTGTGAAGTATCGACGTCGTCTTTTTCCCAAGGATACTCTGTTTCAATTCCCTTTTGTGTACAATAGAGCTCATATTTCTCAGAAGAGCAACGGAGCTCCTTTGTTTTATCATCGATGTAAAATACAAAAGGCTCCCCCCAACCATCCTTTATGAGGTCTTTTGGGCGACGCACGAGGTCCGACTTGCTCAGCACATCTCTAACCATGTCTTTAGGGATGGGATTGGGGGTGTCTGGGGGTATGGAATTGTTACTGAGCGATTCAAAAACCACGATCTCGTAAAGTTTCCTAGCGGACTCCTTGGTCTTGAACGCCTTGCCATGATCGAGACTTCCACGCATATTGTAGCCGACGACACTTCCGATAATTCCGATGATGAAGATTACGACCATGACCTCCAATAGGCTCATCGCATATTTTTTTTTCATACACATCCTCTAAAAATTTCTATTGTATAAAGGCACTTACATCGGTTAAAGGTAATAACACAGAAAGAAGAATGAGGGCAATGATCATTCCAAGAAATAGCAATATCGCTGGCTGTAGTAGGGCTGTGATTCTTCCTAAGCTTTTTTCCACGCTCTCTTCATAGATATTTGAGAGGTGTCCCATCATCTCAGCGACCCTCCCAGATTCTTCGGCAATCGAGAGCACCCTGATAGCGAGTGATGGAATCAATGGAGATTGGGATAACTCCTCAGAGAGGCGCCCACCCTCAGCCACTTTTGCCTCTGCGCGGGTGAATACCGTCTCTACGTGCGGGTATTTTATCACTTTTTTTGCTAGGCGTAGGCTTTCGAGTAGTGGAATCCCCCTGTCACAGAGCACAGAAAAAACGCGGCTAAAGCGGGCCATAATCATTTCGACGAGCAGCTGTTTAACGACAGGAATATAGAAGAGAAGGTGCTTTGCCTTTTCCACGCTCTTAGGATGTCGTAGAAAAATGAAAAGAGAGGAGATGACCACTATAACCCCTGTAAAGATTGCAACTGCGTGGGTGTTGAAGAGATGGCTCAAATAGAGGATTGCCCGCGTGATTGGGTGGAGGGTTCTCCCTTCGAATAGTTCTGCCATCGATGGAATTAAAAAGAAGAAAAGCATCCCCAACACGCCCAAGCATAACGTGCCGAGAAATGCTGGATAGATCATAGCTGAGGTAATCTTTTTCTTAAATCCACGTTCACGACTTGTTAATTTTGTGAGTTCTTCGAAACTCTCCATCAGGGTTCCAGACTCTTCTCCTGCCCTGACCATCGAAATATATACCAGGTCAAAAATCTTGGGATACTCCCTTAGGGCATCAGAGAATCGGCATCCTCGCTTTACCTGGTCGCATAGGTCGAGCAAGAGAGGGTGCATCTTCGTGCGGTAATATTTTTTCTCGAGAATTTGCATGGTCTCGTGCAAGGGCAAGCCTGCCCTTAGCAGAGCATGCATATCGCCAGTAAAATTGAGCAACAGGGTAGAGGATAGGGTCATGCGCTCCCCCTGTTTTTTGTAATGTACTAGCTTTGTTACTAGAATCTTTTGTTTGTATAAATACTCTTTGGCCAGTTCTATAGAATCGGCGTGGACCATCCCTACATCTTTTTTGCCATTCTTGGTGAGTGCCGTGTATTGGTAGAGTCCCATTATGAATATAGCTCGAGTTGTCTTGTGACGCGTACTACCTCTGTAGAGGTGGTGATGCCTGCTAGAGCGAGTTTTCTGCCCTGAACCCAGAGGGTTTGCATTCCTTCTTCCATCGCAATTTTTTGCATGATGTTGGCATCGGCACTCTTTAGTAGCTGCATTTTAATGCTTTGTGACATGGGCATGAGCTCATATATGCCACATCGACCACGGTACCCAGAACCATAGCAACTCTTACACCCTTTACCTCGGTAGAGAATTTTTGTGTGGGCCCTTAAATTTTCAAGTTCTTGATCATCTGGCGCATACCCCACTTTACACTGATCGCAGATTTTTCTCACTAAGCGTTGGGCGAGGATCGCTAGCACTGAGGAGGATAGAAGATAGGGCTCAATGCCCATATCCACTAAGCGCGTGAGGGCGGAGGGGGCATCATTGGTATGAAGGGTGCTCAGGACCAAATGTCCCGTCAAAGAGGCTTGGATTCCAGTCTCTGCGGTCTCCTTGTCTCTGATCTCCCCCACCATAATCACATCAGGGTCTTGCCGTAGTATGTGACGCAGTCCCCTGACAAAGGAGAGGGCGATCTTGTGGTTTACCCCAATTTGGGCTATGCCCTGAAGTTTATACTCTACTGGATCTTCAATCGTCATCACATTCACCGCTTGCGAGTGGATCTCCGCAATTGCACTGTAGAGTGTGGTGGTTTTTCCACTCCCAGTTGGGCCAGTCACCAGGATAATTCCCTGATTTTGTCGGAGATATTTGCGGAAAACATCGATATTTTCCATTCCAAGCTTATCCAATCCCAGGAATATGTTGCTTTTGTCGAGGATGCGAAGGACAATCCTCTCCCCGTATACGACTGGGACGGTGCTGACACGAAAATCTACCTGCCTCCCAGCCATGAGCAATTTGATCCGTCCATCTTGCGGTAGCCTGCGCTCGGCGATGTCCATCTTTGCCATTACTTTAATGCGCGTGATCAACTGTTTCTGCAACTCGGTGGGAGGGGTGTGACGAAACTGGAGAACCCCATCGATGCGATAACGGATATCAATTCCACTTTCTAGAGGGTCAAAATGGATGTCGGAGGCTCCCTGCTGAATTGCCTCGATAATAATCATGTTGAGAAGGCGGATTACGGGAGGATTCTTATGCTGCTCTAGAAGGTCATACTCATCTTCTCGATCTTCTACGAAGGCTTCATTCCCACCATTTTTCAATCCCTCAATAAATTGGGAGGCAGCTTTTTCCCCCTGATGATAACATCTTTCGATAGCTTTTTCGAGGTGACTTTGCGGGCAAAACACCTCTTTGATAGCGCAGCCGGCAAGGCAGCGAGCTTCTTCGATCACCTCTAAATTGCAGGGGTGGGAGATAGCGATGAGTAGTGCGCCCTCTCGCTCTTCTAGGGGGAGAGCGAGCTTTTGTTTAACAAAAGCGTAGGGGAGCCTCTGCACTTGATCCCTGACGAATGGGTAGTCTGAAAGGTCATAAACTATCTCAAGCCCAAAGCGTTTAGCCAAAAGGAGATCCTCGTCTTTATCAGTCATCGACATGCCCAAAGAGTAACTTCACGCTATTATTAAATAAAAACTCTTTCTTGCGCATCTTCGCCCTTTGAATTCTCTCGAGGAACTCGGGAAGATCTCCTGGACGTTTGATCAATTGTTCCTGGCGTAATTGCTCTAACTCTTCCTTGTTGTCTGCTATGATATGTGGGGTGATGAAGATAAACATCTCTGTCTTTTCATCAGTCATGCGTGAATCACCAAAAAACTTTCCAATACCCGGAAGTTCCCCTAGGAAGGGTAGCTTGTTGCTAGAGTCCTCCGCCGTTTTCTCGCATAGCCCCCCCAGAATCACCGTCTCTCCGTCCACTATACGCACTTGATTGGTAATATGACGTCGACTGACGGGAGGGCGGTCATCTTTCGCCGTCTTTTTAATCGTATCAAAGGTGATGTTAGTTTCAAGGGTTACGCAATGTTTTCCATCTTCAGAATATCTGGGGGTGTGGATGGTAGGAGTGATCGTTAAGGTTGTTCCATATTGTGAACGAACAAATTTAGAGAAAAAGGTCACCCCTTTGCCTGTATCGACAGGTGTTGCACCCATGTCTACTGAGATCTCTTCGACGAGGGAGATTGTGGCGGGTGTTTGGTTAATGGTTGTGATCGATGGGGCTGCTTTGATACGCACATCCTCCTGGTTCATGAAAAAATTATAGGTAATATCGAAGGCGGGGTGAGTATGAGCTTTTCTTCTGCGAGAGAGGATGAAATCTAAAATTCCCCGATTGGAGGTCCCAGGGCCTGTCTCATATTTAAGTCCCGTTTGATTGACCTGACGTGCTTGCGACCCCAACCTTAACAGGTTGAGACCAAAATTATTTTCATTTTTAATGCGCTTTTCAAGGAGGAGCACTTCGATTTGAACCATCTTTTTTGGCACATCGAGTTGATGGATCAGTGTGTTTATGTTATCTAGCTGATCGCGCCGTACCACCATCATGATAGCGCCCGTCTTTGGGTATGGTATGAAGTGGGTCATTTGTGAATTGGTTCTCACCCTTTTTTGCATCTCGATGGTTTCTGTGGCATGTGTTGCGGTGTGTACGGGTAGGGTAGAAGTAGGCGCTGTATCAGCAGGAAAGGCTTCGCCCTTTGGTGTAGAAGAGAAGATAGCGGGATCACCTTCCGTTCTGGCGCTTTCCCCCTTGACGTCAGCGCATATGAGTGAGGAATATACCTTTTCTAACACCTCAGCTATATCGGCTGGGTCTCCATAACGACAGGTATACCAAGATACCGTCATGTTTGTTGGGTCTTCCACCTGCTCTTCGGTCTCTCTTACGAGCCTTTCTACATGTTTTACCACCTCCTTTAGGCCTATAAGGATCAGAGAATTTTTGTGCTTAAGTGGGTAAGTGACTAGCTCCTCCCCCTCCCCCTTGGGCAACCCTGCGCGTGGTTTATTGGTCACATCATTAAAATAGGATTTGACGATCTTTTCCATTTCTTCAGGAAGGATGCGGGAGAGCGGGATCGCCTTGATAATTTTTTCATTTTCTTGATTCCATACCGCCTCGTAGAGGGAGAGAAGTTTTTCTATCTCCTCTCTGGAGGAGATAAGAGCGATCTTATAACCCACCTGGTAGAGGAAAGTCATTTTGGGGTCTCGAAAACGTTCGAAGAACTGTATAACCCCCCTGATCCGTTCGGGAGGTGGGGAAAAAATGTAGATAACGCGCATCTTAGGGGGAAGGCGTATGAGATCGCGTGGAGTGTTTAGAATTTGGTCGACAGCAGTTAAATCTTGTTTCAAAATGTAGAGCTGACGGGCATAGGGGTTAAGTTGCTTTATGCCAATTCCATTGCAGGATAGGATGAGCTCCAAAAGCTTGCTCCACGACTCGCGGGGGATGGGTATCCCCGAGTGTAGGTGCAGTTTCATGGAGGAAATCTCTGGCGGGATGATGTAGAGGTAGTCGTTAGAGCCATACTCCATAACGAGTTGGGAGAGGGTCGTTTCCTCTTGATCCCAAAGGGCGTAGCCCTCATCCTCCCCCCTTCCTTCAGTCACCGTTAACTCATGCCAACCCTCCTCTAGGCCGTGAATTTCATTGCGAATCTGGTTGATCTCCTTGAGGAGTTTTTGATACTTCTCCGCCGGTGCTCCCTCTCTCTGATATGCTTTGACTTGCTCATATTTTTTGTGCATTTGTCTTTTAAGCTGGCACAGCTGTGTATTCAATGCATCTAAGGAGGTTCGCAGATCATTCTCATCCCCATTAAGGAATAGGGAGCTCTGCTTCTCCTCTATGGTTTGTGCGTTTAGATACAGAGCACAAAAGAGCAATAATAAAATTTTATGTCTCACCTAGTTTTCCGTAGTAGTTTGTTGGCGTGATTGCTTACGTGACGTAGATAATCTGTCTCTAATAGACGCGCCCCTTCTTGTAGAAGAGGAGCTGTTTCCTCGACATCTCTCCTGAGAAGTGCGAGAGCAAGGGATCTTCATATGGTGCATCTGAACGCGCATCGTGTCAAAGAGGGTCCCACAAAAAATTGACTCTCCACCTATTTGTTCCACACCATCGAACACACACAACTCTCCTCTAAGCTCAAAACGCACTACCTTCTCCAGATCTCTCGGAGTTTTCAGGAGGCGCCAACCTGCTGGGGTGAGGATCAGCCAATCTCCCCTTTTTAAAATCATCTTCTTGTCATCGACCTGACATGAGACGAGAGAAGCGCTACGCTTTCTCACCTGTGTGAAGGAGCTCTCCGCACGAGAATGGGCCTCTTCCGACTTCTCCCTTGTATGGGTGACTTCCACCCACTCTAAACCTGTCGTATCCCAGATCCTCCACCTCATGCTGTGCGGAGAGATATGGAGTAATTTTGCCATGGGATAGGGTGTTGTTTCGTCAGATTGTTGCCACCTTTCGCCATCCCAGATGAGTGCATCCCCCTCCTTTACATAGATGAAATAGGATGAATCTTGCCTATTAAGTTCTAACCGTTCTATGCCGACAAAGCTTTCAAAAACTTTTCCACCATATATTTCGAATAGACGATCTGGGGCCCACCATTTTGCCCGCTTCATCTCTTTTATCCCCTGGGCAAAAATGGGGCTTCCCTCAAACGCCACACCTCCCACTGGGATAGGCTCAATTCTAAAGGTAGAAACTTCGTTCACAAGAGAACATCCAGACTCAGGGTTGATGAGATCTAATCCCACTTCCAGCTGGGGCTCTTCCCTCTCATCCAAGTATGGCCTAACCCACAAAGGGCTCTCCTCAGCTCCTTGCGTGGGAGACAAATGATTCTGCGCGTAGGAGAGGAAGAGTTTCTGGCCGAAAGTTGCTACTATGGTTTTATCACCTCCTCTTAACCCTATATACAGATCTAAATTGTGAAGTGGTGCGTCTGGGCGCGTGTTTTTTCTAAGGAAAATAATCTCTTCTTTTAAATTTAGGAAAGGAAAATTCTGCACCTTTGCTCTGAGTGCGAGAGGGCCCTTTCCAATGTTTTGATAGTCAAAACGCGGGATGTTACTCCGTTCGCCTTCACATTGTTTTTGTGTAACTATCTCTTTCTCAATTGAGAAAAAAAATTTAGTGGCAAAAACAAGGGAGATAGGGAGAAGCAACAGGAGCAATATTTTATTTAACAGATTTAGCTTGTCATAGATAAATAGGGGTGAGCTACACTTCATAATTTCAAGATCTGGCTCTTCCAAAAATTTTTGATTCAGTTATCGCTTTTATCTTATGCGTTTTAATGAAAAATTTCAAAGAAAATAGAAAACATCTAGATTACAAAAAAATTATATTTTTTTAGACTTGCGATTAGGAGTGAAAAAATGGTTAGATGTGTGTTGTATAAACAGAAAAAGAGTGAAAGATGGATAAAAAACTAAGAGAGGGCGTGAGCGTTCAGGAGATCGAGAATTTTGGGAGAAAGTATCTTTTCGAGATTTTCTTTGCCGTGTATTTTTTGCTTGCCACGCTGCTTACTTTTCTATTTTTTGGGGCTGCGTGGAGTGTTTTCTTATCAGGCATTGGTGGGATTTTGGGTGTATGGCTTCCAAAGCAGATGAGCAGGGCAGCACGGGCCCTTTTCCATTTCGTATTTAAACAAGAGAAGACGACCAAGTGGATTTTGGCGGCTGTGGGAGTTATTGTTTCATTTTTTTTGCCACCGCTGATATTTCTAGCTCTAGGACTAATGGGGGGTAAGGGGTTTTACATATCTGCCTCGAAGGTCATGCAACTGCACGGCGATGACGATGGAAGAGGTGATGTGAAAGAGCGGGAGTAAGAGAGTCTATTTGACTATCTTCTCTTCCCTCTCTCGGATATAGTCCTTCAGGGTTGTCTCCTGGAGAGTGAAGTGATGGAGTAGTTGCTCAAGTCCGCTCATATGAGTGGTGATGGCCTCGCCTACTGATGTTCCCTCCTCTCCCCACCCCCCGTATCGTTTAATTTCTCCCCACGCGGAGAGTTCTTCTGTGGTATCTCCAAGCTCTTGACAAAGGGTTGCGATGCGCATCAGATTAAAGGCAAAGAGTGTTGAATAACTCTTATCACTGCGCGTTAAAAGGCTCTCTTTGAGGTGCTTAGCCTCTTGCAAAGCTTCCGCATATTCTCCCTTGCTGATCTTTAACGAGGTCTTAGCATAGTCTGAATAGTAGGGTTGTTGAGTGCGATTTAGTGCCCGTGCTGTATGGATAACAGCCCTATCTACGTCGGAAAGTATCAAGAGGTTTTGGCCAATTTGATGATCGTAGCAAGGGTGAAGCTCCGGGCGCTTTTTTATTAATTTTTGAAGCTGTAAAAAGCTCTTCTCTTCCTTCTCTGACCCTTGATCCCATCTCACAAAGGCGTTGTGTGCTTCCACATAATCCCCCTCCGCGCCCACTTTTCTGTGTGTCACCTTTATGACCCCCACACTCACCATTACGGCGGCTAGAAGTGTGTAACACAGAACTCTCCTCCACCTAAGAAAGAACACCTTTAAAGTCTCGAGCTTCACCTTTGACCTACTTGCTGAGTAAGAAAAGATCCATCTTACCCTATCTTAGCATTTTCGACAAACTCACTGACAATGAGCTATCTATGAACTTGAAGGGGAACAGTGAGTGGAGAATGGCTGGACGACTCTTTCCAAGGCCTTGGGGGAACGAAGGTAGGATAGGAGTACTCCATAGTTTGTGATGGGGACGTTGGCGGCAATTAAGTCATCTAAACGCGCTCTAATTTTCTGTTTATCGATCATGCAGCCACCGCAATGGATAACTAATTTATATTCTTTCAGAGCGTAATCTGCTAGATCTCTCCCAAAGGCATGATCGATGTGAATCATATTTTTACCGAAAAGTTGTGTGATTTTTCGAGGAATCTGCACTGTTCCGATATCTTCAGCAATGCGATTATGGTTGCAGGCCTCCGCAATTAATACCTTGTCCCCCATTTTTAATTTTTTGAAGGCTTCAAGGCCCTTTACAAATTCTTGCAGCTTTCCGTCGCTCATCAAGTGAGCCATGATGACGGAGAAAGTGGTGATGTTAACAATAGGTGTGCGCCTTTCATCCAAGGTCCAGTCATGCACGATATCTATAGCTTGGGAATCTGTGATAAGGAGACTGAGGGAGCTGCCGAGAAGTTGCAACATCCTTTGAAAACGTTCACGCTCTTCTCTGTCGGCGTTGCGCGCTTTTGCCAAGTCCATGCGATAAGCGAAGGTGGGGACAAATCTTCTGATAAGGGTTTCTTGGACAAGGGCTTGTGGCCTTAAAAGCCTTCCAGAAGGGGTCTCCTCATCCATGGGAATATTTAAGAAAACAATATCTTGTGAGGTAAGATGCGGAAAGAGGTAGGTAGACCTGTTTAGGAAGGAGGCATTTTTGGTGATGAAGTTGATAACTTTAGGAAGAGCTTTTTTATCAATCAAGTCGACAATGAGATGTTTAGCGCGGCAGTGAAGACTTTTAATGATTCCCTCGACAATGGGTTGTACCTCTTCGGGACTAGAAAATTTTGCCGAGAAGAGATTAAAGATCACAAGAAGGTGTTTATTGCGTGAGCGAGCGAGCGAGATTATCTGCTTCTCTACTTCTAGGTTGAGCTGCCTGGCTGGGTCGATCATCAAGATAACGAGGTCGCACTCTTTGAGTGTGGTACAACTCTTTTGCAATTTCTTCTGCCCCAAGGCCCCACTTTCATCCATTCCTGCAGTATCGAAGAGTTTGATAGGGCCGAGGTCATGCACCTCCATCAGTGCCTGTTTGACGTCAGCAGTAGTTCCTGCCGCCTTGTCAACAATGGAGGTCCCTTGCTGGGTAATTGTGTTCATAAGAAGAGACTTTCCTACATTAACACGCCCAAATATTCCGATATTTCTCCTCTCAACCATCAATGGACCTTTCACTATTTTTACGCGCAAAGTAGTGTGGTGAGTCTCCCCACATGTTAAGCCCAACCTCCTTCCCTATTGAGGTCAACCTCTGACAGAGGCAATCCTGGCACTGTTTAGCCGATTCTGTCAAGCAGGGCTTTCCTTCATAGAGCTGATAATGTTCCCGATATTGCACCGGCGTAATGATTGGCATTAGCACGTTGGCGCCTGCCTGTAAGGCGAGTTCCCGCCCTTGTGGGTGTAGTGCCTGAAGGGCTGTGGTGGCGGCGATGTTGACATCTTTCAAGAGGAGGCGAGCGATTGCTACCATCTTAATGGACAGGAAAAGTCGCTCTTTTTCATTAAACCTTATGGGAATGTTGCCTAGAGGTGTGTCCGAATGAGTGATATAGGGCCCCATCCCAATCATGTCGACATTAAAGGTTTTAAAAAAGAGGAGGTCATCGGCTAGGTCTTCAATAGTCTGAAAAGGGAGGGCGATCATCACTCCAGTCCCTACCTGAAAGCCTATCTCCCGCAAGTGTATGAGAGACTTTAACCTTCGATCGAAGCTATGATCTCTTGGGTGTAGCTTCCTGTAGAGTGTGGGGCTGGATGTCTCGATTCTTAAAAGGTAGCGGTGTCCTCCGGCATCAAAAAATTCCTGGTACACCTCTTTAGGTAGTTCTCCGAAGGAGAGGGTGAGGCCGAGAGCAGTTTCGCTTTTAATTTTTTCTATCACATCGATGATGAATTTTATTTTTGATGGAGAGTGGATCTCCCCAGACTGAAGTGTAAGGGAGCCGTACCCCTGCGCGTCGACCCAGCGCGCTATGGAGAGAATTTCGTCAAGTGGCATACTATAACGTTTAATTTTGCGGTTGCTCTTCCTAAGTCCGCAATAGTAGCAATCTTTTGAGCAATAGTTAGAAAATTCTAGCAGTCCTCGATAAAAGACCTTTTTGCCAGAGAAGCTCTCTGCAACGCGATTTGCCTCAGCGCACAGGGCATTCCTCTCCTCCTTTGATTCGATCTTTAAAAGACGGATCAGCTCTTTTCTAGAAAAATAGGTCTCTTGCATTGTTTTTAACTTGAGTAAGGCGTTTAAGTAACATTTTCTTTACCTGTTTGTTAGTTATGGAATCGATACTCTTTTTTATAATCTTAAAGCCCTTTTCCCGCATTAGAGCATCTGCAGAATCGGTCAGATATTCAGCGAAGGTTAAAAGAGCGTTGGGATGGCATAAATTCTGAATATCTCCACTTTTTGCGATCTTCATGAAGGCCTCTCCTGTTCGATTTAGGCGGTAGCAGGCTGTACACCAACTTGGGATAAATCCCAACTGAAATAGCTCTGTGACAACTTCTCGTGTAGACCTTACATCATTGAGAGTGAATTGAGATAGATTTGGATCTGTTTTTTTGCTGTAACAACCAAGGCCATTTCTAGATCCCGCTGAAATTTGGCTGACACCGGTGTGGTAGAGCTTGCGGCGCATTTCAGGAGATTCTCTGGTTGATAGTATGATGCCAGTGTAGGGGATAGCGCAGCGTAATACTGCGACGAGCTTCTCAAAATCTTTGTCACTCACCGGGTAGGGTGGGGACTTTGACACTTCCGAGTGGGGAGCGGATTGGATACGGGGGATGGAGATGGTATGAGGGCCTATGCGAAATTTTTGATCTAAGTATTGTGCGTGGGCGAGAAGACCCAAGATTTCGTAGCGGTAGTCGTATAGTCCAAATAGAGCACCAAGACCTACATCATCTATTCCAGCCTCTAATGCTCGATCCATCGTATAGAGGCGATACTCATAGTTGGATTTAAGGCCGTGGGGGTGCATCTTTTTGTAGGTCTCTTCGTGGTATGTCTCTTGGAACAGGGCGTAGGTGCCTATGTTGTCAACCGCTTTGAGTGCTTTAAATTGGTGCGTGGTGAGTGAGTGAATTTCTACGTTGATACGCCTAATTGCCCCAAAGGGTTTAGTTTTAACCGAAGAGACTAACTTCACTGCACGCAGAAACTCCTCGAATGGGTATAAGGGGTGATGTCCGCATAACATCAGAAGGCGGCGGTGCCCCTCACTCTGCAGGACCTCTACCTCTTTGATGATCTCCTCCTCCGAAAGGACCCTCCTCTCGAGCTTCCTGTTCTTTGCGCGGTATCCGCAATAGAGGCATCCCTCTGCACACAGATTAGAGGTATACAGTGGAGCGAACAGGACGATGCGATCTCCGTAGATAGTCCGCTTGATCCAGAGGGCGGTCTCCGTCAGGGCTTTAAAAAGCTGAGGCTGTTTTTCAGCATCTATATTCAGCAATATTGCAGCCTCTTCCAAAGAGAGCCCCTGCACATGTCCTGAGCCGTTCCTCACCGATGGGAGACGCGCGTACATCCTTGCTTTAGCTAAAATTTCCGTTACTTTTTCTGTAGAAATCCCCCGCTCTTTAGCCTCTTCGAGGATAGCAGGGATGGATTTTAATGTACTTAACACAACGTAGACTCTATTTTTGTTTAACAATCCCTTCCGCTACACTAGTCTTTTTCATGAGATTTAGCAAACGCTTTTTTTGAGCTTGTTTTGAAAATAATAGAACGGACAAAAAACTTGGCCGGGGAGATGTGGGTAGAAAAGCATGGAGGGAAGAGGGCGGATATCATACAAGATCGTTAGTAGAAGCGACTATCTTTCGATTTAAATTAATGTTTGGGAATCGGTTTCGTTCTAGACAATTGTAATTCCAGAATAAAGAATTAGATGTTAAAGCGTTTATTATGAATTTGATTTCTCAAAAAGGAGTTGTGCCAAGAGTGAAATCAGAGACAAGAGCCTGTTAGAAAAATATAGAAGAGAAGGGCACAACCACCTGAACATCTATTCGGTAAATCTGGATACCCAATCAGGACTGATTTCCTAGAGATAATTTTCTGAGAATCACCAACGATCGAAACCCGCTTTCTGCTAAATTATGTGGGTGTTGATAAATTATGGGTTTTGGATTGAAAACTAACTAACCACCTGCTTCAACAGCGAAAGCCTTGGTAAATTCTGCGGCAGAGGATGGGGGTTTGTCTTGGAGCTTGACGGA
>Ga0066187_1000280_pt1 | contig 18857 bp, 18 predicted proteins | sample WorMetexBAHAMAS1_FD_58706 | JGI IMG/M metagenome (GOLD analysis project Ga0066187, IMG submission 58706) | Marine gutless worms symbiont microbial communities from Max Planck institute for Marine Microbiology, Germany - Inanidrilus exumae... | ecosystem: Host-associated > Annelida > Digestive...
TGAACCCGACCCAGGACCAGCTTGCCGACAGCACGCTGGATCTGGTTGTGGCGGGCACGCGCGAAGGCGTTCTGATGGTGGAATCCGAAGCGTCTGAGCTGTCGGAAGAAGCCATGCTGGACGCGGTGATGTTCGGCCACCGGGAGTTCCAGAAGGTGATCGACGTTATCATCGACCTGGCCGAGGAAAGCGCCAAGGAACCTTGGGACATGCCCGAGGCCGACCCCGAGGAAGAAACCGTCAAGACGCGGCTGAAAGAGATCGCCGATGCTGACCTGCACGATGCCTATTCCAAGGTGGTCAAGCAGGAGCGGGTCGAGGCGGTCGCCCAGGTGAAAGAGCAAGCCCTGGCGACGCTCGAGGCAGAAGAGCATGACCCCGAACTGGGCGCCAAGCTGTTCAAGAGCCTGGAAAGCGACGTGGTGCGCGGCAACATCCTGAAGACCGGCCAGCGCATCGACGGGCGCTCGACCACCGACGTCCGGCCGATCGACTGCCAGGTCCACGTGCTGGACCGGGCGCACGGCTCGGCCCTGTTCACCCGGGGCGAGACCCAGGCGCTGGTGGTCACCACGCTTGGAACCGGCCAGGACGAACAGATCATCGACGCCTTGGAAGGGGAGTACCGCGAGCACTTCATGCTGCACTACAACTTCCCGCCCTACTCGGTCGGCGAAGCGAGCTTCCTGCGCTCGCCCGGTCGCCGGGAAATCGGCCACGGCAAGCTGGCCTGGCGGGCGATCCGTCCGATGATGCCGGAGAAGGAGGACTTCCCCTACACGATCCGCGTCGTCTCGGAGATCACCGAGTCCAACGGCTCCAGTTCGATGGCGACCGTCTGCGGCACGTCGTTGGCGCTGATGGATGCGGGCGTGCCTTTGAAGAAGCCTTGCGCCGGCATTGCCATGGGCCTGATCAAGGAAGATGACGGGGTTGCGGTCCTGTCGGACATCCTTGGCGACGAGGACCATCTCGGCGACATGGACTTCAAGGTGGCCGGCACGTCCGACGGCGTGACCTCGCTGCAGATGGACATCAAGATCACGTCCATCACCGAGGACATCATGCGGACCGCGTTGGCCCAGGCCCGCGACGGACGCCTGCATATCCTGGGCAAGATGGCCGATGCGATCTCCGAAAGCCGGGACGACGTGTCCGACAACGCGCCGCGCATCGTCGCCTTCGAGATCCCGCGGGAGAAGATCCGCGAGGTCATCGGCACCGGCGGCAAGGTGATCCGCGAAATCTGCGAGGTGACCGGCGCCAAGGTCGACATCGAGGACGACGGCACCATCAAGGTTGCCTCGGTCGACGCCGAGGCCGGCCAGAAGGCGGTCGACTGGATCAAGGACATCGTTGCCGAGCCCGAGCCGGGCGTCATCTATCGCGGCAAGGTGGTCAAGGTGCTGGACTTCGGCTGTTTCGTGAACTTCCTAGGTTCGCGCGACGGTCTGGTCCACATCTCCGAACTGGCCCAGGGCCGCACCGCTCAGGTCACCGACGTGGTGAACGAGGGCGACGAGGTCTATGTGAAGTGCCTGGGCATCGACGAGCGCGGCAAGGTCCGCCTGTCGATGCGGGTGGTCAACCAGGAAACCGGTGAGGACCTGGGCGACCTGCCCAAGGAACGCTCGGACCGTGGTGATCGCGGCGACCGCCGCGGCGGCCGGGAGAAGGCGCAAGCCGAATAAGCGCCCACCGAATTCGGAAAGCACGTCCGGCCGCCCTTCGGGGCGGCCGGTTTCTTTCTGGGGTGGCCATTCTATGGCCTGACATCGGTAACACCCTCACCCTGAGGAGGCGGCGCAGCCGCCGTCTCGAAGGGTGTGGCTGCGCACGGTACGTGCCCCGATGCCTAGAGGGAAACCGGCAGTCCCGTCCTGATGGATTCCTCCGCCGCGGCGCCCATGCGGACGGCCTTCAGCCCGTCCTCCAGCGTCACTTCGGGCGTGCCGCCTTTCAGCACCATGTCGCGGAACCGCTCGTGCTGGAAAAAGGTGGCGCCGTGGTGGTCGCCCAGCTCCAAGAGCCTCGGGTCGACCGGCACGGTCTCGTGGATCAGCGGCAAGGCGGTTCCCATGCGTTCCACCTTCTGGCGTTTGCCGATGATCAGCGTCGAAGACGGGGTACCGCACTCCACCTTGCCCTTGTCTCCGATGGCCGCGACCTCCTCTTCGTCCCGGCTGGCTTCGGCGAACATGCACAGGTCCAAGGCGGCGCGAATGCCGTTTGTGAAATCGACGATCGCATAGGCATTGCCGATGATGTCGGGCGTTTCGCCGGCGATCACCTCGTCCAGATGGTTCACGTCCTGGGCGCCCGACGCGTATATCCGCGTCGGCTCGCTTTCGGCCATCAGCCGCATCAGATCGAAGAAGTGACAGCACTTCTCCACCAGGGTGCCGCCGGTAAACCGCGCGAACCGGTTCCAGTTTCCCACCTTGTGCAGGAACGGAAACCGATGCTCGCGGATCGACACCATGTGCAGCCGGCCGATCGTGCCGGCCCGCACCTCCTCCAGCAGGCGCGCCACCGGTGGCATGTAGCGGTATTCCATGGCGACCCAGACCGGCGCGGCCCGCCCGGCGGCTGCCTGCAGCACCGTTTCGCAGTCCTCCGCCGTGGTGCACAGCGGCTTTTCAACAAGGATCGGCAGGTCCGACTCCAACACGTCCAGCAGCACTTGCCTGTGGGTGTGGTTGGGAGACGCGATGATCAGCGCGTCCGCGAGCCCGGCGCCCAGCAGCTCCTTGTAGTCGGCGAACCCGGGCACGCCGGCCAACGCAGCGGCCTGTTCGCGCATGCCGGCATCCGGGTCGGCGACGGCCGTGACCTCGGCCCCGTCCATGTGCTGCAGAAAGCGGATATGCTCCTGGCCCATCATGCCCGAGCCGATGATCGCGTAACGCAGGCTCATTCGGCCTCGCCCCGGATGATCGCCGCCACGCCCTCCTTGTCCAGCCCGGCAAAACCGATGATCACCAGGTTCGACGCGCGCGGCTCTTCCGGGGCCCAGGGTCGGTCGAAGTAGCGCTGCAGCCGCGGGCCGACGCCCTGCAGGACCTCGCGGCGCTCGGCCCCCGGGCGGTCGAGGATGCCTTTGATCCGCAGGATATCGTGTTCCCGCACGGCGCGGGCCAGGCGCGCCTCAAGCTCTCCCACGTCGTGGACGGGATCCAGCGTGATGGAGAAGGAGTCGAAATCGTCGTGGTCGTGATCGTCGGCGCTGTCGTGATGGGACGGGCGGGCCGCCAGATTGTTCTCCACCTCCATGCCAAGCCCGATCAGGGCCGCGGGGTCGGCCTTGGCGTTGGCCGACCGCATCATCCGGACGCCCGGGCGCGCCTGGGCACCCAGATCCCGTTCCAGCGCGTCCAGCGTGTCTTTCGGCAAGAGGTCGGCCTTGTTCAGAACGATCACGTCGGCGCAGGTCAGCTGGTCCTCGAAGACCTCTTCCAGCGGGTTCTCGTGGTCCAGCGACGGATCGGCCCGGCGCTGGCGTTGCACGGCTTCGGGATCGTCTGCAAACCGGCCCTCGGCAACCGCGGCCGCATCGACCACCGCGACCACGCCGTCGACCGTGACCCGGGTGCGGATCTCCGGCCACTCGAACGCCTTGACCAGCGGCTTCGGCAGCGCCAGGCCGGAGGTTTCGATCAGGATGTGATGGGGCGCCTCGTCGCGGTCCAGGATCGCCTCCATGGCCGGCAGGAAGTCGTCGGCGACGGTGCAGCAGATGCAGCCGTTGGTCAGTTCGACGATATCGCCGTCGCCGCAGCCCTCGATCCCGCAGCCCAGCAGAAGCTCCCGGTCCAGGCCCAGGTCGCCGAATTCGTTGATCAGGAACGCCAGCCGCCGGCCGTCGTTGTTCTCGACAAGATGCCGGATCAGGCTGGTCTTGCCGGCCCCCAGAAACCCCGTGATGATCGTTGCGGCGATCCGTTCAGCCATTCCCGCGTCCCCCGTATCCGTTGCCTGACGGTTTGCCGTCCTTCAGCACCAAAGGCAAGCCCGCAGCCAGAAAGACGACCCGATCGGCGATCGCCGCGACCTGCTGGTTGAGGCGCCCCTGGGCGTCGCGGAAGCGCCGGCCCAGGTCCGATTCCGGCACGATGCCCAGCCCCACCTCGTTTGAGACCAGCACAACCGGCCCCGGCGGCGCGTCCAACGTGCCGAGCAGCGCGGTGGTCATGGCGCTCACGTCCCGGTCGGACAGCATCAGGTTGCTCAGCCAAAGGGTCAGGCAGTCGACCAGTATGGGCCGGTCCACTTTCGTGTGCTCCAGGATCGCGCGCGGCAGGCCGATGGGGCATTCCACCGTTTCCCAACGCTCGCCACGCCGGGCCCGATGATCGGCGATCCGGGCCGCCATCTCTTCGTCGCCCGGCTCGGCCGTCGCCAGGTAGAGCGCCCCGGTCCACAGCGTCTCGAAGCCTGCCGTGATCTGATCTTCGGCCCAGCGGCTCTTGCCGGAGCGGGCGCCGCCCAGCACCAGCGTCACCGGCGGCAATGCGGGTTCTTTCATCGGCATGGCATCAGTCCAGTCGCGGGATACCGTCCTGTCCTTCGATGGCGCCGTCGACCCGTTCCGGCCCGTCGGCGCCTTCCACGACGATGTTGAAGATCAGGCAGCCCAGGCTGTCCAGCTCGAACGGCGGAAACACCAACGTGGCGTGGTCGATGCGCGGCCGGTCGGGCGGCGTGCCGCTGTGTTTGAGCGATTCGGCAAACTCGGCGCTTAGGATGTCGGCCGTGGGCGGGAACGCGAAGGCCATCGGCTTCAGGAAGTCGGCCGGCTTCAGCGGCTCGCGGCCGCGGTTGAAGAACCCGATCCGCATGAGATAAACCCGCCTCCCGCCGCCGGTTTCGACCGTCCCGAACTTCGCTCGGAATTCGGGGCTCGCAGTGTCCGCCGGCTCGACCACGTACTCGTAGGCGAAGTCGCGCCGGTCCAGATACAGGGTCGGCTTGGGCCGGAACCTCAACATGATCATGAAGAAACCGACGATCATCACGATGCCCAACAGCAGCATCGGGTCCAGTCCGAAGCTGTCGGTCATCTGGCGCAGTTTTTCGGTTTCGTCCGGGGACACCGGTCGTCGATCCCGTCACGGCAGGTAGTTGACGTTGACCACGCGCCAATAGATTCCGGTCGGCGTGAAAACGTGGTCCAGCCGCGTGACCGAAAGGTTCTCGACCGACAGCCTGAGCGCCGATTCCGGATCCAGCCCCAGCGCAAACCCGATCGCGGCGCGGATGGTGCCGCCGTGCGTCACCGCAATGATATCGCGGCCACGATGGGCCTCGGACAGCCGCGCGATCACCGGGACCGATCGCGACATCAGGTCGGCGAAGCTCTCGCCGCCCGGGGCACGCTCGTGCGCGGGTGCCGGCCACAGCCGGTGTCCGGAAAGGTCCCGGTCGGGCCAGATCTCTTCGTACAGCTTGCCCTGCCAGTCGCCGAAGCTCTGCTCGCGCAGGTCGGCCTCGATCACCGGTTCGGGCATGGACAGACCGGCCGCCGAAATCGCATCGGCGGTCTGGGTGGTGCGTTGCAGGTTGCTGGTGACCAGGACCGAGTCCTCGGGAAGATGCGCGGCCAGCGCATCGAACCGTTCGGTGTCGTCGGTGTCGCACGGCAGGTCGCGCTGGCCGTAGAGGCGGCCGTTGTTCGCGGTGACCGGTGCATGGCGGACCCACCACCAGCGCGTGATATCAACTGTCATGTCGTTCCCCGAAGGACGGCTGCCGCCGCCAGAAGAATCCCGATCTCGGCGACCTGCTCGATGGCGCCGAGCACGTCTCCGTTATACCCGCCCACCATGTGCCGGGCCAGACGGCACAGCAACCAGACGACGACCGCCGTCGTGGCGACCGCGACCGGCACGGCCGCGGGCAACAGAAAAGCGGCCGCGGCAAGTCCCATCGCCAGCGCCAACAGCGCACCCGCGGCATCGGGCTTGCCGGCGCTGGCGGCGAGGCCGTGTCCGCTGGCCGTCGGCAGGCGCCACATGACCACCGGCAGGCAGCCGCGGGCGCCCGCATGGGCGACGATCAGCAGCGCGGTCGCTTCCGCAGCATTTGCCGCGCCGGCCAAGGCCGCCACTTTCAGGCCGGTCGCGAACACCAGGGCCAGGACGCCGAATGCGCCCGTTCGCGGGTCGCGCATGATTTCCAGCCGGCGTTCCGCAGACGTGCCGCCGCCGAACCCGTCGGCCGTATCCGCCAGGCCGTCCTCGTGCAGAGCGCCCGTGACGATGCAGGTGACCGCGACCGCCAGCAGTGCGGCGACCCAGCCTCCCAGGCCCAGCGCGGCCGCGGCCCAATAGACCGCACCGCCCACCGCGCCGATGGCGGCGCCGACCAGGGGAAACAGATAGGCCGCCCGGAACAGCGGCCGGTCGCCGTGCCCGACGGGCAGCCGGGTCAGAAAGCTGACCGCCGTCTGCAGATCCCGCAGCGGACTGAAGGCCCGTAAGTCACTTTCGCTCTTGTCGGTCATGCCCGGAATTGTACATTCGCTTAGGTGCCATCCTGCCATTGTAACTGCTGCCGCCGCCATTCCCGATCTGCCAATGCCGTCAGAAACCACCATGCCCGAGACGTCGCTCGACGAAATGCGTCAACTTCTGCCGGCTTTACCCGATGCCGATGCGGATGCAGGGGCAGCCGCCCTGGCGCGGCAGGACCGGCTGACGAAGCCGGCCGGATCGCTGGGCGTGCTGGAACAGCTGGCGGCATGGTTCGCGGCCTGGCAGGGCCGCGATCCGGTGCGCCTGGACCGGCCACGCGTGGCGGTTTTCGCTGGCAATCACGGCGTGGCGGCGCGCGGGGTGTCGGCCTATCCGGCTGACGTGACGGCGCAGATGGTGCGGAATTTCCAGTCGGGCGGTGCCGCGGTGAACCAGTTGTGCCGGACGGTCGACGCGGAGTTGCGTGTCTACGAAATGGCCTTGGACCATCCCACCGCGGATTTCACCGTAGCGCCCGCCATGACCGACGAGGAATGCGCCCGCGCCATGGTCTATGGGATGATGGCCGTCGAAGAGGGGATCGACGTCCTGTGCCTGGGCGAAATGGGCATCGGCAATTCCACCAGCGCCGCAGCGCTGGCCTGTGCCTTGTTCGGCGGTGATCCGGCGGACTGGACGGGACCCGGGACCGGCGTTGCGGGTCCGGCCTTGGAGAAAAAGATCGCCACCGTCCGGGCCGGCGTCGAACGCCATGGCGGGGACGGTGTCGATGCGCTTAATCTGCTGGCCCGGCTGGGCGGGCACGAGCTGGCGGCGATCACCGGTGCCGTGCTTGCCGCGCGTATGGGGCGGGTTCCTGTCATTCTGGACGGTTTTGCCTGCACCGTTGCCGCCGCCGTCCTGCACGCGCTGGCCCCCGCGGCGCTGGATCATTGCCTGGTCGGGCACCTTTCGACCGAACCCGGGCACGAACGCCTGTTGGAGGCGATCGGCAAGGAGGCCCTGCTGACCATGGGCATGCGCCTTGGCGAGGGGTCGGGGGCGGTCCTGGCGTTGGGCGTGCTGCGTGGCGCGGTGTCCTGCCATGTGGGGATGGCGACGTTCGACGAAGCTGGCATCAGCCAGGGCTGAGGCCGTCTTCATCCACGGACCCGCCGGGCAACCTGTTCATGTATGATCCGCCGATGACGTCTGTTCGGGACTTGCAGGCTTGATAAACGTCGCCGAGCCCAGGCTGCCCGGCCCGCCGCCGCGCCGCGTCGGCGACGTGCGGCTCTACCAGGGCCGCGGCATGAGCCTGCGCACGCTGGTCCTGCTGCGCTGGGTGGCCATCATCGGTCAGGGTGCGGCCGTCCTCACCGTCCATTTCAGCCTGGAATACAGGCTGCCGCTGTTGGCCTGTCTGGGGGCGATCGCCGTCTCTGCGGTGCTCAACCTGTTCCTGATGCGCGGCGGGTTGGACCGCGCGCGCCTGTCGGACGGCCACGCCGCCTGGATCCTGGCCTTCGACCTTGTCCAGCTTTCGGTGCTGCTGTTCCTGACCGGCGGCCTTGAGAACCCTTTCTCGGTGATGATCCTGGCGCCGGTGATCGTTTCGGCGACGATCCTGTCGCGGGGCGCGACCATCGCGCTGTGCGTGCTGTCGCTTTTCGTCAGCACATTGCTTGCCTTCTACCACTTGCCGCTGCCCTGGAGCGAACCGGGCGGGTTCGTCGTGCCCTTGCCCTACGTGCTGGGCATGTGGACCGGCATCGCCGTGTCGACCGTCTTCATGGCGACCTATGTGTGGTCGGTGGCCGAGGAGGCGCGGCGCAACGTGCAGGCCCTGGCCGCGACCCAGGCGGCGCTGGCCCGGGCCCAGCAGATGTCGGCGCTGGGGGGGCTGGCCGCCGCGGCGGCGCACGAGCTGGGCTCGCCGCTGGCCACCATCACCGTTGCCGCGAAGGAACTGCAGAAGGAGGTTCCGTCGGACAGCCCGCTGGCGGAAGATGCGGACCTGCTGGTCAGCCAGGCCGAGCGGTGCCGCGACATCCTTGCCCAGCTGGCGGCCAGTCCCGACGTCTCGGGCGGTGCGCCTTACGAACGGCTCAGCCTTTCGGCGCTGGCCGAGGCGGCGGCGGTACCTTACGAAACCGACGCCATCGAGCTGTACATCGTGGTCGACGATGACGTGGTCGGCGAGGAGCCGGAGACCCAGCGCTCGGCCGAAGTCCTGCATGGGATCGGCACCCTGGTCCAGAACGCGGTCCAGTTTGCGCGTTCCGCTGTGGAGTTGCGGCTGTACTGGGACCTGGACATCGTCCGGATCACCGTCAAGGACGATGGCCGCGGGTTCCCCAGCTGGCTGTTGACCGCGCTGGGCGAGCCCTATGTCTCGACCAGGGCCGGCAGCGGCCAGCACATGGGGCTGGGGATCTTCATCGCCCAGACCCTGCTGGAACGGGTCGGTGCGACCCTGGAGTTCCGCAACCAGGACGGCGCAGAGGTTGTCATCACTTGGCCAAAGCCTAGATTTCTGGCAATGGCGGACCGATCCGGGTAATTTCGGGCCGGTTCGCACGCGCGACCACAGAAGCCGGATGGCAGACAATGGTGATGGCCGAAGCCTTGCAATCCCCTCTGCATGAAAAGACGCTGTTGATCGTGGACGATGACGCGCCGCTCAGGAACCGCCTGGCGCGCGCCATGGAATCGCGCGGATTCGTGGTCCAGTCGGCAGCATCGGTGGCCGAGGGGCTGAACGCCATGACCGACATGGCGCCGGCCTATGCCCTGGTGGACATGCGGCTGGAGGACGGAAACGGGCTGGAGATCATCAAGGCCCTGCGCGAGGCCCGGCCGGACATCCGGATTGTCATGCTGACCGCCTACGGCAACATCGCAACGGCCGTGGCCGCCGTGAAAGCGGGGGCCATCGACTACCTGCCGAAACCGGCCGACGCCAACCAGGTCTATGCGGCGCTGACCGAGACCAAGAACCCGCTGCCGCCGCCGCCGGAGGACCCGATGTCGGCCGACCGGGTGCGGTGGGAACACATCCAGCGGGTCTTCGAACAATGCAACCGCAATGTGTCCGAGACCGCGCGGCGCCTGAAGATGCACCGGCGCACCCTGCAGCGGATCCTGAACAAGCACGCACCGCGGAACTAGCGGCAGGCGCCGGGTAAACCAATCATCCCAACCCCTTTCCCTCCAGGGAGAGGGGTTTTTCGTTTGTCTATCCCGGGCGGTTGTTGCCGGACTCGCCGATCTCGCCACCCGCGGCATTCGATGCTAAAACTCAGACATGAGCACCCGACAGGGCCAGGGGCAAATCGGCCCGGCCGCGACCGCGGTCCCATAAGCACCCACGAGAACGGACAGGGGCAAATATGTCTGAGACGACCGGCATCATGATCTGCGGACACGGTAGCCGCGACCCGGGCGCCGTCCGGCAATTCGAAAACCTGGCACGGCAGATGGCGGACCGGCTGGCGCCGCAGGCGGTGGAGTTCGGTTTCCTGGAATTCGCCACACCGATCATCCGCGACGGCCTGGATGCGCTGCGCGCGAAAGGCGTGACGAACGTGCTGGCCGTGCCGGGCATGCTGTTCGCGGCCGGTCATGCCAAGAACGACATTCCGTCGGTACTGAACCGCTACGCAGCCGAACACCCCGAGACGACCATCCGCTACGGCCGCGAGTTGGCGGTCGACCTGAAGATGTTACAGGCAGCGCGCGACCGGGTCGGCGAAGCCCTGGCCGCGGCGTCGGATGACGTTTCCCTGCACGAGACGCTGCTGGTGGTGGTCGGGCGCGGGGCGTCGGACCCGGACGCCAATTCCAACGTCGCCAAGGTCACCCGTATGCTCTGGGAAGGCATGGGCTTCGGCTGGGCCGAGACGGCCTATTCCGGCGTCACCTTTCCTTTGGTGGAGCCGGGGCTGGAACATGCCGCGCGCCTGGGCTACCGGCGCATCGTGGTGTTCCCCTATTTCCTGTTCACCGGGATCCTGGTCGACCGGATATACGACGCGACCGACCGGGTCGCGGGCCGCCACCCGGAGCTCGACTTCGTCAAGGCACCCTATCTGGGCGACCACCCGCGGGTTCTGGACACCATGGCCGAACGCATCGACGAGATCGAGGCCGGCGCCAATGTCATGAACTGCCAGATGTGCAAGTACCGCGCCCAGGTGATCGGTTTCGAGGACGAGGTGGGCCTGCCCCAGGAAAGCCACCACCATCATGTGGAAGGCATCGGCACGGGCACGCATTCCCACGATCACGGCCACGACCACGACCACGACCACGATCACGGTCATCATCATCATCACCCCTATCCCCACGCCGACCATCCGCTGGGCCCGGTCACGTTGAAATCGGACTGAGGGCGATGCCCCTGTTCGACACCTATGTGATGGTCGACTGGAGCGCGGCCAAAAAGCCGGTATGGAACAAGGACTCCATCTGGATCGGCGCGTTCCGGCGTGCCGGTTCCGAGCTGCACTGGCTGCTCCTGGAAAACCCTCGGACACGCGCGGCCGCGACGATCCGACTGAGTGATTTCCTGGCCGCATCCCTTGATCGGGGGGAGCGCGTCCTGGTCGGATTCGATTTTCCTTTCGGCTATTCGGCCGGAACGTGCGACGGGCTGGGGTTGAAGGGGCTTAAGTGGCGCCATCTTTGGTCGTTGCTCAGCGAGCTTTTGCAGGACGAGGCGGACAACCGAAACAACCGGTTCGACGTGGGGGCGACCCTGAACAAACGCCTTTCAAAGGGACCGTTTCCCTTCTGGGGGCATGACGGCCGGCACGAGGGTCCCTTCCTGACCGCCCGGAAACACCGCCAGCACGGACCGGCAGACATGCCGGAACGGCGGCAGTGTGAACTGCGCGTGCCGACCGCGCAGTCCGCCTTCAAGCTGGCCTATACCGGGTCGGTTGGCAGCCAGGCTTTGACGGGCATTCCCAGGGTCTGGGAGATCCGCCGCGATCCGCGGCTTGCCATGACCACGCACATCTGGCCGTTCGAAACCGGACTGGCGGCCGACGAGTCCGTTTCAGTCGTCCTTGCCGAAGTGTATCCCTCGTTGGTCCCGCATGAAGACCTGCCGGACAAACCGAAGGACGCCGGCCAGGTCACGGCCATTGCAAAGCACTTCGCCGCACTCGATGCCCGTGACGCCCTGGCGCCGCTGTTCGCCGGCGATCCCGCGCTCAGCGAAGCCGAGCGCGAGGCCGTGGTCGCCGAGGAAGCCTGGATCCTTGGCGTGCCGGGTGCGGCTGCATGAGCGGCAAGTACAGCTACATCTCCGACCCCCAGGAGATCATGCGCGCCTCCTTCGCGCTGATCGAACAGGAAGCCGACCTCTCGCGGGTGCCCGGCGACCTGCATGCCGTGGCCTGCCGCATCGCCCATGCGCTGGGCGACGTGGCGGTGATAGACGATCTTGTCTGGTCGGGAGACGTGGCCGGCGCGGCGCAGGGTGCCTTGAGCGGCGGCGCCACGATCCTTGTCGACGCGGAGATGGTGGCGAAAGGCATCATCCGTAACCGCCTGCCCGCGGAGAATGATGTTCTTTGTACCCTGAAGCTCAGCGGCGTCGCGGGCGCTGCCCGACGTCAGGGCCTGACCCGCTCTGCGGCGGCGCTGGACTTCTGGGAACCCTGGATCGCCGGCGCGGTCGTGGCGATCGGCAACGCCCCGACGGCGCTTTATCGCCTGCTGGAGCGCTTGGCCGACGGCTTGCCGGCCCCGGCTGCCATCCTGGCCTTCCCGGTCGGCTTCATCGGCGCCGCGGAGTCGAAACAGGCGCTGATCGACAGCGGACTGGACGTTCCCTTCCTGACCCTGACCGGGCGGCACGGCGGCAGTGCCGTGGCGGCCGCCGCCGTCAATGCCCTGGCAAAGGCCGCGCCATGAGCCGGCCCTGGATCGCCGTCGTCGGTCTGACCGAAGCCGGTCTCGGCGCCCTCGAGCCGTCGGCCCGGGCGCTGGTGGACGAGGCGGAGGTGCTGATCGGCGGCGCCCGGCACCTGGCGATGGTGCCTGAGGGACATCCTGCCGCAACGGCGACATGGAAGACGCCGCTGGCCGACACGATCGACGAGATCCGGGGTTTGGAAGGGCGGCGCGTCTGCGTGCTGGCCACCGGCGACCCCATGAGTTTCGGGATCGGCGTGACCCTGGCCCGTGAGTTCGGCGCCGACGCCTTGACGGTGATCCCGGCGCCGGGCGCGTTTTCCCTGGCCGCGGCGCGGCTTGGCTGGCCGCTTGACCGGGTCGACTGCCTTACCCTGCACGGCAGGCCGCTGGACCTGTTGAACCTTTATCTGAGGCCGGGCGCGCGGTTGCTGATCCTTTCGCACGACGGCGGCACGCCCGCACAGGTGGCACAGCGGTTGAGAGAGCGCGGATTCGGGCCGTCCGAGATCACGGTGCTGGAGCATATGGGCGGTGCACGGGAAGCCCGGCGCGCGGGCACGGCGGATGCGTGGGACGACACGCCATGCGCCGACCTCAACACCGTCGCGGTCGCCTGTCAGGCGACGGAAGCAGCGTATTCCCTGTCGCGCGCGCCCGGCCTGCCGGACGATGCCTTCGATCATGACGGCCAGCTCACCAAACGGGCCGTCCGCGCGGCGACCCTGGCCGCCCTGGCGCCCCAGCCGGGCGCCCTGTTGTGGGACGTGGGCGCGGGGTGCGGGTCCATCGCCATCGAGTGGGCCCGGTCCGGCGGCGAGGCGGTGGCCATCGAGACGAAAGCCGCGCGTGTCGGGATGATCGGCCGCAACGCCGCGGCGCTTGGGGCACCGCTGCTTCGCGTCGTCCATGGCGTTGCGCCGGATGTCCTGAACGATCTGCCGACGCCCGAAGCCGTGTTCGTCGGCGGCGGCATCACCGTCGACGGGCTTGCCGAAACCTGCTGGGACCGGCTGGCGCGCGGCGGCCGGCTGGTCGCCAATGCGGTGACGGCGGAAGGCGAAGGTCGTCTTTACGCACTGTGCCGGCAGTATGGCGGCGAGATGTCCCGGATCGCGGTCTCGCACCTGGATGCGGTCGGCGGCTTCCATGGCTGGCGGCCGCAGATGCCGGTCACCCAGTGGGTCGCGGTGAAACCATGAGCGGGCGGCTTTACGGCGTGGGCGTCGGACCCGGCGACCCGGAGCTTTTGACGATCAAGGCGGTCAACGTGCTGCAGGCCGTCCCCGTGGTCGCCTTCCCGGCGCCGTTGACGGGCGAATCCCTGGCGCGTTCCATCGCGGCGCCGCATCTGGGGGATGACAAGATCGAAATCCCGATCCGCATGCCGATCGATCGCAACCGGTTTCCGGTCCTGGCCGTCTATGACGACGCGGCCGCGCAACTGGGCGACCATCTTGCCGACGGCCGCGACGTGGCGGTTCTGTGCGAGGGCGATCCGTTCTTCTATGGATCGTTCCTCTATCTCTTCGCGCGGATGGCGGACCGGTTCCCGGTGACGGTGATCCCGGGCGTCTCCTCGCTGACTGCGGCGGCGGCGGCCTCGGGCGCGCCGCTTGCCGCCCTGGACGACGTGCTGGCCGTCTTGCCCGCGACCTTGCCCGACGACCTGCTCGCGGCGCGCCTTCAGGCCGTCGATGCGGCGGCGATCATCAAGGTCGGCCGGCATCTGGGGCGGGTCCGGCGTCTGCTGGACCGCCTGGGCCTTGCGGAAAACGCCCGCTTTATCGAACACGCCACCATGGCCGACGAAATGATGGCGCCGCTGAAGGCCGTGAACACCGAACAGGCGCCCTACTTTTCGATGATCCTGCTGCACAAGCGGGGGGCGGCATGGCAATGAACGTGGTGCTGATCGCGCTCAGCGAAGCCGGACTCGACCTGGCCCGGCGGCTTGCGACGGTCCTGCCCGGCGCGCACGTGCATGGCCTTGCCGGCCGGACCGACGGCGCCGACCGTGCCTTCGACGATGCCGGCGAACATGTCCGTGCGCTTTTCCTTGAAGGCCGGCCGATCGTCGGCATCTGTGCCGCCGGCATCCTGGTCCGTCTGCTGGCGCCCGTGCTGGGGCACAAGTCCGCGGATCCGCCGGTGGTTGCCGTTGCCGAGGACGGCACGGCCGCGGTGCCCCTGCTGGGCGGCCATCACGGGGCCAATGCGCTGGCGCGGCGGGTGGCCGAGGCAACCGGCGGCATGGCGGCGGTAACCACCGCGGGCGACGGCCGCCTGGGCTTTGCCCTGGATGACCCGCCGCCCGGCTGGCGCGTCGAATCGCCTGAGAAGGTGAAGCCGGTGACTGCCGCACTGCTGGCGGGCGAACCTGTCCGGCTGATCCGGGACCCGGGCCTGGACTGGCCCCCGGCCGACCCGTTCCGTGACACGGAGGGCGGCTTGACGGTCGCTGCGACGGATCGGACAGACCTGTCTTATGAGCAGGCACTTTTCCTGCGGCCGCCGACCCTGACCCTGGGGATCGGTTGCGAGCGGGACGTTGCGCCCGAAACGGCGATGGCCGCCGTCGCCGACGCTCTTTCCACGGCGGGCCTGGCTCGCGGATCGCTGGCCGGCATGGGCACCATCGAGGTAAAGGCAGACGAGCCCGCGGTGCGCGCGGTTGCAGATGGCCTGGGCATTCCGTCGCGCCTGTTCGACGCGGCGCGGCTGGAGGCGGAGACGCCGCGGCTCGCCAACCCGTCCGACCTGGTGTTCCGGACCGTCGGCTGTCACGGCGTGGCCGAGGCCGCTGCGCTGGCGCTGGCCGGCGAGGGGGCCGAACTGGTGCTGCCGAAGCGGGCGGCGCAGGGCGTGACGGTGGCGATCGCCCGGGCCGCCCGGCCGCTGCAGGGCACCCTGCCGGGCCGGGCGCCGGGGCGGCTGTTCGTTGTGGGGATCGGTCCCGGTACGGGCGACTGGCGTACGATCGAGGCGATCCGGGCCCTGCGGACGGCGGATCACGTCGTCGGCTACGACCTTTATCTTGAGCTTGCCGCCGATCTCATCGGCGGGGCCGAACGCCATGCCTTCCCGTTGGGCGAAGAGCAGGCGCGGGTGACCCGCGCCCTGGACCTGGCCGCAGAAGGGCAGGACGTGGCCCTTGTCTGTTCGGGCGACCCCGGCATCTATGCGCTTGCCACGCTGGTTTTCGAAACAGTGGAGGCAGCGACGGACCGGGCCCGCCGCGGCGTCGCCGTGACGGTGGTGCCCGGCATCTCCGCCCTGCAAGCCGCCGCCGCCCGCGCCGGCGCGCCCCTGGGGCACGACTTCTGTGCGGTCTCGCTGTCCGACCTGCTGACGCCACGGGCGCAGATCCTGGCCCGGATCCGTGCCGCGGCGGACGGCGATTTCGTGACCGCCTTCTTCAACCCGCAAAGCCGCCGCCGGCGCACGCTGTTGGGCGAGGCCGTCGCGCTGTTGCGCGCGGCGCGGCCGGCCGGAACGCCCGTCCTGGTCGCGCGCAACCTTGGACGTGTCGGCGAAACCATACGGATCACGCCCTTGGACCGTTTCGATCCCGACGATGTGGACATGCTGTCGCTGGTCATCGTCGGAAACAGCGAAAGCCGCATTGTCGCCACGGTGTCGGGAGACCGGGTCATGACACCGCGCGGCTATGCGGCGGATGGCTCGGAAATGGCGGCGGGCACATGACCGTCCGTTTTATCGGCGCCGGGCCGGGCGCGCCCGACCTGATCACGGTGCGCGGGCTGGAACTGATCCGCGCGGCACCGGTCGTGCTCTATGCGGGTTCGCTGGTGCCGCCCGAGATCGTTGCCGCGGCCCGCCCTGACGCGGACGTGCGCGACACCGCCGCAATGGACCTGGAGAGCATTGTTTCGGCGATGCAGGACGCCCACGCCGCGGGCCAGGACGTTGCCCGCGTGCATTCCGGGGACCCCTCGCTCTACGGCGCGATCGCCGAGCAAATCCGGCGCCTGCAGGCGCTGGGCATACCGTACGACGTCACGCCGGGCGTTTCCGCGACCGCCGCGGCGGCCGCCGCCCTGGGCACGGAACTCACCCTGCCCGAGGTGTCTCAAACCGTCATCCTGACACGGACCGCCGTGCGGGCCTCGGCGATGCCGCCGGGCGAGGAACTGGCGGCGCTGGGCCGCACCGGTGCCACCCTGTCGATCCATCTCTCGATCAACAACCTGGCCAGGGTGGTGCGCGACCTGACGCCCCATTGCGGCGCCGATTGCCCCGTCGTCGTGGCCTACCGGGTGTCCTGGCCAGACGAGCTGTTCATTCGCGGGACCCTGTCGGACATCCGGCCGAAAGTGAAAGCCGCCGGCATCACGCGCACGGCGCTGATTCTGGTTGGAAGGGTGCTGGACCAGCACGGCTTTGCCGACAGCCGGCTTTACGCCGCTGACCACACGCACCTGTTTCGGAAGAACGCGGGGTAAATCCGCCCTCAGTCCGCCGCGCCCAGGTTCTGCAGCATTTGCACCGTCCGTCCGCTGCGACTCTCCCGGGCGTAGGAGAGAGGGCCCTTGCCCGTAAAATCGGCCAGGGAGACATCGCCGCCCGCGTCCAGGACGATCTGCAGCATGTCCGGATCGCCCCACTGGGCGGCCTTCATCAACGGCGTCATGCCCTGTTCGTTCGGCGCATTGGGGTCGGCGCCCAGGTCGAGGATCAGCTGGACCGTGTCGAAGTCGCCCGATTCGATCGCCCAGAACAAAGGCGGATTGCCCAGCCGGTCCGGCGCGTCGACGCGTCCGCCGCCTTCGGCGATCGCCTCGACCATTTCGGGATCGCCGTTTGCGGCGGCGATGGCCAGGGGCGTGCGGCCCTGATCGTCGGTCCAGGTGAAACGGTGGCGCTCCACCACCAGGCGGCGGATCGTGTCCAGGTCGCCCTCCTCTGCGGCGATCACGGCTTCGTCCTTCTTAAACAGCTGGACCTGCGCCGCAGCGTCGGTCAGCGTGAGTGCAACGCCCGCGACCAACAGCGCGCAGACGATGCCGCCCCGGAATGCCGTCATTTTTTCTTGCCTCTCCGGATATGCCCCATTTGCCACAGGTTAAGGATTGTCGCGTCGTTTGTCCATAATCCAGGCCAGCGCCGCCTCCGGGGTTGCGGCCCGCGGCGTGTCCGGTTCGGGCGGTCGGTCAACCATGATCACGGGCAGTCCAAGCCTGCGAGCGGCGTCCAGCTTGGCCCGCGTGGCCGCACCGCCGCTGTTCTTGGTCACCAGCGTGTCGATCCCGTGGTCGCGCATGAGGTCGGCCTCGTTGTTTGTGTCGAAGGGCCCCCGCGCCAGGACCAGCCGATGACGGGGCAGGCCAAGCGGCCGGGCCGGCTGTTCGATAAGGCGGACCAGAAAAAAGACATCGGGGCACTCAACGAACGCGTCGAGCTCGTTGATGCCCACGGTCAGGAAGACCCGTTTCGCGTGAGCGGTGACCGCGTATGCCGCGGCGGCCATGTCCGGTACGGCCGTCCAGCGGTCGCCCGGCTGCGCGGTCCAGGCCGGGCGCACGAGCCGCAGCAGCGGCACACCGGCGGCCCGGGCGGCCGCGTCGGCATTGGCCGATATCCTTGTCGCAAAGGGGTGGGTGGCGTCGATCAACAGGTCGATCCGCTCGTCCCTGAGATAGCCGCCCAGTCCCGCCGGCCCGCCGAATCCCCCGACCCGCAGCCGTGCCGACCCGGATGCCGGGGTGCGCGTCCGTCCCGCCAGGGAAAGGGTGACCTCCACCGGTCCTACGGCACCTTCGGCCAGCGCGTCGGCCAGTTCCCGGGCCTCGGTGGTGCCGCCCAACAGCAACAGCCGCATGGTTTCAGCAGGCCTCCGAAATTGCCAGCACCTGGCCGGTGCGGCCGACGACCATGATCTCGATGGTGCCGGCGTCGTCCGTCGCCTGTTGCGCGTTCATGCGGGCGTCTTCGGCGATCGCCTGGGCGAGAGGCAAGGTGCCCGCGATCTCCAGAACCTCGGCGGCGGTGTTGGCCTTGCGGGCACGGGAAACCTGCACGCCGTCGCCGCCGACCCCCGCCAGCGTCTCAGCCAGCCGCGCGAAGTCCACCTGGCTGCGGGCCGAATGCAGGTCCAGGTTCCCCTGGGCGAGTTTGACCATCTTGGCAAATCCGCCGGCGATGGTGACCCGCGGGACCGGATGGCGGCGGAGATATTTCAGCATGCCGCCGGCGAAGTCGCCCATGTCGATCATCGCCTCCAGCGGCAGGTCGAACCGGTCGCGGGCCGCCCCTTCCGAAGTCTTGCCGGTTGCCGCGACCACATGGGTGAAGCCGTTCGCGCGGGCCACGTCGATGCCCCGGTGGATCGAGTGGATCCAGGCGCTGCAGGAATAAGGAACCACCACCCCGGTTGTCCCCAGGACGGACAGGCCGCCGACGATGCCGAGCCGGGGGTTCCAGGTCTTTTCCGCCAGGGCCTCGCCGCCGGGGATCGAG
>Ga0066187_1000281_pt1 | contig 18841 bp, 12 predicted proteins | sample WorMetexBAHAMAS1_FD_58706 | JGI IMG/M metagenome (GOLD analysis project Ga0066187, IMG submission 58706) | Marine gutless worms symbiont microbial communities from Max Planck institute for Marine Microbiology, Germany - Inanidrilus exumae... | ecosystem: Host-associated > Annelida > Digestive...
TGGACGCGCCGGCGCGTCCACCATTGCGGAGGTGACGGCGGTCGGTCGTCCGGCCATTCTGGTTCCCTACCCGCATGCCATCGACGATCATCAGGCCGCTAATGCCGCCCGCCTCGCGGACGCCAGTGGCGCCTGGACCTATCCGCAGGAGGCCTTTACGCCGAACGCCCTGGCGGAACGGTTCGTGGCGGTTCTCGAGAATCCCGGCACGCTCGAGACCGCGGCCCGTTGCTCTGCCCGGATCGGTATGCCCCAGGCGACAAGCCGTCTCGCTGACCTGGTGGAAGGGCTGATGGCGGGCAATGGCGCCCGCTCGGCCTCCCGGTCCTCCACGACCCAGGAGGTGGCCGCATGACTCAGATGCCCCTGGACATCGGCACCATTCATTTCGTCGGCATTGGCGGGATCGGCATGTCCGGCATCGCCGAGGTCCTGCACAATCTGGGTTACAAGGTTCAGGGCAGCGATCTGGCCGAGGGGGCGAACGTCCGGCGGCTGCGGGATCTGGGCATAACCGTGGCGACCGGGCACTCGGCGGACAATCTGGGCGAGGCCACGGTCGTGGTCGCTTCCAGCGCAGTTAAGCCGGACAATCAGGAAATCGCCGCGGCCCGGGACCGGGCGGTCCCGGTAGTCCAGCGCGCCGAGATGTTGGCCGAACTCATGCGGCTGAAATGGTCGATCGCCGTCGGCGGGACGCACGGCAAGACCACGACCACATCGCTGGTCGCCGCGATGCTCGACGCAGCGGACTTCGATCCTACGGTGATCAACGGCGGCATCATCAACGCCTATGGCACCAATGCCCGCCTCGGCGCCAGTGACTGGATGGTTGTCGAAGCCGACGAATCCGACGGCACCTTCGTCAAGCTGCCGGCGACGATCGCAATCGTCACCAACATCGACCCGGAACATATGGAGTTCTACGGCTCGTTCGACGCGCTGCGCCAGGCGTTCCAGAGTTTCGTCCAGAACATCCCCTTCTACGGGTTTGCCGCCCTGTGCATCGACCATCCCGAGGTCCAGGCTTTGATCGGACAGATCAGCGACCGGCGCCTGGTGACCTACGGACTCTCGCCGCAGGCGGAGATCCGCGCCGCCGACATTCGACAGAGCCCGTTCGGCATGGAGTTCGACACCCACATCGCCAGGCACGGCGAGCCTGAGCGGACGCTGGTCGGTCTGCGCCTACCGATGTTCGGCGCCCACAACGTCCAGAACGCCTTGGCGGCGGTTGCCGTCGCGATCGAAATGGGGATCAGCGAAGACCTGATCCGCCTTACGCTGGCGGGGTTCGAGGGCGTCAAACGCCGTTTCACCTGCACCGGCGAAGTCAACGGAATCCGCATCATCGACGATTACGGTCACCACCCCGTGGAGATCACGGCGGTTCTCCAGGCCGCCCGTCAGGCAACGCGGCGCGGCGTTATCGCCGTCGTTCAGCCGCATCGTTACACCAGGCTGGAAAGCCTGTTCGAGGATTTCTGCACCTGCCTCAACGATGCCGACACGGTGATTGTCTCCGAGGTTTATGCGGCCGGCGAAGAGCCCATCCCGGGGTTTGACCGCGACGCGCTGATCCAAGGGTTGAAGGCGCGAGGTCATCGGGCCGTGCTGCCGCTGGATCGGCCTGAGGATCTGGCCAGCCTGGTACGCGAGCATGCCAAGCCCGGTGACCTTGTCGTTTGCCTGGGCGCCGGCACCATCACCAACTGGGCCAATGCGCTGCCTGACGAACTGCGCGCCGCGATGGCCCCTTCAAAATCGGCGGAGGCGTGACGTGAGCAAACATGTCGCCGTTCTGATGGGGGGTTGGTCGGCCGAGCGCGAAGTGTCGCTGGATTCCGGCAAAGCGTGCGCCCGGGCGCTCAGCGAGTCCGGCTTCACCGTCAGCGAGATCGACGTAACCCCGAACCTTCGCGACCTGATCGACAAGCTCGATCCGAAACCGGATGCGGTCTTCAACGCGTTGCATGGCCGCGTCGGCGAGGACGGTACGATCCAGGGTGTGCTCAACATTCTCGGCATTCCCTACACCCATTCGGGCCTCCTGGCGTCGGCGGTGGCGATGGACAAGCCGCTCGCGAAGGAACTGTTCGCGGCGCGCGGCATTCGCTGCCCGCGTGGCCAGGTGGTCGATCCGGCGGAGGTTCAGAAAGAACATCCGATCGAGCGGCCCTACGTCGTCAAGCCGGCCCGCGAGGGATCCAGTGTCGGCGTGACCATCGTCCGCGAAGGCGACAACGGCCCGGTTCTCGACGGCTGGGAATATGGTGACGTCCTGGCTGAGCAGTACGTGCCCGGGCGCGAGTTGACGGTCGCGGTGATGGCCGGCCGCGCGCTTGGCGTGACCGAACTGCGCCCGCACGAGGGTTTCTACAACTACGAAGCCAAATACACCGAAGGCAAGACGACCCATCTTTGCCCGGCGCCGTTGCCGCCGGAAATCGAAGTGCTGATCAAGGACTGGGCCGAGCGCGCGCATGACGCCCTTGGCTGCCGGGGCATCAGCCGGTCGGATTTTCGTTGGGACGACCGCCAGGGCGAGGAAGGCGTCTATCTGCTGGAAGTCAACACGCAACCGGGGATGACGGCCCTGTCCCTGGTACCCGAACAGGCCGCCTATGTGGGCGTGTCCTTCCCCGACCTGGTCAGGTGGATGGTGGAGAACGCTGCATGCGACGCGTAAAGCCGAAGAGGTCCCGCGGCTCTGCGCCCCGTCGGGCGTCGACCAAGGCGAAACACCGGACCCGCAAACGCAGCATGGCGATCCGGCGCCTCAAACCGCTGCTGCTGCCGGCCCTGTCACTGGCGGCGCTCGCCAGCGTCGCATACGGCGGGTACTGGACGTGGTCGTCCGGGTGGATACAGCGCCAGGCCGAGCTTGCCTATCTGCGGACGCTGCAATGGACGGCGGACTTGGGTCTTGCCGTGCGCGAAGTCTATGTCAGCGGTCGGGCCGAAACGGCGCAAAGCTCGCTTCTTGGCGCCCTGGACGTCCGCATCGGTAACCCGATTCTCGCCGTCGACGTCGATCAAGCGCAACAGAGAATCGAGCAGCTTGGCTGGGTCGCGCGCGCCACCGTGGAGCGTCGCTTTCCGGCAACCTTGCACATTTCGTTGCAGGAACGGCGGGCCGCGGCGATCTGGCAGCGCAAGGGCAGCTTCGTGCTGGTCGACATCGATGGCGTGGTCATCGGAACCGAGGGCCTCGAGCGGTTCGATCATCTCAAAGTCATCGTCGGTGAAGACGCGCCCCAGCGTACACGTGACTTGCTGCGCGTTCTTTCTGCCGCGCCCGGACTGGCCGAACGGGTCGACGCGGCGGTCTGGGTCGGCGACCGGCGCTGGAACATGCGGCTGAACAACGGCATTGACGTTCGCCTGCCGGAGCAGGATCCCACCGCCGCGTGGGCCCGGCTGGCCGAACTGGATTCGACGCACGGCATTCTCGACAAAGACATCAGGGCGATCGATCTGCGGCTGCCGGACCGGCTGGTGGTCCGCATGAACGACGGGGCGGCTGAAAAGTCGCCCATCAACACCAAACTTCGGGGCAACGACACGTAAAGGGACAAGCGGGGGATCGGTTGGCACGGTTCGGAACATTTGCGGCGCTGGATATTGGCAGCACCAAGATCTGCTGCTTCGTCGGCGAGGCGGAAGAAAACGCGCGCATTCGCGTCACGGGGATCGGACATCATGCGAGCGCCGGCGTCCGGGCCGGCGCGATCGTCGACATGGAAGCGGCCGAGGCCGCTATCCTCAGCGCCGTTCACGGCGCCGAACAGATGGCGGGCGCCACCATCCAGGATGTGGTTGTCAGCCTGAACGCGGGCCAGCCGACAAGCATGACATCCCAGGGCGAACTGGCGATCGGCGGCGGCGCCATCCGTGACGGCGACGTGCGCAAGCTGCTGACCGAGGGACGGCTCCGGGCAGACGGCGGCGACCGGCTTCTGATCCACGCCGTGCCTGCCGGTTTCGCCATTGACGGCGCAAACGGGATCAAGGATCCGCGCGGCATGCACGGACAGATCCTGAGCGCGAAAATGCACCTGGTCACCGCCGAGAACAGCGCCGTGCAGAACCTCGCCACCTGCGTCTCACGGTGCCACCTGACGATCGCCGATTTTGTCGTCGGCCCCTATGCGGCCGGCCTGGCCGCCCTGGTGGAGGACGAAAAGGACCTCGGAGTCACCGTCATCGACATGGGTGGCGGCACGACGTCCTTCGCCGTCTTCTATGACGGCGCCATGATCCACAGCGACTGCATTCCCATCGGCGGCAACAATGTCACCATGGACATTGCCCGCGGGTTGTCCACACCGGTCAGCCATGCGGAGCGCCTGAAGACGCTGCACGGCAACGCAATGCCGTCAACGGCGGACGAACGGGAGATGGTCGACGCGCCGCAGATCGGCGAGGAGGACGATGGGCATCCGAACAGGGTCGCCAAATCGTTCCTGATCTCGATCATCGCGCCGCGCGTCGAAGAAACGATCGAAATCGTGCGCGACCGACTGCATCGGTCCGGTGTCGCCGGTCTGGCCGGCCAGCGCGTGGTGCTGACCGGCGGCGGCGCCCAATTGCCTGGCTTGCGGGAAGTCGCCAGCCGGATCCTCGGCAAGAACGTGCGGCTGGGTAGACCGATGGGTATGCCCGGATTGGCCGAAGCGACGAACGGGCCGGCCTTCGCCACCTGCGCGGGACTCTTGACATTTGCGGTCGACGACCAGGGCGAAGCGCGTGCCACTCAACCGAAACGCGTCGAAGACGAATCGGAAGGCGTGTTCAGTCGCTTAGGAGGTTGGTTGCGTGAGAATTTCTGAAGAAAACGCGGTTCAAATTCCGCGAATCAGTTTACTCTTGTTTCGCCTCGTGACGGCGAACCACGGGCTCGCCGGTCGGGGGCCGGCAGCTTCAAGTCAATCTTGTACCCCTGACATCATTGAGGCTGAGTGGAGGCTTAGATGACGCTTAACTTGAGCATGCCAGGACCGGACCTGGATTTGAAGCCGCGCCTTTTGGTCATCGGCGTTGGCGGTGCTGGCGGCAATGCCGTCAACAACATGATCCGTTCCAACTTGGAAGGTGTTGAGTTCCTGGTCACCAACACCGACGCACAGGCGCTCAATCAGTCGCTTGCCGAGCGCAAACTTCAGCTCGGCGTCGGCATCACCCAGGGCCTTGGCGCAGGCGCGCGTCCCGAGGTTGGACGGGCGTCGGCGGAAGAGGCGCTTGAGGAGATCCTCGATCACCTCAACGGATGCCACATGACGTTCATCACCGCCGGCATGGGCGGCGGAACCGGCACCGGCGCCGGTCCGGTCATCGCGCAGGCGGCGCGGGAGCGCGGCATTCTCACGGTGGGCGTTGTCACCAAGCCATTCCATTTCGAAGGCACGCAGCGGATGCGAATCGCCGAAGCGGGGATCGAAGAGCTGCAATCCTTCGTCGACACGCTGATTATCATCCCGAATCAAAACCTGTTCCGCGTGGCAAACGAAAAGACCACGTTCGCCGATGCCTTCAAGATGGCGGACGACGTTTTGTATTCGGGCGTGCGCGGCGTGACCGATCTCATGGTCATGCCGGGGCTGATCAATCTCGACTTTGCCGATATTCGCACCGTGATGAGCGAGATGGGCAAGGCGATGATGGGAACCGGCGAGGCCGAAGGCGACAAGCGCGCCATTCATGCGGCCGAGAGCGCTATTTCCAACCCGCTGCTGGACGACGTCACCATGCGCGGCGCGCGGGGCGTCCTGATCAACATCACCGGCGGTCCCGACATGACGCTGTTCGAGGTCGACGAAGCCGCCAATCGGATTCGCGAGGAAGTCGACGAGGATGCGAACATCATCTTCGGGTCGACGTTCGACGGCGAGCTGGAAGGGCTGATGCGGGTATCCGTCGTGGCAACGGGCATCGACGCGTCGGCACAGGTTGCGCCACGCCCGGTATTGACGGGCTATCCGACGGCCGGCGCGGCCGCGCGCGAGTCCCACAACGCGATGCCGGAGATCGGCGAGACCGAACCCGCCGAACATGAACCGGCGCCAGTCGTGGAAGCCGAAGCGGAGCCGGAAGCTTCCCCGGAAGTCCCGCCCCAGCCCGCGACAGCGCCGGAAGACCGGCCGCTGGCTCAGGCCGAAGCCGAACCGAACGAAGAGCCGCTGACGATGCAGCCGGAGCAACCTATGACCGTCGCCGAACCGGCGCCCGCACCGGAACTGGAACCAAAGCTGGAACCGAAGCTGGAACCGGAACCGGTCGAGCGCCCGCAGCTTGCGGCCGCGGTTGCAGGCCCGAGCGAAATGGAGGCGCCGGCACCGGCCGAAGAACCCCAACCCCGGCCGGACCTTGCTTCTGCCGCCGAACAGGCCGCTGTCGGTCGCGAAACCTTCATTCCGCCGCGGCCGGCAATGCCCGATCGTCGGCTTGGAACGACACCGGTCGCGGACTCCGGGACCGAGTCCGATCCGGCAGGCCCGGCGCTAGACCGGCTCGAAGTTCGCCGGCCAAGCCTGTTCGAACGGGTCACGCGGACCGGTCGGGCCCGCAAGGACTCCGCAACCGATATCCCGGACGCGACGTCCCAGGCCGAACCGGCACCGGCGCCCGAGGTTCGCGAGACCAGCGAGCCGCGCCTGGGTGGAGTCGACCGACCCGATGCGCCTACGTCGACGCGGGCCGATGAAGACATGCTGGAGATTCCGGCATTCCTCCGCCGGCAAGCCAACTAGCTTCCAGACAACTCAATGATGTCAAACACTACGCGGCCGCATCGTTTGCGGCCGCGTAACATTTCGTAACAAAGAGTGACTTGTGGGGCCCAAAACGGGCTGATATGCATCATACTAGATTTGGTTAATAGAAAGCTGCAGTAGTCTATCCACAGTGTAAGCAGCAGCATTTATTAAGAATAGTCCCGCGGGACACAGAGTAATAAGTTAGTTGGTTTCGGGAACAGGAAGCGGGCTTTGGACGGAGTGGCACGTTTTCCTAGTAGTTGCGAACTAAAATTGGTGTTCTAACTAGACGAATGTACTGTCTGGGGGGCGGATGCTTGATAGCGTAAAAGATGTGGCCGTGGATTCGGCAGGTTTTGCGCGACCACTGAATGGCGCTCCCCTTCGTACGCGCCAGAGAACCATCAAATCGGCCATCCATTGCAGCGGCATCGGATTGCATTCCGGTGAGCGCATTTCCCTGATTCTGCACCCGGCTGACGAAGATTCCGGCATCATTTTCCGCCTGACCGGCAAACAGGGGATGGACGCCCTCATTCCGGCCCGGTTCGATCGCGTTCTGGACACCCGCATGTGCACCCGGATCGGCAATGGTTCGGGCGCGTCCGTCGGGACCGTGGAACATCTGATGGCCGCGCTGGCTGGCTGCGGCGTCGACAACGTCATCGTCGAGTTGAACGGCAACGAAGTGCCCATCATGGATGGCAGCTCCGAACCGTTCGTTTTCCTGATCGAATGCGCCGGTCTCGCGGAGCAGTCTTCGTCACGCAGGGCGATCCGCGTCCGTCGCCCCGTCAGGGTGAACGAAGGAAACCGCCAGGCGGTGTTGGAGCCGGGCGACAACTTCTCGGCCGAAGTGGGTATCGATTTCGACAGCCAGCTTATCGGACGGCAGTCGATCAGCCTGGAGGTCACCGAGGCGAACTTCCGAAGCGAAGTGGCCCGGGCCAGGACCTTTGGTTTCCTGGACGAGGTGGAGCAGCTCCGCTCGATGGGGCTGGCTCTGGGAGGCTCCCTGGAGAATGCGGTCGTGGTCAACGGCGACCACGTCGTCAATGAGGAAGGCTTGCGTTACCGCGACGAGTTCGTCCGCCACAAGTTGCTGGATTGCATCGGCGACCTCTACCTGGCCGGCGCCCCGATTCTGGGACATTTCAGTACCCAGCGTGCGGGCCACTGCATCAACAACCATCTCCTGCGGGCCCTCTTTGCCGACGAAGCGAACTGGGAATTCATCGCAATTGAGGACCTCGAGCAGGCCGTCGAGCTGCCGGTTGCCGCGAACGCCTAGGCAAGCCCTTCGGGGCGGCCACCTACTCCCTCTTTGGATAGTCTGACACTATTGCGGACCGTCGATCCGGTCGCTGTTCGCCTGGACAAAACGTGATCAGGCCGCTTCAGAAATTGGCGTTGGGGGTGCTATATTCCCGCCCGATATGGCCCGGCCGGCCCCCGGGGCCCGGGCCGTTGGCAAACTCGGTCGATTTGATCGGCAACAGGATGATAGCGGGCACTTTGCACAGGATCCGGAAAATCGCGGCGCGCGGCCTAGCGGTATGCGGGCTGGTGGCGTTGGTCGCGTGCGGCGGCGACGAGGTCATTGAATATGAGGACCGCAGCGTCGAGGATCTCTACAACAGCGCCATGGACCAGCTCGAGCAGGGCAACTACACCCTGTCCGCGCAGCTGTTCGATGAGGTCGACCGCCAGCATCCCTACTCTGTCTGGGCAACCAAGGCCCAGGTCATGTCGGCCTACGCCCACTATATGAACGACGACTACGATGAAGCGGTCATCTCGCTGGATGGTTTCATCGAGCTGCATCCGGGCAACAGCGATGCGCCATACGCCTATTACCTGAAAGCCATCTGCTACTACGAGCAGATTTCCGATGTGGGTCGCGACCAGAAGATGACCGAGTTGGCGATGGCGGGGCTGGAGGAAGTCATCCAGCGCTATCCCAAGTCGAAATACGCCCGCGACGCCGGCCTCAAGCTGGACCTGACCCGTGACCATCTGGCCGGCAAAGAGATGAGCATCGGCCGCTTCTATCTGCGGCAGGGCGAATATCTGGCCGCCATCAACCGTTTCCGCAACGTGGTGGAGAATTACCAGACCACCACCCACGTTCCGGAGGCGTTGCACCGGACGGTGGAATCCTATCTGGCGCTTGGGGTCACCGACGAAGCGCAGATGGCGGCGGCGGTCCTGGGGTACAACTTCCCGGGCAGTCAGTGGTACCAGGATTCCTACGTGCTTCTGGAAAGGCGCAACCTGGCCCCGGAAGAAAAGGACGACTCTTGGCTAGCCGGTCTCTGGGACTGGGCCTTCTAACCGCTGCATGCTGACCAATCTATCGATCCGGGATGTGGTTCTCGTCGAGCAGCTCGACCTGGCCGCTGGCGCCGGCCTTTGTGTGCTGACCGGCGAAACAGGTGCCGGCAAATCCATCCTGCTTGACGCCCTGGGGCTGGCAATCGGCGCCCGGGCCGATGTTGGCCTGATCCGTGCGGGCGCGAAACAGGCGGTGGTATCGGCTGCATTCGACATTCCGGCCGGGCATCCGGCGCAGGCTCTGTTGGCGGAGCACGGCCTGGCGGACGAGGACGCTCTGATCCTGAGAAGGATCCTTGGACGCGACGGCCGCAGCCGTGCATTCGTAAACGGCCAGATCGTCAGCGTTGGGGTCCTGCGGTCGCTTGGCGGCCTGCTGGTCGAAATCCAGGGCCAGTTTGACCAGACAGGCCTGCTTGACGCCAAGACTCACCGAAAGCTGCTGGACGACTATGACGTGGCGGACGACCTCCGCAGGAACGTACGCGCGGCCTACGACTCGTGGGGCCAGGCGGATCAGGCGGCGGCGGCGGCCCGCGACGCCGCCGACGAGGCGCGGCGGAACGAGGACTTCCTGCGTCATGCCGCCGGGGAACTGGACGATCTGGCACCCGTCGACGGCGAGGAAGATGACCTGGCCTCAACGAGAAGAGTGCTGCAACTGGGCGAGCAGATCACGGAGGCCGTCGAAGCGGCTCAAGCGGATCTTGCCGGTGCCGGCGGCGCCGATGAACAGTTGCGCCGGGCCCGGGCCCATCTCGGGCGCCTGACGGAAAAGGTGGCCGGCCGTCTGGACGAGGCGGTCGCGGCGCTGGATCGCGCCGGCCTGGAAACCGAAGAGGCGCTGACCGCGCTGGCCCGCGCGATGGCCGATCTGGACGTCGATCGCGGCAGACTGGAAACGATCGAGGACCGATTGTTCCGACTGCGCGCCGCCGCCCGCAAGCACGGGGTGGAACCGACGCAGTTGAGCGCCGTCCGGGACGAGATCCACCGCCGGCTTGCCCTGCTGGAGGATCAGACCGCTGTCGTGCAACGGCTGAACGCGGCCGCCGAGCGCGCCCGCGAGCGTTTTGTCCAGGCCGGTCGGGCGCTGTCTGCCGCGCGGACGGCGGCGGCCCAGAGGCTTGATGCGGCGGTGCAGGAGGAACTGCAGCCGCTCAAACTCGGCCGCGCCGGCTTTCGAACCCGCGTCGAGCCCATGGAAGAGCGGGATTGGGGGCCCTACGGCACGGACCGGGTATTGTTCGAGGTCTCGACCAATCCGGGCACACCTTACGGACCGCTGCAAAAAATCGCGTCGGGCGGCGAACTGTCTCGGTTTCTGCTGGCGATCAAGGTTTGCTTGGCACAGTCCGGAACGGCCAACACGCTGATCTTCGACGAGGTCGACAGCGGAATCGGCGGCGCCACCGCCACGGCGGTCGGAGAACGGTTGCACAGGCTGGCGCAGTATTTTCAGGTCCTGGTGGTGACCCATTCGCCGCAGGTCGCGGCCGTCGGCAATGACCATTTACGGGTCGAGAAGCGGACCGCCGGCGGTGTTTCGGTTACGGAGGTGGATCGCCTGGATGCCGGGTCCCGGCGCGAGGAGGTGGCCCGGATGCTGGCCGGTGCGACGATCACCGACGAGGCGCGCGCTGCGGCCGACCAGTTGATCGCCGGCAATGCGGCATGAGTGCGGGGACCGTATCCGTCGACAAGCTGGACGAGGACGAGGCCGGCGCGGAGCTGGACCGCCTGGCCGCCGAAATCGCCCGGCACGACGAGCTGTATCATCAACTTGACGCGCCGGAGATCTCGGATTCGGATTACGATGCCCTGCGCCGACGCAACGAGGCGATCGAAGCCCGGTTCCCTCACCTTGTGCGACCCGACAGTCCCAGCCTGCGCGTCGGCGCCGCGCCGGCTGCGGGTTTCGCCAAGGTCAAGCATGCGGTGCCCATGCTGTCCCTGGGGAACGCATTCGATCGGGCCGATGTGGAGGACTTCTTCAGCGGTCTTCGCCGCTTCCTGAAAGAGTTACAGGACGATCCTTCCATCCCGGTCGAAGTCGTTGCCGAACCCAAGATCGACGGGCTGTCGGCCTCGGTCCGGTATGAAGATGGGAGGCTTGTGCTGGGCGCCACCCGCGGCGACGGCGCCGAAGGCGAGAACGTCACCCGGAACCTGCAGACCATCGAGGATCTCCCCAAGAGGCTTGCCGGCGACGACTGGCCTGCCGTGCTCGAGGTCCGCGGCGAGGTCTATATGACCAAACAGGATTTCGCCCGGTTGAACGAGCGGCAGGAAGAGGCCGGCGGCAAGCTCTTCGCCAATCCGCGCAATGCGGCCGCGGGCAGCCTGCGCCAGATTGACCCCGCGATCACGGCGTCTCGGCCATTGTGTTTCTTCGGCTATGCATGGGGCGAGGTCTCGGAACCGCTGGGCGAAACGGTGTGGGAGATACGCCAGCGCCTGAGACGTTGGGGGTTTCAGCTCAACGAACCCAGTGCTCTGTGCGCGACGATCGACGAGGCGATCGACCAGTACGAAAACCTGAACGACGCCCGGGCGACTTTGCCCTTCGACATCGACGGCGTCGTCTACAAAGTCAACCGCCTCGACTGGCAACAACGGCTGGGCATGGTCAGCAGGGCGCCCCGCTGGGCCATCGCGCACAAGTTCGCTGCGGAAAAGGCACAGACCAAACTGAATGCCATCTCCATCCAAGTGGGACGGACCGGGGCGCTGACGCCCGTTGCCGAACTCGAGCCCGTCACGGTTGGCGGCGTCGTCGTCAGCCGCGCCACGTTGCACAACGAGGACGAAATCGATCGCAAGGATATCCGCGTCGGCGATACGGTCGTCGTCCAGCGCGCGGGTGACGTCATCCCCCAGGTGGTGAGCGTGGTCCTCGACAACCGGCCCAAGGGTCTGCGGCGGTTCAAGTATCCCCACAGGTGTCCGGAATGCGGCTCCGACGCCGTCCGTCCCGAAGGCGAAGCGGTCCGGCGCTGCACCGGTGGTCTGATTTGTCCCGCCCAGCGCTTCGAACGCATCCGGCATTTCGTCTCCCGGGACGCGTTCGACATCGACGGATTTGGCGGCAAGAACGTCGACGCCTTCATGCGAGACGGGCTCCTGACCAGCCCTGCCGACATTTTTCGGCTGCAAGAACGGGCAGACGAAATCAGGTCGCGCGAGGGCTGGGGTGATCAGTCGGTCGAAAACCTGCTGCGGGCCATCGACGCGCGCCGCACCATCGCGCTCGACCGCTTCATCTATGCCATGGGGATCCGCCAGGTGGGACAATCCAATGCCCGCCTGCTGGCCCGCCATTATGCCGGCCTGGAGGCCCTGCTTGCAGCCATGCGAGAGGCCGCCGACCCGGATTCGGATGCCTATCGGGAACTGGTCGACATTGACGGGATCGGGGCCTCGGTCGCCGGCGATCTTCTTGCCTTCTTCGGCGAAAGCCACAACCAGGAGCTGATCGAGGACCTGAGTTCGCAATTGTTGATCGAAGACTTCGAGGCACCCGCGGTGACGGAGAGCCCGATTGCTGGGAAAACCGTGGTTTTCACCGGCACGCTGGAGATCATGACCCGCAACGAGGCCAAGGCCAGGGCCGAGGCCCTGGGTGCGAAAGTCTCGGGGTCGGTCTCGAAAAAGACCGATTTTGTGGTTATCGGGGCCGATGCTGGTTCCAAGGCCAAGAAGGCTGGCGAGCTGGGCGTCCGTACTCTGAACGAGCAAGAGTGGCTGGACCTGCTTGGGGGCGCAACCGCCGGTTAGCAAGAATCGCGCCGGAACCGTCAATTCTTCATTCCGGGCCCCTCTCTTCACGAATCCTAAACGACTATTGATCCATCATGCCCTCAAAAAGGGCGACACATAGTCGTATAAACACATGGACTTACGTCAAAGCCTTATAGTTGCGCTGATTTCTATTGTATTCCTCGCGCTGGGCGACACATCGGCCCAGGCGCGCCGGACCGTTATACAGTACGACGACCAGGGCCGGATCATCGGCGTCATCGAAGAAGACGACCCCTCGTCCCCCAGGATCCGGGGATCTTCGGACAAAGCGGCCAAGCCGGACAATTTCGAACAGGGCGAGATTCTCGCCATCAATCCCCCGAAGGGCACCCTGCGCCAAATGCAGGATCTGGGCTTTTCCCTGATCGAACGGATGCAGCTGAGCTTCATCGGCATGACCGTCTGGCGGATCCGGGTCCCAGAGAATATGGGGACCGAGGAAGGCCTCGCGGCCTTCCGGCGTGCCTTCCCCAACGTGATTTCCGATTACAATCAGCACCTGAACCTGGGCTCTGCGAATGCGCAGAACGGGATGTCCTTGCCCTATGACCGTCAGGCGGTGGGCTGGGGACCGGTCGGACCCTCCTGCGGCATCGGTGTGCGCCTGGGCATGATCGACAGCCCGGTGGACGTGGAACACCGTTCCCTCAGGGGTCAGAAGGTCACGCACAAGTCGTTCCTGCGGAACGACCGCAAGCCGCCTGCGGGCGAACACGGCACGGCCATCGCCGTCATGCTGGTCGGGCGGCCCTCGACCCACGAGACCGGCGGCCTGGTACCCGGTGCGACGCTGATTGCGGCGAGTATTTTCGAACAGCGCAAAGGGCGCACGATCGGCAACCTGGTCGCCATGCTGAAAGCCATCAATTGGCTGGCCGGCCAGAATGTCCAGGTTTTGAATCTGTCCATTGCCGGTTCCCGCAATGCGGTTCTCGCCATGGCGACGAACCGGGCGACGGAACTGGGCATGGTCCTGGTGGCCGCAGCAGGCAACAACGGACCCGAGGCGGACCCGGCCTGGCCGGCTGCGCATCCCAGCGTGATCGCCGTGACAGCTGTCGACAAGAACCTGTCGCACTACCGCTACGCCAACCAGGGCGGCTATATCGATTTTGCGGCCCCCGGCGTGGGCATCCTCACCGCGACCCCGTACGGCTACAAGGAGCAGAGCGGCACGTCGTTCGCCGCACCGTACCTCACCAGCATGGTGGCGTTGCATCTGGCGGCCGGCTATCGGCCGGACCCGGAGTCGCTGAGAGAGAGCTTGCGGCGCTACGCCGTCGACCTGGGTCCGGAAGGACGCGACGACACCTTCGGCTGGGGCCTGGTGAGGCTGCGCCCGGACTGCTGAACGCGGGCGCCCTCAGAGCGGCGCCACCGCCGCTTCCAACCAGCTTTTCTCCTCACCCTCGAGCTGCGGTCCGATTTCCGCCAGCACCCGTGCGTGGTAGGCGTTGAACCAGTCCAGCTCCTGCGGCGTCAGCAGTGCGACATCGACCAATCGTCGGTCGATGGGAGCGAGCGTCAGAGTTTCGAACTCGTAGAAAGGTTTTTCGCCGTCTAGCTCTTCGCAGGCCCGGACGGCGACGAGATTCTCGATCCGGATGCCATAAAGGCCCATGGCGTAATAGCCGGGTTCGTTCGAGACGATCATGCCCGGTTTGAGCGGTACGGTGTTTGGCAGCTTGGAGATTCGCTGCGGCCCCTCGTGCACGCCCAGATAGGAGCCGACCCCATGGCCGGTGCCATGGTCGTAGTCCAGGCCGACCTGCCATAGAGCCGCCCGCGCAAGCGCATCGATCTGGCTGCCGGTCGTCCCATCCGGAAACCGCAGCAGGGCGAGGGCGATATGGCCCTTCAGCACCCGTGTGAAATGCTCGCGGGCGCCTTCGGGCGGTGTCCCAACCGCCACCGTCCGGGTCACATCGGTCGTCCCGTCCGCGTATTGGCCACCGGAATCGACCAGATAGAGCTCGCCGGGCGTCAGATTTCGGTTTGTCTCCGGGCTGACGCGATAGTGCGTTATCGCGCCGTTCGGGCCGGCTCCCGAGATCGTGTCGAAGCTCAGGTCCCGCAGCAAATCGCTGTCCTGCCGCAATCGGGCCAGATGATCGGCCGTCGCCAGCTCGTCCAGCTCTCCCGACGGCGCCTCGCGGTCCAGCCAGCACAGGAATCGACTCAAGGCCGCCCCGTCGCGGCGATGGGCCGCCCTTGTGCCCGCAAGCTCGGTGTCGTTCTTGCACGCCTTTGGCAGCGCGCAGGGGTCCTCACCCTCCTCGATCCGGGCGCCGGACCGACGCAACCGCTCGAAAATCGCGGCCGACGCCGTCGCCGCGTCGACCTGAACGCTCTTGGCGTCCGCGCCCAGCTTGTCCAGGGCCGTGCCAAACTCCGACGGCGGTCGCACGGTCACGACATTGCCCAGTTCCTTGGCGGCGCCCGGTGTCAGCTTACGCTCGTCGATGAACAGATCCACCAGGCCGTCGCGATGCAGAAGCGCGAAACTCAAGGGCAGCGGCGTGCGCGGGACATCGCCGCCCCGGACGTTCAGCAACCAGGCGATACTGTCAGGCGCCGTCAGCACGGCCGCATCGGCTTTCAGGGTCCGGGCCACCTCCGTCCGCTTGTCGCTGGCGGCGCGCCCGGCATATCTCAACGGATGAGCGATCACCGGCGCGATGGGAGCGGCCGGCTGTGCAGTCCAGATTGCGTCGATCGGATTGGCGTCGACCAGGACCAACTCGGCCCCGGACTGCTCGACCGACCGGCGCCAGCGTTTCACCGAACTTTCGCTGTGCAGCCACGGATCAATCCCTATTCGCTGACCAGCGTCGAGAATTTCCCCAGCCCAGTCCATCGGCGGCGTTTCGCTGACATGCAGAGGTTCAAATCGATCGGGATCGACCTCGTTCCTGACCTGCAGAACATACCGGCCGTCGACGAATATCGCCGCCCGGGTTTTCAGGACCACGGCCAATCCCGCCGACCCGGAAAACCCGCTCAGCCAACGCAGCCGGTCGGCGCGAACCGGGACGTACTCGCCCTGGTGTTCGTCGGTGCGCGGCACGACGAAGGCGTCGAGCTTCAGCCGGTCAAGTTCCGAACGTAACGCGTCCAGGCGCTCCGCCGGCGCCGGACCGTTCGCCAGTCCGGAATCGAGCTGCGCCGCCATTTCGGCCTTCAATGCGGCGAGTTGCGCGACCAGCGCACTGTCGGCGTCGGGGGCGACCAATTGCGTCCAGGCGCTAGCGTCCATCGCCTCGGGCGCCGCGATCACCCCAGCCAGAAGATCACGCACATCGCTGGCCCGCATGGTCGCCTGCACAGCGGCGAGCCGTTCGTCCAGGGCTTCGTCGCCCGCGTAGGCCGTTTGTTGCACATCCATGATCGGAGAACCCTGTTTCGCGTGACCCTAAAGTCAGCCGCCACCATCTTCAAGCGCCGGGCGGCGCGCGGCGGACCGGGACGGTCGACGTCTTAGCACAAGGGTAGACCAGCCGTCGCGCCGGTACCGCTTGACCAAGTACAGGCCCGGGATGCGATAGGCGTGCAGGACCTGTCTCTCCTGGACTTCCAGCAGTCCCGACAGGATCACCACCGCACCGGGCCCGCAAAGGCGAACCAGATTCCGGGCGATAGCCGTCAAAGGCCGCGCCAGGATGTTGGCAACGATCAGGTCGTAAGGACGTTCCCTGTCGAGCGCGCGGGACCGCACACCGTCAGCGCAATAGGCATCGACGAAAACGCCGACTGCGTTGCGAATCGCATTCTCCCGCGTGACCCGCACAGCCTCCGGGTCAATGTCGCCACCGACGACCTTGCAGCGCCAAGCCTTGGCGGCGGCAATGGCCAGGATCCCCGAGCCGCAACCCACATCCAGGGCGCGGCGCGGGCGGAACCAGACTGCCAGATCGGCGAGGGCCTGAAGGCAGGTATGGGTGGTGGCATGGTCGCCGGACCCGAAGGCAGTGCCGGCGTCGATCGCGATCGGCCAGCAGCCCGGCGGCCCGCCGCCGACCTGATGGGTTGGGTGGATATAGAACCGCCCTGCCCTGGATGGTTGCCACTGAGCCTGGCTTTCAAGCACCCAGTCCCGGTCGGGGAGCGGAATACAGACGTACGACGGCTCGGGAATGTCGGCCTGGCGCGCCGCCAGTGCCACCGCGGCGGTGATGCCGTCGTGATGGGGCCGTCCTGGGATATACGCCTCCAGACGCCACATTCCCTCGGGCGCGGTTGCGAACGTTGCCGTGGCGGCCGCGACGGGCTCCAGCGCCTGCTCGAACACCGCGAGTGCCCGTTCGGGCACCACCAGTTCGACCTTCCAGACCGGCGTCTCCGCCATCACGACGGGTCAGGCCTTCTCCACAAAGGCCGCAACGACCTTTTTCGTGCCGGCCTTGTCAAAACTGATCGTCAGATGGTCGCCGTCGGCGCGTTTGACGGTCCCCGGTCCGAATTTCTGATGAAAGCAGCGTTCGCCCGGCTGGAACCGATGTCCACCGCTCTCGACGGGATGCGCCTCCCCCTCGATGACCAGGGGACCGCGATCGCCGGGGCCATGGTCCTGCAGACGCCGCCACCCCGGACCCCCGCCGCGAAACCGATCGGAGCCGTAGCCGGTCTGGTTGGTGGGACCGACCGAATACATGCCGCTGCCGCGCTCGAACCCGTATCCGCCGCCGTAAAGGCCCTGTTCCGACACCGAGTCGATATGTTCGGCAGGCAGCTCGTCGACGAAGCGGGACGGGATCGAGCTGATCCACTGCCCATGCATGCGCCGGTTGGCGACGAAGGCGACCAGCGCCCGCTTCCGTGCCCGTGTCAGGCCCACATAGGCGAGTCGCCGTTCCTCCTCCAGTCCCGCCATACCGCTTTCGTCCAGCGCCCTTTGATGGGGAAACAGACCCTCCTCCCAACCGGGAAGGAAAACGATGTCGAACTCCAGCCCCTTGGCGGAATGCAACGTCATCAGGGACACCATCTCGCCGCCGCGGGCCTCCTCGTTCTCCATCACCAGGCTGACATGCTCCAGGAAACCGGCCAGGCTCTCGAATTCCTCCAGGGCGACGATCAGCTCCTTCAGGTTCTCCAGCTTGCCCGGCGCCTCCGGCCGTTTCGATTTCTGCCAGAACTCCGTGTAGCCGGACTCGTCGAGGATGGTTTCCGCCAGATCGGTGTGACGGATACCGGCCTCCATGGCGCGCCAGCGTTCAAAGCTGTCGAGGATGGCGCGCAGCGATCGCCGGGCCGCGGGCTTGAGCTCGTCCGTTTCCGTCAGCTGCAGCGCGGCCGCATATAGCGGCGCCTCCTGCGCCCGCGCCAACCCGTGAACGGCCTGCAGCGTGGTCTTGCCGATGCCGCGCGTCGGCTTGTTGACGATGCGTTCGAAAGCGAGGTCGTCGTCAGGCTGATGCACCACGCGCAGATAGGCGATGGCATCGCGGATTTCCTCGCGCTCGTAGAACCGCGGCCCGCCGATCACCTTGTAGGGAACGCCCAGGGTGATGAATCGTTCCTCGAACTCGCGCGTCTGGAATCCCGCCCGCACCAGGATCGCCATTTCATCGAGAGAATGTCCCGCCCGTTGCAGCGTCTCCACTTCTTCACCGACCCATCGGGCCTCCTCTTCGCCGTCCCACAGCCCGCGGATGCTGACCTTTTCACCCTCGGGCAGGTCGGTCCAAAGGGTCTTACCAAGCCGGCTCTCGTTCTTGGCGATCAGACCCGAGGCCGCACCGAGAATGTGGGGCGTCGAACGATAGTTCCGCTCCAGCCTTACCACCCGAGCGCCGGGGAAATCTTTCTCAAATTTCAATATGTTACCGACTTCCGCCCCGCGCCAGCCATAGATCGACTGGTCATCGTCTCCGACGCAGCAGAGGTTGCGATGCTCGCGCGCGAGCAATCGCAGCCACAGATACTGGGCCACGTTCGTGTCCTGGTATTCG
>Ga0066187_1000282_pt1 | contig 18808 bp, 22 predicted proteins | sample WorMetexBAHAMAS1_FD_58706 | JGI IMG/M metagenome (GOLD analysis project Ga0066187, IMG submission 58706) | Marine gutless worms symbiont microbial communities from Max Planck institute for Marine Microbiology, Germany - Inanidrilus exumae... | ecosystem: Host-associated > Annelida > Digestive...
AGCGCCTCGAAGGTCGCCAAGCCTACGAATTTATCCAGCAAGAGTCGGACTTGACCGACCTTGACGGCATCGATGCCGGGCTGGCTGTCGAGCATCTTGCCTTCTTCGACCGCGATGTCCTTTTGAGATGCGTCGAATTGGGCATGGATGCTCCAGCGACCATGCTGCAAGACGTGCACTTCAAGGTGTGTTTGGATCGGCATTTCGTGTTTGCCAGCCTGTTCTCACGCCAAAACGGCCGATGAATCCACCACCCTCTCCGGGCTAGACCCTCGTGCCGAAAAATCTCATAACAAACGACCGCAACTGTTCAAATACCATTTGAAGCAACAGTTGCCGCAAATATGATATCAAATGGTTAATTTCGGTTCAATTGACACGAATAATGCTTGAGCTCGTTTCGCGACGAGACTGAATCCTGCAGGGAATCGAAAAGGCGCCCTTAAAGAGGCGCCTTTAATGGTGACCGGCGGATGTACCCGTTCCGCCGCGGACTTCGCTCAACGTTTCAACCCGAAATCCTTGAAGCGCTTGTTGAACTTGGCCAATTGACCGCCGCTGTCCACGAGGCGATGCACCCCGGTCCAAGCCGGGTGCGTTTTCGGGTCGATATCGAGCTTCAGCGTATCGCCCTTTTTTCCCCAGGTCGAACGCGTTGTAAAGGTCGAGCCGTCGGTCATCTGGACGGTGATGTCGTGATAATCGGGGTGAGTATCTTTTTTCATGGTCGCGCTCCGAAATTCAAGGCGCTCTATATAGGGTAACGCCGGTCCGCGATCAAGCGTGCAATCATGGTTTTCTTCAGACCTCTTCCGTTTCGACTTTCGGGACCGTCAAGCCGGATTTCGCGCGCCACGCCAACACAACGAAAACAGCCATGACGATGGCGCCCGCGAAATAGGGCCAATCCTTACCGAGAAGCGAGAACAAGGCGCCGGCAAAAGCCGGTCCGGCGACGCGCGCCAGCGTGGTCGCGGAACGGGCGATGCCGATCACGCCGCCTTGTTCCTGTTCGCCGACCTGCAGGGATATGAGGCTGTTGAGTGATGGCGTGAGGACGGAAAACCCGAAGCCGGCGATGACCATGGCGACCAGTAGGAGCGGGAGTTCGGTGGAAAACGGGATGAGCAGGACGCCGATGGTGAGCGCGATGCCGCCGTGGACAATCAGGGCCGGTTCTCCGAAGCGTTTCGCCAGCCGCCCGATCAGTCCGCCCTGTACCAGGGCCCCCATAATGCCGACGAAGGCGAATAGATAGCCGTTCTGTTCCGGCCCCCATCCGTACTGGCGGCGCGACCACATGGCGAAGGTCGCCTCGAGACCGGCGAACGCGAAGGTGGCGATGAACGACAGCCCGATCAACAAGGCAACGCGCGGATCCGCGACCGCTTTTCGAAACCGCTCGCGCCTCGTCTCAGGCGTCAGCGCGGCCATACGTTCGCGGATTTCGGTGGAGAGGGACTCTTTAAGGAATATGAGGGTGAGGACAAAGGCGACGGCCGAAAGAGCAGCTGCTGCATAGGCGGGGCTCCGGAAATCCGCATTGACCGGATCGGAGCCGGCCAAAATGCCGCCAACCGCGGGCCCGATGATGAAACCGAGTCCGAACGCGGCACCAACAACCCCCATTCCCTTGGCCCGGTTCTCGCGGGTGGTGATGTCGGCGGCATAGGCGAAGGCGGCCGATATGTTCCCCGCCATGAAACCGCCGGCGGCCCTGGCGGCGAACAGCACCCACAGGCTCTCTGCCGTGCCCAGCCAAACATAGGACAGCGCTGTACCGGCAAGACTGATCAGGAGAACCGGACGGCGTCCGGTTCGGTCACTGGTTCGGCCCCAGAAAGGCGCGGCAATGAACTGGGTCAATGAATAGACGGCCATCAACAACCCGACCTCGGCCGGGCTCGCCGAATAGTATTCCGCATAGAAGGGAAGCAGCGGAATGATGATGCCGAAACCGATCAGGTCGATGACGACGATGAGAAACAGGATGAGCATGGGCCGCCGGGTGTTGAAGGAGGTGCAACGTTTAACGTTGCGTGAGCTTCATTTCAATGCGCCGGTTGCGCCGTTTGCCGAATTCATCGTCCCTGAGGTCGAGCGGATGGAACTCGCCGAAACCAGCGGCGACCAACCGGTTCGCCGGCAATCCCGCCTCGACGAGGTGCTTGAGGACGGAAATTGCCCGGGCCGTAGACAGTTCCCAATTCGATGGGAACCGCGCCGTGCTGATCGGATCGTTGTCCGTATGGCCGTCGATCCGGAGAACCCAATCGATCTCTCCGGGGATTTCGACGGCGATCTCCAGAAGCGTCAGGGCCAATTGGTTGAGCTGGCCCTTGCCTTGGTCCTCGAGGTCGGCGGAGCCTTTTTCGAACAGCACTTCCGACTGGAAGACGAACCTGTCGCCGACGATCCGGACGTCCTGGCGCCCGCCCATGAGATCACGCAATCGCCCGAAAAACTCCGATCGGTACCGAGATAATTCCTGGACCTTGCTGGCCAGCGCAGCGTTGAGCCGCTTGCCGAGCGACACGATTTGAACCTTTTGTTCCTCCGACAGTTTTTCCGAAGCGTCGAGCGCAGCCTGGATTTGCGCCATCTGTTCGCGAAGCGCCGCCGTTTGCTGGTTGAGCAGGGCGATTTCGGCCCGGGCGCTCTTCGACAGGTCCTTTTCCTCGAGCAGGGCTTTCTTCGAACCGGCCAGTTCGTCGTTCTTTGTCTCCAGTTTTCCGGCAAGCTCCGAGATCTTGCCTTCCAGTTCGGACTTCAGGGCCTGCAGGGCGGCGATGTCCCGGTTGAGACCAGACAGCTCCGCCAGTTGTTGGCGCAATTTCTCCTCGGCCGCGGCGAGACTGGTCCGCATGGTCTCCGCATCCGCGGACATCTTGGCAATCATTTCCTCGGCGCCAGTGAGCTCGCCTTTCAGGCCGGTGGTTTCCTTTTGCAGGTCCGTAATCCGATTGTCGGCCGCCGCCAGGCTGGACATCAGCGAGGTGATTTCCTCCTTGTTGGCCAAGTCTTGCCGACGCAACTGCGAAACCGTGGTCTTTAGGTCGTCGCGTAGCGCTACCGATACCTGAAGTTCCTGGGAGAGCTGTGCCAGGTTCTGTCGGATATCCTGGTTGGCCTTGCGTTCCAGAGACAAGAGATCGGCCAGTTCGCTGACCTGTCCGCGTAGATTCTCCAATGCCTGGTCGCGTCCGGAAAGTGCCTGGCCCAGGAAAAATTGGGCCAAGACGAAAATCAGCAGCAGGAACATCATGACCATGAGCAGGGTCGCGAGCGCGTCGACGAAACCGGGCCAGATGTTGGTGCTTCGTTCGGCGCGTTTGGCGTAACCGACCATGGCCGTACCCGCCTCTAGGAAACGTTGGACGAGTCGGTCGCCGCGGCGATCAGGCGGGCCAGGAGTTTGATCTCGCTCCGGAGTTGCTGGACGGTTTCCTCCCGGCCGGTCTTTATCTCGTCGGTCAAACGCGTGACGTAGATGTCGAGGTTTCGGATATGCATGCGCGTGGCTTCGTCTAGACCGCCGCCGACGCCGCCGGCGCCACCCGCCAATTGGCCGAGGATCGGTTTCAGTTCGATCTGTGTTTCGGCGAGCGTCTTCATCAGGGCATGCTGGGTCCGCATGTGATCCGTCAGCGTTTCCAGCTTATCGCCCACGTTGCGCAGGTTGTTGTCGACCGCGATACGGCTCTCCTCGCCGCGGGCCAAGGTGTGTTGCAAATTCTCCAGGCTTTCCGCCGTCTGCTCGAGGAGCGCCTGGACGTAAACGGAAACCGGTTGATCGCCGTCACCGGAGAGCGCCCCGGAAGAGAGACGGGTGACCGTCGAAAGCCACTCTTCGAGATCGTTGTAGAAGCGGTTCTGGGCCTGGTTGGCCTGGAGGTCGAGAAATCCGAGAACGAGAGAGCCGGCAAGACCAAAAAGCGATGACGAGAAGGCCGTTCCCATTCCGGCCATTGGCGCCTGCAGGCCGCGTTTGAGTTCACCGAAGATGGACGCTGCATCGCCGCCGTTGACCGCCAGGCCGGCGATGACGTCGCTGATCGATCCGACGGTCTCAAGCAATCCCCAAAAGGTTCCGAGCAGACCGAGGAAGATCAAGAGCCCGATCGTGTAGCGCGACGTGTCCCGGGATTCGTCCAGCCGAGAGGCGATCCCGTCGAGAAGGGTGCTCATCGCCACTGTCGACAGCGAAAAGGTATCCCGGTTTCCGACCATCGTCGCCATCGGCGTCAACAACCGGGGCGGTTGCTCCTGGGACAGGCCACTGCGCGCGCCGTTCGTCTCGAGGTTGTTGCGGAAATTCTCGATCCACGCGACTTCCGGATAGAGCCGGACGACCTGTCGGAAATTATAGAGAATCCCGAGAATCAAAACGCCGACGATCAAGCTGTTCAGCGGAACATTGGCCATGAACGCTTCGCGGAATGGCAGGAACAAGAGGAAACCCACGCCACCGACTGCGGCGAGGAATAACACCATTCGGATCAGGTATCGGTGCGGTCGGGTCATACCGCGGTGAACTCCGGGCGGCTTGGGTTAAAGAATGTTCGGTTCGAATGCGATCGGGAACTCATCGCCGGGCAATGTCGACGTCCACCCTGTTGAGAGGCTTTTCGTCGGTTTTTGTACCCAAGGCCCGGACGTCTATGCGCGTACTTCGGACGCCGTTTTCGATCAGGAAGGAGCGCACGGAAAGGGCCCGCGAAAGGGACATGCGGCGCGCCTTGCTCGTCGTCAGACCTTCCGAACCGGCGTAGGCAAGAAGTTGCAGACGCAGGTCCGACTTGTCCTTCAGGCCATCGGCGATGGCCTTCAGGGCGGTCTTAGCGGAATCCGGTAGCTTGGTATCGTTGGTGCCGAACTCGATCCGCGTCGCACGGCCGGGTTTAATCTCGGCCATCGCTGTCGGAAGCGCCGCCTGTTCCGACGGTTGCGGGCTTGCCGGAGATTCGACGGTTTTCGGTTCGGGCGCCGGTTCGGGCTCAGGCGCGGGCGCCGGCGGTTCCGGAACCTTGGGGACCTCGGCGGGTGGCGGTGGAGCGGGCGGCGGTGCCTCCTCGACGGCAGCGATCGGTGCCGGTTCCATCTTCTTCGGCGGGGTCGCCGCGACTTCGGTTCTCGCCGGAGCCGGCGGCTCGGCGGGCATCGGTCTGGGTTTGGCCTGGACGACGCGTTTCTTCGGTTTCGCCGGTATTGCCGACGGTCCGCCTTTCGGGGCCACGTGCAGCACCGATACCGGGTTCCGGCGCGGCGGAACCATGAGTTTTCCACTCACCCGTTGATTCGGCGCCAGGGGAAAGGCGGAAACCCCTCCATCCTCGATAACACTAAGATCGACGCTGACAGAACCGCCGGATGTCTGCGAGTGCGCACTCACCGGATGGTAAGCCAAGAGACCGGCTGCAGCGAGGGCCGCCGAAACACGCGAGGCCCAACCGATCCAGCCTGCGCCCAAGGGGCGGGCAGATCCGTTCGGGTGGTCGGGCATGATTGATCGTTCCCCTCGTAGAAACTTCGAAATCAAGTTACTTGGCCCCAATCGAACCAGGGCAGAAAACTCGGATTCACCATAGCCAAGGGGCGCGCCGGGTACAACCGCTTTGCCTCGAAAACCCGCAAGGCGACACTCCTGATGAGCGGCGCACCGCTGCCAGAAGCTGTTCCGATCATGAACCGGCGACCAGTTTCCTCAGAACATCGAACATATGGCTGTTCGCCGCAACGATATCCCCGGTTTCCAGCATGCGATCCTTGCCCTGAAAATCGCTGACGAAGCCTCCGGCTTCGCGGATCATCACGACCCCGGCGGCAATATCCCAGGCTTTGAGACCGTGTTCCCAGAACCCATCGTATCGGCCCGCCGCGAGGTAGGCCAAATCGAGCGCCGCCGAACCGCAGCGGCGGACGCCGGCGGAAACGCCCATCACGGATTTCAGTTGCCCGAGGAATTCGTCATGACCTTCGCGCCCGACAAAGGGAATTCCCGTCGCAAACAGTGCCTCCAAGGTGTCCTGGCGCCCGGATACCCGGATCCTTTTTCCGTTCAGATAGGCGCCGCTGCCTTTCTCGGCCCAAAACATCTGGTCCGTAATCGGCTCATAAATGACACCGGCGAAAAGCTCGCGGTCCCGTTCCAGCGCCAGGGAAACACAAAAGTGCGGGAGTCCATGGAGAAAGTTAAGCGTGCCGTCTAGGGGGTCGACGATCCACCGGTTCGAATCATCAGGACCGTCGACCGCGCCTTCCTCTTCCATAAGGAATCCGTAGCGCGGCCGCGCCTTCTGCAGTTCCTCGAAGATGGTCTTCTCGGCCCGGCGGTCGGCCTCGCTGACGAAGTCGGCGGGGCCTTTCTTCGAAATCTGTAGCGTTTCGACTTCTCCGAAGGCGCGGCGCAACCCGCGACCGGCTTTGGTCGCCGCGTTCATCATCACGTTGACAATGGCGGATCGTTGGGCCATTGGCGTCGCCCGGCTCAGTCTTTCGCCCGTTCGACGTATGTGCCTTCGGCGGTATTCACGACGACGCGGGTTCCGGCTTCGATATGCGGCGGAACGAGGATTTTGACGCCGTTCTCGAGAACGGCGGGTTTATAGGACGACGAGGCGGTCTGGCCTTTGACCACGGCGTCGGCCTCGGTCACTTCGAGGACCACGGTATCGGGCAATTGCACGGCGATCGGATCCCCTTCGTGACTTTCGATGATCACGGTCATGCCGTCCTGAAGGTAGGCGACCTGATCCTCACCGATCTGGTCTTCGTTCAGTGAAATCTGTTCGTAGGTTTCGTTGTCCATGAAGGTGCAGATACCGCCGTCCGAGTATAGGTACTGGAACTCCTTTTGGTCGAGGCGGGCGCGCTCGACCTTTTCCGAAGACCTGAAGCGCTCATTCAGTTTGGTGCCGTCGCGGACATCTTTCAGTTCGACCTGCAAATAGGCGCCGCCCTTGCCGGGTTGCGTGTGTTGCGTCTTCACGGCCCGCCACAATCTGTTTTGGTGCTCGATCACCATTCCAGGCCGGATCGCGTTTCCGTCAATTTTCATGAGTACACTCGATGGGTTGGATAACTCGAACGATTTTGCGCGCGGAAACTAGCAGTTTGCATCGGGCGAAGCAACGGATTGGCGGGCCGCGTTTTCGAGCGCTTTCTCGAATTCGGCGACGGCTGCCGCGGGGCCGCTTTCGTGATCCCACACGGCCGATACGACGGCTACGAAATCGGCACCGGCCTGGGCCAAGCCGCCGCAGTTGTCGGCCGTAATGCCGCCGATGGCGACCGATGGCACCAGAAACAGCTCGTTCCACCACTGGAGGATTTCGGTCGTCGCCCGGGCTTTCGCGTCCTTGGTCGGAGTCGGGAAGAACGCCCCGAATGCCACGTAGTCGGCGCCCCGTTCCCCGGCCTCCATGGCGAGATGGCGCGAGTCGTGACAGGTGACGCCGACGATGCGGTCGTCACCGACAGCCTCACGGGCCGAGGCGTAGGAGGCATCGGATTGCCCGACATGGACACCGTCGCAACCCATTTCCGCAGCCAGGTCCGGCCGGTCGTTGAGGATAAACGGCACGCCGCGCGCCGCGGTTTCCGGCATGAGCCTATCGATTGCGTTTCGGATTTCATCGTCGCTCGCCTCTTTCAGCCGCAGCTGCAGGGCGCCGACATCGCCGCCATCAAGGGCTTCAGCCAGTTTCTTGCGGAAGGCGGCCGGATCGATCCGAGGAGGTGAAATCAGGTATAACCGGCAGTGTTTCCGGTCCATCAATCCAGCGCCCCCATTTTCGATATCCAGGTCCGGATGTCGCCGGCCGGGTCGGTCGAGCCCGACATGTCGAGTGCCTCCGTGGCGCGCCCAACGATCTTCGTGCCCGATTGCGCGGCGATATCGGCGACCCGATGGCGGACGTCCGGTTCGGCGGCGAGGCTGATCGCCTCGATGCCGTGGCGGATGGCGCCGAGCGCCGTACCGGGTTCATCTCCGCAGTCGAGCACGGCGGATAGATCCGCCTCGGGGAATGCGTCGCGGGCCTCCGAGACGATCGCCTGAAACACATCGGCGCCGAGGGCCGCCGCGCCGTGAGACGGGCTATACAGGCGAACGGGGGTTCCCATTTCCGCCGACACCGTGGCCACGGCCAGCGCATGGTCCCGATCGTATACGATGAATGCGGTCCGCTCCCGCGTCATTCCCGGTCCCCATCGCCCGAATTCCCGTGGACGTCGAGAGGGGAGGAGGGGCTTGGTTCCGGGCAAAAGAAAACGGCCGGACGGCGAGCCGCCCGGCCGTCCTCGAAGAATCTCGGGATCAACCGGCGTTCATCATGGCGACGGCGGTGTCCGACATGCGATTGGCAAAACCCCATTCGTTATCGTACCACGAAAGCACGCGAACGAAGTTGCCTTCCATGACCTGTGTCTGGGTCGCATCGAAAGACGAGCTCGCTGCGTTGTGGTTGAAGTCCACCGAAACCAGCGGCAGTTCGTTGTAACCGAGCACGCCGTTCAGGCGGCCGTCGGCAGCTTCCTTGAGCGCGCCGTTGACCTCATCGACCGTGGTGTCGCGGCTCGACGTGAAGGTCAGGTCGATCAGCGATACGTTCGGCGTCGGGACACGGACAGCGGTGCCGTCGAGCTTGCCCGACAGTTCTGGCAGGACCAGACCGACGGCCTTGGCCGCGCCGGTCGACGTCGGGATCATGGAAAGGGCCGCGGCACGGGCGCGCCGGGCGTCGGAGTGAAGGGTATCGAGCGGCCGTTGGTCGCCGGTGTAGGCGTGGATCGTCGTCATGAACCCTTTTTCAATACCGACGAGTTTGTGCAGGACGTCGGCCACCGGGGCCAGGCAGTTGGTGGTGCAGGACGCGTTTGAAACGACGGCGTCGTCGGCGGTCAGGCTGTCGCTGTTGACGCCGTAGACGATGGTCTTGTCGACCTCCTTGCCCGGCGCCGAAATGAGCACTTTCTTGGCCCCGGCGTCGAGGTGTTTGCCGGCGTCGGCGCGGGAAACGAAGAAGCCCGTGCACTCCATCGCCACGTCGACGTCCAAATCGCCCCACGGCAGATTGGCCGGGTCCCGCTCGGCGGTGACTTTGATGGCGGTTCCGTTGACGGTCATGGTGTCACCCTCGACGCTGACGTCTGCGTTGAGGTTGCCGTGGACCGAATCGTGCTGCAGCAAGTGGGCGTTCATCTCCGGTGAGCCGAGATCATTGATGCCGACTACGAGAACGTCGTCGCGTCCGCTTTCGATGATGCCGCGAAGAACCAGCCGGCCAATCCGTCCAAATCCGTTAATAGCAACACGTATCGCCATTCCTACCTCCATATATCCACTGTCAAAAAAGAAACACCGCTTTACCGTTAGCGTTCCTCACAATCTCGGCGCGTTCCATACACGCTTATGACTGGAGGCGCAAACATCGTGCGATCTTCGTTTCACGTCAACCCAATAATATACATTTTTTGAATATGTTGTAAAAGACAACAATTTTTGTTTTTGAATAACGCGTTATCCATGTTTTTAAAAACTTGGTTGACGAAGGAATCTCGCGGTGCATGCTCTGCGGTCACAAATTCTTCACTCGAAGTCCGAGGCTGTTCGGGAATGCCGACCCAATCGATCATTCAAAAACCGTCAAGGGTCAGCCGCGCGCACAACCGCCTGGAAACTGCCATCGTTCGGCTGGAGGCAGCGATCTGGGAGCGGGCGGGCGGTGAAGGCGGCAACGGGCAGGGAACGACCCCTGGTCCGGAGTTGGGTTCGCTGCAAAACGAGATCCGATCGCTCAAAGACGAGAACGTCAATTTAAAGGATACCCAACGCAAGGTCTCCGAGCGCCTCGACGCCGCTGTCCATCGGCTCAAGGGGTTAGTGGGAGAATAGGCGGTGGCCCAAGTCAACGTCGAGATCAACGGACGCAAATACCAGATTGCTTGCGACGATGGGCAAGAAGCGCATCTGACCCGTCTCGGCAACTATATCGACAACCGGGTCCAGGAACTTGCGGCCGCCGTCGGCCAGGTCGGCGATGCGCGCCTTCTGGTCATGGTGTCGCTCCTGGTCGCCGACGAGCTTTCGGACGCCTATGCGGAACTGGACGTGGCACGGTCGGCCGATGAGGGGGCGGCGGCGATGCTGCGTGCCGAGGAAAGTCTGAGCGTCCGCGTTGAATCTCTGGCCGAGCGTATCGAAAAGATTGCCGAACAGCTCGAGCCTGCCTAATTTCCCCTGAGGGCGGTCGCTTCGGGATTCGTCAGGCTAATTTATCCCGGGGCCAATGAAGACCTTCCGGGAGCTGTCCCTGTCGGACTCGTGGGTCCGATATATGGCGCCCACCTGCAACTGCAGGCCGCGGAAGATACTTATGGCCAACGGTTTCGCAGCACCGCCCGTCAAATCGCGCCGTTAGGCACCAGTACCCGTCTCAAATCGTCGAATGCCCATGACCAACACCCCGGATGCCGAAAAGGCGGAGCTGCGCGAAATCGCCAAGGCGGAACGGAGGAAGGCGGTGGCGGAATTGGGCGGCGACGCGGCGGCTCGGTTCGCCGACCATCTGTTCCGGGCGCTCGGCTCGCGGATGGGGGGAGCGGTCCTCTCAGGGTACCTCGAAATCGGTGACGAGCTCTCCGTGCGCCCAGCCATGGAGCGCCACCGGGCCGCTGGTGGGCAATGCGCCTTGCCCGTCGTCACCGGGGCGGAGGCTCCGCTCGATTTTCGTCAATGGAGCCCGGGGAGTGAACTGGAAGACGGACCGTTTCGCACCCGTCATCCCATCGCCGGCTCACCGGAACTGACACCCGACGTTGTGCTCGTACCGCTGTTGGCGTTCGATGCAAAGGGTTATCGGGTCGGATGGGGCGGCGGGTTCTATGACCGGACCTTGTCCAATCTCAGAAACAGGGGAGTGGTCATTGCCGTCGGAGCCGCCTTTTCGGCGCAGCGGTTCGATGCAGTGCCGCGGGACCGGCACGACCAACCGCTCGATTGGGTGATCACGGAGCGCGACGCGTTTCAGATACGGAAGGCAAACTGAAGATGAGAATACTGTTCGTCGGCGACGTGGTCGGGAAATCCGGGCGGACGGCCGTTGCCGAACACCTGCCGGACCTGCGCGAAAGCCTGGATCTCGATTTCGTCGTCGTCAACGGAGAGAACGCGGCCCACGGGTTCGGCATCACCGACAAGATCTGCCAGTCCTTCTACCAGTTGGGGGCCGATGCCATCACCACTGGGAATCACGTGTGGGACCAACGCGAGATCATGAACTACATCGGCGGAGACGACAAACTGCTGCGGCCGATGAACTATCCGGAAGGCACGCCCGGCTCGGGGATCGGTTTGTATCAGGACCGGCGCGGCCGCAAGGTTCTTGTCCTTCACGCAATGGGGCGTTTGTTCATGGATCCGCTGGATGACCCCTTCGCGGCAATGGACCGCGTACTAGCCAGCCGGAGATTGGCCGACGGCATCGACGCCATCCTGGTCGACTTTCACGCCGAGGCGACCAGCGAAAAACTGTCTATGGCCCACTATCTGGATGGACGGGTCACCGCCGTCGTCGGCACCCATACCCATGTTCCCACCGCCGACCACCAGGTCCTACTTGGCGGGACCGCCTACCAGACGGATATTGGCATGACCGGAGACTATGATTCGGTGATCGGTATGAAGAAGGAAACGGCGGTCGCACGCTTCGCGACGAAACTGCCGCAAGGGAGGCTCGAACCGGCCGAGGAGGAAGCGACGCTCTGCGGGCTCTTCGTCGAAAGCGATGATGCAACCGGTTTGGCGATCCGCGCCGAGCCGGTGCGCGTCGGCGGGCGGCTGTCGCCCGTCCTGCCCGAAACCGGGACCGCCGGATAAGATCGACGCCTCCGACAGCCCGCTTTCCAACGAGCCCAATTGTTGCCATATTGCCCTGTCAAGTAGGAGGCGGGTCCGCCTCCGTTAGCCATGCAAGATTGAACTGGCACACCGGGGACTTTCTGGATCATAGGGGCTTACGAGGAATGGCAGGCCATTCAAAATTCAAAAACATCATGCACCGCAAGGGGCGCCAGGACGCCAAGCGGGCCAAGGTATTCGCCAGACTGGGCAAGGAGCTGGCCGTTGCGGCGCGCGCCGGGACCGATCCGGATTTCAATCCGCGCCTGCGCCTGGCCATCGCCGCGGCCAAGGCGCAGAACATGCCGAACGACAACATCCAGCGCGCCATCAAGCGCGCCGAATCCGGCGACGACGTCATCTACGAGGAAGTCCGCTACGAGGGTTACGGCCCTGGCGGCGTCGCTGTGATCGTCGAGAGTCTGACCGACAACCGCAACCGCACGGCCTCCGAGGTGCGCGCCGCCTTTTCCAAACACGGCGGCAACCTGGGCGAAACGGGCAGCGTGTCGTTCATGTTCGAGCGCGTCGGGATTATTAATTTCCCGGCGGACGTTGCGGCCGGCGACGACGTGTTCGAGGCGGCCCTCGAGGCCGGTGCATCGGACGTGGAAAGCACCGATGACGGGCACGAGATTATCTGTGATCCCGACGATTTTTCGAGTGTCCGCGATGCCCTGGAGAACCGGTTCGGCGTGCCGGAAGAGGCGCGGCTCGATTGGAAACCCCAGAATTCCGTTGCTGTCGACGAGGACACGGCCGGTACGTTATTGAAGTTGCTCGACGCTCTCGACGACAACGACGACGTCCAGCGGGTGGCGGCCAACTTCGATATCGCCGAAGACGTTCTGTTGCGCCTGAGCGCTTAACCAGAAGCCGGGATGGGCAGATGCGGTTGATCGGTTTGGATCCCGGCCTTAGAAACACTGGGTGGGGCGTCATCGAAGTCCATGGAAACCGTTTGTCCCATGTCGCCGATGGTGTCGTCAAAACCGATTCGTCGCGTTCTTTGGCCGAACGTTTGGTGCAGCTCCAGGACGGCCTTTCGGCGATCATTTCCGAATTCGGACCGGACGAGGCCGCTGTCGAGGAAACCTTCGTCAACAAGAACGCCGTATCCACGCTCAAGCTTGGTCAGGCCCGGGGCATTGCCCTCGTGGTCCCGGCCAATCACGGTTTGCGGGTCAACGAGTATCCGCCGAACCTGGTCAAGAAGACCGTCGTCGGGACCGGGCACGCCGCCAAGGAGCAGATTCAAATGATGGTACGTACCCTGCTTCCGGGCTGCGACATCTCGTCGCCGGACGCGGCCGACGCCCTAGCGGTGGCAATCTGCCACGCTCATCATCGCGACGCCATCTCGATCGTCGAGACCGCGGGTGGCGGCCGATGATTGCCAAGTTGCGAGGCATGGTCGATTCGATCGGAGAGGACTGGGCCGTCATCGACGTCGGTGGAGTCGGATATTTGGTTTTTTGCTCGGGCCGGACCCTGTCGCGCCTTTCGGCCGGGGAGGCCGTGGCCCTGGAGATCGAAACCCATGTCCGCGAGGACCACATTCATCTCTACGGCTTTTTCGGCATGGCCGAACGGGATTGGTTCCGCATATTGACGACCGTTCAAGGGGTCGGCGCCAAGGTCGCCTTGGCCTTGCTCAGCGTGCTCGGCGCGGAGGAACTTCTGCAGGCGATCGCATCAGGCGACAAATCGGCGATCACCAAGGCACCTGGCGTCGGTCCGAAGCTGGCGACCCGGATCCTGAACGAATTGAAGGACAAGGTCGGCACCATTGCCTTGGAAGCGTCGGTGGCCGGCTCCGCTAGGGTGACGGCACCCGCGGCGGCGGGCGTCGCCGGCGGTTCCTCCAACCTCTCGGACGCGACCTCGGCCCTGGTCAATCTGGGATATAATCCGAGCGAGGCCCTGGGCGCCGTGTCGCGTGTCGCCGGAGAGCTCGGCGACGACGCCGATGTGGAGGCGCTGATCCGCGGTGGTCTGCGCGAACTGGCACCGGCCGATCTCCGATGACTCGGGTGAGCGTGCGCGATGAATGATCAGGACCGCATGGTCGAACCGGATGCCGGCGACGAAGAGCGCCAGAGCGAGGTCTTGGACCCCGGCCTGCGCCCGCGCCGACTGGATGAATTCGTCGGCCAGAAGCAGGTGTGCGAAAACCTTTCCGTCTTTGTCGCCGCCGCCAAAAAGCGCGGCGAGGCCATGGACCATGTTTTGTTTCACGGGCCTCCCGGGCTCGGCAAGACGACGCTCGCGCAGATCGTTGCCCACGAACTCGGAGTCGGGTTCCGGGCGACATCGGGCCCGGTCGTCGCCAAGGCCGGCGATCTCGCCGCCATCCTAACCAACCTGCAGCCGCGCGACGTGCTGTTCATCGACGAGATCCATCGTCTCAATCCTGTCGTCGAGGAGGTTCTCTACCCGGCCATGGAAGACCGGCAATTGGACCTGATCATCGGCGAGGGACCGGCAGCGCGATCCGTGCGCATCGAACTGCCGCCGTTTACCCTGGTCGGGGCGACGACCCGTTCGGGGCTGTTGACGACGCCCTTGCGGGAACGGTTCGGCATCCCCATGCGGATGGTCTTCTATTCGCCGGAAGAGTTGATCGAGATCGTCGCCCGGGGTGCCCGCCTGCTGGAATTCGCGTTGACCGACGATGGCGCTCTCGAGATCGCCAAGCGCGCCCGCGGGACGCCTCGGGTGGCCGGCCGGCTGTTGCGTCGGGTCCGCGACTTCGCCGACCTCGACAATGCCGGATCGGTCGACGCCAAAACGGCCAACCAGGCGCTCAACCGGCTCGAGGTGGATGAACGCGGGCTCGATGCCATGGACCGGCGTTACCTCACCTGCATCGCCGACAATTACGGCGGAGGGCCGGTCGGCATCGACACCATGGCGGCGGCGCTTTCCGAACAGCGGGACACCATCGAAGAGGTCATCGAACCCTACCTCATTCAGCAGGGGTTTCTGATGCGCACCCCGAGAGGCCGGGTGCTTGCGGCGGAAGCCTTCAAGCATCTCGGCCTTTCCCGGCCGGCCAACTTCGAACAATTGCAGCTGCTGGCCGACGAAGGAGATGACGATGCCTGAAGGCTTGTCGGGCGCGGCGGTTCACCAGTTGTCCGTTCGGGTCTATTACGAGGACACGGACGCAGCCGGGCTGGTCTATTACGCCAACTACCTCCGTTACGCGGAACGCGCCCGCACCGAGATGCTGCGGGAACTCGGCATCGGCAGTTCGGACCTGATGGCCAACGAGGGATTAGCCCTCGTCGTCAGGCGTTGTACTGCCGATTATAAGAAGCCGGCGCGGCTAGATGACGTATTGAACGTGGAGACGCGGATTCTCCACGTCGGCGGCGCCTCGCTCGACCTGGAACAGACCGTTTGCCGCGGCGACGACGTCCTCGTCCGAATGGAATTGAAGATCGGTTGTTTCGATCTTTCGACCGGTGGCGCCGCGCGCCTGCCCAAACACCTGCGCGCGACCTTCAGTCAAACGCAAACGGATCGAATGCCGTAGCCCCTAATAAAACGAGAGAGACAACGGATGGAAAATCAGGCGGTTGACGCAATGACGCTGGCGGGATCGGTCGGCGATTTGGATTTCGGGATGGTGTCGCTTTTCCTGAGGGCGGACGTCGTGGTCAAGTCGGTGATCGTCATATTGATCCTGGCGTCCATATGGTGCTGGGCGATCATCTTCGACAAGTCCTTCGGGCTCAGGCGGCTCAACAAGCGGTCGTCCGATTTCGAGCAGGCCTTCTGGTCCGGCAACTCTCTCGACGATCTTTACGACCGGATTTCCAGTCAGCCGCGCGATCCCATGTCGGCCGTCTTCGTCGCCGCCATGCGCGAATGGCGGCGCTCGTCGACGCGAAGCAGTGAAGGGGGCGCCCAGGTCAGTGTCGCCGAGCGCATCGACCGCGTCATGCAGATCACGGTGGCCCGCGAAATGGAACGGGCGGAACGGTACATGACGTTCTTGGCGACCACCGGTTCGACGGCTCCCTTCGTCGGGTTGTTCGGCACGGTGTGGGGCATCATGAACAGTTTCCAATCGATCGCGATTTCCAAGAACACCAGTCTCGCGGTGGTTGCGCCCGGCATTGCGGAGGCCCTGTTCGCCACGGCGCTCGGCCTGCTCGCAGCGATCCCGGCCGTCGTCGCCTACAACAAACTGTCGCGGGATCTCGACCGCTACGCCGGTCGGCTCGACAGTTTCGCCGGCGAGTTCGCGGCTATTCTCAGCCGCGAGATGGAAACCGGTGCGTGACAGGCGGGAGGGTGAGATAGATGGCGGCCTTTCTCAATAGAGGGCCTTACCGCGGGTCGAGGCGGCGCAGCCCGCCGATGAGCGAGATCAACGTGACGCCGTTCGTCGACGTCATGCTCGTTCTGCTGGTCATTTTCATGGTCACGGCGCCGCTGCTGACGGTCGGTGTTGAAATCGACCTGCCGAAGACCAAGGCCGCCGTCATCGAGGGGAACGATGAGCCGTTGGCAGTCAGTATCGATGCCGGCGGCAACATCTTCATCCAGGATACGGAAGTGGCACTCGATAATCTGGTTGCACGCTTGAACGCGATCACCGAGAACAATCCGGAAGCCCGCATATTCGTTCGCGGCGACCAGGCCATCAACTACGGCCGCGTCATGGATGTCATGGGCCGCATCAACTCGGCCGGTTACCGGAAAGTGGCGTTGGTTACGCGTCGCGCGCCCGAGGAAAAGCAAAAGAAGAAGCCTGGCGGGACGGCGCAGCGGTAATCCCATGCGTGCTGGCTTCCTGACGTCGATCCTATTTCATGCCGCGGTGGTCGCCGTCAGCTATTTCGGTCTCCCCTACATCCAGCCGCCGCCCTTGATCAGCGAGGAAGCGATCTGGGTCGAGGTCGTCAACATCTCGGAAGTCACCAACGTACCGGACGCGCCACCAGAACCAGCCGACGAACCGCCGCCGGAACCACCGGAGGCGGAAGCCCTGCCGCCGGAACCCGAGCCTGAACCCGAACCCGAGCCGGAAGAGGCCGCCCTGCCGCCGGAGCCCGAACCGGAGCCGGAACCGATCCCGGAACCGGAGCCAGAGCCGGAGCCGATCGTAGAACCCGAGCCTGAACCCGAACCGGAACCGGTCATCGAGCCTGAGCCAGAACCGGAACCCGAACCCGAACCGGTCGTCGAACCCGAGCCGGAACCCGAACCGGAACCCAAGCCCGAACCGAAACCCAAACCGAAGCCGAAATTCGCTTCCGTAAAACCGAAGCGCAAACCGAAGCCGCCCGACGCCTTCGAGAAGGTCCTGAAGACGATCGAGGAACTTAAGAAGAAGGCGCCCGCGAAAAAGCCGGAGAAACCGGCTGAAAAGAAAAAGCCGTCATTCGACGATATGATGGCCAAGGCATTGACGTCGCCTTCGAAAAAACAAAATCGGCAGCAACGATTGTCGATCAGCGAAATCGATCTTGTCCGTCAACAGATTCGGAGGTGTTGGAATTTGCCGGCAGGCGCCAAGGAGGCCGAGAATCTGGTCATCGAAGTTTCGGTCATCATGAATTCCGACGGCACGGTGCGCCAGGCGACGGTCGTCGATTCGGCGCGAATGAGTTCGGACCCGTTCTTTCGGGCGGCGGCCGAATCGGCGAGAAGAGCCCTCTTGAATCCAAGATGCAATCCGCTCAAGCTGCCGCCCGAGAAATACAGCCAGTGGCAACGGACGACTTTCACGTTCAACCCGAAGGAAATGTTTTAGACAGGGGGCCGTTTTGAAAACGACGATTTCAGTGGATCCGGTGATCCGGCGCAGGGTCACTATGGCAGCCGCGAGTTTCCTTCTGGTGCTGGTCTTGTTGGTGCCGAGATACGGATACGCGGAACTCCGCATCGACATTACCCGCGGGACCGTCGAGCCGATCCCGGTGGCGGTGACCGACCTGATTGGTACGAGCAACGAGGAAAAACGGTTCGGCCGCGATATTTCCCGCGTGATCGCCAGTGACCTCGAACGGTCTGGCCTCTTCAAGCGGATCAACCCGAAAGCCCATATTCAGACACCGGAATCCATGCAGACCCTGCCGCGGTTCGGCGACTGGCGGGTCATCAACGCGCAAGCCCTGGTCCAGGGAAAAGCCCAGATCGTCCCCGACGGGCGGTTGCGCATTGAGTTCCGCCTATGGGACGTGTTCGCCGAAACACAAATGGTCGGGCTCGCCTATTTTACGATCCCGGACAATTGGCGACGCGTCGCTCACATCATCGCCGACGCCATCTACAAACGAATCACCGGCGAGACCGGCTATTTCGACACGCGGATCGTCTACATCGCCGAGAGCGGTCCGGCCAACAAGAGGGTCAAGCGGCTTGCCATCATGGACCAGGATGGCGCCAACCACCGCTTCCTGACCGACGGTGGCAGCCTCGTTCTGACACCCCGGTTCTCGCCGACGCTCCAGGAAATCACCTATCTCTCCTATTACGGCAATCTGCCACGCGTATACATCTTCAACATCGACACCGGTCGTCAGGAGATACTCGGCGATTTCCCGGGCATGACCTTCGCGCCGCGATTCTCGCCGGACGGCAAGAAGGTCATCATGAGTATGGCCCGCGACGGCAATTCCGAGATCTACACCATGGATTTGCGGACGCGCCAGGTCGTTCAGCTGACCCATCATTCGGCCATTGACACCTCCGCGAGTTTTTCGCCGGACGCCAGCAACGTCGTGTTCAACTCGGACCGTGGCGGCACCCAGCAGCTCTACGTAATGAACGCCTCGGGCCGGAACGTCAGGCGAATCAGCTACGGCAAGGGCCGCTATGCGACGCCCGTGTGGTCGCCGCGCGGCGACCTAATCGCGTTCACGAAGATCCACAAAGGGCGGTTCTTCATCG
>Ga0066187_1000283_pt1 | contig 18766 bp, 17 predicted proteins | sample WorMetexBAHAMAS1_FD_58706 | JGI IMG/M metagenome (GOLD analysis project Ga0066187, IMG submission 58706) | Marine gutless worms symbiont microbial communities from Max Planck institute for Marine Microbiology, Germany - Inanidrilus exumae... | ecosystem: Host-associated > Annelida > Digestive...
AACCGGAATACACCTTAGAAAAGCCGTCAGACCGTCCAAACAAGTGGGACCACCTCAGGTGAGTTAATTTCGTGAACTTGAGGACATTTGTCCGTGTTGCATGAATAAGGATGAAGCCGTCGAAACCGTAAAGTCACTTCGACAGAGTTTCTCGGTCATCGGAACTACGCTAACTCTCGCAGCCAACTGCCCAAGTCCTCCAGCGCCCGCTGGCTCATCGCCTGCTTGCGGGCCCGGCCCTTGATGCGGCGGCCTTTCTCGTTGCGCAGATCGATCGGCGGGAACAGGCCGAAGTTGACGTTCATGGGCTGGTAGGTCTCGGCGTCGGCGCCACCGGTGATGTGGCCCAGGAGGGCGCCCAGAGCCGTCGTTGCGGGAGGTCGGGATGGTGTTCCACCCTTCCGTTCGGCCGCCGCGAAGCGACCGGCCAGCAGACCGACGGCGGCGCTCTCCACGTAGCCTTCGCAGCCGGTGATCTGGCCGGCGAAGCGGATACGAGGCATGGCTTTCAGGCGCAGGCTGTCGTCGAGCAGCTTGGGACCGTTGATGAAGGTATTGCGGTGCAGCCCACCCAACCGTGCGAATTCCGCCTCTTCGAGGCCCGGGATCGTGCGAAAGATGCGTTTTTGCTCGCCGTAGGTGAGCTTGGTCTGGAATCCGACCATGTTGTAGAGCGTCCCCAAGGCATTGTCCTGGCGCAGCTGGACGATGGCGTGGGCCTTGGTCTCGGGGTCGTGCGGGTTGGTCAGGCCGACCGGCTTCATGGGGCCGAAGGCAAGCGTTTCCGTTCCCCGCGAAGCCATGACCTCGATCGGCAGGCAGCCTTCGAAATAGGGCGTGTCCTTCTCCCAGTCCCTGAAATCGACCTTGTCGCCATCGATCAGGGCGTCGATGAAGGCGTGATAGCCGTCCCGGTCCAGCGGGCAGTTGATGTAGTCCTTGCCGTCGTCCTTGTCGTAGCGTGATTGGAACCAGGCCTTGGAGAAATCGATGCTGTCCTTGTAGACGATGGGCGCGATGGCATCGAAGAAGGCCAGGGACTGCTCGCCGGTCAGGTTTGCGATGGCATCGGCCAAAGGCGGCGAGGTCAGCGGCCCGGTGGCGATGATGACGGAATCCCAGTCTTCCGGCGGCAGTCCGGCGATTTCCTCGCGGGCGACCGAAATCAGCGGGTGCCCCGCGATGGCGCGGCTGACGGCATCCGAAAAACCGTCGCGGTCGACGGCGAGTGCCGCTCCGGCCGGTACCCGGTTGGCGTCGGCCGCTTCCATGATCAGCGACCCGATCCGGCGCATCTCTTCGTGCAGCAGGCCGACGGCGTTGAATTCGTGATCGTCCGAGCGGAAGGAATTGGAGCAAACCAGTTCGGCGAGACCGTCGGTCTTGTGGGCATCGGTGGCGCGCACCGGGCGCATCTCGTGGAGCACGACCGGAATATCGGCCTGGGCCAGTTGCCAAGCCGTTTCACTGCCGGCGAGACCGCCGCCGATGATGTGGACAGGACGCGGTTGGTTCATGCAAGATGGTCCGGGAATCAAGAGTTTAGGTGTTCGGGTCCTCCGCAACATAGTGACGGCGGACACAGCCCGCAATGCCGTAGCGGCGCTATCCTGAGGAGAATGAACGGCAATGTTTTCCAAAATGGTTTCGCGCCGCCCAAAAGGGACGGGTCGATGAGCCTCCGAGGCACGCCCGACTTCGAGGACCAGTGGACGAAGATCTCGCAACAGGAACTGGACGAGATCCTCGACCGCCACGAGGCTTTTGCCGACGGCCGGCAGGGCGGGGAACGGGCTAAGCTCGGCATGTATGACATGTCGTACCTGGACTTCACCGGGCGCCAGCTTTCGGGCATCGAAATGACCGGTGCGTTGCTCTGTCACTGCGACCTGTCGAACGCCGACCTCAGCGACGCCAATCTGTTCGGCGCCGACATGCGTTTCGCCTATGCGGTCGGGGCGTGCTTGGACCGGGCCGACCTGCGCGGCGCCTGTCTGGCCGGCGCCGACCTCTCCAACATCTCCATCGTTGAGGGTGACCTGCGCGACGGGGTGTTGCTTAAGTCGGCCGGCAAGGGCGGCGATCTGGTGCCGGTGATCCACGATGACGCCAGCGCCGGCATGGAGAAGGCGACCATTCGCGGTGCCGACATGAGCGGCGTCAAGGTCTCCGATTCGGTGATCGTGCAAACCGACCTCACCGATTGCATTCTCAAGAATGCCAAGTTCATTCGCGCCAACCTGAGCCTCTCGAACCTCACCGGTTGCGACCTCGAGGGGGCGGACTTCACGGAGGCGATCCTGTCCGGTGCCGTCTTCCGCGGTGCCGTCCTGACCAACGCGGTGCTCGACAATGCGGACCTCTCGGGCGCCGACCTGATCGGCGCCATATTCGATAACGTCGATCTGTCGAAGGCGCATATCGGCGACGCCAAGCTGCCGGCACGTATCGAGGATCTCGACCACTCGCTCCAGGAAATTCTCGTCAAACACCGGCAATGGGTGATGAGCAACGGCAAGGAGGGCGAGCGCGCCGTCTTCGCCGGCATGGATCTCACCGGTATCGACCTCAGCTCCGGCAATTTGTCGGCGGCCGATTTTTCCCATGCCATCCTCAAGGACGCCAACCTCAGCAAGGCCGAATTCCTGATGGCCGATCTCTCCTGCACCGACCTTCGCGGTGCCAACATGGCGAGGACAGACCTCCGAGGTGCCAAGTTGGCCCGGGCCAACATGACCCATGCCAACTTGGTTGGTGCCGTGTTCACCGAGGTCAATGTGTCGGTACGCGCCGGCGGCGGCGAATGGCGGGCCAACCTGGAGCGGGCCAAGATGTGCGGCGCCATGCTCAACGGCGCGATGATGCGGAACGCCGACCTGGAAGCGGTCGACTTCCGGGATGCCGATCTGCGCGACGTCGATTTTTCCGGATCGTTGATCATGGACGCTGATTTCCGCGGCGCCGACGTGCGCGGTGCCAACTTCAACAACACCGATACGCGGGGCTGCAAGGGCCTGGTCAAGCCCACATACTACTGACGGAACCGGTTCCTCATGGTCGCGCCGGCGGCGAGATAGAGTGCCACCGCCACCAGAACCACCGTCGTGAACCCGAAGTGGATTGCGAGGACGACGGCCAGCACGGCGCTGATCACCGAAAAGCACCCGTTGACGCCCCAGGCCCAGGCGACCATCCGCGGCTTGGCCGCCGATAGGCGGGCGAGGCCCAAGGGGAACGGCAGCCCCATGAGGAAGGCGAGGGGCGCGATCAACGCCAGTGACAGGGGGATCTTGATGGACACCGGCAACGGCGCCAGTTCCCGGAACAGGGGTGGCAACACGATGACATAAATCGCGGCGAGGATGGCGATGGCGGTCGCCGCAAGGATGAGCGGATCGGAAACCCGTGCCATTCGGCCGGCCACGGCTGTGCTGGCGGAACTGCCGACACCGGCGAAGATCAGGAAGGCCGCCAAGACGACGGCAACGGCGAAGACCGGATGGCCGAGGAACTGGGTGAAGCGCTGGATGAAGGCGATTTCGACGAACAGGAAGGCGAGACCAAGGCAGGCGAAGTAGACGACGACGGCTAGGCTGTCCTGGTCGAGCGGCACCCGGTCTCCACCAAGAGCAAGCGGTATGAGAATGAGGGCGGCACCGAAGAGGGTGGCCTGGATGAGCGTGGCCGTCAGGATCGGATAACCCAATTCCAGCAAATGGAACCCGCCCTGGGCCGGTAGGGACAGGAACTCCGGCAACGACCGCCATTTGAAGAAATCGAAAAAAAAGGGCCGGTCGTCGGTCGCCGGCCGAATGTCGAATTTGTATCGTTTTGCGAAATCGTCACCTTGTAGCAATGCGTTTGCGCCGTCGCGGAAATACGGTTCAGGTAGGATGTTGAAAAGGTTGGCTGTACTCGGATCCATACCCGGAACGTAGGCGACGTCGAAAGACCGGTCTTCGCAAAAGACGCGGATGTCGGCGATTTCATCCGGAGTTAAAGTGCCGTTCTTGATCAGTAGCGTCGTCGTGTTCCAGCTGCGGATCAGGGCGATCCGGCGGTGCGGTTCGCCGACGCCGTTCTCGATCAGCGCCTGTTTGGCGGTGGCGACCAGTTTGAGGCTGTCGCGCGGTGGTAGTTTCAGCCATCGCGTCACGGCCAGCAGGCCGTCCGGGCGCAGATGTTCGAGGTAGTCGCGAAAGGCCTCGACGGTGTAGACGTGGTTTTCCGAGAGGGAATGGACTCCGGCCGACGCGGCCGTCGCCGAGTCGAGCAGGGGAATCTGGATGACGTCCCATTTGTCGGAACGGGTTGTGACGAAACTGCGGGCTTCGGCTAGGTGGAGCTGCACGCCGGGCAGCGAATAGGGCCGCCCGGAGAACCCGCCGTGGACACCGTCGACGAGGGCCGCGATCTGCGGGTTGAGCTCGACCGCGTCGACGGACTGCGAGCGATGGTAAATCGCCTGCAATACGTCCGCGCCGCCGCCGGCACCGAGGACGAGGACACGCGGCTGTCCAAGCAAGTGATAGGGCAGGGCGCTGGATGTAAAGTCGAGATAGGCCAAGCCGGCCGACTCGCCGTCAAAGGCGGTAATCGCGGTCATGCCGTCACCGTCCGTGAAAACGGCCAGCTGTTTCGGGATGTCCGATGGGGCGTTGAGGCTCAATCCGGGTGCATGGCGGAACGGTACCGCCGGGCTGTCGACGACGCTGAGGTGCCCGAGCGGGCTCGACCGGGTGCCGAGGACGGCCGCGTCCTTGACCGCGAGCGCCCGGCTCAATCCCTTGTAGGGGGATATCTCCAGCGCCGTCCACGAGGCGGGAAGCAATGCGCCGACGACAACCGCCGCGGCGGCGAGAACGATGGTCCAAAGCCTGGTACCGGCCGAATAGAGCGCGATGGCGCCGGCTGCGATGCCGGTGGCGGCGATGACGGTGAGCGCTGGCCCCGGTTCGGAAACGTAAAGGAGGCCGATGACGGCAAGCGCGCCGGTGCCGGACCCCAGGAGGTTGGCCGAATATACGGGACCAATGCGCGTACCGTAGACCATCAGGGTCAGGCCGATGCAGTTGGCGCCAGCGAAAAAGGGAACGGCGAGCAGCAGATAAAGGACGCCGAGATAGAGCAATTGCCAGGGCTGCCAGAAGACGGCGAGGGCATTGAACGGCACTTGCTGGGCGAGCAGGTATCCGCCCAGCGCCGCGACGCCGAACCCGGCCGCGTTGGTTGCGAAAACCCGGTGGAACCCGTCGACCAACCGTTCGCGCCAAAGGTAGAGGAACGTTCCACTGGCGCCGAACCCGAGGAGCGCGATGCTGATCGCCATGTAGGCGAAGTGGTGCCAGTGGACGATGGCGAACAGGCGCATCAGCAGCACCTCGTAGGACAGCACGGCCGCCGAAATGACGAATACGGAAATGTAGATGCCGGTCATTCGGCGGGTACCCATGTCGCCGTTCATTTGGCGCGGACCAATGTCGCCGTTCATTTGGCGCGGACAAGCGGCACGAACGACACGGGCAGGACCTGGCGTGTCGTCACCCTGCCGTCGGTTCCCTTGTCGACGATGGTCAGATGCTGGACGGTGAACTGCGGGCCGACGGGGATGACCATGCGCCCGCCTGGTTTCAGTTGCCGGACCAGGGGCGGCGGGATGTGGCTGGCCGCCGCCGTGACGACGATGGAATCGAAGGGCCCGCAATCCGGCCAGCCGTGATAGCCGTCGGCGGTGCGCGCCTCGATGTTCCCGTATCCGATCTCGCCGTGCGCCGCCGCCGCCCGCTCGGCCAGTTCAGGGATGATCTCGATGGTGCAGACGCGCGCGACCAGGGGCGACAGCACCGCCGCCTGGTATCCCGAACCGGTACCGATCTCGAGTACCGTATGGCCCGCTTCGGTCCTCAGGAGATGGGTCATCAGGGCGACGATGAAGGGCTGGGAAATCGTTTGACCGTAGCCGATGGGCAGGGGCCGGTCGGAATAAGCCATCGCCGGATCATCGCCGACCAGGCGCCGCCACCAGGGCATCTCCACCTCGCCCGGCTTTGGCAGGAAGGCGTGCCGGGGCACCGCCCGCATGACCTGCAACACGCGCGGATCGAGGACGCCGTCTTCCAGCGCCTCGCCCGAATAGCGAGCATGGGCGACGATGGTCTCGATCATCTTTGCGCGGGGTTCGATATAGGGATCGTCCCCGGCCGCCTGCACGACAGAGGACAGGCTCAGCGCGATCACAATGAACTGAAAAAGGATGAATGGGTGGCGAAACATCGGGGTGTCTTTCATGACCCGACCCTCCGGCTTCGGACGTCACCTTAGGATACCATAGGGCGCGGTAGGAGAGGGGGCTTTGTTTCGCGAGGGCGGCTAATTGGGGGTGGTGTCGGAAGACCCGCCGGGTTTCTCGGCTTCAGCCAAGGCCCGCCTCAGGTCTTTCAGACGATCCTGCAACTGTTGCCTCTCCTTGGCGTTGACGGCGATGTTCTCGCGGATCTCCCGGCGTTTTCGTTCGCTCTCCGCGTCCCGCCCGCCCAGGCGCTCCAACTGATCACCGATGCGCCGCCCGGCGTGATGCAGCTCCGCATCAGCCGCCATGAGTTCCCGTTCCTGGGTTTCGGCCTTTTCGATGGCGGCGCGGAGCTTTTCGATTTCGTCTTCGTCCCCACTCATTCGGCGGCCCGCTTGACCGGTTCCGGCGCAGCCTCAATATCCGCCGGACGGCGCACCATGACGGCGAGCAGCGGCGGGATGATCGCCAGCGTCAGGATGGCCGAGAGCGTGAGCCCGCCGATGACGACGGAACCGAGGCCCCGGTAGAGCTCGGAGCCGGCACCGGGGAAGACGATCAACGGTAATAAGCCGAAGATGCTGGTCAGGGTCGACATGAAGATCGGCCGCATGCGGTTCTTGGTTGCTTCCATGATGGCCTCGGCCGGCGCCATGTGGTCGTGGCGAAGGTGCTGCAGGGTCTGGTCGACCAAGAGGATGGCGTTGTTGACGACGATGCCGATGAGGATGACGAAGCCGAGCATGGTCAGCATGTCGAGGGGCTGGTCTGCGTAGGTGTTGAGCAGCGCCAGGCCGCCGATGCCGCCGGCCGTCGCCAAGGGAACCGAGAACATGATGATCAGCGGATAGAGCAGGCTTTCGAAAAGCACCGCCATCAGCAGATAGACGATGACGATGGCGACCAGCAGGTTGAGCTTAAGCGCGTTCCAGGTCTTGGTCAGGTCGTCCGCCGCGCCCGAGAGGCGCATCTTGATGCCTTCCGGGAACCCTGCGTCGATGGTGCCGATGACGTCCCTGCGGATGATGTCGATGGCCTCCTCGAGCGGCAGTTTCTTGGCCGGGCGGATTTGCAGGGTTACCGTGCGGGCCCGTTCCAGGTGGCGGATCTCCGGCGGCCCCGTGGTCACCTCGATGGCGGCCAGCGAACTGGCCGGCACGATGGTGCCCTCGCCGGTAACGATGGGCAGGTTGTCGATGCCCTGGGTGCGGTCGACGGCTTGCTCAGGGCCCTTCAGGGTCAGGTCCATGCGTTTGGAGCCGACGTTGATCTCGACCACCCGCATGCCGTCGTTGAAGACATCGATGGTCTGGCCGAAGTCGCGGGCCGTCATGTTGGCCGCGGCCAGGCGCTGCAAATCGGGAATGACACGGACTTCGGGGGCGGCGATCTCGAGGCCGGGGCGCGGCCTTACTTGAGTGCCGTCGCGGCGCGGCAGGGCCTTTCTCGTCAGGCGGTCGGCGCGCCGGGCCACCTCGAGGATCTCCTCCAGACTTTCACCGGAGATGTCGAGGTTGATGACCCGCGCCCCGCCGATATGGCGTCCGAAGATCGACGATTGGGAGACGATGCCGCGCATGCCCGGTTCCTTGAAGATGGCCTTTTTCACGATGGGGACCAGCTCGCCGGCCCGGGTGATCTCGTCGCTGCTGGCGCCGATCAGGGTGAAATTGCGAAAGGCCAGGAAGAAAAAGTCGGCGATCCTCGGCGGCTCGCCGGCTTTGGCCGGCTCCGGGTTTTCCCGGGTCCAGAGCGGTTTGAGCTCGGCCTCGATGCGCTCCGCCACGCCGTAGGTGGTGTCGAGATTGAAGCCGGGCGGTGGCTGGATGCGGCCGAGGACGAAATTGCGGTTGCCGTCCGGCAGGTAGTCGAGCTTCGGCAGCAGGGTAAACGTCGAAACGACGGTTGTCCCGCAGACCAGGAGGACGACGGCGAGGGCCAATGCCCGGCGGTGGATGATGAAGTCGATGAGGCCTAGGGCGCCGCGGGCGAAGGCGCCGGCCAGCGGGTCGATGAGCGGCAGGCGGAGCCGGCCGCTTTCTTCGATCGAGCGGTTCTTGAACAGGCGTGTCGCCAGGGACGGGATGACGGTGACGGCAACGATCAGAGACAGCAGGACGGAAACGGATATGGCCACCGCGATGTCACGGAACAACTGCCCGGCCTTCAGTTCGAGCACCAATAACGGCACGAAGACAGCAACCGTGGTCAGCACCGAGGCGAGGACCGCGCCCCACACCTGCCGGGCTCCGGCCAGCGCTGCCATGCCGGCCGGTTTCCCCATCTCTCGGTGCCGGTAGACGTTTTCGAGCACGACAATGGCCGCATCGACGACCATGCCAACGGCAAAGGCGATGCCGGCCAGCGAGATGACGTTGAGCGAGCGGCCCAAAAGCGCCATGGCGACGAAGGCGCCGATGACGGAGACCGGGATGGCGATGGAGACGATCAACGTCGCGCGAGCCGAGCGCAGGAACAACAATAGAATGATGGCGGCTAGGGTGCCGCCGACGTAGATGTTCTGTTTAACGAGCCGGATGGCAGAATCGATGTAGATGGTCTCGTCGTAGAATTGTTCGATCTTCAGGCGTTCGCGAGGCAACACCTCGGTGTTGAGTTCATCGACGGCAGCGCGCAGGCCTCGCATCGTTTCCATGACGTTGGCGCCGGCCTCGCGGATGGCGTTGAGGCGGATCATCGGCGCGCCGTTGAACCGCCGCCGGCTCGACGGTTCCTCGTATCCGAAACCGACGCTGCCGACATCGGCAACGGTGACATTGATGAGGCGCTGCGTCGCGGAATCGAAATAGGTGCTCAACACCACTTTCTCGACCATCCCTACGGTCGCCGTTTCCGAGTCCGTGCGCACGATGTAGCGCCGCTTGCCTTCGTCGACGGCGCCGGCCGAAATGGACGCATTGGCGCCCCGGAGCGCCTGCAGGATTTTTGGCACGGTCAGTTCGTATCGGGCCATGGCGCCCGGGTCGATGACCACCTGCATTTCGCGGCTGGAACCGCCCGACGCTGTGATCTGGGAAATCCCCGCCACCCTCTCGAGGCGGTCGACGATGACGTCGTCGACGAAGTCGCCGTAGGTCTCGATGGCGGTGTCGTTGCCTTCGAGGCGGGTGACGGCGAAACGCGCGATCGGCACGTCGTCGGAGGTCGAGGTCCGGATGTTGGGTTCGCTAGCTTCGTCGGGCAGGTCCGAAACGCCATTCAGCCGGTTCGAAACCAGCATGAAGGCGCGGTCCATGTTCTGGTCGACCTTGAATTCGAGCACGATGCGCGAGCGGCCGAGCTGCGACTGGCTGGATATGAGTTCCAAACCCTCGATGCCGGTCAGTTCCTGCTCGATCCGGTTGGTGATCTCACGTTCGACCTCGGCCGGCGCCACGCCGCGCCACCAGGTGTAGATCACCAGGACCGGCCGGCGCACGTCGGGCGTCAGTTGAATCGGTATCGTCTGCATGGCGACGAGCCCCAGCACGACGATCATCAGGACCGCCGCGACGATGGCCATCGGCCGCTTGATGGCGAGTGATATCAGGTCCATCGCGCCTTCGCACTTGACCAAACGGTAATCCGGACGTCTCCGGATTCACGCGGTCATTGTGCCTGGAAAGGCTGGATTACCGCAAGCGGGGCAACCGGCAGGAAATGTAGACGCCCGTCCTGGGCGATCAGGCGGCGGCGAACCTGCGGCCGACCGATACGGCATCGGTGTTGTTGGCCTCGGCGGCCATCATGATTCTTCGAAGCCGAACTGCTGTGGACCGCAGCCCGCCGTTTTTCTTTTGGATGCGATCCAAGGCGTTCCGATAGTCATCGACCGTTTCCGAGAGTTCTTCGATGGCCCGTTTCAGGTCGCGGTTTGCCGCTCTGTATTGGTCGACCGCCTCGGCCTGACCGGCGAGAGCATCGGACATCTTGGCAACGCTACTTTTCAGGTGTTGGTCGGCGCGCCGGCGCCGTTCTTCAGGGGTCAGGGAGTCCTCAAGGCGGATCAGTGTCATTATTGGCTCCGTAGGTATTGTGGTCTTGACGTCCCGTCGCCGGGGCCAGCGAGTGCGGATCGGCTTATCAACCGTTGGCAATGGGACAGTACGGATTGTCCGTCAACGCCCTATGAACACCGTATTAACGTAAATAGAACCGCAATCAAATCGAGCGACGTAGTGTCAGGTTTATGTCACAAACGCGCTATTAAGGCTATTGTTGGAGTCGTTGACTGGTAACCGAGGCTGTGAGACCCTGTATGGGTAACGGGGCTTCAGGGGCCCCGCTCACGACCGGCATGGGCTCCCGCGAGACTCCGTATTTGAGGAGAGTGCCATGCGAACAGCGATAATTACCGTGCCTGCTTCCGTTGTGGCGGCAATCTTGCTTTTCGCCGGAAATGCCCTGGCCGCGCCCCAGATTCTGGGTTTGACGGCGCAAGTGGAACCGGTCGGTCTGCAGTGTCGCGACGGGGTCTGCACGACCGAACTCGCGTCCTTCTGCCTACAGAAACGCCGCGACGATCCGGAGCCCGGCACCGCCTACACCATACACGGCGACGGGCGCATAGATTTGCATGTGAAGACGACGGACGGTCGCCAACTGGTCCTGCCGGCGAAAGGCCGTGTGAAGTTGACGGCACGCCGTAGCTTCACCGCTGTGGCGTTGACTGTCGCCGAGACCGACCTCAAGACGATGGATGCCGCGGCCGTGACGGTCAGCGTCGGAGAAGGCGTGTCGCTGGTGCCCGTACCGGTGGTCGGCGACCAGGACCCGATCACCGAGGAGGAGCTCGCTTACGTGACGAGCACCCTGCGGGCCAAGGCTGATGCCTGGCTGGGCGGCAATCAATCGAAGCCGGTGGCGGTGGGGATCGTCAACCGCCTGATCAATGCCACGCCCCTTCCGGGCGAGCGGATGGCCCACCAGGACCGCCGCGATCTGTGGAAGACGGTGGTCGGCGACAATGCGCCATCGGTCGATGCCGCAGGCCGGCAGCGTGCCGCCGACATGTACGACGCCTGTTTGTTCCGGGTCGAGGTCGGCCGCTATCCCAGCTTGCGCAGTTGCCTCGAAGTCAAACAGGACTCCCTGCTTCTCGACTTGAACACGCGTTACTGGAAGTCGAACGCCTTCGGCAGCTAGGCGTACTCAGCCGCCTTTCGGCTGGCGCTGGCGTATTTCATCGGGCCAGCGGCTCTTGATGAACGACAGTACGGCCCAGATGTCGGCGTCGGAGATGACGTCCTCGAATGCCGGCATGGCGCTTCTGACGCCTTCCGGCATCAGGGCCTGGCCACCCCGTTTGGTATAGTCGAACAACAGTTCGTCGTCGTGATGCCAAGTATGGCCGCTGGCGTCGTGCGGCGGCGCCGGCAGGGTGCCGTCCGGTTTACGGACCCGCCAATTGGGCTGCCCCTCCAGCTTGGCACCGTGGCAGGCGGCACAGTGGAGCGAATAAACCTCGTGGCCGCGCGTCACCAGTTTGGCGTTCATCGGGTCGGCGCCGTAGACGCCGAACCGCGCTCGGACCACACCCTTCAGCGAGGCGCCGATGCCGGCGAACACCGACTTGTCGCCGGCAACGGTGGGATCGAGGGCCTTGCGGACGGCATTGCCGGCGCCGATGGCCATCAGGCAGATGACGATGAAAGCAATTATGAACAGCGGGCGTCTTTGCAAGGCGTTACTCCGGAACGATGTCGGAGTCTAACGGGACGACCGGCAGCAAGGTCAATCCCGAAATCCGTTTCCCGTCGGCATGGGTTATCCGCTTTTCTTGCCCCGGAGCTTGCCGATCCCGAAAAAGATCAGCCAGATAGGCACGACGACAACGGCGCCCAAAAGCACGTATTTGACGCCCCATTCGATGACATCGGCGACGACTTTGAAGATGGCCTGAACTGTCTCGCCGAAATCGGCCATCAGCTCCTTCGGATCAATGTCGAAGAAGGCCAACAGAATGCCGACGATGAAGGACCCGATGACGATCTTGATGATCGTGTCGCGTACGTGTTTCGGCATGGCGGTCTCCATTCGGTCTTGATGCGTGCCTTGGCGCGACCCTACACGATCGCGCTACCCGAGGAAAAGTCGGTCGTTGGCGTAAACGCTATCCCTTCGGCCACAACACCATTTGCGTGCAGCGGAACAGTGCGATGGTGCGCCCAGTCTCGGCGTGGCGGACGACGGCGTCCCAGACCTGGGTGTTGCGTCCGCCGTGCTGCTGGGTGGCTTCGCACTGGACCTCGCCCTCGGTCGCGGTGCCCAGGAAATTGCTCTTCAACTCGATGGTCGTGAAGGTTTCGGCGCCGTCCGGCAGGTGGGCCAGCGTCGCACAGCCGCAGGCCGTGTCGGCCAAGGCGACGACGGAAGCGGCATGCAGGAAGTCATTGGGTGCCAAGTGATCGGGACGGATCGTCATGCGGGCGGCGAGGCGCCCAGGCTCGACCGCATCGATGACGATTCCCATCAATTCGATCAGGGAGCCGTCGGCCAGTTTATTGAAATCTGCGGGCGAGTGCGGTTGGGCGGTGTTTATCTGGGCGGTCATGGCGGTTCCTCACGGGGCAGCGGCGCCGATCGTCGGTCACCTGGAGAGCGTTGTCAATTTGATGGAAACGCCTCCACAGGGCTCTGTATCGGTGCTAAACTCTAGCGATGGTACAGAACGTATCCCTTCCCGGCGAGACCGCCGCCACACAGGGCGCCAGCGCATCCATTGCGAAGCCGCGGGCCGAAGCGGCAGGCGGAAAAGACCGCACCATCCGCGACTCTCTCGAGATCAGCGAAGAAGGGCAGAAGATCATCAATCTGGCCCGCGCCGGTGAATTGGCCGGCGAACTCCCCGATGCGACAGCCGACCGCGCCGCTTTCGATGCGGCTCTTGAGGCAGCGCTCAAAGACGTCGAACGCATCGGCTTGCTGTTCGGATCGGTGCTCACCCAGCTGAGCGGCAAAACGGCGTTCCTGCCGACAGGTGACAACACCGATGCTGAAAGGGTGGAGGGTTCGGATCAGCCTCCCTACGACAAACAATTGGCGGCGGCGCTGGAGAAAAACCTGGCCGAGGTGCGCCGTCTGTCGGATCAGGTCGACTCGGTGCTGGCACGCTTTCGCGGTGACGGAGAGGGTTGACGGGACATTCGGCGGGGCCGTCACCGTCAAATGACGGCGAATCCGTGCAGGACCTGGGCCAGGAAGATCAGTACGAACCCGAGAGCGGCGGCGAATAGGGCGCGCAGGAAGCGCGCCCGTTTGAGATCGCGTAGCCCGCTCGTCTTCATCAGTTCGTAGGCGATCTCGCGCCGCCAGTCACAGTCCTTGGCGGACTCGAGGTAGGCGTCGACCTCATTCACCTGGTCCGTTTCCACGTAGAACATGTGCCGCACCGACCCCGCCGACCCGGCGAGCTTCGGCGCCACCTTGCGCGACGGATAGAGGACCATGCCGAAAAAAACGATGGGCAGCATGACGAAGGCCCACGAGAACAGGATCATCCACGGCTCGAAGTCGATAGGGGCCGGATTGCGCGCGCCGATGCCCCTTATGATGCCAAGCGCGAAGATGTAGCCGATGCCGACGATCTGCGCCTTGGTGTCGTAGGCGCGCACGGTGTCCTGGGCTTCTTTCAACGCGGCGAGCAGGTGGGGGATGTCGGAACCGGACGATATCATGGTCGCCTCGATGAAATTACCGCGTCACCGTCACGCAGACTTTTTTCCCTCGGCGAGGCCGAGGTAAGGCGCCAAATACTGTCCGGTGAAACTTTCTTGGACGCCAGCCACCGTTTCCGGCGTGCCTTCGGCGACGACGCGGCCGCCCTTAATGCCGCCTTCGGGGCCGAGGTCGATGATCCAGTCGGCGGTCTTGATGACTTCCAGGTTGTGCTCGATGACGACCACCGTGTTGCCGGTTTCGACGAGTGCCTGCAGCACCTCGAGGAGCTTGCGCACGTCCTCGAAATGCAGCCCCGTGGTCGGCTCGTCGAGGATATAGAGAGTCTTACCGGTGGCCCGGCGGCTCAGCTCCTTGGCGAGCTTGACGCGCTGCGCCTCGCCGCCCGAGAGCGTCGTCGCCTGCTGGCCCAGGTGGATGTAGCCGAGGCCGACGCGTTTGAGTGTTTCTAGCTTGTCGCGGATCGACGGCACCGCCTTGAAAAACTCGGCCCCTTCCTCGACGGTCATGTCCAAGACGTCGGCGATCGATTTGTCGCGGAAGCGGATCTCAAGGGTCTCGCGGTTGTAGCGCTGGCCCTTACAGACGTCGCATTGCACATAGACGTCGGGCAGGAAATGCATCTCGATCTTGATGACACCGTCGCCCTGGCAGGCTTCGCAGCGCCCGCCCTTAACGTTGAAGGAAAAGCGCCCCGGTTTGTAACCGCGCGTTTTCGCTTCCGGCAGACCGGAGAACCAGTCGCGGATCGGCGTAAAGGCACCGGTGTAGGTGGCCGGGTTGGACCGCGGCGTGCGGCCGATGGGCGATTGGTCGATATCGACCACCTTGTCGATACGCTCCAGGCCTTCGATCTTGTCATGATCGCCCGGATGCAGCCGCGCTCCGTGCAGGCGCCGGGCCAGGGCCTTATAGAGGGTCTCGACGATCAGGCTCGACTTGCCGCCGCCGGAAACGCCCGTGATGCAGGTGAAGGTGCCGAGCGGGAACTGGACGTCGATGTCGAGGAGGTTGTTGGCCCGTGCGCCCTTGACGGTCAGGTGATGGCCGCGCTTGTGGGGGCGCCGCGTCTTCGGCACCTCGATCTGGCGGAACCCCGACAGGTACTGGCCAGTCAGGCTTTCCGACGACGCCATAACGTCGCTGGGTGTGCCGTGGGCAACGACGCGCCCGCCGTGGATGCCGGCCCCGGGACCGATGTCGACCAGGTGGTCAGCAGTGCGGATCGCATCCTCGTCGTGCTCGACGACGACCACGGTGTTGCCGAGGTCGCGCAGTCGCTTGAGGGTGCCCAGCAGGCGCTCGTTGTCGCGCTGGTGGAGCCCGATGGAGGGTTCGTCGAGCACGTAAAGGACACCGGTCAAACCGGAACCGATTTGCGAAGCAAGGCGGATACGCTGGCTTTCACCGCCGGACAGTGTGCCCGACGACCGGCTTAGCGTCAGGTATTCGAGGCCGACGTTCCTAAGGAATCCAAGGCGTTCGTTGATCTCGCGCAGGATGCGCCGGGCGATTTCGCTTTGTTTTTCGGTGAATCCATCGTCGAGACCCGAGAACCAGTCATGGGCGGCGTCGATGGACATCTCGGTGACTTCCGAGATGTGCAACCCGGCGATCTTGACGGCCAGCGCCTCGTCCTTCAGGCGGTGGCCGGAACACTTAGAGCACTCGGTGACCGTCTGGTAGCGCGACAATTCGTCCCGCACCCAACTCGAATCGGTTTCCCGCCAGCGCCGTTCCATGTTGGGGATGACGCCTTCGAAAGGTTTGGTGATGTCATAGGCCCGGTTACCGTCGTGGTAGCGCATGGTCACCGCCTCGCGGCCCGAGCCGAATAGCACAATCTCGCGGACCTTCTTCGACAACTTGTCCCAGCGCACGGTCAGGTCGAAATCGAAATGCTGGGCCAGGCTTTCCAGGGTCTGGCCGTAGTACTTGGACGTCGAATTAGCCCAAGGCGAGATGACGCCCTGGCGCAGTGACAGACTCTCGTCGGGAACCACGAGTTCCGGGTCGAAATACATCTCGGTGCCGAGGCCGTCGCAGGCGGAACACGCCCCGAACGGGTTGTTGAAGGAGAACAGCCGAGGCTCGATCTCATCAATGGTAAAACCGGATACGGGGCAGGCGAACTTGGCGGAGAATACGGTGCGGCCCTCCGGCACGTGGTCCTTGATACCGCCCTTTTTCTTCGGTTTGGTTTCGATAGGCGCATCGGCGTCGTCCACGTAGGCGATGCCGTCGGCGAGACCCAGGGCCGTCTCGAAACTGTCGGCGAGGCGCTGTTCAATGCCTTCGCGGACCACGATTCGATCGACGACGACCTCGATATCATGCTTGTATTTTTTGTCGAGTTCCGGCGCGTCCTCGATCTCATAAAGTGCGCCATCGATGCGCACCCGTTGGAAGCCGCGCTTGGCCAGGTCCTGCAGTTCCTTTTTGTATTCGCCCTTGCGGCCGCGAACGATCGGCGCCAGCAGATAGGCCCGCGTGCCGTCTTCCATGGCCATCACCCGGTCGACCATCTGGCTCACCGTCTGGCTTTCGATCGGCAGGCCAGTCGCCGGGGAGTGCGGGACCCCGACCCGGGCGAACAGGAGCCGCATGTAATCGTAGATTTCCGTGACCGTTCCGACCGTCGAACGCGGGTTTCGCGATGTCGTCTTCTGTTCGATGGAAATGGCCGGCGACAAGCCCTCGATCGCGTCGACGTCCGGTTTCTGCATCAGTTCGAGAAATTGTCGCGCATAAGCGGATAAACTCTCCACGTAACGGCGCTGGCCTTCCGCGTAAATGGTGTCGAAGGCGAGCGACGATTTGCCCGAGCCGCTGAGCCCGGTGATCACGGTCAGGCTGCGCCTGGGGATTTCGACGTCGATGTTCTGCAGATTGTGCTCACGGGCACCGCGAACGATGATGTTTTCGATGGCCAAGCGACTCGCTCCAGGGAGATTCTAGAACCGTTCAGAGATATAGGGCTTCGCCTCTCCGGTAAAGAAAAAGGGGTGAGATGGTGGCCGAAAACCGCGCAATTCGAAATAACCAAGGAGAATAGTCGAGATTAAATGAAATTTATGGTATACTCCGGCCAGTTTGAGGCGCCTCTCAATCCACGCAGCCGCGCGGCGACACGGAGAAAGGAGGCGACGATGACCGAAGACGACAAAAAGACCTATCTATGGACGGCGGGTTTGACAGGGCTCATTGTCCTTCTCGCCATCGGAGCGTTCGCATTGGGGTTGATCCCCAGCGGCGCTGGATAGGCGCATCGTCTAAAGAAAACTGGCGCCGCCGGAGCTTTCCAGGGCGGCGCCTTTTCTTTGACCGCTGCGATGGTTATCGGATCGTCAGGCAGGCGCAGGTGGCCAGTTGCGACACCTTTTGCGAAACGCTGCCCATCAGCAGACCTTTCAGGGGGCCGAACCCTCGGGTGCCGATGACGATAAGATCGGCTTCAATCCGTTCGGCCATCTTCAGAATTTGATTGGCCGTGTCACCTTCCGCGATAATCTCGCCCGGTTTTTCGACGCCGTGTTCGTGGGCAACCTGCTTGGCATGGTCGACGATGCGTCCGGCGAGGGCTTCCATGGCCTCGTGGCTGATTCGGGCGTCCTCGCCGGCCGCGGCGAAGGCGACAAGGCCGCCGGGTATGTTCTTGGCGTCGGGTTTGGCGATATGGGGTTCATGCACCAGATGTTCGACTTCGGCCATACGACGGAAGGCCGAAGGCGGTTCTCCATGCAGAACGACGTGTCCGACAGACAGGTTTGCATCGTATTTCACGGCGATGTCGGCGGCCGTGCGAACGGCTCGCGTGCCGTGCTCCGACCCATCGGTGACGACGAGTATCTTGGTGAACATCGCGCCTTCCTCCCAGGCTGGTTCCAGTTCCATATACAACCATACCGCGCCGACGCGGCCTCCCGCAATGATGGAGGTCAAAGTCGGTAAATGTCATGATCGTTTTGACATGGCACCCGGCGTGTGGGATCAGAAGCGCTGGTCAGGCTGATTGCCAAAACGGGAAGGAGGGTGCCAATGGGTGAAGACCTGGACAAGGAGTTCGACCGGGCCGACCTGATCCTGTCGGAAGCACTGCAGCGCTTTCAGGCAGAGGGCGTCAGTCAATACGTCTACGCAATGGCCCTGCTTGAAATCGGTGTCGTGGCGCTTGCCAAGTTGGATGAGGCCGAGGACGACATTATCGAAATGGTGCGCCGTTTGTACGCCAAATCGACGGGGCAGGAGGCGCTACCGGAGGCATAGACGGCTTTTCAGTGGAGCACGAAAAAGTTGTGCTGGTGCGGCGCCGGGTGCCCGTGTAGAGTCGGCGGCGCTTTATCGGAAAAGGTGCTTCATGGCAGGTTCAGTCAACAAAGTGATTCTCGTCGGAAATCTCGGTCGCGACCCCGAGGTGCGCTATTCGCAGTCGGGCGGCAAGATCGTCAACATGTCGGTCGCGACATCGGAACAGTGGAAGGACCGCCAGACCGGCGAGCGCCGCGAGAAGACCGAGTGGCACCGCGTCGTCATCTTCGACGAGCGCCTCGCCGACGTCGCCGAGCAGTACATCAAGAAAGGCTCCAAGGTCTACCTGGAAGGGACCCTGCAGACCCGCAAGTGGCAGGGTAATGACGGCCAGGAACGCTACACGACAGAGGTCGTCTTGCCGCGCTTCAACGGGGTGCTGACCATGCTCGACAGCCGCGGCGGCGGCGGTCCCGATACCGGCGGATATGGCGGTGGCGGCATGGACAGCGGCGGCGGCCCCGACTGGGGCGGGCCGGATACCGGTGGCGG
>Ga0066187_1000284_pt1 | contig 18724 bp, 18 predicted proteins | sample WorMetexBAHAMAS1_FD_58706 | JGI IMG/M metagenome (GOLD analysis project Ga0066187, IMG submission 58706) | Marine gutless worms symbiont microbial communities from Max Planck institute for Marine Microbiology, Germany - Inanidrilus exumae... | ecosystem: Host-associated > Annelida > Digestive...
GCTCGCCCCAAGATACAATCAGCGAAGAACCTCGTCAAGCCCCTAACTACTTATTCCGATGAATTAAGAAACTGCCAAAACGCGGTTAACGACGTTTGCCATAGTGACCTATAAGTATATGATCTTATTGTATAAAAATGAGTGAGGAGAGGTTGACGATGGGGGGCGACTGGCACCGAACAGGCCTTGCGCCAGGCAACCGCAGGGGCCGTCCTGATCGGCGGCACATGGCAACCGCCCGCCGGCGGGGAAACGATCGAGGTGCTCAATCCGTCGGATGGTGCACCCTATGGAATGCTGGCCCGCGGCACCGCGGAGGATATCGACGGCGCCGTCGCCGCGGCGCGCGACGCCCTTGCCGGGGAATGGGGGCGGCTGACCGCCGTCGATCGCGGCCGGCTGCTGGCCGCGCTGGGCCGGCTGGTCCTGGATTCGGCCGACGACCTGGCCATGCTGGAGGCGGGCGATGTGGGCAAGCCGCTGTCCCAGGCCCGCGCCGACGCCGTCGCCTGCGCCCGCTACTTCGAGTTCTACGGCGGCGCGGCGGACAAGGTGCACGGATCGACGATCCCCTACCAGGACGGCTATACGGTGATGACCCTCCGGGAGCCGCACGGCGTCACCGGCCATATCATCCCGTGGAACTATCCGATGCAGATCCTTGGGCGGTCGGTGGGTGCGGCACTGGCGATGGGCAATGCCTGCGTCCTGAAACCGGCCGAGGACGCGGGCCTCTCCAGCCTGGCGGTCGCCGAGCTCGCTCGGCAGGCCGGTTTTCCGCCGGGCGCGTTCAACGTGGTGCCGGGCCTGGGCGAAGAGGCGGGCGCAGCCCTGGCCGCGCATCCGGACGTCGACCACGTCTCCTTCACCGGCTCGCCCGCGGTGGGACGGCTGGTGCAGCGGGCTGCCGCCGACCACACCTGCCCGGTGACCCTGGAACTGGGCGGCAAGTCGCCGCAGATCGTCTTCGCCGATGCCGACCTGGAGGCGGCGCTGCCCTTCCTGGTCAAGGCGGCAGTCCAGAACGCGGGCCAGACCTGCTCGGCCGGCAGCCGGATCCTGATCGAAGCGAGCGCCTATGACACGGTCACCGATCAGCTGGCGACGGCGTTTTCGAAACTGACCGTCGGGCCGGCCGACCGGGACCTGGACGTGGGCCCGCTGATCAACCGGGAGCAGCTGGCGCGGGTGGACGGCTTTCTCGACCGGGCCGCGGATGACGGCCTGGCGTTTCTGGCCCGGGGCAGCTTTGCCGCGAACCTTCCGACGGACGGCTTCTACGTGGCGCCGGCCGTGGTGGGCGATGTCCCGGCCGACCACGAGATGGCCCAGGAAGAGGTCTTCGGGCCTGTCGTGGCCTGCATCCGCTTCGAAGACGAGGCGGACGCGATCCGCGTCGCCAACGGCACCCGCTACGGCCTGGTGGCCGGCGTGTGGACCCGCGACGGCGGCCGCGCCATGCGGCTGGCCCGTGCGGTCAAGGCGGGCCAGGTGTTCGTCAACAACTACGGTGCCGGCGGCGGGGTGGAGCTGCCGTTCGGCGGCATGAAGGGCAGCGGCTACGGCCGTGAAAAAGGCTTCGAGGCGCTGTACGGTTTTTCCACCACCAAGACGGTGGCGATCAAACACGACTGAGGCGCCGCAGCGCATAAGACACAACGAACAAGCGGGGAGGAACTCAAATGCGCCTGGACGGGAAAACGGCCATCGTGACAGGGGCGGCATCGGGCTTCGGCGAAGGCATCGCCGAACGGTTCGCCGAGGAAGGTGCCCGCGTGGTCATCGCCGACATCAACGAGGAAGCCGGCCGTGCGGTCGCCGACCGGCTCGGGGCCGCCGCACGGTTCGTTCGCGCCGACGTGGCGGACGACGGAGACGTCGCCACCATGGTGGCTGCGGCAACCGAACATTTCGGGCAGCTCGACATCCTGGTCAACAATGCCGGCTACACCCACGTGAACGCACCGATGCTGCAGGTCTCCGAGCAGGAGTTCGACCGGATCTTCGCGGTCAACGTCAAGGCGATCTTCCTTGCCGCCCGCCACGCGGTGCCCGTGTTCCGTCGCCATGGCGGCGGCGTCATTCTCAACATCGCGTCCACCGCGGGCGTGCGTCCCCGGCCAAACCTCACCTGCTACAACGCGTCGAAGGGCGCGGCGATCACCATGACCCGGTCCATGGCGGTGGAACTCGCCCCCGACAAGATCCGGGTCTGCGCGCTCAACCCGGTGGCCGGGGAAACGCCGCTGTTGGCCAAGTTCCTTGGGGAGGACACGCCCGAACGCCGCGCCGCCTTCAAGGCGACGGTGCCGCTGGGCCGGTTTTCACAGCCCCGCGACATCGCCAACGCGGCACTGTTCCTGTGCTCCGAGGAGGCGGAATTCCTGACCGGCGTCTGCATGGAAGTGGACGGCGGGCGCTGTATCTAGGGCCGGGCTCGATGATCGGGGTCCATGCCTATATTGACGTCGGCGACCTCGATCAGGGGATCGCATTCTATTGCGACGGCTTGGGTCTGTCGGTGCGGCGGCGGCTGAGTCCCCGCTGGGTCGAACTGCAAGGCGCGCTGGTGCCGGTCTTTCTCCTCGCCCGGACGAAACCGCCCGGCAGTTTCGCGCGCCATTGGACACCGGTTCACCTCGACTTCATCGTCGAAGATATCGACCGGACGGTCGCCAATTTAACCGCGCACGGCGCGACGTTGGAGGGCGAGATCCAGGCCCGCGAATACGGCCGTATCGCCTACATGGCGGATCCTTTCGGCAACGGCTTCGACGTGATCGCGTTTTCAGGGGAGGGGTATGAAGGAGTGGCGCGGAATGACTAGGGGGTCCTCACCTCGACCCCTTTCCCTCGGAAAGAGGGGCTCTTTGTCCCATTCCACCAAACGAGTCGAATGAAAAACGCCCGGAGGCGAACCTCCGGGCGTTCCCGTGTTCCGATCTGCGCGCGCTTTATTCGCCGCCGCGCATGATGCCGATGATGTTCAGGATGTGGATGAACATCACGATGAAGCTGCCGTACAGCATGAAGGCACCAAAGATCGCCATGCGCGTCACCACGTCTCCGTTGGGCGCGGAGAAGTACATGTTGCGGATCTCCTGGGTCTCCCACGCGGTCACGCCCGCAAACAGGAGCACGGCAAAGAAGGAAATCCCAAGGCTGAACATGGTGCTGCCCAGGAAGATGTTGGCCACGATCGCGATCAACAGGCCGATCGACGCCATCATGAAGAACCGGCCGAACGCCGAGAGGTCCTTCTTGGTGGTGTAGCCGAACAGGCTGGCGCCCGCGAACATGCCCGCGGTGATGAAGAACGCCTTCGCGATGTCCATCGTCCCGCCGGGGAGCTGCAGGAAGTAGTAAATCATCGGCGAGATCAACAGACCCCACATCACCGCATAGACCCAATAGAAGGCGTGGGCCGCGACCGTGGAGCGCATGGTCATGATCCGGTTGGAGAACCAGCCCATGCCCAAGACGCCGATGAACAGCACCCACTTGAAGGGGCCGATCGCGATGGTCTGCATCAGTGCCGGGTTGGCCGCCATGAACAGGGTCACGATGCCCGTCACCGCAACGCCCAGCGCCATATAGTTGTAGACCCGCAGCATATAGGTGCGCAGGCCCTCGTCGATCGCAGCGCCCTCAGCGGCGCGCGTCTGATAAACCGTCTGTGTCCGAGGATCCAATGCCATCGGTTAAGCCTCTTTCCCTTTTCCGTCCGGGGTCACCTGGGCGGCCCCGAGTCGCCACCGCCAATATCGGGGGTTCAGGGGTAATTTTCAAGCCAATACGGGGGGCCTATACGTTAGGGTTAACGTCGGTTTTCACTGGCGAATCGCCTCGAACCCCAGGATCAGCGTGACCTGGTCGCCGACGCCGTTCTGCTCGACCATGTAGGTCATGCCGAAATCACTGCGTTTGAACGTCGCCCGGGCATTGATTCCGACCCGGTACTGGCGCGAATCGAACATATAGGGCCCCGCAGATACCCATTCCACCAGAAGGGTTACCGGCTTCGTCACCCCCCGCAGGGTCAGGTCGCCGGTGATCTCGCCGGTCTTGGGGCCCGTCTTCTTGGATCCGGTTCCAACGAAGGTGATCTTGGGGAACTCCTTGACCGAGAGGAAATCGCCCGACCTGAGGTGGCGGTCGCGCTTCTTGTGACCGGTGAACACGCTTTCGGATTCGATCTCGATCTCGATATCGCCCACCGTCAGCGCCTCTTCGTCAAAGGTGAAAGACCCTTCGCCTTCGGTGAACAAGCCGGCCTGATCGTAGAAGCCGGCATGCTGGACCAGGAAGGCAACCGAGAAATGCTCCTCGTCGATCTCATACTCCTCGCTGGCGCTGAAAGCGGGCGCGGCGCCGAGGAGAAAGACGGCAAGGACAAAGCCGATGGGACCTCGAAGCATCGAACGATCTCCCTGAAACGTAGGTTGCGGTGGTGTTTAAGCTATCGAACGCCGCGCCGCCGCCAAGGCGCACACACGAAATCGTGTGCGTCCGCCGCTATTCGTTGCGCAGCAGAGGCGCCGCCTTGCGGCCCAACGCGACCCAGCTTCCAAGCATGCCGAACCCGATGGTGATCGCCATCGCGATCAAGAGGGTCGTCGCCACCACCGACGGCAGGAACGTCCATTCCGCATCCATGATGCCGGTGATCACGTACCAGGCCGCGCCCGTGCCCACCAGGGCGGCGATGCCCGCGGTCACCGCGCCCATGATCCCGTACTCCAGCAGGAAAGAGGTGCTCACGTCGCGGCGCGTCGCACCCAGCACCTTCAGCACAACGGAGTCGTAGACGCGCCGCTTGTGCCCCGCGGCAATCGCACCGGCCAGAACCAGCATGCCGGCGACGATCGCGACTGTCGCAATCGCCCGGACCGCGATGCCCAAGTTGCTGAGGATCTCCTGGACGTTTTCCAGGATCTCCTTCACGCGGATCGCCGTCACGTTCGGCAGCGCATCGGTGATGGCCCGTTCCAACGCCAGTTCCTGGTCGGGCGGAAGATGGGCCGTGGAGATGAAGCTCTGCGGCGCCTGTTCCAGAAGGCCGGGCGAAAACACCATCACGAAATTGATGCCCAGCGTGGTCCAGTCGATCTGCCGCAGGTTGGCGATGGTTGCGATCACCTCGCGGCCCAGAACGTTGACGCCGATGGTATCGCCGATCTTCAGGCCCAGCGCCGCCGCCGCCTCCGCGTCGAACGACAGAAGCGGCGCGCCGTTGTAGTCGGCCGGCCACCAGTCACCCGCGATGACCGTGCTGCCGCTGTCGGGCGGCGTCCGGCTCCAGGTCAGGCCGCGGTCGCCGCGCAGGATCCAGGCGACCTCCGGCGGCGGGGTGATCTGCTCCACCGGGGTGCCCGCCAGCTCGGTCACGCGGCCACGCAGCATGGGCACGCTTTCGGTGCGCACCGGCACCGGGAATCCCTCGACGATCTCGGTGAAGGTCCCGATCTGGTCCGGCTGGATGTCGATGAAATAGAAGCCGGGGGCTTCGCCGCGCAGGGTCTGGCCGACCTGCCGGTTGAGGTTGCCTTCGATCAGCGCCACCGCCACAAGCACGGTCAGCCCCAAACCCAGCGACACGACGACGCCGCCGGTCGGTGCGCCCGGACGGTGCAGGTTGGCGACCGCCAGACGCAGGCGGGCGCCGCGCGGCCGTGGCAGGCGGCTTGCGCCCCACATCACCAGGGCCGCCGCCAGGCGAAACGCAAACAGCGTGCCCAGCGCCCCGGCAACGAAATAGACGGCCAGCCACTTGTCGTTGGCCGACACGACGGCCAGTCCGGCAAGTCCGGCGCCGAGAGCCAAAACTGCCGCCAGCACGCGAAGGCTTGGCCGCTGGACGGTCGGCGCGACGGTGTCGCGGAACAGCGATACGGCGGGAACCAGTTGTGCCCGCGCCAGGGGCCAGACGGAGAACACCAACGTCACGAGAACGCCGAAGCCCGCGGCCAGCAACAGCGGCTCGGCGAAGACACCGACCCGCGCCTCGACTGGCAGCCGGTCGGCGATGAACGGCGTTGCCACATAGGGAACGACGGCGCCCAGGACCAGGCCCGCCGCAATCCCGACCAGGGCGATGGCCAGCACCTGGATCAGGTAGGCCTCGAAGATCAGGCGCCCCGGCGCGCCAAGGCACTTCCAGGTGGCGATGGTGCGGGTCTTCGACGCCAGGAAGGCGCGAACCGCATTGCCCACGCCCACACCGCCGACCAAGAGGGCGGTCAGTCCCACCAAGGTCATGAAGACCGTGACGCGATCGATGAACCGCTGGATGTTGGGCGCCGCATTCTCCAGGTCGCGGATGCGCCAGGCGGCGTCGGGGAAGGCCTCGTTGAGACGCCCACGCCATTCGGTGACACTCTGTTCCGGCGCCAGCGCCACACGGTAGTGATAACGGATCAGGCTGCCCGGCTGGACGAGGCCTGTCTCCTCAAGGGCGTCCAGCGGGATCATCAGCCGCGGTCCCAGATTGAAAGCCTGGGTCCCGCGGTCCGGTTCCTTTTCGATGACCGCGTTCAAGCGCAAGGTGGCGTCGCCGATCCGCACGGTATCGCCCACCGAAAGCTCCAGCCTTTCGTAAAGGCCGCGCTCCGCCGCCGCGCCCCAGACGCCGTCCGCCCGTGTCAGAGCGGCATTCAGGTCCGTCCCGCCTTCCAGCGCGAGACCGCCATAAAGCGGATAGGCGTCGTCGACCGCCTTGAACTCCACCAACCGCCGAAGTTCGCCGTCGGGACGCACCGCCATTGCCCGCATCTGCACGACCATGGAAACCGCACGGCTGTTGTCTTCCAGCCAGACCCGTTGCTCGTCGGTGGCCTCGCGGTGAGTCAGCCGCAGGTCCAAGTCGCCGCCCAACAGCCGCTTGGCGTCGGCCCGCATGCCGGCTTCGATGGAATCGCTGAGCGACCCCACCCCGGCAATGGCGGCCACGCCCATGGCAAGGCACGCCAGGAAGACCCGGAAACCGGTCAGTCCCCCGCGCAGCTCACGCCGCGCGAAACGCCAGGCAAGGCCCAGATTTGTCATGCGCCCGCGGCCCGCACCGTCGGCTGCTGATGCCGCGTTTCGGTGATTTCGCCGTCGGCCATGTGCACGGTCCGGCCGAAGCGCCCGGCCAGATCTACATCGTGGGTGATCAGCAGCAGGGTGGTCCCGTTCCGCTCGGCCAGCTCGAACATCAGGTCGATCACATGGGCGCCGGTCGCCCCGTCCAGGTTGCCGGTGGGCTCGTCGGCCAGCAGCAGATGCGGCTGTACCGAAAAGGCACGCGCAAGCGCCACGCGCTGCTGCTCGCCGCCGGAAAGCTGGCCCGGACAATGGGTCAGGCGGTGGTCGAGCCCGACCGCCGCCAGGCCGTCGGCCGCCCGATCGAAGGCGTCCCGGCGGCCCGCGAGTTCCAGCGGCACGGCGACATTTTCCAATGCGCTCATCGTAGGCACCAGGTGAAAGGACTGGAAGACGATGCCCACATGGTCACGCCGGAACAGCGCGAGCGCGTCCTCGTTCAGGGATCCCAGGGCCTGCCCGGCAACCTTGACGGTGCCCGACGTCGCCCGCTCCAGGCCCGCGATCACCATCAGCATGGAGGTCTTGCCCGAGCCGGACGGGCCGACCACGCTGACGGCTTCGCCGGCGCCGACGGTCAGGTTGACGCCGCGCAGGATATTGACCTCGCCGGCCTCGCTACCCAATGTAAGGTGGACGTCAACCAGGTCGATCATCGTGTCGTCGCCCCCCGGACCGGATGAATTCATTGCTGTACATGCCTCTGGAAAATTGGCCTAGATCGGTTTACGCCGCCTGCGCGTCGGCGGTTCAGTCCTGTCTAGCCGGATATGGCCCGGCCTTGCGCAAAAACAACACAATGATTGTGGTTTTGGCCCTTTTCGGCCTGGCCGGCACGGGCGCCGCAACGGCCCAGGAAAAGGTGATTTTGGCCCTGGGCGACAGCCTGACGGCCGGCTATGGTCTGGCAAAAGCGGAAAGTTTTCCGGCCCAACTCGAGGAGGCGCTGCGGGCCCAGGGCCAGGAGGTCCGGGTGATCAACGGCGGAGTGTCGGGCGACACCAGCGCCGGCGGCCTGGCCCGCATGGACTGGCTGATGGTCGAAAACCCCGACCTGGTCATCGTCGAGCTTGGCGCCAACGACGCGCTCAGGGCCATCGACCCGGCCCAGACCATGGCCAACCTGGACCGGATCGTCGCCAAATCGATGGCCGAAGGAGCGCGGGTCTTGCTCGCGGGCATGCTGGCCCCACCGAACCTGGGGCGGGACTACGCCGACCAGTTCAACGCCATTTATCCGACCCTGGCCGAGCGGCACGGCGTGCCGTTATATCCCTTCTTCCTTGATGGCGTGGCCGCGGAGCCGCAGCTTAACCAGCCCGACGGCATGCATCCCACGGCCGACGGCATTTCCGTCATCGTCCAGCGCATCGCGCCCTATGTCACCCAGGCTTTGAACGAACCGGCTCCATGAACAATGATCTGCCCTTTCTGCTGGGCCACGCGACCGCGGACAACTGGACCGACGCCGCCGGCCAGGTGGTTGTCGCGCTGGGCCAGCCACGGCCGGAACACAAGCTTGGCTTCGTCTATGTCAGCGAAGCCTTCGCTCCGCATCTGGACGAACTCTGTGTCTTTTTAAAGCAGACCACCGGCGTCAAAGACTGGGTGGGGGCCACCGGCGCCGGCGTCTGCGCCACGGGGCGGGAGTATTTCGGCGTGCCGGCCATCGTTGCCCTTGTCGCGCCCATCCACGAGACGGGCTTTCGAGTCTTTCCCAGCGTCACCGAGGATGCCGCGGACGTCGGCATCCAGAATCACGACTGGCTGGAGGACGCGGAGGTCCCGCTGGTCGTTGCTCATGCCGACCCGTCGAACCCGCTGGTGCCGGACCTGATCGAGGATCTCTCCGACGAAACGGGCGGGTATCTGGTCGGCGGGCTGGTCTCCGGCCCCAACGGGGCGCAACAGTTCGCGCAGGGGCCCGCCAGCGGCGGCATTTCGGGCGTGATGATCTCGCCGGGTGCGATCGAGATGGTCTCGGGCCTGACCCAGGGCTGCAGCCCGATCGGACCCGTCCGGCGGATCAGCAGCGCCTATGAAAACGTCATCCTGGGCATCGAAGACGGCACCGCCTTGTCGGTCTTCAAGCAGGACATCGGGGATGTCCTCGCCCGCAATCTCTCACAGGTCGCCGGCTACATCTTCGCCGGCCTGCCGGTGGAAGGTTCGGACACCGGCGACTATCTGGTCCGGAACCTGACCGGGATCGATACGGAGAACGAGGCGATCGCGATCGGGGACTATGTGGAGACCGGCGATCAGATCCTGTTCTGCCGGCGCGACCACGACACCGCGGTCGAGGACATGCGGCGCATGCTGCGCAAGATCAAGCGCCAGGTGGGCACCAGGCCCATCCGCGGCGGCCTCTATTACACATGCCTTGCCCGGGGCCCCAACCAGTTCGGCGAGGACAGCGAAGAGATGAAACTGATCGAGGAAGAACTCGGCAGCTTCCCGGTCGCCGGCTTCTTCGGCAACGGCGAAATCAGCCACGACCGGCTTTACGGCTACACCGGCGTTCTCACCGTTTTCTGCTGACCCCTCATCCACCGGAGACATCATGGAATACCGGCGCCTCGGACGCAGCGATATCCGTGTGAGCAGCCTCTGCCTCGGCTCGATGACCTGGGGCGAGCAGAACAACGAGGCGGAAGGCCATGCGCAACTGGACCGGGCGTTCAACCGGGGTATCAATTTCATCGACACCGCCGAGATGTACGCCGTGCCCACCCGCGCGGAAACCCAGGGCGAGAGCGAACGGATCATCGGGAGCTGGATCGCCGGCGGCGCCGTCCCGCGCGACCGCATTGTGCTGGCCACGAAGGTGACGGGACGGTCGGACCGGTTCACCTGGATCCGCGGCAGCGATGAGACCAGACTGGATCGCGCCAGCATCCTGGCGGCCTGCGACGCCTCGCTGCAAAGGCTGCGCACGGACTATATCGACCTTTACCAGCTTCACTGGCCGGACCGGCCGGTGAACAAGTTCGGGCAGCTCGACTACGAGCACAGCGACGAGGACAGCGTCCCGCTAGAGGAGTCGCTCGCCGCGTTGGGCGAGCTGGTCGCGGCCGGCAAGGTGCGTCTCGCCGGCGTCTCGAACGAGACGCCGTGGGGCACCATGGAATGCCTGCGCCTGTCCGAATCCGGCGGCGTGCCCCGGATCGCCTCGATCCAGAATCCCTACAACCTTTTGAACCGCACCTTCGAGATCGGCCTGTCGGAAATCGCGATGCGCGAGGACGTTGGCCTTTTGGTCTATGGCGCGCTGGCCAGCGGCACGCTGAGCGGCAAATACCTTGACGGGGCCCGGCCTGCGGGCACGCGCATGGCCCTGTTTCCCGACTATTTTCCCCGCTACCTCAAACCGCGCGCCCAGGCGGCGACCGCACGCTACGTGGCGCTGGCCCGGCGGCACGGCCTCGACCCGGCACAAATGGCGCTCGCCTTCGCGGTCAGCCGGCCGTTCGTGACGTCGGTCATCATCGGCGAGACCTCGCTTGGCCAGTTGGACAGCAACGTCGATGCCGCGGGGCTTGTGCTGGCGAAGGATGTGCTGGACGATATTGCCGCCCTGCACCGGGAAGACCACAACCCATGCCCCTGATCCGACCTTTGCCCCGCCCGCGAAGGAAGACGGTCCGATGATCCGCCTGTTCGTCGGCCTGCCGATCCCCGAGGACGTGCGCCAGCGGCTGGCCGGGCTGAGCGGCGGGCTGCCGGGCGCGCGCTGGGTCCAGCCGGAGAACCTCCACATGACGCTGCGCTTCATCGGCGATATCGAGCGCGGCTATGCCGACGACATTCACCTTGCCTTGTCGCGGATCGCGGCACCGCCGGTCGATGTCACGCTGTCCGGTCTGGACTGGTTCGGCAGCCGCTCGAAGGTCAGGACCGTCGTGGTCAAGGCGGAGAAGGCCGAGGCGCTGATGCACCTGCAGCGCAAGATCGAATCCGCCGTGGTGCGGGCGGGGATGGAGCCTGAGGAGCGCAAGTTCCTGCCGCACATCACCCTGGCGCGCCTGCGCGACGGCCGCTCGTCAGAGGCCCAGCACTATTGCGACGACCGCGCCATGTTCAAGCAGCCGCCCTACGGCGTCGACCGCTTCGTCCTCTATTCCAGCTTCCTCAGCCACAACGGTGCGATCTACACGCCCGAGCAGGAATACGCGCTGGACGGCTAGGGCCCGGCCACGCGTTGCCGGGCGACCACCCGCTCGCGATGCAGGGTGTAGAAGCCGGTCGCGACGATGACCAGCGCGCCGATCCAGGTCCAGATGTCGGGCAACTGCCCAAACACCAGGAAGCCGTACATGGTGCCCCAGATCAAAAGGGTGTACTGCACCGGGGGACAACGACCGCCTGCGCCACCTCGAGCGCCTTGATCACCAACAGTTCGGCCAACGCGGCCAGGATGGCGATGCTGACCAGAAGCGCCACCTGCAGGGTGGTGGTGGGCCATTGCCAGACGAATGGAAGCGGCACGCTCAAGAGCAGGCTGCCGACCAGTGCCGTATAGGCAACCGTGGTCACGGTGCGGTCCGACCCGCTCAACACCCGAGACAGGATCTGCCGCAGCGCGAACAGCGTGGCCGCCACGACCACCAGCATGACCGCCGGATGGATGACCCCCAGGCCCGACCGGATCACGATCACCGTGCCGAGAAAGCCGATCATGACCGCGGACCAGCGGCGCAGACCGACCGGCTCCCTGAGGACCAGGGCGCCAAGCACCGTCACGATGAAGGGCGCGACGAAACTGACCGCCACGGCATCGGCAAGCGGCACGAAACTGACGGCGGCGATAAACAAGGTCGCCGAACTCGCGGCGAGGCCGCCGCGCACGATCTGAAGTCCCGGACGGTGTGTCCGCAGGATCGAGGCGCCGCGCACCGCCAGCAGAACCAGCACGCCGATCAGCAGGCCAAGCTGCCGCGACCAGACGATCTGGATCGGATGCAGCGTCTCGGTCAGGAACTTGCCCTGGGTGTCCACGGCGGCAAACAGGAACATTCCGGCAGCCATATAGGCGATGCCAAGGCCGCTTTCGGACCGTCTCGGACCCGGCCGCGGAACGACCGGTGACGCTGGATCGAGGGAAATCGTCGGTACTCCTTCCTCGTCGTGGCCTGCGAGAGGAAGGCCCGGCGCGGTCAAGCCTGCGCCGCGGCGGGAAGAAAAACAATGCCGGCCGGCGCGGTCAGTCCGCCGCGTCCTGCGTGCCGTTCACGCGTGTCGGAAGGTCACCTTCGGGTTCATCGTCCTCGCCGACAAGGTAGTCAGCGATGCTGTCGCCGACGTCGGCATCGGGGTTTCGAAGCAGCATTTCCAGGACATCGCGCAATGCGTGGCCGTCCTCGGCTTCGTCCTCGCGCAATTCCTTCAGGCGCGCCGCGTTCTGGCGCACGGCGCCCAGGAACTGATCCTCGGTCTGGGGATGCAGGGAGACGACGAATTCCTCCGCGGGCGGATACTGGGCCGCAAAGGCATGCGCCTCTTCTTCGGTGTAGGCCGTGACCAGACGCATGTCGGTCCGGGTCGCGCCGTCTGCATCCTCATAGATGTAGTTCGCGATCCAGGTCTTTTTCGCCACCGCATTCTCCTCCGTATCGACCCCGCAGGGATAGCACGGTCTATCCTGCGGTTGGTCAAGACCGGGTTAAAAAACGGTAATGTTGTGCCGAAACCCGCCAATCGCGGCAAATAACCCTTGATGCAAGGGCCCGGTGAAGCACATTTAGGGTCGAACAGCGCGCACGCGCGCCCAACTGCCCCCGACGGAACCATGCGACCGATTCGACTTGCGACTTTCCTCCTTGCAACCGCCGTCGTCCTGGCCGGCCCCGCACCGGCTGCGGAGCAGCACAAAGGGCACGCGCTGGCCATGCACGGCGAACCGAAGTACCCCGCGGATTTCAAGCATTTCGACTATGTCAATCCGCTGGCACCCAAGGGCGGCGACGTGAAACTGGCGGCGACGGGCACGTTCGACAGCTTCAACGGCTTCATCATCAAGGGGAACCCGGCGGCGGGTCTGGGTCTCATTTACGACTCGCTCTTGACCTCCAGTGCCGACGAGGCCTTCACCGAATACGGCCTGTTGGCCGAGACGGTGGAGACCGATGCCGAGCGGACCTACGTCACCTTCACCCTGCGCAAGGACGCCTACTGGCACGACGGCAAGCCGATCACCGCCGACGACGTGATCTGGACCTTCAACACGCTTTATGAAAAGGGCGCGCCCTTCTATCGGTTCTATTACGGGTCGGTCGCCGAGGCAGAAAAGCTGGACGACGGAACCGTCAAGTTCACATTCAAGCCCGGCGAGAACCGGGAACTGCCGCTGATCCTGGGTCAGCTCAACGTCCTGCCCAAGCACTATTGGGAAGGCCGCGACTTCGAAGCGACCACCCAGGAGCCCCCCCTGGGCAGCGGACCCTACAAGATCGACAGCTTCGAGGCCGGCCGCCACGTCACCTACCGCCGCAACCCGGAATACTGGGGCGCCAAGCACCCGGCCAACGTGGGCCTCTACAATTTCGACACCATCCGCTACGACTATTACAGGGACGCGACGGTCCAGATCGAAGCCTTCAAGGGTGGAGAGTTCGACTTCAGGGCGGAGAACTCGTCCAAGGCCTGGGCGACCTCGTACAACATTCCCGAAGTCGACGCCGGGGTGATCGTCAAGGAAGAACTGAAGCACGACCGCGCCGCCGGAATGCAGGGCTTCGTCTTCAACACGCGCCGGACGAAGTTCCAGGATCCCAGAGTGCGCCAGGCGCTCTCTTACGTTTTCGACTTCGAATGGTCGAACGCGAACCTGTTCTACGGCCAGTACAGCCGGACCCGCAGCTTCTTCGACAATTCCGAACTGGCCGCCCGCGGCCTGCCCGAGGGCGAGGAGCTGGAGATCCTGGAACGGTTCCGGGGCCGGATTCCTGACGAGGTCTTCACGACCGAGTACACCCCGCCCTCGACCGACGGCTCGGGCCGCAACCGCGCCAACCTGAAGACGGCCGTTGAACTGCTGCGGGAAGCCGGGTGGCAGATCCGGGACAAAAAACTCACCAACGTGGAAACCGGCGAGGTGATGGCCTTCGAGATCCTGCTGGTCAGCCCGCTGTTCGAGCGGATCGTGAACCCGATGGCAAAAGGCCTGAGGCGGATCGGCATCGACGTCTCGGTGCGCACGGTGGATGCCGCCCAGTACCGCCGGCGCCTGGACACGTTCGACTTCGACATGGTGACCACGGTCTGGGGACAGTCCCTGTCGCCGGGCAACGAACAGCGCGACTTCTGGTCGTCCGACGCCGCCGACCGGGAAGGCAGCCGCAATCTGGCCGGTATCAAGGACCCGGTAATCGACGAGTTGATCGAGCTGGTGATCGCCGCCCTCGACCGGGAGAGCCTGGTCCAGCGGGTGCGTGCCCTGGACAGGGTGCTGCAGTGGGGCTTTTGGGCGATTCCCCAGTTCCACAGCAAGGTCGACCGGGTGATCTACTGGGACAAGTTCGACCACCCGGAACAGACGCCGACCACCGGTACCAGCATCCTGCGCTGGTGGATCGACAAGGGGCGCGAGTCCACGCTGTCGGAACGCCGCCGGGCGATGGGCAAGGGATGACCCCTAAAGCGCACGATTGCCGCGACCGCTTCGTCAGGTAGAATGCCGCCGCAATGACCGCTTACATCATCCGTCGGCTGTTGCTGATTCTCCCGACGTTGGTCGGGATCATGCTTCTGAACTTCATCATCGTCCAGCTTGCGCCCGGCGGGCCGATCGAGACGGTGCTGGCCAAGCTGCAGGGCACGGCGATTTCGGCGACCGCGCGGGTCGAAGGCAGCGGCAGCGAGTTGCAGGACACCTCGGGCTCCGACTCGGGCACGTCGTCAGGCCTCGACCCCAATCGCCGCTCCACCCAGGGCCTCGATCCGGAATTCATCGCCAAGCTGGAACGCCAGTTCGGTTTCGACAAGCCGTTCACCGAGCGCTTCCTGTTGATGATGGGCAACTATTTCAGGTTCGACTTCGGCGAGAGCTTCTTTCGCGACATCCAGGTCATCGACCTGGTGCTGGAGAAGATGCCCGTGTCGATCAGCCTGGGCCTTTGGAGCACGCTGATCATCTATCTGATCTCGATCCCGCTCGGCGTGGCCAAGGCGGTGCGGGACGGCAGCAAGTTCGACATCTACACCAGCAGCATCATCATCGTCGGCAATGCCATTCCTTCCTTCCTGTTCGCGGTGCTGCTGATCGTGCTGTTCGCCGGCGGGCGCTATTTCGACTGGTTCCCGTTGCGCGGCATCGTCTCCGACAACTGGGAAACGCTGGGCCTGTTCGAACAGATCGTCGACTATTTCTGGCACATGACGCTGCCGGTCACGGCGCTGGTGATCGGCGGTTTCGCCGGACTGACGATGCTGACCAAGAACTCCTTCATCGAGGAGATCAACAAGCAATACGTGAACACCGCCCGTGCCAAGGGTCTGATGGAAAAACGCGTGCTTTACGGGCACGTGTTCCGCAACGCGATGCTGATCGTGATCTCCGGTTTTCCGGGCCTGCTGATCGGCCTGTTGTTCACCGGGTCGATGCTGATCGAGATCATCTTCTCGCTGGACGGCCTGGGCCTCTTGGGCTTCGAGGCGGCGCTGAACCGCGACTATCCGGTGATGTTCGGCACGCTGTTCTTCTTCACGCTGCTGGGCCTGATCGTGAACCTGATCAGCGACCTGACCTACGTGTTGATCGATCCCCGGATCGATTTCGAATCGCGGGAGGCCTGAGCCGATGGCGACCCAGGCCGAAGGCCCGATCCAGACCGCCGGGGCCGGCGCGCGCCCGGGGCGGGGCTGGATCGAGCTGTCGCCGCTCACCCGCCGGCGGCTCGCAAATTTCAGGGCGAACCGCCGCGGCTACTGGTCGATGTGGGTGTTCTTGGGCCTGCTGGTGGGGAGCCTGTTTGCCGAGTTCATCGCCAACGACAAGCCGGTCCTCGTCATGTTCGAAGGCGGCCTCTACGTGCCGGTCCTGGTCGCCTATCCCGAAACCACGTTCGGCGGTTTCTTCGAGACCGAAGCGGAGTACACGGATCCCGAGGTGCAGGAACTGATCGAGGAAGACGGCTGGATGCTCTGGCCGCCGATCCGCTACCGCTACGACACGGTGGCGCTGGACCTGCCGACGCCCGCGCCCTCGCCGCCGACCAGCCAGAACTGGCTGGGCACGGACGACCAGGCGCGGGACGTGGTCGCCCGGCTGATCTACGGCTTCCGCATTTCGGTGCTGTTCGGCCTGGTGCTGACGGTGATCAGCTCGATCATCGGCGTCGCCGCCGGCGCGGTGCAGGGGTATTTCGGCGGCCTCCTGGACCTCCTGTTCCAGCGCTTCATCGAGATCTGGTCCGGCCTGCCGACGCTTTATCTGCTGATCATCCTGGCCAGCGTGATCCAGCCCAGCTTCTGGTGGCTGTTGGGCCTGCTGCTGCTGTTCAGCTGGATGGCCCTGGTCGGCGTGGTGCGGGCCGAGTTCCTGCGCGCCCGCAATTTCGACTATGTGCGCGCTGCCCGGGCGCTGGGCGTGGGACACGTCACCATCATGTACCGCCACGTCTTGCCCAATGCGATGGTCGCAACGCTCACCTTCCTGCCCTTCATCCTGGCCGGATCGTTGACAACCCTGACGGGGCTGGATTTCATCGGTTTCGGCCTGCCGCCGGGCAGCCCCTCGCTGGGCGAGATGCTGGCCCAGGGCAAGAACAACCTGACCGCGCCGTGGCTGGGCATTTCCTCCTTCCTGGTGATCGGGATTATGCTGACATTGGTGATCTTCATCGGCGAAGCCGTGCGCGACGCCTTTGATCCCCGCAAGGTGGTGGGCTGAGGTAGGGCAATGAGCGTGAATGTGGGCGATACCGTGCTGACCGTCCGTGACCTGTCGGTCACCTTCGGCGCCGGCCCGGGCGCGGTCGAGGCGGTCAAGCGGGTCTCCTTCGACATCCGCAAGGGCGAGACCCTGGCGCTGGTGGGCGAGTCCGGCTCGGGCAAGTCGGTCACTGCGCTGTCGGTCCTGCAGCTTCTGCCCTATCCGATGGCGCACCATCCGTCGGGCTCGATCGACTTCGAGGGCGAGGAGCTGGTCGGCGCGCCGGAGCCGGTGCTGCGCGACGTCCGCGGCAACCGGGTCTCGATGATCTTCCAGGAGCCGATGACCTCGCTCAACCCGCTGCACACGATCGAAAAGCAGATCAACGAGGCCCTGATCATCCACAAGGGCATGCGCCCGGGCGCGGCGCGGCCGCGGGTGCTGGAGCTGTTGGACCTGGTGGGCATTCCCGAGCCGGCCAAGCGCCTGGGCGCCTATCCGCACGAACTGTCGGGCGGCCAGCGCCAGCGGGTGATGATCGCCATGGCGCTGGCCAACGAGCCCGACATACTCATTGCCGACGAGCCGACCACGGCCCTGGACGTGACCATCCAGGCGCAGATCCTGAAGCTGTTGAAGGAGCTGCAACAGCGCATGGGCATGGCGATGCTTTTCATCACCCATGACCTGACCATCGTGCGCAAGATCGCCGACGATGTCTGCGTGATGAAGGACGGCGAGATCGTCGAGAAAGGCGCGACCGCGGCGGTGTTCAAGGACCCGCAGCACGACTACACCAAGATGCTGCTGGCGGCCCAGCCGCACGGCCACAAGGCACCGGTCGACCCCTCCGCCCCGGTCGTCATGGACGGCAGGGACGTCAAGGTCTGGTTCCCGATCCGGGCCGGGGTGCTGCGTCGCACCGTGGACCATATCCGGGCCGTCGACGGAATCGACGTGACCGTGCGCGAGGGCCAGACCGTGGGCGTGGTGGGCGAGTCGGGTTCGGGCAAGACCACGCTGGGCATGGCGCTGCTGAGGCTGCAGTCAAGCCAGGGCGAGATCAGCTTCACCGGCAACAGCATCCAGGGCCTGAAGTCGCGGGCGCTCAGGCCGCTGAGGCGCGAGATGCAGGTCGTCTTCCAGGACCCGTTCGGAAGTCTCAGCCCGCGCATGTCGGTCTCCGAGATCGTGGCCGAAGGCCTGAAGGTGCACAATATCGGTGCCAACGATGCGGAACGCGACCGGCTGGTGGTCGAGGCGCTGGAAGAGGTCAACCTGGACCCCGAGTCCCGCTTCCGCTATCCGCACGAGTTTTCCGGCGGCCAACGCCAGCGCATCGCCATCGCACGGGCGCTGGTTCTGAAGCCGCGCTTCATCGTGCTGGACGAGCCCACTTCGGCGCTCGACGTGTCGGTCCAGGCGCAGATTGTGGATCTGCTGCGGGGGATCCAGCGCCACCACAACCTCGCCTACATGTTCATCAGCCACGACCTGAGGACGGTGCGCGCCATGGCCGACGAGGTCATCGTGATGCAGGCCGGCCGGGTTGTGGAGCACGGCTCGGCAGAACAGATCTTCACCGAACCGCGGCAGCCCTACACCAGGGCCCTGATGGCCGCCGCCTTCGAGCTGGAAGCCGACGAGTCGGGGGTGGTTGCGGTCTAGCAATCCGACAGGCAGTGGCGCAGTTGCAGCCACACCCTTCGTGACGGCCGCTTTGCGGCCTCCTTGTATTAACGCGATCGGATAGAATCCGGATATTCCGTC